>Ga0302325_10035222_pt1 | contig 10231 bp, 12 predicted proteins | sample Palsa_T0_2_FD_201948 | JGI IMG/M metagenome (GOLD analysis project Ga0302325, IMG submission 201948) | Peat permafrost microbial communities from Stordalen Mire near Abisko, Sweden - Palsa_T0_2 | ecosystem: Environmental > Terrestrial > Soil > Palsa > Peat permafrost | place: Sweden: Abisko...
GAAGAGGTATCTCCAAAACTCATTCCCGCTGCCCGAGTAATAATGCCCCCTGGAGGCCGACTTCTTTCCGGCAGCGGTCCCGCAGAAGACGACCGAGAGTCCGTGGCGCAGGTAATCAGGTAGAATCGGCATTTGCTATTCCCGCCACTCGACTACGTCACCCAAGGCATCTTGACGTGGAACGCCGTTGAAGTTGCAGTGCCGCCACATCTGCTTCCAAACAGGAAGCATCAGTGCGTCTATCGCCGTCTTCACATTCAGGTCCGTCTCTTCCGCCAACCGTACGGTGTCCATGTACATGTGATCTTCACCGCAGACATGGTACGACCGGTCAAAACCGTCGCCTCGTGTGCTCGGGCTGAGAGAGCAATTCCGAGTTTTGAGCAGGGACACTCCGACATACCAAGGCCCACCAACGCCCAACTCCTTCAGTCCCGATAGCGACTGTCGCAGCCACTCGTTCACCCGCTCGTCAATTCCGCAGATGTGGAGCAGCCACGGCTTCGTCGTGTCCACCTGCGGCCCAAGCTTTGTCGTGAAGGAGTCCTGCCCGGCCATTATATTCCAGACTGCGAGCAATGAACCACTCTCTCTGAGTTCAGCAGCTTCCGTTTGGACAGAATTACTCCCGATGGGCGGGGTGAGTGAGATCATAGAACGGGGTCGTTGTTGTATCGGGCATCGGTCGTAGTTGATGGGTTGCAGAAAGCGACGGAATATCAGTTCCTGCGAGCGAAGGAATGGAAGTTTGACCTTGGTGGCCGGGATTACGGACAACACCAGAACAGCCATATCTGCCTTAAGCCGCTCGTACTGATTGGCGGCGACCTTTGCCTCAAATGCTTGCCGCTCCGCCTCCACTTCGGTTGCACGGACGTTCATGGCACCTTCATGCACCTGGCGCTGCTGCTCGTCTCGTCTTGTGATGATCCCCTTCCGATGGAGTTCCCGGAGGTTATCCGCTAATTGCTTGGTCAACTCAGCGCATTTCTTTGTCTTCTCAGGATCGTCCGATCTCTCCAATTCATACCCCACCCTGATAGCCCGATGCTTGAGATCGAAAGGCAGGTCTTCTGCCGAACCGAACGCCCGATTCATGACGAGAATGATCCGTTCCCAGCCCACCGATTTGATCGCCGCCCCCAGCTCTATCAGCACATTTCCATTTGGTGTCTTCTTCTTACGACCGTCCGCCGTTTCGACTTCCCCCACCAGCGTCACGTCAGCGATGAACACCCCGCAATTCTCGATCTTGTTCAAGATCGTCTCCGCAATAGCGGGCGTCCCCGGTTCCCCCTTCGTGTCGTGATCCAGTTCTATCTCAGCACTTTCGTCTGGATCAGTTTCTCGCCGCTCAGCGTCTTCCACAGCCGGGGCGTCTTCAAGTTCAAGCCCAGCGACCACAGAGGTGATCGCATTCTTTGCTGCTCTGTGGATGAACCAGCGGTTGAGCTTCTTGTCTCGATCCATCTGCCAAGCGTAGAAGACGGTGTAGGGCATGAGGCGAGTTTATACGCCGGTGTTCGACGTTCACAGTGTCGCCCAACGCTTCCGCTGGGAAAGGGAGCGGCGGTCACTCTAGCTGGTTTGTAACGCTTCCCGACTCTGGCTTGTTTTCGATGCGTCCCCGTATGCCGTCGCCTTGACTCGCCGCTCTGCACCTCGTTCAATCCGAGTGATGCACGACCTTCGCTTCTCAAACGCTCGAATCTGCGTGACATGGCCACCAAAGAATCTGCCGGTAGGCGGTGCATTTCGTCAACAGATGATTCGTGTCGGGGCTGGCAAACACACGGAGCCTTTCAGCGAAGCCGCATTGACGCCAGACTTTCACGTCGTCCTCGAATCGCTTCTTTCCAATATGGAGCGAGTCCTAGCACTGCTGCATCTGCCACAAGAGGTTTTCATGCTTTCACAGCGGCTCGAAAAATTGGCGCAAGCATCGGCGAGGGACGTAGCAGGAGGCCCCGACGTTCCGCTGCACCTTCACGAAGCCTTCGTTCAGAACTACGAGAAGCGTCGGGCAACCAACGCACTCTGGACGCCACAGCCAGGCGTGGATTACTGCATTGCTCCATGCTGCACTGTTGGAGACGTGGACGGCGTTCGAGTCCCTGGCAACGGACCTCTGGCGACTTGCTGTGGATCGCCGACCGAAAACGCTCGCCATGAATGTGGTCTGCCTACCGACAACAGCACAGCGAAGTTTTGGGGACGACAGACCAGATGACGGTCGCAAACAAAGTAAGCAACAGGAACCTCGCATCAGATTCCTTGATCTAGCTGCTCACGGCTTCAACGTCGCAGAGAGTATGGGACGGCTCCTGAAGGAGCAAAATCGGGTCAGTTTCGAGTGTCTGATGGACATTAAGACCGCATACCTCGACGCCTTCAGACTAACCGAGGACAAAAAGCACAGGCCAAGCGAGCCTCTGGTGCAACTTTTTGACCGCTTCTTTGCCGATCTGAAGACGCTTGAGTCGATCCGCAACCTACTAGCTCACCGAGGCGGAGTAGTTGACAACAAGTTCCTGGATGAACTTCGGACGTGGTCGCCATCACTCGCCGATCTTCCGATAGGCCAACCGCTTTCCGTGGATGGAGACATGGTGAGCAAATTTCTCGGCTCTGTCGCAGAAGCGAGCGTGTGCCTTCTCAACTTCGTTGCGGACTGGCTGGCAAAGCGGCCAGAATAGAACCATCGACGACGACATATCAGTAAAGCGCACAGAAGCCGTCGGTGCTCTGCGGCGAGTGGTCCGTCCAAGCAGACGAAGGATTACAGATGGGAAGAAAACCGAAGGCAAAACAGTATTCAATCGTCGTGGCCGATGATCTCTGTTGCGTCGGCGAAGATCGGGTCTTCAACGCTGAATCGGACGAAGACGTTGAGAAGAACCTGATGGAGGATCTTCAATGCCCCATCGCTGATGAGGTCTTGATCGCCCTGCGAAAGGCTTACTCGCTCACATTCCCCCGCAACCCATTCGTTGATGGTATCAGAGCGGAAATTGCCGAAATTCGACGCCTCGGCGTTGAGGCACTGAAGCCGATGCCGGAAGTTCTCTCGGACCTCGGGGTGGCCCCAATTCCGATGATCGATGACGACCCGGTGCAGTACAAGGTGCGTGTGTTTCAGTACGTGTTCGCCAGGACGGAGGACATCGACATTTCGGTCAAGGTTGGCGGCAAGAGGCGACGGCTTCTTGACGTGGCTCATCACGAAAAGGCAACGGCTTTGATAACGACCCTTCGAGCCATCGTTTCGGACACGTTCGAAGAGGCCCACAATGAGGACCAACTGTTGGCGATTCTTCGCCGGATTCGAGAACGGATTCAGGCGGTTCTTGCAGCCTTCAATCCGTGCTTGGAATCCATCGAGATCGAGCCGATTGCTGAGCTTTTGGCTGATTCGGCGGAAAAATGACTGGGTTGATGGGCTACGACGGCACGTACTTCGGCGGTGAATTGAGCGGGCCTACAAATCTCATTTGCTGTTGCCCACGGTCGAACTCTCTTGCAGAAAGCTGGATGCGGGCGTCCCGCCTGACAAAATTTCAGGTAAGACCACCACTTTCAGCCATCGAAAGGACAGAACGATGTCGCAACAACCGCCGCCATACGAAATAGAATAACAACCGCATCAAAACGCTATAACTTCTCAACTCTCGCCAGATTGATCTTCCATCCTGATGGCAGTACATTCCACCAGTAAATGCACCATGGACCTACACTTGTTAGTGATGCGGATTGCCCCTGCAACTTAGCCTCTCGGACAATTATATCTGCCCGGCTTCTTAGTCGTGTATAAAGTACGTTGTGATGAGCGTCTTCTTCAACAAACGCCTCTGAGAACCAGTGTTGTCCGTAAAGATGGTCCGAAAGACCACGAAACATCGCAGCGCCCTTCTCAGTAAAATCGACATCCCCCGTTCTTGGAAATCCGTAAACTGGGACACCGTATTCAGACTCTGACATTGTCTTGTGAAGAATTGTAACGACGTGTCTGTTTACGACCTGAAGCAAACCCTGATTGATTAAATTGTTTAGCGCCACTTCGCAGCTTTTTAAATCAGCCGCTCCTCGGGGATCGCCAACCGATTGAGATTTTGCAACACCCGGCACTTCATTCGCTGGCAACGGCCACTGCCCAGGAATACTTAGAACGTACCATTCGGCCATCGTTAGTCCTCGTTCAGCGAATGCCTTTCGATGCGCCTGAATGTTCGTCCTCGAATGTTCCATCTCGATTCTCGGTTGCAGTTAATGGATATGGTTCCGGCATAGATTACGACGAACAGGACCTTGAGAAGCCTTTTCTTCACAACAAGGGCAACATGAAGCACTTACATTGCCACGGGTTGACCGCACTTCACATCGAAAGTGCATTCCGCCAGCATCAAAACACGGCCCGTTAAGCGATGGCACAGGATGCACGGCCCTCGCCTGTCTTCCCAAAGCAGCTTTGCAAGCAGCATGTGGCGATTCGAAAACGTATGACGGACCGAGCGTATCACACAACGACATGCCAGGAAATACGCTGTCACAATCATCACTTTGGCCGGAGTTCTTCTTTGCCATATCTACGCTTCTGAAATCAAATTCGCCGAGTTTGGTATAGCCAGTACGGCAGTCGATTATACGCTCCGCTCGATCCAATCGCCAAAAAACGGAAAACTGAAGTGGCGGTCATATCGGTAGGTATTTGGACGAGCTATCCGCTGGCCGTGCGTGCAAATACCGACCCGTCGTTGCGACTGAAGAATGCCCCAGCGTGGCCTGCACTAAAGAGATCGGCGCTCCCCGATCCAGGGCATGAGAAGCATGGGCGTGCCGAAGCCAGTGAGTCGAAACCGCTTTGCTGATCCCCGCCCGCTGTGCAGCCTTGAGTACGATCCGCCACACCTGCACGGGCCTCAGATGCCCCCTCTTCCTGCTGCGAAACACGGGTTGATCGTCGCCAGCATCACCACAAAGTCCGATCAGTTTTGACCAGACCGAAGCCGGGAGCAGGATCGCCCTTGTCTTCTCACCTTTCCCGAAAACAGTGATCTGCCCGCCGTCACTTCTGGCTTGGAGATCGGCCCATTTCAGGCCGCAGATTTCGCTGACCCGAAGGCCAGCAGCATAGAGCAAGGTGAGCAGGACTTGATTGCGGGGGTTCGGTTCCAGGGCCAGCATCCGCTGGACTTCGCCTTCATCAAGAATTCTCTCGGCCAAGCAGTCCTTGATCCCCGGCAGGTGTAATGGCCGAGCGACATCGAACGGCAAATAGCCAAGCCGGTGAGCAAATGCGAAGAGAGATTTCACCGTCGCAAGTTTTCGAGTTCGGGTCGCCGGACGAAGTGACTGCTGCGCAAGTTGGTCAGCATAGCCTTGAATGTCACCGAGCGTGATCTGGTTCAGCGGCTTGGCGACAAGACCGAGAAAGTCTTCGCTGGCGGCAGCGTACACCACCTGCGTCCCCTTGCTCCGGCCGTGCAGCCAGAGCGCCAGCAACTGCTCGTCAGTATCTGCCTGGCGAACCACCGGCTGGTCGCTTTGCTCCGGATTCAGTTTGACGATCTCGTTTTCCAATGGATTCTCGAATGTAATGAAACGTGAATTCTCTTTCCTAAATCCGGACAGCCGCTCGTCGGCTTTCGTCCACGTCTTGCACACGAGTCGCACGGAAATTGAAGGTAATTCGGACGGCTTCCGGTCACTTCTCGACGAAGATCTGCCGCCGCACGCACGCATGACGCTCCGTGCCCGCACTGCATCCGAACGTACATCACCCACCACTCGCACGCCGTAAATGACGGTAGACCATTCTCAGCACCACCGCTTCGTCGATGTTCGCTGTCCCGTTCGGGAAGCTGGCGGCGATGGCTTGGTCCACCTGGACGGTGGTAATTCCGCTCAACCCCAACGATTTCAAGCCTTCGATCAACGCCAGATGAGGCTCCCGCCGACTAGGTGGCGTGGTGGCGGTGCGTGGAGCTTGATGCTTTTCATAGAAGAGAACGTAATCCCCGTTGGCCCCGATACCCGTCTGCCTGACCGCCAGGATTTCTTGCTGCATCTCCGCTGGGAAGAATGGCCGCTTGTTCGCAAGGGAATAAAGGGGACATGGGAAGACGCCTCGGCGAACGTAGTCGTAGAAGCTGGACTTGGACATCCCGATCATCTTTGCCATTGCCGACACAGATACGGCGGCCCTCAGACGAGATTGAGATGAATTCTGCATCGTCATCGCTCACGATCCTTCCGGAAATCAGACGGTTGTCGGTGCCTGTTTCTTTGCCACTTCCGTCAGATGTTTCGCACCTGCACCTGTCAGCATCCGGCCTGCCTCGCTCTTTGTGACGAGTCCCAGCCGGATCAATTCCGACTCGATCACCCTCTCAATGGTCTGCTTTGGAAGCGCCAGGTGCGTGGCAATCACGTTGAGTCGCACCGGCCCCTGGCCCTCTCTCAGCAGTTCGAGGTATCTTCGCTCAACGCAATCCAAGCCAAGCGAATCGAAGCCCTCGGTGTCGCACATTTGTGCAAGGTGCTGATCCGTGATGGCCGTGGCGTTTTCGGCCCGTGCCGTTCTCCTCGCCGCTTCAAGCATCCTGATCGCTAACCTCGGCGTCCCTCGCCCACGGCTGGCGATCCCCTGCAACGCTTCCTCGGAGATCGGCCATTGCAAGCGCTTGGTCCGCTGGCGAATCAGTTCCATGAGTTCCGGTTCAGTGTAATGTTCGAGCCTCAGGACGATCTTAAATCTGTCACGACAAGGTTTTGATAACTGCCACTCGTCGGTCGTTGCGCCGATGAATGTGAACGGCGGGAGCGTGATGGACTTGCGATCACCGCCCAGGAACAGACGACGCTCTTCGAGACAACGGTAAAGACCGACCTGAACGCTGGAATGCAGTTCGTGAATTTCATCGACGAACACCACGTCGCCTGGTTCTGCGAGCATCATCAATCCATGCAGATGGCCCGGAGTCATGACATTCTGTGCCAGCTCTTCATGAAGGTGAGCGCCCAATTCAGCGGCAGTGATTTGGCTCAGCAGACTCTTGCCGACCCCTGGAGGCCCAACGAGCAAGGTGTGCGGAAAGGCCATATCCCCGGTCGTCACGGCCCGGTCGTTGAAATAAGCATCGAGCGCCACACGAAGCTGTTGCACGGCTCGCTTCTGTCCGATGACATGAGTTAAAGTCGGCGGTGCGGGGTTGTCGTTTGCATCGGACATGGCGTGTTCCTTAGTTGCTGTGATAACCGATGGCTTCAAACGAATCGACGCTCGATTGCTTTGCGATTTCGCTGCCTCATCGATCTTCCGTGAAGCCGTAATAGAACCGGGGCGAATGCTGGAACTGTAACGATCCCTTCACTCCATCCGCCTTCCGCTGCACGACCACGAACGGGGCAAGGAACCCGATGACGGTGAAGTCGGTGGCAAGCTGTTGTGCGTCCCACACCGTTCCGTGCTGAGCTTCGAGCGCCTGCCGGCTGCCTGGCTCGGCATTGATCTCGACGATGAGGTGCCGGCGAATTTGTTCCGTTGGATCACTCATTACTTCACCTTGTGAAAGGAATGCCCGGCCCCTTACCCGATGTACATCCAAATCGTGAGTGGGATCAGTATTCGTCGGGCAGGAGAATCGTGGTTGAAGACCTGTCTGCCTCAGTTATTAGCCACACCCTCACGCCTGTCCGCAGAGTGTATGCCGAGAGCAACCTCGTCCCTTCAACCAGGGCACGGTCGTTGGCGTTCTTATCAGCGGCACACACTTCGCCCCAATCGTGCGACTGATGGCGAGCGAGAAATTCGACAGGCTGTTGTGCCGCCTCTTCCAGCGCCCGCAATGCCCCTGGTGTTGCGACGACTTGGCCCAACTTGAACCGTGGCCCATTCGGTCTTGATGGAAACTTCGGTGCGACCATGCCCCTGCAATGTACATCCAAATTAAGCTCTCCCGCCCTAAGGATCCGGGCTATGCAAAGGCCCGCTTCACCGTGGCGGCATCGACGATGCAGCGTCGATTCTTGTTCTCCCGCACCCGAAACATCAGCGGCAGCATCACCTTCTCCACCACGCTTCGAAGGCCACGGGCATTTGTCCCCACCGCCTTGGCCTTGCGTGCAATCTCGGTCAGGGCATCGAGGCGGAATTCCAACTCAACACCGTCGAATTCGAAGAGTTTCTGGTACTGGCGGATCAGGGAATTCTTCGGCTCAACGAGAATTCGCCGGAGAGCGTCTTCGTCCAGAGCTTGCAGTGTTGCCACGACCGGCAGCCGTCCAACGAACTCCGGGATCATGCCGAACTGCACCAGGTCTTCGAGTTTGACCTGAGCCAGCGGGTTGCCTCTCGATGCCAGATCAGTCATTGCCGAATCAGTTTCAGCGGCGAATCCGATCTGCCGGCGGCCCAAGCGCCGTGAGACGATTTCCTCCAGTCCACCGAACGCACCGCCGCAGATAAACAAGATGTTCTTGGTGTTCACCGGAATGCACTTCTGTTCCGGATGCTTCCGACCACCCTCGGGCGGGACGTTAGTGATGGTCCCCTCCAGGAGTTTGAGCAACCCCTGCTGAACGCCCACTCCGCTTACATCTCGTGTGATAGAGACGTTCCCACGGCTGGCAGCGATCTTGTCGATTTCGTCGATGAAGATGATCCCCTTCTCGGCAAGGGCTACATCGCCATCTGTTTTTTGCAGTAGACGGACCAGCAAGTTCTCCACGTCGTCTCCAACGTAGCCGGCTTCCGTGAGGGTCGTGGCGTCACCGATAGCCAGCGGCAGTTCAACAATTTCTGCCAGTGCCTGGACCAGGGCCGTCTTGCCGACACCGGTTGGTCCGAGCAGAAGGACGTTGGACTTATCCAGTTCCACGCCGCTCTGGGCATCGTCCCCTTCTTCGAAGGAGGAGGTTTGTATCCGCTTCTGGTGGTTTGTCACGGCGACCGACAGAACGACCTTTGCCTGTTCCTGGCCGACGACGTATTGGTCGAGTCGCCGCTTGATCTCCACGGCGTCGGGACCGGTGACTTTTCTGATGCGATCCGGCTTGGCCTTCGGTTTGAGTCCAGTGTTATTTTCAAAGAATTTTCGTGCGTCTCCTGAGCAGATTTGGCAGATGAACGAGAGGTAGCCGCCTCTGGGGCCGCCCTGAGCCATTCTTCCAGTTTCACTTTGAAATCGTCCACAAAAGCTGCATCGAGCCTGACTGGGGGAAGCGGTCGGCATCAGTTTCTCCGTCAGAGCTACCGATACCGATGTACATCCAAATGAAACTTCTGCCTGTCGGCTGGGCAGCAATCCCGCAGCCCATTACCATGGGGTGAATGGACGGTTTGAAGAAGAAGCTCAATCCCTCCCGCTTCCCAGGCATGTCTCCATTCATGGCGGCGGTCGTCGGCTTTGTCCTGGGCGAGTCCTTCACCAACCCTGAGATCGCCGAATTGACCGTGAGCGAGAGCGAAAACCTCGTCTACATCCGGAAAGCCGGGGCGGTCGGCTTTGACGGCCTGCAAAGCCTGGAAGACCTTCGCAATAACTGGAACAAGCTGATCGACGTGGCAGGTTTGACGCCTGACGAGCGGCGGGAGGCGGTTCGGTTGTTCAACTCGAAGGTCGAGAAGGTGCCGGGGATGGAAGTGTGACCGGGAGGAACGGCGATTGGCCAGCGCTAAAGGCGTAATTCAATGCCGATGAAATTATTCATTAGTTGGTCAGATCAGCGAAGCAAATCGATTGCTCTGGCACTCAAGTCTTGGCTTCCGACCGTCATTCATGGCGTCAAGCCGTGGGTGTCAGAAAAGGACATAGACAAAGGAACACTGGGAATTGTCGAGATTTTCAAAAGTCTCCAGGATGCCGATTGCGGTATCGTCTGTGTGACACCGGAGAGTCTCACACGTCAGTGGCTTAATTTCGAGGCGGGTGCGCTGTCGAAGGCCGTTGATAGAAGGGTGTGGACGTATCTCTACGGGCTAAGCTACGGCGAGGTGACCGGTCCGCTCAAAGAGTTTCAACACACCTTGGCGACCAAAGAGGATACCCTTGTCTTGGTAAAGAGCATCCATAAGCGGGCAAGCACAGATCTTGCTGAAAGTGAAATTGACGAATTGTTTGAAAGCAGGTGGCTGAAGCTCGAAGCGAAATTGAAAAGCCTTCCGCAACTGAATATCACTTCTCGCCGGTCGGTTGAGGAGATGGTTGCCGATCTGCACCAGCACGTTCGTTCG
>Ga0302325_10035223_pt1 | contig 10231 bp, 11 predicted proteins | sample Palsa_T0_2_FD_201948 | JGI IMG/M metagenome (GOLD analysis project Ga0302325, IMG submission 201948) | Peat permafrost microbial communities from Stordalen Mire near Abisko, Sweden - Palsa_T0_2 | ecosystem: Environmental > Terrestrial > Soil > Palsa > Peat permafrost | place: Sweden: Abisko...
CGCGTCACCTCATCGCCCAGGGTATCCCGGAATCGCGCGCTCTCAACATCCTTTCGCTTGGATTCGCCTTGGGGCTGCTCATCGGCCGCGTCGGCGTCTCGCCCATCCTTATCCACGTGCCGGCGGTGATTGTCACCCTGGTGGCCTCGGTCGCGATGGCCGTCACCACATTGCTCATGCTCCGCACCAGCAAACCCACCGCCGCATTTGTTCTCGTCTTTATCGCCGGTCTGGCCATGGCTCCGGTATTTCCAACCACTCTGGCCATGGTGGGCAACGCCTTCCCCCGCATGAGCGGCACGGCCATAGGCTTCGTGATCACCTGTGGATGGGCAGGCCTGGCGGTGAGTTCGCGGCTTATCGGCGCAATCGCCGGCGACGACCCCGCGCGCCTCAAGAGAGCGCTGCTGCTGATCCCCGGAGCAGCCGTACTGATGGTTGGCGTGAACCTGGCCATTTGGTCGGAGTTACGGTAGAGAGCGGGCTCAGGTTCTCGGCTGCCGGGCATGGAGCGGGACATGCACGGGTCAGACTCTGCCGCTTCGTATCAACGCGTCGTCTTCTTTACCGCTTTCTTTGCCGGCGGCTTGGTGGTTTTTTGGGGTGGCGCGGGCGCCTTCTTCACCGGTGTCTTCGGCGGCTTAGGCTTCGCCGTGGGCGGTGTGGAAGTTGTGCTGCCCCCGCTTTCCGTGATCGTTCCGCTCGCCAGATCCACAGTAACGGAGTCCGCTTGCGCGTTCGAACCAATCTGCGGCGCTGTCTTGAACGAGACGTTGAGAGTTTTGCCGTCGGTGGTGATCGTCAGATAGCCGAAATGGACAATCGGGTCCACTTCAAGCTTGTGATCTCCCACAACGGTACCGGCCGGCGGCGCTTTCTGCATGGGTGCGGTGGCAGCAAACCCGCCGGAACCGGAGACGATATACGGCACCTGGCGGCCGTTGACCGTCCGCGTAAAGCGCTGGTAGAGATGCGCGTGCCCGGAAAGAACCATGTCAGGCCATTGGCCCGCGGCCTTGCAGCAGGAATCGATATCTTTCATCAGGCCGCCGCTGCCGCCGGTCTTGGCGTCGCAGGAGAGCGGAGGATGGTGCACGGCGACAATGATCGCGCGCTTGCCCGCTTGGCGATCCGCGGAAAGCCGCTTCAACTCCGAAGTGAGAAAGTCCAACTGGTCGTTCACCAGCGGATATTTGCCGCCCTGCGACGAAATGATTCCGCCGCCCGTATCGAGCACGTTGCTGTAAAGCCCGATGATGGAAACGAAGGGTGCGTCCAGCGTGAAGTAGACCGCGGGTTGCGTCATCACGCTGCGCGAGATCGTTGGCGCATCCGGAGACGAGTCAGGCGTAGCCGAACAGAAGTTGGTCAGGAAGGCGGTGAGCGTGGGTACCTGCGGAGCGCTCGAAGACGACCCGAAGACCATGCCATCGTGGTTGCCGGGGATGGCAAAGATGGGCCGATCGTAGGCCCGGTATGGCTCGTAGAACTGATCGTAGTAATACTGAGCCTCGCCGAAGTTGTACACCACATCGCCAAGATGGAAGAAGAACGCCGGCGCGTTCTCGCCGCCTGCCTGCACGTCCTGGGCCATCGCATCGGCCACCGCCGCCTCTTCCTTGACCGCGGTAGCGGAGGACTGGCTCACACTGACTTTGGCCGCGCCCGTGTCTCCAACCGAGTGGAACGTGATGCTGTTCGCCGTGTTGATCGCGTCGATCATCGCCGCTGGCAGGAAGTTGGCCAAATCGATATTGGGAGCCGCGCCCATGCGCCTCGGCGGAATGGGCTGCACCTTGTTCTTGTTGGCCAGATAGAACGCGGAGTTGTAATAGGCGCTGCTGGTGTTATTCACCTGGAACACATCTTCGTCGGGACTTGGTTTCGGGTCGGCGTAGAGTTGCCCGGCTGGTCCTGCAAGATTGGTTGTCGGCATGGATGTCTCCTCCCAGTCTGCCCTTCCCCTTCGTCCCGGCCTGAGCGCCGTCATAGATGATTCACGTTTTCCGGTTGAGGCCGGCGCGAACCATCACGCTCTGTTCAGTCAGGAAAGGAGAATTAGGAAGCAAAGTTACCGTGCCATGGAATTTGAGCCAAGTCAAGCAATTCATTCGAATTTATCTTGCGAGGGGGTGGGCCGTACCAGCCCACGCACCGGCAACCGCATACGTTATTAAATGATTGATAACTCGAAGGTAAATGACCTTGCGGAATGTAACTGGTCATCGCCCGCGAGTTTGCGGCCTCGCCATGGGAGTCTACTTCGACCACGGCGGAACCACGCCGGTCATCCGCGCATAGGCTACTAACTGGCCCATGTGCTCGTTGGCGTGGACGATGATGCGCAGATACATCCAGTCCACGGTCGAGTTTCTACCTTGAACTTGCACCTTGAGGGCAAGGTGCTGCGGCGTCTCTTTCAAGTGCGCTTCCTTCACCGCGTCAAGCGAGCGCTTGAGCCAGCGGATGACATCGGCCTTTGAGGTGACAGTTTTCTCCGCATCGTCCTTCAGGTCGGCCGGCATCTTGGGACCGGTGACGCTGAGCAGGTAAAAATTGGCGACCACGATGTGCATGTAGACTTCGCTTGTGGAGCGGACTCCGGGAGCGGGACGCCAGGCAAAGTTCTTTTCCGGAGTGGCCTCGGCCAGGGCAATCAATTGCGTGGAAACATGACGCCACTCCCCGTCGTAGCCTTGCCAAATGCCATCGAGAGGGTCTTGCGCTTGCAGAGGGGTTGCAGCCGTTGCCAGAAGCACAACGACAAGACATGCGCCAAGCAAGCCCGTTGCGTGGGCCAGACGATTCCTGGCTCGGAGTCCCTCCATCTCATCTCCCCTTCCCAAATCAAAAGTCGTGCTCTCCCATATCTCAAGGTCGAGACATGGGGCGCCCGGCATTCAGAGCTTGCTCAGCCGCGCGCACGCCTCATCCAGTTCGTCGTCTTTTTTCGCGAAGCAGAACCGCAGCAGGTTCTCCCCGCGTCCGGGACGAAAGAAGGCAGAGCCCGCAACGGAAGCAACGCCAGTCACCGCCAGCAAATGCCGCGCTTTTTCGGCAGCGGTTTTCCCGGAGAGTCTTGTCGCATCGGCTAACACGTAGTAAGCGCCGGCGGGCGTGCTCGGAGTTAGCCCGGCATCGGTAAGTGCGGATAACATGCGGGTGCGCTTGTCCAAGTGCGATGCGGCTAACTCGGTGTAGAAGCTGGCCGGCAGTTGCTCCAGGCCGGCGGCGGCGCCATGCTGTAACGCGGACGGCGCGCACACATAGGTCAAATCGTGGAAGTAACTCATGGCGCCCATCCACTTGCGGTCCGCGGTAACATAACCCAGACGCCAGCCGGTAACACTGAAGGTCTTCGAGAACCCTGAAATCACAATGGTCCTCTCCTTCATCCCGGGCAACGCAGCAGCAGAGATGTGGCGCGCGCCGTCATAGACAAAGTACTCGTAGATTTCGTCGGTGATCAGAAACAGATCGTGTTCAAGGCAGATCGCCGAAATTTCCTGAATTTCGGCGAGTGAAAACACTTTGCCTCCGGGGTTGGAAGGCGTATTGAGGACCATGGCGCGAGTCTTAGCGGTCACAGCCGCTTTCAGCGCATCGCTATCGAGCGCCCAATCCGGTTCGGCGAGTGGGACCAGAACAGGAGCGATGCGCAGCGACTTCAGCGTGGAAACGTGGTAGCCGTAGAACGGCTCGAAAAGCAGCACTTCGTCGCCGGGGTTGAGCAGGGCCATGGCCGCGGCGTGAAAGCCTCCGGTGGCTCCTGAGGCGACCAGGATCTCGGACTCGGGGTCGTACGCGAGGCCGTAGTCGCGCTGCTGTTTGGCCGCGATGGCGTTGCGCAGCCGGGCGATGCCATCGAGACGCGTGTAAATGTTGTGGCCGGCGCGGATAGCCTGGATGGCGGTTTCTTCAACAACGGCGGGGACCGGCGTATCGCAGACACCCTGGGCCAGGTTGATGCCGCCCATCTGTTCGCAGGCCACGGACATGGCGCGGATTTCGGATTGCACGGTGCCGGGAGCCAATTGGCTCAGAGCCAGGCGCGACGCCGGAGTGGTCATGGGCATGGGGAAGAATCCTTCTTGAGCCATATTACAGATTGACCACCTGCGGTGGGGCAGACTTTTCAAAACCAACTGTGACCGGCGGATTAAGGCGCCGTCCAGGTGCCGGAGCGTAGAATTTGGTCTTTATGCATGAGCTATCGATCGTGGCGAGCGTGGTGGAGTCGGTGACGGAGTCGCTGGAGGCCTACCCGCTTTCACGCGTGCTGGAGGTGCGGCTCCGCGTCGGCGCGCTGGCCAGCGTGGTGGTCGATTCCCTGGAATTCTGCTGGGGGCTGGCTACGGAGGGCACGCCTCTGGAGGGCGCGCGCCTGGTGGTGAAGACGCTGCCGGTGGTGATGCACTGCGCGGCCTGCGCGGCGGATGTGGAGTTGGAGGGCGTGCAGAGCTTCCGCTGTCCCCGCTGCGATGCGCCGTGCAGCGACCTGCGCCAGGGGCGCGAACTGGACATTGAATCGTTCGAAATTGAGGACGAAGCCGAAATGGAGAAGGTTGCAGCCGAAAAGAATGAGGGTCAGGGATGACGAGGATCGTGGAACTGCGGCAAGGGATCTTGAAGAAGAACGACGAGTTGGCTCGCGGGTTGCGGGAGCGTTATGCGGCCGGCGGGGTGCTGGTGCTGAACCTGGTTTCGAGCCCGGGGACGGGGAAGACGGCGTTTCTTGAGCGGACTTTGCGCGATTTGCGAGCGCGTGGCGCACGCGTGGCTGCCCTGGTGGGCGATCTGGAGACCGACAACGACGCGCGCCGCCTGGCCGCGAGCGGTGCGCCTGTCCGCCAGATCAATACTCACGGCATCTGCCACCTGGATGCGGAGATGATCGACCGTCACCTGGCAGGCTGGGAGGGCGTGGAGCTCGGCGGCCTCGACTACCTGTTTATTGAGAATGTCGGCAACCTGGTTTGCCCGTCGAGCTACGACCTCGGCGAGGGCATTCGCGTGGCGCTGCTGAGCGTGACCGAGGGCGAAGACAAGCCGCTGAAGTATCCCACTCTGTTCAACTCCGCGGACGCTGCCGTGATTACCAAGATGGATATCGCCGAGCCGTGCGGGTTTGACCGCGAACTGGCGCTCAGGAACATCAACGAGATTCGGCCCGGCATACGCATCTTTGAGACGTCGTCCAAGACGGGCACGGGGATGGACGCGTGGCTTGCGTACCTGACCGAAGAGCGGGAGAAAAAGGGATAGCCGCCCGAGGAGCGATTGCGATGACTGTGAAGAAGGCGAGCCCTAAGAAAGCGGACCCGGAGATTGGCCGTGCCGAGGTAGAGGCATACCTGGCGCAGGTGCCGGAGCCGGCGCGGACCACGCTCGAAAAGACGCGGGCTATGATTCGGGCCGCCGCGCCGAAGGAAGCCATGGAGGCAATCAGCTACAGAATTCCCTCGTTCCATTACAAGGGCGCGCTTGTCTGGTACGCCGCTTTCAAGAATCACTGCAGCTTTTTCCCCATGGATCATTCGCTTGAAGCTGAGTTCGCCGAGGAACTGAAGACGTACAAAAGGTCGAAGGGAACAATTCAGTTTCCCGTGGACAAGCCGCTGCCCAAGACCCTTGTAACGAGGATTGTGAAGGCGCGTGTGACACTGAACGAGGTGAAGGCGAAGCGCCAAGACAATTGAGCGACACGCAACGCAGGAGCTCCGAATGCACGACATGCTTCTATTTATGGGGGTCTGGGGTGGCTATCTCGGATTCTCGGCCGTTTCCTTCGCGGTCGTAGTCTGGGCCATTTCGATCGATGAGGGCGCGCAAAGTAGAAAGGTGACGTTTGACCTCCCCAGGGTAGTGTTTTGGCCCTTGATTTGGCTCTACTTGCGGTTAATCGGCACAGACATGGTAACCGCAAACCGGAAGCATCCCTCCTCCGCAGCAATCAATGAACCTGATTTCAACAGATCTGCAAGCGACGCGCGGAAATTTGGAACTATTCGGGAAGCAAAAGACTACCTGGCGGCGAGGATTGCCGAAGAGGCGGAGCTTGAGGGAACGCCGCTGACTGAAGTCGAGCGCAAAATGCTCTACTTCACCGAAACCGGATGGACTCTACCCGACATGAAGGCGGTAAGCGCGGAATTTGACCGCGATTCCGATCAGGATGAATATGAGCGAAGAATCTCAGCGCTCGGGGTTAAATGTCTGGAGCGCGACGGAGAAAAAAGCGACCGGGAACGAGAAGACTGGGACCTGGCGTTAGAGAGATTGAGCCGAGGCGACCACTACCTGTCGGTGTTGGTCGGTGCATCGGCGCCCACGAGAACTCCTGAGACCTGGGTAAAGCATTCGCTAAGGGTTGTTGCCGCTTTCCTTGTGCTTACGGGATTTGGAGCTTTGGATCTCTGGGTCAGGCATTGGATGCGGGAACATTAGTCTCTTCATTGGCATTCGCACGGTGAAATCCCCTTTCATGTGATCCAAATCACCTTGTCCGGCACATCCAAACGGGTATAAGGTAGTTGCCATGTGTTTAGCGATACCGGGAAAAGTGATTGGAATTGCCGAGGAGAACGGCCTGCGGATGGGCCGGGTGGACTTTGGCGGCGTCATCAAGCGGGTCTGCCTGGACTATGTTCCGGAGGTAATGGTGGGCGATTACACCATCGTCCACGTGGGGTTTGCGCTCTCCAAGATCGATGAGGAAGAGGCCGTGAGGACGCTGGAAGTGTTCCGGCAAATGGGCGTTCTGGAGGACGAACTGGCCGAAGGGGAAGATGCGTTTGAGCGGGCGGCCGCATTGCCCATGTCGAATTGTCCCGATGGGAGTTGTGCGCCGGAAACTGTCAAGAGCTCCATTAACTGAAATTCGTGGTTTCCCACCCATTTCGCAACCGCGCGAAAAGGATGGGGCACGGGGCGTTTCGATGCCGGAGAGGTTTGTTGAGCGCGCCGGATTCCCTGCCCCACCTTGATCGAGGCGCTTTTCGGAAGGAGCGGTAAGAGCCGATGAAATATTTGACTGAATTTCGCAACGGCGAGATCGCTCAGTGTATGGCGCGGGAGATAGGCTCCATCACCACGCGGCCCTGGAAGATCATGGAAGTGTGCGGTGGACAGACTCACTCCATTATCAAGAACGGGATCGACCAGATGCTCCCCGCCGGCGTCGAGATGATTCACGGCCCCGGCTGCCCGGTCTGCGTCACCCCGCTCGAACTGATTGACAAGGCCCTCGCCATCGCTGCTCAACCCGGCGTGATCTTCTGCTCGTTTGGAGACATGCTGCGCGTCCCCGGCACCGACGCAGACCTGTTCCAGATCAAGGGTGCGGGCGGCGATATTCGGGTCGTGTATTCACCTTTGGACGCGGTCGAATTGGCCGCCAAGAATCCTGACAAGCAGGTGGTGTTCTTCGGCGTAGGATTCGAGACCACAGCTCCAGCCAACGCCATGAGCGTCCACGTAGCCAAGCGTCGCGGGCTCAAGAATTTTTCGCTGCTCGTTTCGCACGTTCTGGTGCCGCCGGCCATCGCGGCCATTCTTGAGTCGCCGGGGAACAAGGTGCAGGCGTTCCTGCTGGCAGGCCACGTGAACAGCGTTATGGGCTACTGGGAGTATCCGCCCATCGCGGAAAAATACAAGATTCCTCTGGTCGTCACCGGCTTCGAGCCGCTCGACCTGCTCGATGGCATTCGCCGCGCGGTGATCCAGCTTGAGGCAAGCACGCACGAAGTGGAGAACGCCTACGAGCGCATCGTCACCTTCGACGGAAACCAGCCTGCGCAGAAGATGCTTGCCGAGGTCTTCGAGGTGACGGACCGGGCCTGGCGCGGCATCGGCGTGATTCCCAAGAGCGGCTGGCGGTTGAGCGAGGCGTATCGCGAGTTCGACGCCGAACAGCGTTTCCATATCACCGGCATTCACACCGTCGAGTCGCCGCTATGCCGCGCCGGAGACGTGCTGCGCGGAGCCATCAAGCCGGCCGAGTGCGCGGCCTTCGGCAAGGAATGCACGCCGCGGCATCCGCTGGGCGCGACCATGGTTTCAAGCGAAGGCGCCTGCGCCGCCTACTACAACTATGGGCGGTTCCTGTCGGCAGAAGAGCTGGCCACGGCCGGGAGCGGGTTGACCCATGCCTGAGATTGCCAACGACGAGGACCAGGCGCCGACCCCTTTTCAGTCCGGGGGCGTGCCGGACTTCTCCAACTGGACATGCCCCCTGCCACTGGTCGGCTATCCGACCATCGTGATGGGCCACGGCGGCGGCGGCAAGCTGGGCAACGAGCTGGTGGAGCATCTCTTTCTGCCCGCGTTCAGCAATGCAGCCCTTGAAAATCTGGGAGACGCCGCGGTTCTGAACCTGCCTTCCGGAAAGCTGGCCATGAGCACAGATTCCTTCGTGGTGCAGCCGCTGTTTTTCCCTGGCGGTTCCATTGGAGACCTGGCCGTGAACGGCACCGTCAACGATCTGGCCGTCTCCGGCGCGGTGCCCAAATACCTGAGCGCCAGCTTCATTCTTGAAGAGGGATTTCCGCTGGCGCAGCTTGCGGCGATTGTCGATGCAATGGCCGCCGCCGCCGCCGCCGCCGGCATTCAAATCGTCACCGGCGACACCAAGGTCGTCGAGCGAGGCCACGGTGACGGCTGCTACATCAACACGGCCGGCATCGGCGTGCTGCGCGAGGGGATTCAAGTCGGTCCGCGGCAGGCAAAGCCGGGCGACGCAATTCTGGTTTCAGGCTTCATCGGCGACCACGGGATGGCCATCATGAGCGTGCGCGAGGGCCTGGAATTCGAAAGCCAGATCCGCTCCGATTGCGCGGCGCTGAACGGGATGATCGCCGCGGTGCTCGATGAGGCAGGCGGCGCGGTCCACGCCATGCGCGACCCCACGCGCGGTGGCCTGGCGTCCACGCTGAACGAGATTGCCCAGGCCTCGGGCGTCGGCATTTCGATCGACGAGAGGCGCCTGCCGGTGCGCACCGAGGTGCAGTCGGCATGTGAACTGCTCGGCCTCGATCCGGTCTATGTGGCCAATGAGGGCAAGGCCGTTTTCTTCGTTGCGCCCGAAGCCGCTGACAGGATTCTGGCGATCCTGCGCGCCCATCCGCTGGGGCGGGATGCTGCCGTGATCGGCCAGGTAACAGCCGAGCACAAAGGCATGCTGGTAGCGCGCACGCAGATGGGCGCAAACCGCGTGATCGCCCAGCAAATCGGCGAGCAGTTGCCACGCATCTGCTGAGTGACCAGATTCGTATACGCACAAGCAAGGCTATAGAGAAGTCAAAAAATATCAGTCATTCACATCCCTCGCGCTGCTCGATGCGTGCAAACTGCATCTCACCTTTGCAGTGTTCCGGATTGCTCAGCGCGAGCGGTTCCCGAATGGGACACTCCGAATAAAGTGTGTCGTACGGCGACGCTTGCCGAGCTCGAAGCAAAGTTGACGCCCGTCGCGCCCCGCAAGTTCGAAATGAGCCGCAGATCGCGACTCGTCTAAAAAAGGAGATCGAACATGGGATTAATTATCCTGATCGTAGTTCTGGTGCTGGTTTTTGGCGGCGGCGGGGGCTATTACGGCTATAGCCGGTGGGGCTATGCCGGAGGCGGCGGCATCGGACTTGGCACCATTCTGGTGATTCTGCTGGTGTGCTACCTGCTGGGAGTCTTCTAGGTAAATCGCTCGCGGTTTGTGCGTGATTCTCCGCTCCCATCCTCTCGACCGATTATGATCGAGGGGTTCCGGCTTTGTGGACTCAGGAAGCCGAACCTGGAGCGATGCATGCACAAGTGGGCGGCGTTGGCGCTGATGGGAATCTGCGCTGCGGGGGCGCTGGGTCAATCGGACACAAGCCAATCGGACACAAACAGGCGGCAGGCCTGCGCGGCCGTTGGGTCGCTCAGCGTGCCGCAGACCAGGTTCGTGCAGGCCACGGTTGTCGAGGCGGGCAAGCTCGATCTGCGCGAGGAACACCCAGACCCGCTGTTCGCCAAGCTGCCCGCGTTCTGCAGGGTGGTAGCACTTTCCAAGCCCACTGCCGACTCCAACATTCGCATCGAGGTCTGGCTTCCCCTCGCCGGGTGGAACGGCAAATTCATGGGCCAGGGCAACGGCGGGTTTGCGGGGTCCATCGGCTATGAGGGGTTGGCCATTGCCGTGCTGAGCGGCTTCGCCTCCGGCGGTACCGACACCGGGCACACGGGCGACGCCACGGAC
>Ga0302325_10035225_pt1 | contig 10230 bp, 5 predicted proteins | sample Palsa_T0_2_FD_201948 | JGI IMG/M metagenome (GOLD analysis project Ga0302325, IMG submission 201948) | Peat permafrost microbial communities from Stordalen Mire near Abisko, Sweden - Palsa_T0_2 | ecosystem: Environmental > Terrestrial > Soil > Palsa > Peat permafrost | place: Sweden: Abisko...
GACGGGGTGCGGGTGCTGCTGGTGTTCGGGGCGCTGTGGTGGATGTACGGCGGGTACGTCTGGCTGTCCAACGCGCGGACCCCGGTGCGGACGCCGGAGCGGTTGGCGATGCTGCTCGGGATGGCCGGGTACCTGGTCATGGGGCTGGCCATCCCGCACGCGTTCGGACGGGACGGGGTGGCCTTCGGGTTGGGTTACCTGACCGTGGTGGGCGTGCACACCTGGCTGTACCAGCGGGTCAACCGGAACATCGCACGGGTGGCGCCCTTCAACGTGGCGGCCGCGCTGCTCATCATCGGGGCCGGGGTGGTGCAGGGCTGGGCGGCGTACGTGATGTGGGCGGCGGCGCTGGCCATCCAGCAGCTGTCGCCGCTGATCAGCCGGGTGCGAGGGCGGTTCGCGATCTCACCGTCGCACTTCGTGGAGCGGCACGGGGCGCTGATCATCGTGGTGTTCGGGGAGTCGGTGGCGGGCATCGGGATCGGGGCCGAAGGCCACCGCGTCACGGTGTCGCTGGCCCTGTCCGCGGTGCTCGGGCTGGCCCTGGCCGCGGCGCTGTGGTGGGCGTACTTCGGGGTCGGCGACGACGAGCGGGCCGAGCAGGCCATGCTGCGGGCCGACCCGGCGGCGCGGCCGGCGCTCGCGCTGGCCGCGTACTTCTTCGCTTACATCCCGATGCTGCTCGGCATCGTGGCGCTGGCCGCCGGGGTCAAGCAGGCCATCGTGAACACCGGGAGCACGCTGCCGGCCGGGCCATGCGTGGCGCTGGGCTGCGGGGTGGGGCTGTTCCTGGCGGGCAGCGCGGCGTTCCGGCACGCGCTGCGGATCGGGGCCGAACGGTACCGGCTGGCCGCGGCGGCGGCGTGCCTGGCTGCGTCGGCGCTCGGCGTCGCGGTGAGCGTGGCAGCGGAGATGGCGCTGCTGACCGCGATCGTGGCGGTATCGCTAGCAGGCGAGGGACGGGTGGCGGCGGGGGGCGCTGGCGGGTGAGCGGCGGGCGGGTGCGGCGGAGGACGGGGCGGCGGGGCGCGGCCGCGGTGCTGGCCGCGGAGCGCGCGGGTCGCGGGGCCGATAGCGTGGAGGCATGATCGAGCGGTACACGCTGCCGGAGATGGGACGGGTCTGGAGCGAGGCCCACAAGTACGAGCTGTGGGGGCGGGTCGAGCTGCTCGTCCTCGAGGCGCAGGCCCAGGCCGGCACGGTGGCGGCCGACAGCGTGCAGGCCGTTCGTTCGGCCAAAATTCCCACGCCGGAGGCCGTCGCGGCGGTGGAGGCGGTCACCGACCACGACGTGATCGCCTTCTTGACCGCGTGGGCCGACAACACCACGCCGCGGGCGGCGGCGGCCTGGGTGCACTACGGGATGACCTCCTCGGACCTGCTCGACACGGCGCTGGCGGTCCAGCTCGCGGAGGCGAGCGACCTGCTGATCGCCAAGGCCACGCGGCTGGTCGCGGTGCTGCGGGATCACGCGCTGGCGCACCGGGACACGCTGCGGCCCGGCCGAACGCACGGCGTCCACGCCGAGCCGGACTCCTGGGGGCACCGGGTGGCCGACTTCGCGTTCGCGATGGCGCGTAGCCGGGACCGGCTGGTCCGGGCGCGGGAGGCGGTCGCGGTGGGCACGCTGTCCGGGCCGGTGGGCAGCTACTCCAACATCGAACCGGCCATCGAGGCGCAGGTCATGACCGCGCTCGGGCTGCGGCCCGCGGAGGTGGCCACCCAGGTCGTGATGCGGGACGGCATGGCCGAGTGGGTCGGCGCGCTCGCGCTGGCCGCGACCGTGTGCGAGGCGGTCGCGCTCGAGGTCAGGCACGGGCAGCGGACCGAGGTGCGGGAGCTGGCCGAGCCGTTCCGTTCGGGGCAGAAGGGCTCCTCGTCCATGCCGCACAAGAAGAACCCGATCCGCGCCGAGCGGATCGCGGGGCTGGCCCGGATCGTGCGCGGCTACGTGACCCCGGTCACCGAGGGCATCCCGCTGTGGCACGAGCGGGACATCTCGCACTCCAGCGTGGAGCGGATCGCGCTGCCCGACGCGTCGGTGCTGACCGATTATGCGCTGCACCTGACCACCGGGCTGATCGAGGGGCTGACCGTGGACGCGGCCCGGATGCGCGCCAACCTGGACCTGACCGGCGGCCTGATCTACTCCTCGGCGGTCCTGCTGGCCCTAGTCAGCGCGGGGCTGAGCCGCGAGGACGCCTACGCGCTGGTGCAGGCCGCGGCCATGGACACCTGGGACAACGGGACGCCGTTCCGCGACGCGCTGCGCAAGCAGGCCGCCACCCGCGGGCTGCCCCTGCCCGAGGCGGACATTGACGACGCGTTCCGGCCAGAACGGTACACAGCCGGGCTAGAACCGATCTTCGACCGGCTGGCCCGGCTAAGCTAGCCCCCATGACTTCCGGACCCGAGACGAGTTACCGCGTGCGCGGCGGCGGACCGCTGCACGGCACCGTCTTCATCCAGGGCGCGAAGAACGCCGCGCTCAAGATGATCGCCGCGTCGCTGCTGACCGCGAACGGCCGCACCGTGCTGCGCAACGTGCCGCCCATCGAAGACGTCCGCCGCGCCGTCGAGCTGGCTCAGGCCGTGGGGGCGCTGGTCGAGTTCCATGAGGTCGAAAGAACGCTGGTCGTCGACGCGTCGCGGCTGACGAGCCCGGTGCTGCCGGCCGAGATCGCCCGGCGGTTCCGGAGCTCGGTGCTGTTCGTGCCGGCCCTGCTGCACCGGTTCGGCGAGGCGGTCATCGAGGGTGTCGGCGGCTGCAACCTGGGCAGCCGGAACCTGGACTTCCACTACCGGGGGTTCGCCCGGCTCGGCGCGGTGGTGGACGAGGGCGAGTCCGTCATCCACATCAAGGCGGGCAAGCTGCAGGGCGCGCACCTGTACCTGGACACGCCGTCGCACACCGGGACCGAGAACCTGATCATGGCGGCGTCGCTGGCCCCGGGCCGGACCATCATCGACAACACCGCCCAAGAGCCCGAGGTGCTGGACGTCATCGCGTTCCTGACCAAGATGGGCGCGCGGATCCAGGGCGGCGGCACCGGCTTCATCACCGTCGACGGCGTGAACGAGCTGACCGCGGTGGAGCACACGGTGATGGCCGACCGGATCGACGCGGGGGTGTTCGCGATGGCGGCGGCGATCACCGGCGGCGAGCTGAACCTGGTCGGCGCCTCGCTCGAGCACTTCGGCGTGGTGCGCTGGAAGCTGGAGCAGATGGGGGTGGAATTCTCCACCCACGGCGCGGTGCTGACCGTGCGGATGGACCGGCCGCCGCGCCCGATAAACGTGATCACCAGCCCTTACCCGGGCTTCGCTACCGACCTGCAGTCCCCGATCATGGCCTTGGCCTGCCTGGCCGAGGGGAATTCCTACATCCGGGAGACGATCTTCGACGGGCGGTACACGCTGGTCGCCGAGCTGAACAAGATGGGCGCCCGGATCGAGTTCGACGGCACCCGGGTCGTGGTGCACGGGCCTTCGTCCTTTACCGGGGCGCGGGTCGTGGCGCACGACCTGCGCACCGGGATCGCCCTGGTGCTGGCGGGGCTGGCCGCGTCCGGTGAGACCGTGGTGACGCCGGCCTACCCGATCGACCGGGGGCACGCCGCCATCGCGGCGCGGTTCAACGCCCTGGGCGCCGACATCGAGCGGTGCTGAGCCCGGCCGCTAGTTGCGGTGGGGGAAGGCGCGGGCGGCGGCTAGGAGCGCGTCGTTGGCTTCGGGGGCGCCGATGCTGATGCGGGCGCCTTCGGCGGCGAACGGGCGGACCGCGATGCCGGCCGCCTCGCAGGCGGCGGCGAAGGCCTGCGTGTGCTCGCCCAGCCGGAGCCAGACGAAGTTCGCTTCGGTAGGCGGGACGGTCCAGCCGTCGGCGATCAGCGCCTCGCGGACCCGGGTCCGCTCCTTGACCGTACGCTCGACGCGTTCGAGCAGTTCGGCCTCGGCGGCCAGGGAGGCGATGGCCGCGGCCTGCGCGAGCCGGTTGACCGTGAACGGCAGCATGGTGGCCCGGACCGCGGCCGCGACCGGCTCGTGCGCGATCATGAACCCGGTGCGCAGGCCGGCCAGGCCGTAAGCCTTGGAGAAGGTGCGCAGGATGGCGAGGTTCGGCCGGTCGCGGTACAGGGTCACCCCGTCGGGGACGGCGTCGTCCCGGATGTACTCGTGGTACGCCTCGTCGAGCACGACCAGGCAATCGGCGGGCACCAGGTCGAGGAAGTCCTCGAGTTCGCGGCCGTGCACGACGGTGCCGGTCGGATTGTTCGGGTTGCAGATGAGAATCAGCCGGGTGCGCGGGGTGATCGCGTCGGCCATCGCGGCCAGGTCGTGAGTCTCGTCGCGCAGCGGTATCCGGACCGAGTCGGCCGCGGCCAGGTCGGCCAGGGTCGGGTACGCCTCGAACGAGCGCCATGCGTAGATGACCTCGGCGCCGGGCTCACCGATGGCCTCCAGGAGTTGCTGCGTGACGCCGACCGATCCGCAGCCGACCGCGACATGGTTTACGGGAACGCTGAAGCGTTCCGCGATGGCCTGGCTCAGCGCCTCCGCCCCGTTGTCCGGATACCGGTTGACCGACCGCGCTTCCTCGGCGATCACCTCGAGCACCGAGGGGAGCGGCGCGTCCGGTGACTCGTTGGACGAGAGCTTGTGCGACTTGCCCGCCGATGCGGCCGGCGTCCGGCCCGGCCGGTAGGCAGGGAAGCCGTCAAGCACCGAACGGAAACGTGGCGACGCGTCAGTCATGCCACCAAGTCTGGCACTTCCCGGCGGCCACTATCAGCATCCCGTGCGCCGGGACCCGGGTGAACAGGAGGTAGGCGGGGTAGTCCTTCCCGCGTCGGCCACGATGACTCAGGCAGCCGCGCGCAGGTTCCGTCCACGCCGGATGTGGTGGTATGAAGTCTCTGGCGCCCCCAAAAGGGATCCTGACTGACGAAAGGCGCAGATAGTGGCCACGCGCAAGGCAGTAGCCCTCCTCGAACGGAGCGCCGCCCTGCCCGAGACCTTCTGGTACTCCACCAAACGCAGGCTGCTGGGCCCGCCGCTGGTCAACCAGGACCTCGGCGAGCAACGGCTGTCCAAGCCGCTCGCGCTCGGCGTGCTGTCCCCGGACGGGATCTCCTCCTCCGCGTACGGCACCGAGGAGATCCTGATCGTGCTGGTGCCCGCGCTGGGCGTGGCCGCGTTCAGCCTGATCCTGCCCCTGACGCTGGTCATCTTGTTCGTCATGGTGCTCGTGCTGCTCTCCTACCGCGAGATCGTGATGGTCTACATCAGGCCGGGCGGATCGTACGTGGTGGCGCGCGAGAACTTCGGGCCGCGCATCGCCCAGGTATGCGCGGTCGCGCTGCTCATCGACTACGTCGTGACCGTGGCGGTCCAGATCGCGGCGGGAACCGCCGCGGTGGCTTCCGCCTTCCCGGGGATCGGCCCCTACAAGCTCGAGATCTGCGTCGGCGTGGTCCTGCTCATGTGCTTCGGGAACCTGCGGGGCATCAAGGAGGCGGGCCGGGCCTTTGCCATCCCGACCTACCTGTTCGCGGGCTCGGTCATCTTGATGATCATCGTCGGGCTGATCCGCGAGGCGCTGGGAAACCTGCGGCCCATCGACCCGCATGCGCTGCACGGCACCTACATTTTCGGCTCCGGCTCGGCCGGGCTGATCTCGGCCGTGATGATTTTCACCCTGCTCCGCGCGTTCGCCAACGGCGGCGCGTCGCTGACCGGCATCGAGGCGGTCTCGGACGCCGTGGGCGCGTTCCGGCCGCCCGAGGGGCGGAACGCGCGCCAGGTGCTGATGGCCGAGGGCGCGATCCTCGGCGCTCTGGTGGCGGGCATCTCCTGGCTCGCGCACGCCACGCACGCCACGCCGTACAAGCTCGGCTATCCGACCGTGCTGGCCCAGGAGGCCAAGCTCGTCTTCGGGCATACCTTCGTAGGGCAGGCTCTTTTCTACCTGGTCCAGGCCGCGACCATGCTCATCTTGTACACCGGCGGCAACACCAGCTTCAACGGCTTCCCGTTCCTGACCAGTTACGTGGCGGGCGATTCGTTCCTGCCCAGGTGGCTGCTCAAGCGCGGGCACCGGCTGGTGTTCTCGAACGCCATCATCCTGCTGACCATCACGTCCGCGGCGCTGCTGATCATCAAGGACGCGGACGTCAACAACCTGGTCCCGCTGTACGCCATCGGGGTGTTCACCGCGTTCTCGATGGCCGGCTTCGGCATGGCCAAGTATCACAGCAGCCACCGGACGCGAGGCTGGCGGCGCCGGATGATCATCAACTTCTCGGCCGGCGTGATGACCCTGATCGTGGTGGGCATCTTCGCGGTGGTGAAGTTCACCGAGGGCGCCTGGGTGGTCGTGGTCCTGTTCGTCGTCCTGGTTCCGGCGCTGATCAGGCTCAACCGCGTGTACGCGGACGAGACCGAGGTGCTTGACACGCTCAGCGAGCACCAGCCGCCACCGCCGCCGCACTACAGCCGGCGCACCGTGTTCGTGTTCGTGGACAGCTTCGACCTGGCCACCTTGGCCGCGCTCCGCTACGCGCGCAGCCTGCGGCCCACCACGATCCGCGCGGTCCACTTCGTCATCGACAACGTGCAGGCCGACAAGCTCCGGGAAAAGTGGATCCGGGCCGACCGCGGCGTGCCGCTGGACTTCATCGACGTCTCGGACCGCAGGCTGACCCGGGCCGCGGCCGAACTGGTCGAGCGCGAAGCCGCCGAACCCGAGACGCACGTGACCGTGGTGCTGCCCCGGCGCAGCTACTCCGCGCTGCTCGGCCGGCTGCTGCACGACCGGACCGCGGACAAGATCGCCGCCGTGGTGAGCCGCATCCCGCGGTCCGCGGCCACCATCGTGCCCTACGACGTCGAGAGCCGGGTCCGGGTCCTGCAGGAGCGCCAGGCGGCCAAGCTCGCCGCGTCGACCGGGACCGCCGACGCGAAGGTCAGGTCCGGGGAGGCCGACGTGGCCGCGGCGCACGGCGCGGCCACGGCGCCGCCTAACGGGGCGAGCCGGCGGCGCGCGGCGGACGCGACTCCGGCCGGTGAGCCGCTGGTGGCGCCCGGGGTCACGCCCATCGGGGCGCTGACCAAGCCGGGGCGGGCTACCGTGGAGGGCCGGATCAGGGTGGTGGAGATCCGGCCGGTGGAGCGGAATTCGGTGCTGGCCTGTGAGATCTCTGACGGGACCGGCCAGCTGACCGCCATGTTCTACGGGCGCTCGCACATCCCGGGCATCGTCTGCGGAGGGCGGGTCCGGTTCCACGGCTCGGTCGGGATCAAGGACGGCCGCCCGGTGATGACCAACCCGGCGTACGAGTTGCTGTTCCCTGCGGTGTAAGCACGCCGGGGGCGGTAGGGGCACGGGCGCGCGGTCGTTATTCTGGGAGGGTCGAGAGGCGCTGCGACGGATCGGGTCCGCCACGCTCGACACCCTTTCTTCATCGGCAAGGGCGCCTTTGCGTCGGTGGAGGCGGTCATGACCGTGGTGGGTCGCGTGGCCGCGCTGTGGCGGTACCCAGTGAAATCCATGGCGGGCGAGGAACTGGACGGCGTCGAGGTCTCGTGGCACGGGCTGGCGGGCGATCGCCGGTGGGCGTTCGTCCGCGACGGGCAGGTGCGTAACGGCTTTCCGTGGCTGACGATCCGGGAACGGCCCGAGATGGCCCATTACCGGCCGCGCTTCGCCGAGCCGGACCGGCCCGACGCCTCGCCGACGCTGGTGCGGACGCCATCGGGCCGCGAACTCGAGGTGGCCTGTCCCGCGCTCGCGGCCGAGCTCGGGCCGGGGGTGCACGTGATCAAGCAGAACCGCGGGGTGTTCGACACCATGCCGCTGTCGCTGCTGAGCACGCAGACGCTGGCCGGGCTCGGCCGGCTGGTCGGCACCGGCCTGACGGCCGGGCGGTTCCGGCCCAACGTCGTGGTGGACGCTCTCGGGGGCGACTTCCCCGAGGACGCCTGGGTCGGCCGGGTGCTGCGCGTCGGCGAGCTGCGGATGCGGGTGGACCAGCGCGACCGGCGGTGCGTGATGGTCACCATCGACCCGGTCACGCTGCACCGGAACCCGGCCGTGCTGCGCGCGATCGCGCGGGAACGCGACGCCCGGCTCGGGGTCTACGGCACGACGGTGACACCAGGACAGGTCGCGGTCGGCGACCCGGTCAAGCTCGAATCCTGAGCTTACGGGGGAGGCTTCTTGCCGTCCTTGGGCGGCTTGCCGGGCTTGCCGTCCTTGGCGGGCTTGCCGGCGGAGTAGGGGACGAGGAGCTCGTAGGCGGGGTTGATCATGACCGGGGCGCCGTCCTTGATGCCAACCGCACCGCGGAACCGGACCCGGGAGCCGCACATCAGGCCGGGGATGCGGGACCGGCCGTAGAACAGGGCGGTCAGGTCGCCGGTGGAGTCGGCGATCTCGGCGGCCAGCACCGAGTTGCGTTCCACCGACCGGACCTCGACGACGCGGACGCGGCCCTCGACCACGGTGCGGCCCGGCTCGTGGATGGAGCCGATCGGGATCACGCCGGGCGGCGGGATGGGCCGGTCGTAGCTGCCCGCACCGGGCAGCGGTTCGGGAATCCCGGCGGCCGCGGCGGGGACGGGGGCGGCGGGCTCGGCGGGAGGCCAGCCGACCTCGGGCTCGGCGGGGGTGCCGGGGACCGGGGCGGCGCGGGTGCCGGGGACGGGGGCCAGCGGCGCGGGGGTGGCGCCGGCCCGGGCGGCCTGGCGTTCCTGCAGGACGCGCAGGCGGTCCTGCACGTCGAACGGGATGATGGTGGCGGCGGCGTTGGGAACGCGGCTGACCACGCCGGCGATCTTGTCCGCGGTCCGGTCGTGCAGCAGCCGGCCGAGCAGCGGGAAGCTGCGCCGGGGCAGGATCGCGGTCACCTGGGTGCCAGGCGTGGCCGCCTCCTGCGAGACCAGCTCGGCGGCGGCGCGGGTCAGCCGGCGGTCCGGGGCGTCCACGAACTCAAGCGACACGCTCCGATCGGGCAGCCAGGCCTGCCGGAGCTTCTCGGCCTTCTCGGTGTCGATGACGAAGTGCACGGCACGCAACGCCGTCGGCCGCAGGCTCTTGGCGTAGCGCAGGGCCGCGATGGTGGACAGGTCGAAGTCGTCCACGAATACGATGACCACCCGCCGGCTGTAGTTCGGCAGGCTCGGTCCCTGCCCCGACGCGCGCCGGTCCCCGATGGCCTGCAGCGCGCCGGCTTCGGCGCGGTACTGATGGTTGAGCCTGATCAGCGCGAAGACCCCGATCGGGAAGATGAGAACGATCAGCCAGGCGCCCTCGGTGAACTTCACCACTGCGAAGATCACCACCACCACCGAGGTGAGCACCCCGGACGAGAAGCAGATGACCAGCTTGCGCCGCCAGCCGGGTACGTGGTGCGTGTGGAAGTATTTCGCCATGCCGAACCCGGCCATGGAGAAGGCGGTGAACACGCCGATCGCGTAAAAAGGCACAAGGTTGTTCACGTTGGCGCCGACGATCCCGATCAGCGTCACGGACAACGCGGTCAGCACGATGATGCCGTTGGAGAAGACCAGCCGCTGGCCGCGCTTCATCAGCCACCTCGGCAGGAACGAATCCTCGGCGACGAAGCTGGTCAGGAACGGGAAGCCGTTGAAGCTCGTGTTGCCGCCGGTGTACAGGATCAGCGCGGTCGCCGCCTGCACCACGTAGAACATGAAGTGCCCAGCCGACCCGAACACCAGGTCGGCTTCCTGCGAGAGTACGGTCGGGAAGCCAGCCTGATAGGGGGCGGCGTGGGACAGGTGCGCCAGCCAGGAGATACCGGCCACCAGCGTGCCGAGGATCAGGCCCTCTATCCCTAGGACCCGGCGGGCGTTGAGGCCCTCGGGGGGCTTGAACGCGCTGACGGCGTTGGAGACCGCCTCGATGCCGGTCAGCGAGGCACCGCCGTTGGCGAACGCCCTCAGCAGCGTGAAGATGATCACCAAGCTGGTAAAGCTGGAGGCACCAGGACCGATTTTGTAAAGACCGTGGAGATGGTAGATGTTCTGCTGCGGCAGGTTACCGAGCACCTCGCGGATGATCCCGACCACGATCATCAAGATGACCGACCCGGAGAACAGGTAGGTGGGCAGCGCGAAGATCTTGCCCGCCTCCCGGATGCCGCGCAGGTTGCCGAAGCACATCAGCAGGATGATGCCGATGGATATCTCGGTCACGTACGGGCCGATGGC
>Ga0302325_10035226_pt1 | contig 10230 bp, 3 predicted proteins | sample Palsa_T0_2_FD_201948 | JGI IMG/M metagenome (GOLD analysis project Ga0302325, IMG submission 201948) | Peat permafrost microbial communities from Stordalen Mire near Abisko, Sweden - Palsa_T0_2 | ecosystem: Environmental > Terrestrial > Soil > Palsa > Peat permafrost | place: Sweden: Abisko...
CTAGGCCGAGCGATCGGCGTAGCCAAACATAGAAATAATCTGAGAGGTATGCATAACTGATATTGTCATAATATGGCGGATCAGTACTCACAAGAGTACCGTGATATTCGCGTGTCGCAGCATCCGCCTGAGACGCTTTACCGGATACAGCAGCCGGAAGCTCGTCAACTACATCGGCCGTCCACGCTACAGCGTTCCAGAACGTTCCAGTTCCGTCTAGCAATGGCTGGGTTTCGACAAAATCCCAGGTCATTGGAATAGCCTGTCGCGCGAAGGTGGAACTCGTTGATTCACGACTGCCGTACCAGTTTACGATCGTTGAGTGCCGATCCGCAAGCTTTGATATACCGAATGCCAGATATGTCGTAACCGCATCCGCGTAATCGGCATCTGCGCCGTTCCCCTGAATGCGAACTCGCACTTCACGGATCAAGTCACTAAATGTCATTAGGGCTATTAGTTGGCGGTTGGTAAAGAGATCCGAAAATCGCGTCAGACCATAAACCACCGTGTTGAGCCGACCTGGATATATGGCAAGTTCTTCGTCTGGTGCACCTATCGGGCGTAGGACATCGGCTGCTTTCTCATGGTCCTCGGTTGGTGCAACGTAGTATCGCTGGCGCTTGCCTTCGGCAACGATTGCCATGAGCTGCGCGCCAATGCGACCGGCCCTTCCTTCATCGCGGATATAGCTCAACGGGACCGGATCGCCGCAGATCAGGCAAATTGCACCGGCACGTCCTACTGTCGCGTCGCGGGGAACACCGCCTGGCCCGCCAATCGCGAATCGGACGCGTTTTCCTTCCGGGACAGGAATGACGTAGCGCTCCTTGCCCTTCTTCTTACCAAGCCAGAACGACCGTACGAGCGGCATCGTGCCCTGACAGGCTGGGTTAGGGCAAGTCACCGTTCGCGCCCAGATCCACGCGATTACTGTAGCCTCGACGCCGGAAATCTTGACCTTTGGGTACAAGTGCCCGATACGCATCTCTGCTTCGTCGCGCATCCACTTGCCGTAGCAGCGCACGTCTTGGGCAAGACCAGTGGCCCCAGGCCAGGACATCTGTCCAGCAGCAGCACCAGGAGAGACCGGGGGTTGCCCGGCGTAATTGGGTGGGATTTCGATCATCGCCTTGTTGATCAACACCGCCACCGGGTTCAGGTCCGACGCGTGTGCCTCGAGGCCGAGCCGTTGCGCTTCCAGCGGGATTGAACCTCCACCTGCGAATGGGTCAAGAATCGGAGGCGGATTCCCGCCGGTCGACTTCAAAATTTCATAGTGTGCTTCTTGGAAGAGTTTCTCGTCGTGGATGTTGTCCCAATCGACGAGCCGCGAGATGATCCCGTGCAGCCGTCCCCGTTCGGCCTTCTGCGCTTCGTCGGTCGGGAACTGCTCCGGGTGCGCTGACGGGTCGTCAACAAGCTGCGCGAACAACACGGCTCGGCACGCGGCTAGCGGCCGCCGCGCCCACCACAGGTGCAGAGCAGAAGGGTGGCCGTGCTTGATCGACTTCTCCCGTGCCGACTCTCGGTTGATGTCCTCCAGTGGCAGCGCGACCTCGATCAGCTTTGGCTTGTACCAAAGGTCACCGCTCATACCGGGTCCACCCCTCGTTCCCACTCTTTTGGCCAGTTCCCGATCATGCCGGTCGCGGCGAAGTCGCCGAAATCGATGTCACGGAACGGATCGACGATATAGCGAACCGCGTCGGATTCGGGACCGGCCGGATGGACCGATACCATCGCAAGACGGAATCCGGCCGCCGAGTTCTTCCCGTGGAGGGCCTCGGTCCTGGTTACCCAGAACTCCTCGGCACCCTCGACACGGCCCTTGACCTCGATAAATATTATGTGGCCGTCTGGACGCCGTGACTCGATGTCGTATCCCGGATTGTTATGCGGCATTTCGCGGGGGACGCGGCCGAGGCGACGTTCGGCGGCCAGGACGGCGTCGACGGCACGGCGCTCGGTCGCGGTCGTGTCGCCCTCGGGGAGTAGCCACCGGTTAGAGTCACCGAGCAACTGATTGAGCAGCCCCTGCGGCACCACAAGCGCCGCCGCGGAAATGGCCGGCGGGCGGGCGATCAGCTCCTCGTCCCTGTCCAGGTCCGCGAGGCGCTTCTCCAGGCGGCGTTCCAGGTCGCGGGCCCGGTTATACGCCGTCTCGGGCTTCATCTTCAGGGACCGGCCCACCGATGCGGCGTCGAGGAGTTCGGCGTGGCGCATGTCCCAGTAGTTGATCTCGCCGGTCAGGCGCTGCTTCACCAGGCGGCGGATCTGGGTGACGCGGGCGGTTACCAAGTCCCGGGTGCGGGCGAGTTCTTCTGGCATGCCTTCGGTGACGGCCCAGTCGAGGGCGACGTTCTCCACGCCGGATGACAGCCATGATGCTTCGCGGAGGGGCGAAGCCACGGCCCGTTCGGGATCACTCAGTGGCTCGTAGTCCAGGTACCTTGCCTCGCCCGCGGACCGCACCCCGAGCGGGCCTCGCGCATCGACCTCGACGAAGCCGAACTTCTTGGTGATGGTGCGGGCCGGGTCGTGGCCGTCGGTGATCTCGTGGGTGACGGCGACGAGCAGGCGCGGCTCGGTGCCGGGGTCGTGCCGGTCGGCGAGCATCGTGCCCTGCTTGAGCAGGGTGCCGTACCGCTCGATGATCAGGTCGGTCACCGCGTCGAGCAGGGGGTGCCCCGGGGCGAGGAGGTCTGCTCTCGGCTTGCCCTCGGGCCGGGTCAGCTCCTTGGCGAACGTGACCCGCTCGTACTTGGCGAGCACCGGCGCGGCGCTGGTGCCGGTCTGGCGGTCGCGGTCGCGGATGCCGGCGGGGACGTGCCTGATCTCGTAGCGGCCTGCCTCGCGTTCGGACATCCGGCCGCCGAGGGTCTTGAACGCCTCGGCGAAGAAGGCGCTGATGTAGTGCGGCTGGAGACGGCGGGCGTTCGCCTCGTCCATTCTAGAGCGCCACTTCTCCAGGTCCGCGACGGCGAACAGGTCGGCGTGGGCGGCGCGTTCGGCGATGAGCTTGTCCAGGCCGTCGCCGACGGTTGCGTCGATGACCTGGTTGAGCCGGGCGCGGACCTGGGGGTCGTTGCCGTAGCGGATCGCCTGCAGGAGGAGGTCGCGCAGAGGGTTGCCCTCGAACGCCTCGCCGAGGACGTCGAAGACCTTGCCGTGGTATGCCTTTCGCTGCTCCTCGATCTTGGTGAGCAGCTGGGCGAAGACGGCGCCTTCCCTGGTGTCGGTCGCGACGAGGTTCCACAGGTGGCAGACCTCGGTCTGGCCGATGCGGTGGATGCGTCCGAAGCGCTGCTCGATCCGGTTCGGGTTCCACGGGAGGTCGTAGTTGACCATGAGGTGGGCGCGCTGGAGGTTGAGCCCCTCTCCCGCGGCGTCGGTCGCCACCAGGACCCGGGTGTCGATGTCCTGGCTGAACAGTTCCATGATCTTGCGGCGTTCCTCGCGGCGGACACCGCCGTGGATGGTGACAACGGCGTCGCTGCGGCCCAGGAGATCGCGGATGCGCTCGGCGAGGTATTCCAGGGTGTCGCGGTGCTCGGTGAAGATGATGATCTTCTCACCGGTGACCATGGCGTTGTCGGTGAGCAGTTCCCGCAGCTCGGTCCACTTCTTGTCCGTGCCGCTGTGCCGAACCCGCCGGGCGAGCTCGATCAGGTCGACGAGGAGCGCGAGCTCCTTGTCCAGGTCGGCGATCGTGCGGGCCGCGGTGGCGGCGTCGGCGACCTCGGACTCGATCTCCTCGGCCTCCTCGCCGGGCAGGTCGTCGCTGTCCATGGCGCCCGCGTCGGTCAGGTCGGCGTCGGTGGGGTCCTTGCCGAGCAGGTCGCGCAGCCGCCGGGCGAGGTCGTCGTCGGTCGCCGAGCTGCTGCCGTAGCGCATCTCGGTGCGGCGCTTCTCCAGGCGCTTGTGGCGTCGTTCGAGCGACTTCAGGATCGCCTCCGGCGAGGACGCCAGGCGCCGTTGCAGGACGGTGAGGGCGAAGCCGACGGTGAAGCCGCGCTTCTTATCGCCCGTGTCGCGGAGCCGGTCGGCGAGGTTCATCTGGTCGCGGACGTATTCGGTGACGGCGTCGTAGAGGATCTTCTCGTCCTCGGACAGCTCGTAGGCGACGGTGTAGGCGCGGCGCTCGGGGAACAGCGGCTTGCCCTCGAACGTCTTGAGGTCCTCCTTGACCATGCGGCGCATCAGCCCGCCGGTATCCACGGTGTGCACCGCGTCGCGGTACCTGCCCTCGAACCTGTCGGTGTCGAGCAGCGCCATGAACAGCTGGAACTCCTCCTCGCGGCCCGCGTGCGGGGTCGCGGTCATCAGCAGGAAGTGCCGGGTGGTTTTCCCGAGGAGCTCGCCGAGCTGGTAGCGCTTGGTCTTCTTCAGCTCGTTGCCGAAGTAATGTGCCGACATCCGGTGCGCCTCGTCGACCACGACCAGGTCCCAGTCGGCCCGCTCCAACTGCTCCTTGAACTCATCAGACCGCGACAGCTGGTCCATCCGCGCGATCAGCAGATTGTGCCGGGCGAAGACGCTGCCGTCCGGCTCCGCGTCCGCCAGCTGCCTGGTCAGCAGCTCGAAGGTGAGGCCGAACTTCTCCCGCAGCTCGTCCTGCCACTGCTCGACAAGACCGCCGGGCGCCACGATCAGGCAGCGCTCCAGGTCACCGCGGAGCATCAGCTCCTTAATGTAAAGGCCCGCCATGATCGTCTTGCCCGCGCCGGGATCGTCGGCGAGCAGGAACCTCAGCGGGGTCCGCTGGATCAGCTCGCCGTAAACCGCCTGGATCTGGTGCGGGAGCGGTTCAAGGTCAGAGGTATGGACGGCGAGCATCGGGTCGAACCGCCCGGCCATCCTGATCCGCAGCGCCTCGGCGGCGAGCTTGAAAGTGGCCGCGTCGGCCGTGAGATCGTAGGCCGCGGAGCGCCTGGCCACCTCAAGGCGGGGCTCATGGTCACGGTACAGGAGGCGCTCGTCGAGTTTCTGGCTGGCCGTGCGGTAGGTGAGGCGCAGTGCGTTGCCGCCGATCCACGTGGTCGCGACCACCGTTACAGGCGCATCGCCGCTAATGCCAGTGATCTGCGCGCCGGGCGTTACGTCCTCAAGCTTCATCGTGTCCTCAGCGGTTGCTTCATCCGTAGAGATGACTCTAGGGGCGATCACCGACAAAGCCGCGGGTTCTGCGGGCATGGCTGCTAGCAGAGTAATCATGTCGTTACACACACATACTACGGCTACCCATTGAGCAGTCACGCTAGCCTCCGCTATTCAGCGCTGATGGGCGGTTGAGCCATCCGGCGGCTTTTTCGTGGCTGTGAGCTGGTGTTTCGTGCTGGACAGGTCCGGCGGCGGGTGCACCTTATGGGTGCGGGGCGATCCTGGCGGCCGGCGGGGCCGGGCCGCCCCTTCCGCGCTCGGGCTTCGTCGGCGGCGGTGGCCGACCGGGCAGGTCATCAGCGGACGGGGCCATGGACGCGCCATGGACGAGTTGCCTCTGTTACGGCCCAGACGGCGCCGCAGTTCCTGGACCTCTTCAGCTACATAATGCCGCCGAACGAGAGCGTCCGGCTCGCCGCGGTGAGGTCATCGTAGCTGTTTAACTGCCGTCCGATGATGTCTATCTAACACATCAAGCACAAATACGGCATTTCGGGCAAACGCCGCCTATAGTAAGCGCTCGAATCGCCAGCTCAGTGGACGCGATAGTAGAAAGACTGGCAAGAGTACGACACGCGAGCTAGGATCACCCCGGACACATTGCTACCTGGCCCTAGATCTGAGGATTGGCCCCATTTGGGAACGGCCACCCACCCGCTGTTCATTCTTCACAGCGAGGACTCTCTAGGGCGGCGACGCTTCTGCCGGGTAGTTCCGGACGATCCAGCCGGCTTGGCATCGACTCTTGCTGCACGGGTTCGGGGTGCGTACTTCAACCAAAGAGCAGCAGAACAGCGGCTACGTGAAGCGGCAGCGGAACTTGCTCTCTTTGACTCGTCCGCACTGACGGTGACCGAGCCGGAGATTCGGTCCGCCCTAGAAGAGGAATTGCGCGCTGCCCTTCCTGCCGAGTGGTCCGGTGGACGACCAAAGCAAACAGACACCCAGCGGAGCGAACTAGCCGAAATCGTTGCCGCGACCGTCATGAGCGAAGTTTTCGGGACTATAGTTCCTGCATCGCGCATCGCACACAAAGAAATACCAGACCAGCAGACGCGGGGAGTGGATGTAATCGGACTAGAAGATATCGAAGGCCCTGTAATCACAGTGGTCATTTCTGAGGTAAAGGGTTCATGTGAGGCTAAGTCGCCGCCTGCCGTTGTCGATGGGATGGCGAAGAAACTTGTTTCGGTCACTACAGATCGTCGCCAGCTAACCCAGGAACTCATCTGGCTGCGAGATTACTGCGAGGACGAGTACGCAGAGGTGTGCGCCCGTATATGTGCTCGGCATCTGCTGCGTCGATCAACACCAGAGATCGTCCTAGCCCCTATCCTGTTGCGGACAGCGAATACCGAGCGCCCGGCCGATCACGGAAAGTTTGCAGAAGATGATACAGATTTTAACTATCCAGTACGGTTCATCAGTGTTATCGTAGATGCTGAGGATCTATTCGACTTTGCGGTTACTGTGTACCGGGAGGCGCGGAGGCTGGCGGGGCATGACGCTTGAAGAACGCATCCAGATTTATGAACGAGCATTTTCGTCAGATGGTGGAGATGCCGTTCTTGGGCGCGCTCATATTGCGTACATAATAGAAGCGATAACTAATGAACGAACCGCTGTTGAGTCCGATGGGGTCGATCTCCGCGACGTCGCTAAGAGTTTTGAAAGCCTCGGAATCGAGGCAGCTCGCGCGGGAACATCTGAAGAAATTTTGATGCCGCTGTTTGACAAGGCCTACCGGCTGCGCGCGAGCATGCTCGTGGCTGGCGAAAGCCTTACTCTTTCCGACCTATGGATGCTTATTGCGTCAGGGGTAGCATCACAGAACCAACCTCAACTGCGCGAGGTTCTAAGTGAGGTTGACTGGTCAGGGACCTTTGGCTCAGCTCCGGATGGGTGGGCTGATCGGGTTCTGTGGGAATCAAGTCGTGCAGTATTTTATCTAACGCGTAAGCAAAGCGGATGGGCAGATATCGACGCTGCGCTTAACGCGCTTCGAGACCTAGTGGAACTTCAGCGGCAGCTTGAGCCTGAGAGCCTTCCCCCTGAGAATGAAGAAGCAACGCGCGTAGCAGCGTACATGCGTTTGACGGGGCTGTATCACCTAGCAGAGGGACTCACCACGCTCGGAGAGTATCTTCGGACGGGGCTGCCTGAGTCAGTGCTCACCACAATAGAAAGGAATACTGAGCATTCACGGTATCTGCTTGGGCGTACAGGGGACGAGTCACTTAGCGAAGTCGGGACAGCGTCTACTTTGCTGCTGCCTCAACTCGTTCGGTCAAGCATATGGTTCAACACCAGTCGGCTTTCCGAGGCTGCACGTCAGTTTGCCAGACGCCTTGCGGGGCGCGATCAGGAGTGGCCAGTTCTTGAACTGTGGTGGGCGCAAAGGGAGGCTCTCTCCCAGAATTTGCTAGACCCATTCAAGATGGCAGTCGGTGTGCAGATGCCTACAAGCGCGGGGAAGACACTCCTCGCTGAGTTCAGCATTGTGCAGGCACTGGCACTTAATCCGTCTTCAACGGTTGCCTACATAGTACCTACGCGCGCCTTGGTCACGCAGGTTACCAAGCGGCTTCGGAGCGACATTCAGACTACCGATAGCCAGGGCAGGAACGTGGTGGTCGAGGCGGCTGTTCCCGTATTCGAGCTAGATCCAACTGAGGATGCGATGCTGTCGCATCGCCCCGACGTCCTGGTGACCACGCCAGAGAAACTCACCCTATTGGTGAGGTCTGGGCATCCTGTGGTGCGGGACCTAGCCCTGGTGGTAGTGGATGAGGCGCATCATATCTCTGAGCCAAGCCGGGGGCCGCGCCTGGAGCTGCTGCTTGCCACGCTCAAACGCGAACGAGGAACATCCTGCCACTTCCTTCTGTTGACCCCATTCCTGCCAAATGCCGATGAACTAGCTAGATGGCTGGGAGGCGCTGACTACGCGGCGATAAGCGTAGATTGGCGGCCCTCGCTACAGCTCCGAGCTGTGGGCCACTGGCCGAAGAGGAAGGGCAAGTTTTACGATCGGCTAACGCTTGTCCCTTCTGTTACCCAGCCACGAGAGTGGCAAGGTGTACAGATCGATCTGGGCGAAGCACACGTCCAACCGGCCAGCAGGTCCCGCCCAGGTATTTCGGCTTCGATTGCGATATCTCTCGCTACATCTGGGTCCTCGACTCTTATCTTGACAAGAGGGCCGGGAACAGCCGAGGAGCGCGCTCTTACAATTGCTGAAATTATTCGGTCCCAGGATGGAATCAGCCGGACATCCCAGGATCTAGACGATGTCAGGTCCTATGTAGAGAACGAACTCGGTTCGGATTATCCTCTTGCCACGACCTTGCGCCAAGGTGTGGCGTTCCATCACGCTGGTCTGCCGCCGGAAGTGCGCAGCCTAGTTGAGACACTCCTGGCTCGCGGGCTAGTGAAAATTGTTACAGGGACTAGCACGCTTGCTCAAGGTGTAAATTTCCCGCTGGCCAACGTCATCATTGAGACTCTGAAGGTTCCCCAGGGCCGTGGACAGAAGTACAGAGCGCTTCAGTATTCTGAATTCTGGAATATTGCTGGCCGCGCTGGCCGAGCGCTAAAGGACCGAGTCGGTACCGTAATCTGGCCATCTGACGGGCCAAAATCTGATCAGGAGTTCAATGAGTTCCTAGAAGGTGAGGCGGCAAATGTGGTATCGGCCCTGGCGAAGGTTCTTGCCTCCGTGGCCGATGTCTCAACTGACTATGGTCTAGATATCGTTCGGCGCCAGCCGGTACTTAGTGACTTCTTGCAGTATCTAGCACATGCTCTTAGAGTGGGCGGATTCGCGCAGGCAAGTGCGGAAATTGAAGACATCCTGCGGGCATCGCTAGTGTTTTACCGTCTTCGACAAGATGACCGAGACCTGGCAGAGCAATTGGTCCGCTGGTCACGACGGTTCCTCGAAGCTAACCGTAACCGTGCATTCTTGGACGTGGCAGACGCTACCGGCTTGTCATTGCCTAGCGTCGGGCTCATTTCTGGATCTGCCCCCGCCGAGATGAACGATCCCGAGTTCTGGCTCCCGGACAACCTATTTGGACCTGAACTGGACTCACTAACTTCTGCTATCGAAATCCTCGCTGAGGTTCCAGAATTCTCGCTCGGGCTGACGGACGAACCGGGCGGTTTGAACGCACGGCGCGTTGCAGGGATACTGCGCGATTGGGTTACCGGAGCAAGTTTGCCAGAGTTGGCCGGGACATGGAGCCCTTCGCCTGATACCGCGGAGAGCCTTCGCAATATAGGCCGCTACCTTTTTAGAGAACTGACAGGACAGATGCCGTGGGGTTTGGGCGCTTTGCAGCTGCTAACGGTGGGGAATGCTGACCTTACTGAAGAGTCCCGGCGAATCCCCGCCATGGCTTATTATGGTGTGAAATCAAGAGGGGCCGTGGCGATGCGCATGGTTGGCGTGCCGCGTGCTGCGGCGGAGGGGCTAGGCGAAACTGCGCCGGAGTTCAGCTCTTTCGGTGCTGCTAGGGCATGGGCGCGGGAGTTGCAGTCGTCCGCCTGGTCTAGTGCCGGGGATGCGCGCGGCATCCAGGGCCCACTGCTCCAACGGATTTGGGAGATGGTCGAGAGCTAGTGCCTGAGGTCACAGCACTAGCGATCAAAGGCCCGCGAATAGGCCCCCGCCACGGAGGGAGCCACAGGACGAGCGTGGCGGCACGTTTGGGCATCGGCATTGTGGGGGATGGGTAGGGGTCGCCACCCGCGCCGTCAGATTGGCTCTGAGCGTTTGACCTGGGCCACGATTGAGGCCTGAGCGGCGGCGTACGTTGCTGACCTGTGGGTTCATCTCCGGGTCGGGCGGAATCTGCGCACTAATTCAGAGTCCCAAGGTGGCCCGGTGGCGTATGTGCGGACCGTCCTCGCGGTCTATGAGGTCGCGTGCGTGATGTAGCCGCGCCTGTTCCTCCGGTGCTACGAGCCGCGCATATGACCCGACCGCTCAGCGCCTCGTCTCGTATCTGGTCAGCACGATGCCGCCAGGGAACGTCCGCGTCTCCACCAGGTTCAAGCTGACCC
>Ga0302325_10035228_pt1 | contig 10230 bp, 10 predicted proteins | sample Palsa_T0_2_FD_201948 | JGI IMG/M metagenome (GOLD analysis project Ga0302325, IMG submission 201948) | Peat permafrost microbial communities from Stordalen Mire near Abisko, Sweden - Palsa_T0_2 | ecosystem: Environmental > Terrestrial > Soil > Palsa > Peat permafrost | place: Sweden: Abisko...
GGCTGCGCCCCCAAAATATCAGCGCGACCAGCGCTGCCACTACGATCAGGCCCAGAATTACATTCTTCTTCAAGCGTTCTCCGTTACCTAAATAAAATTGAATCGGTTGATTCGATTCTATAGGGTGGGATGGACGAACGCAGTTGCGTGGTGGATGCGACGAAAAGTTGCGGCTTCTGAATGGGCGATCAGAGTTCAGGATTTGCCGTTGGATTCATCGAAGATGGATTTCGCAAGTCGCTCGAATGCCGCTCTCGCCTCGCCAAGCACACCGCCAAACGTGCCTCGCGGCCAAGCGGCTGCCGCGGTTTCTTCGTGCTCTCGGCGATAGATGAAGCGCTCCAATTCGCCGTCTTCGAGCAGAATTGCCTCCCAACCATCGAAGGACGGCCCCGTTCTGCGCGGAAGGACTTCAACAGCGACCAATTTCTCGTCTTCCGCTTTGGGCATTCTCGTTGGGGGTTGATCTTCCATTCCATAACGGGCCCACATTACTGCATCAAGAGATTCCTTAGAGCTATATCCGAACAAAAGGGAACTGGCCATGTCACGACTGTCTCTGGCAGTCCCTCGCAGAGAATCTAGCGCGATCATGATCATTTCTGTCGCGTTTGGGTTACCAACCAAACAGCCGCCCACCCAGAGCCAAAGCGATCCCCTCGCTTCGCTCCAGTCGCGTGGTTGGTCGTCACGGATTTCAAATTCCACCGCAAGCTTCCAGCGATCTCCAACCCGCTGGCATGTGGTTTGCATGTGATCTCGATTGCTTGTGATTTCCGTATTGTCTGAAGGAGTCTAGTGCGTTCCGTTGCTAACCGGCATGGCTGCCGATGCAATCGCCTGCTTCGCCAATGCCTCACGCGCCAGCACGCGGCGATTGAACTCGTGAATCACGTGCGCCACATAAGCCCGCGTCTCGCTGTAGGGTGGAATGCCGCGGTACTTGTCTACCGCGCCAGGGCCGGCGTTATAGGCCGCTAGCGCCAAGGCGAGATTATCGTGATAGCGAGTCAACAGCGCGTCAAGGTAAGTGGAACCGCCTCGGACGTTTTGATCAGGCTTGAAGCTGTCTTGCACTCCCAGCGCTGAAGCTGTGCCGGGCATCAACTGCATGAGGCCGCGCGCGCCGGTACGGCTGACGGCGCGGACGTTGCCGCCGCTCTCCGCTTTGACCAGGCTGGCAAGCAGGTCCACATCCAGATTGTGTTCGCCGCCTGCTTTGGCCAGCATTTCATGCAGGTCGGCGGGAGAAAGACTTGCTTGCGCGGCTGCAGCGGGGCTGGAGACGGGCGCCTCTTTTGCCGGGATATTGGCAGTTGCTGGCGCCGGTTCTGCTGGAGCCGGATCGGCGACTTGTTCTACTCCGGCAATTTCTTGCGGCATAAACTCGATGTAATTGTCTGCGCCCGCGCTCAAGTAGAGCCGCATGCGCCCTTGCACCTCTGCGTGATGGTCGCAGCGCATCTCGTAGCCGTTCTGCAGGATCACGCGCTCACCGGCCCATGCGGCCGTGGCGAGGGCTCCCAGTGCGGCTATCGAGATGAAGGCTCTTTTGCGCATTTCAGATCGTATTCTCAAATACTAACTTAAGCTCTGACTCAAATCCCAAGGCGTTTGGTCAATCTTTTGCGGCCAGCACTTTGGCCAAGGCCGCTTCCAGTACCACAGCCACGCCGTCCTGATCGTTCGGCGGAGCCTGCTTCCAGCCGCGCATTTTGGCCATGGTGCGCAACTCCTGCGCCGCATTGCCCATCATCACGCTTTGGCCGGCCCACTCCAGCATATCCACGTCGTTCCAGTTATCGCCAATGGCCATGGTCTCTCTGCGGTCCACGCCCAGGCGCCGGGCTAGCCGCTCGAGCGCTGAACCCTTTGAAACTCCGGGCGGCAATAGGTCCAAAATGGACAAGTCGCGCGCCGGATACTCCGTGCAAACACATTCGCAACTTGCACTCCAATGGCTCGTCTTCAGGGCCTTTTCCGCTTCGCGCATTCTGCCCAGGGTTCCCGTCACCATGCCTTGAATGGGGTCCTCGCCATCCGGCAGTGCATCTTCCAACGGATTCACCACTTCAATGGCGTTGCGGTTGGCTTCGATCCACAAGGAGATACGTCCATGCGCCTGCTCCAGATTTTCAAGCACCAGGTCGCCGCGTCCCACCCGGTCAAACGTGAATACCACCGCGCCAAACTCCCTGAGCAGCCCGCACAGGCCGCGTGCCACCCGCGCTTCCATGTGGCAGCTGTCGATTGCTTCCCCGCCAAGCGTACGGATCACTGCACCATTGGACGTAATCAGAGGCGTATCCGCTCGAAGACCCAGACCGTCCAGGAGGGGCCCTGTGTAAGCTGTGCGGCGGCCGGTGGCGATCACGACGGTGATTCCGGCCTCCTGGGCAGCTTTGAGGGCTCGCGCGGTGCGCTCGCTGAGTCCCTTGCCGAAGGTCGGCAGCAGGGTTCCATCCATATCAATGGCCACGAGGCGAATGGGAGGGTGCATACACCCAGTCTACCTATCGTCCTTGGGGGACGGCGCTTGCCAGCGTGAGAGTTCGAGGTTTCCCACCCTTCCGACAAAAACAAGAACGTCGTAAGGATGGGACACCCTCGGACCTGGCCTGATCCGGTAGTCTTTTGATTATGGAACGCGTTTGCAGCCATTGCCACGCTTTGCTGGGTGCTGAGACGGAAGGGGACTGGTGTCCCGCTTGCGGAGGCGTTTTGATTGAGCGCGACAGCCAGGCCGGCCTGGAGCATTCCGCCGGACCGTTGCCGGATGTGGATCATCGCGGCATTGTGCTGCCGAGGCGCCATGCGTTGGGCGGGATCATTACGCCGCAGTGAGGCTTGTGGGGCAGGGAATTACGCTTTTGTGTCAAGGCCAACCGCTTCGGCCAGCTTCGACTGCCGGTCGTCGAAGGTCCAGAATTTTTCCGCGTTTAGTTCCAGAGCACACGCTACGTGAAGCGAATCGAGAGTGCGAACACCAAGGGTGGGGCCGTAGCTGCGGGCGAGATCGGCGCAGGTTTCCCACGCGCGAAGAGGGAAATCGACCAGAACCCAGATTCCTGTGATGCAGTCACGCTGGAAATCCGCACTGATTCTCTGCGCTTCAATGAGGGCGAAACGATGAAGAAATATCTGTTGGTGGACGGCGTTGGCGAATTCCGCGCGATTGAACGGCGTGATCAGGATTTGGTAGCCGAGAGCCAAGCGCAGATCCGCTTGGGGCGAGTGCGCGTCGGTGACGTAGCTTGATACCAGAAAGCTCGAATCGACATAGGCTTTCAATACCGGCTATTCTCCCGGTCGGCAATGAGGTCGGCGACCGGAGTCAGGACCCGGTCTCCGAAGATGGCGCGGCGGCGAGCGGCGAAGTCTGGCATCTTGACGGGTTCCGGATTGGCTGGCGTTCGCGGCACCAGGTCGCCAATGACCTCGTTGCGCTCGCGCACCTCGATGTGGACGCCGGCCTTGAGCCAGGCTTTGACCTGTCGGGTGTCACGAAGTTGCCGGAGGGTGATGCTTTGCATGAATTAGATGTGACACCTAATGTGTCACATTGTCAATAGAGCCAGGGGCAGTCGACCGCTTGGTTCACTCGTACCGCAGCGCCTCCGCCGGAAGCACTCTGGCCGCGGCTGACGACGGATACAGCGTGGCCAGCAGCGAAATCCCGATCGACACGGCGGCCACGATCACGCCGTCCATGATGCGGGGCGCGAAGGGCAGCGTGTCGATGGAGTAGATTTCTGCCGATAGCGGGAAGTGATACCGGCCGCCAAGCCAAGCTGCCAGGTAGCCGAAGATCAATCCGAGAATGGTGCCGACAACGCTGATCAGGAAGCCTTGCAGCAGAAAGATACGGCGCACCTGGCCGGGCTCGACGCCGAAGCTCATCATCACGGCGATGTCGCGCGTCTTCTCCATCACCATCATGGTGAGGGCGATAAGAATGTTGAGCGCGGCGACGATGACGATGAGCGCAATCACGATGAACGTGACGATCTGTTCGAGTTTGAGGGCGCGGAAGAGTTCGCGGTTCTGCTCGATCCAGTTGTTGGTCATGTAGCCTTTGCCGGCAGCCTGTTCGATCTCCTTGCCAATCTGTGGCGCACGATCCAGGTCGTCGACTTTGAAGCTGATTACGGAGAGCAGGTCGGGCTCGCTGAAGAGGCGCTGCGCATCGGCAAGGCGCAGAAAGCCCATCTGCGCGTCATATTGGAAGAAGCCGGAGTGGAACGTGCCCGCAAGGCGGAAGCGTACGACTTTGGGGTACATGCCCAGCGGAGTCATCTCTCCCTGCGGGCTTATCAGCGTCACCGAGTCGCCTACTGCGGCGCCGACGGTTTCTGCCAAATCTTGTCCCAGCACAATCGGCGGGAACTCGCCGTTGGCCGTGGTCGTATGCGGTTCGAGCGCGCGCACGGAGCCGGGAGTAGCCGTTTTTAGCAGGTCGCTGACTGTCGCTTCCTGATCGGGAAGAATGCCTTCGATCAGCGCGCCGCCATCGCGTGCTCCTCGGGCCACGAGCACCTGCTCATAGAGACCCGGAGAAGCTGCTGTTACATGCGGCAAGCGGCGCAAGCGATTGAAGAGCGGCTGCCAGTCGCGAATGCCGTCGCCTTCTACGCGCATCAGCTGCACATGCGCGGTGGAGCCGAGCAGCTTATCCTGCAACTCGCTCCTCATGCCGTTGGTGACGGCCAGCGCGATGATCAGCGCAGCCACGCCCGCAGCCACGCCGACGATGGAGATGGTGGTGACCACGCCCACCACAGCTTGACGCCGCTTGGCCCTCAGGTAACGCGCCGCGAGAAAAAGTTCAAATCGCATCAGGAATTTTGAGGCTCCTGCCTCTTGTTGAATCAGCTGAATTCACGCAGGGGCTAAGAGGTTGCGGAAAAATTCGCAATTCTCGGAGAAAGGGATGAGAAGCGTCCCTCCGCGGCTAAAGCCGCCGCTGATGTCGTTGGCATTATGCGGGGGTTGAAAACCCCCGCCTCCCTCCGTTTCGAGTTTTTCCGCAGCCTGTAGATCCCGGGTCTTTTTTTTGCGAACCTTTCGGCACGACTGAAGTCGTGCCCTGACACTTCTTGCTGCTGCCGATTAGTTTTTTAGCGAGCCGCATAGTTAAGCCCCGACTCTTTGTGCTTTTCGGGGGCTATTTTGCGGGGACGGTGAAGACGGATTTGGCCAGGCCTATGTTGTCATGCCGGTCGTAGATGCGGACAGTAATAACGTGTTCGCCTGTTTTGCCTTCGAGCGACTTCGCCGGAAGCAGAAAATCGTAATGCTCGTGCTTCGCATCCGACAGACCACCGACAGGCTCGATGAATTGCCAGGGTCCAGCGTCAAGAGAATATTCGGCATGAGCGATGGGAGAAACGGCATCCTCGCCGTCGAATGTAACGTGCTGCTCTGGCTCGCAGGGACGGCCTTTTCCGCAGTTCATCTCCGCGGTCGCTTTCAGCCCTGTCACTAGCGGGGGAGTTGTGTCCACTTCAAAGCGCTCGCTGATTTTGTCGCCGGCAAGTGCATCGGCAGGCGTGTGCGAGGGCGAGTCAGATGCAACGACTTTGACCTGATAGCCGCCATCGGGAATTTGCGTGGCGTCAAAGCTGTAGGCCTTGTCAACGATTTGATCTTTCAGCAAACGCCACGCCGTTTCGCCGTCGCCGCGGAGGTAGAGCGAAAAGGTCAGGTCGTCACCGTTGTCGTCGTGAGCTGTCCAGCGCGCGGTAATTGCGGTGCGATCCTTTATTGCCTGCAAGGGATTCGAGGCCGCGCTTGCATCATAGGTGGGAGAGTTCTGGCTCGCCGATGGAAACGTGATGTTGACGGTTGGCGGCACTCCGGGGGGTGGATTCAGCGCCTGCTGATTGATGCGCGCTCCGGTCACGACCACGATGTCGTCCACAACCGGCGCGGAGTTTACGGGAAGATAATTCACGCCCACGCTGCCCAGCGTTGCGCCTGCGTGCAGCACTGCTTTCCACTCGAAGAAGCGCCCCGGCGGCGATGTTGCAGCACCGTCTTTGACGGGCTGCCACTCAGACCAGCCCCAGTCGCCGCGGCCGCGCACCGGTTGCTCGACATTGCCGGAACGGGTAAGCAGATCAAAGCCTGCTGATCCGGGCTCGACTTCCAATCGGCCAAAGCGCGCCAGCGCGCCCGCATCCAGCACGTCGCTGGCGTATTCGTGCTTCTCAATCGCGCCTAGCTGGACCAGCTTGCCGGTGTTGCCGGTGCCGATGAGGATGCTGTCTCCTGCGCCAGGAGTGAAACTCAATCCTTGCTCGGCGTCAAGATGGGCGACATCGGCATAGGTTCCGTTGTCGGAGATCCTGAAGATGTGTCCGCGGTTTCCTGTCAGCGCCAGCAGGCCGTCTCTCTGCGCAGTGAGCGCGTAGACCACTTCGTCTTTGCCTGCCCAGATGCGGCGCGGCGCCTGGCCTTCAGTCAGCGCATAGATTTCGCTGCCCTCAGGCAAAGACGCACTGGTGTTGGCGGCCTGCATCGATCCGGGCTGAACGATAGTGATGGTCACCGACCCCTGGCCCTGGACGGGTAATGGCGGCAGGGGATTGTGGCTCTTGTCGCCCACGCTGGATGCGTAAATGCTGCCATTCGCTTCGACGGCTACTGCCGTGATCTCGCGCCGTGGAGCTTCAAAGAGCACGTATCCTTTTCCGCTGGGATCGATGCGGTAGATAAGGCCGCTTCCGTCCGAGCCGGCGATCAGGTTTCCCTTCGCGTCCCACGCCATGCAGCGGATGTGCTCCTCGTCGGACTTGAAAAAAGGCTGCGGCCTCTCTGCGGACTTTGCCGGGTCTACGCGATAGATAGCGCCTGGGCCTCCAGTGGCGATGTAGAGCCGGCCGGATGCGTCGAACGTCATATCCCAGATGTAGTGTGATTTGGCTTCTGCCTTATCGGCGTCTTGCTTATCGTCGCCGGATTTTCCATCTGTGGCTTTGTCAGGGGTCTTGCTTTCGGCTGGCTTTTCGTCGGCAAGCTTTCCCATGTCGAAGACCACGGTCGCGCTTGAGTCATCTTGCTTGGTGGTCGCGTCCGGCTTGAGCCGGTACACCTTGCCGCTGGGCAGCGTGGCCGCATAGAGAGCGCCATCGGGTCCGATCCGAACCACCTGCACGCTCACATCTTTGGTCTCGAAAATCGTGAACGGCTTGCCGTCTTTGCCCACCCGCAAAACTGTGGCGGGCGAGGCGGTTCCCAGGTAGGTCTCGCCGTTTTTGCCCGCGGCTACCGACCACACAAAGGTCGATGGGGTGGTCAGCACATCGGTCAGGCCGGGGCCTTCCACCAGATGGCCGTCGCTGGTGATGGAGACGCCCTGTTGCGTGCCTTTCTCAAACTCGTCAATGCGCGATTGGGTCCACAGGTGCGTGCTTTGCGCGACGGCAGGCTGGAGGGATAAGACGGCGATCATCGCCGCCAGCAGCGAGAATCGGGATGCGGAGAGGAAGGTTTGTGGGTTCGGCTTCAAAACAAACATGCTGCCGTTGAGTCTACTAAAGTTGGGGGCAGTCGCGGCAGAATGGCAGCCTCGATCTTTGCTTTAAGCAGCTACACTGACCGTCAGGGAGCGTGCCTATGAAGTTCCGAGCTGCAATCGTCTTGCTCGCATCGTCAGTCTGCGCGGCGCAGGTAACTCCCTCGGCCCCAACTCAGACCCCGTCACAAGCGCCCTCGCCGGCGCAGGTGTCGCCAGCCGTGCGCGCGCAATCCAACGTGGTGCTGGTGCCGGCGCTGGTGAGGGACGAAAAGGGTGAGCTGGTCTTCACGCTCAGTGCGGATGACTTCCGCATTACCGACGACGGCATTGAGCAGCACCTGACGCTGGATGAAGACTCGGACAGCCAGCCACTGGCGCTGGTGGTTATGATTGAAGTCGGCGGAGCCGGGGCAAGGGAGTTCAACAAATTCAGCTCCATTGCCCCACCTCTGGCGCCCATGCTCGAGTCCATCGTCGGCAATGTTCGCCACAGAGTCGCGGTCGTCACTTTCGATAGCCAACCAACCCTGCTGCAGGATTTTACCCCCAGCCTCGACAAGGCGGCCGAGGCGATACGCAGCCTCAGGCCGGGGTGTACACGGCAGCATCACCTCGACAACTGCGCTTCGCCGCTCGCTGTCCATAACCTCAGCCTGGGAGACAATGGCGCAGCCATCCTCGATGCCCTCGGATTCTCCGTCGACCTTCTGCGCAAGCAGCCCCATGAATACAGGCGCGCCATTCTGACGATCAGCGAGACCCTTGACCGCGGCAGCCACACCAATCTTCAAGCGGCGCTGCGCGCAGTGACTGACACCAACACCGTCATCTACAGCATCGGTTTCTCAACCGGAAAGTCGGAGGCGGCGCATTATGCAGCCAGGGAGTTACCAACCCAGCCCGGGGGGTGGGAGCCGCTTGAGAATCATCACCCCAATCCGCCCCACGGGTGCATGGGCAAGGATCCAGATCCAGACCCGGACGCCACTGACAACAAGCTCATCCAGGCTTATGACTGCCTCACACAGCTCGCACCTCCTCTAGCATTAGCCAAGATGTTGGCAATCGTCGCCACCGACGGCCTGAAGCGGAATATTCCTGAGACCATCGCCCACCTTACGGGAGGCGAATACTTCAATCTGAGCGATCCCAAACAGCTGGAACGCGACTTGGTCACCATCTCAAACCATGTGCCCAATCGTTATGTGCTCAGCTTTCAGCCGTTGTCCCCGCATTCGGGCTTTCATGCGGTGGAGTTGAAGCTGAAAGATCATCCGGGCCTGCGCATCGAGGCGCGGAGTGGTTATTGGGCGGATGAGGGTGCCGGGCGTCCTTGACGTTTTTTGGCTGTTGGGTCGCAGGCTCAGGAGAACGTCTCTCCGCGGCTAAAGCCTCATGTCAATCGGGAGCTTTTCGCGGGGGTTGAAACCCCCGCCTCCCTCCGACGCGCACCGGTTCTCACTCTATCTTTCGCCGCGAAACTGAATGATTCTGCGGCGGTCGCGCTTGCTGGGTCTGTGCTCGGGCAGCGGGGCAAACTCCTGCAGGGCTTTACGCTCAGCGGCCAGCTTCAGACGCGCTTCCTTGCTGGCTTCGGTCTCGCGATAGAGCGTCTGCGCCACCGCTGCCGGCCCGCGCATCTCGCTCAACAGCAGCACTTCGACGGCAAACTCACCGCCCTCGTTTTTGATGAGCAGCATGTCACCCACGCGCACGTCGCGCGCCGGCTTGGCCTGTACGCCGTTGGAGTGGATGCGGCCCAGCTCGCAGGCCTTCTGCGCCAGCGCGCGCGTCTTGAAGAAGCGCGCCGCCCACAGCCATTTATCGATGCGCACAGAAGTCATGATCGATCTTCGCACCCACGGACGCTATGCGAGCGGGCGATCAGGATGCGGATTCTGCCTTCCATACGTAGAGGAATTCGGCGTCGCTGGATGTGGCCAGCTCGATGCCTCTCTGGCGAGTGGCACGATTCAGGGCCGAGCGGATGTTTTCCTTGCTATCCGGCAGTGCAGATAACGGAATCTTGAGCGCGGAGCCCTCTTCCAACTGACTCACGTCGCTCAGCAACTGGACCACAATTTTCTTATGTTTTCCATCGCGGCCCTTGGGTACATCAACTTGAAGAATGGACTGAAACTTGGGAGGTGCAACGTTTGGATCTGAATTTGTTGCCATAGCCCTAGCTCCTCTTTCCCCGGGGGTCTTTTCTTTTCGTGCTGTTACGGTGTTTTCGTTCTTGTTTCACAGCTTAACGTACGCTTAAATTGACGTAAACATATGCTGTGAGAAAAAGAATACTAATCCGACCGGAAGTTTGCAAGGCCTAAAATAAATATTTTTGTTCACTATTGCTCAGCTATCCAGACCACGCCTGATAGACGGAGGAAGTCGCAAGCCCTAAGCCAACGCACGCACCCCTTACGAAATCCTTATATGCTCTATAGGCCCGGGATGGCAAAGATTTAGCGCGCAGCTCAAAGAGTTTCCCCGTATCGAACAAGCGCTGGTAGGTTTGCGGATAGAGGTAGCTTCCATGTTTGCAAAATCGAATTTTCCCACCGTATCAATTAAGGATGTCCCGACGGCAGTACCCGCGAACGACTCAGCGTCGCATCGTCCTGTAGTGCTGGTTGTCGATGACGAATCCGCCATTGCGGACACGCTCTCGGAAATCCTCATTCGGACTGGCTACGCAGCAATGCCGGTCT
>Ga0302325_10035234_pt1 | contig 10229 bp, 6 predicted proteins | sample Palsa_T0_2_FD_201948 | JGI IMG/M metagenome (GOLD analysis project Ga0302325, IMG submission 201948) | Peat permafrost microbial communities from Stordalen Mire near Abisko, Sweden - Palsa_T0_2 | ecosystem: Environmental > Terrestrial > Soil > Palsa > Peat permafrost | place: Sweden: Abisko...
TCCGGCCTTGGCCACAGAATCTTTCCAGCGATAGATGCCCGGAAACAGCATTCCATGCCCCAGCCGCAGCCCGGCAGCGCCGGCAATCACAATGGCCGGCAGTTCGAGCGACCCATGCGGCGCCACGAAGCTCCACAGCGGAATCGCCATCCCCGCTTGCTGGCAAGCCACGGCGACCGCGCCCAGCATCAATCCGTTGAAAAACAGCAGGTAGACCGAGCCAAATCCAAACAGCAATCCCCCTGCAAAGGCGCTGAAGGAAACGGACAGATTATTGGTCATGATCCCGCTGGCCGCCTGCGGAGCTACGCTTACGATCGACTGAGTCCACATCTCATGGCGCTCGATGCTGGCCATCACTCTCGGCCCCAAGATAGGTGGGGCAAAGTGCGGGTTGGCGAGGGTAAAAGCCGCTGCCGCCAGAGTGCCCAGCAGCAGCAGCACCAGCGCGGCGAAGACATAGCCGATCTGCTGCCGGAAGACGCGTGGATAGCCGTCCCGCAAGAACAGAAAGAAGCCGCGCCAACTCGATTTGCGGCTGGAATAGATGATATGGTGAGCCCGAGCGAGCAGATGATTGATCCGGTTCGCCAGCGCCGCCGAAGTCGGGTCCTGCCGGATCGTGGAAAGGTCCGAGGCCACCTGGCGGTAGAGCAGCGCCAGCTCCTGCAGTTCTCCGCGGGAGAGGCCTTGCAGCCGGCCCTGGTTGGCCGCGGCGACCAGGGAGGTTAGCCGCTCCCAGTGCGGCGTGCGTTTTTTGATCCAAAGATTCGAGAGGACGGTATTCATTGAGCGGAAACAAAGAGCCGGATTGGGACCAGCTTAGCATCGAAACGCCGGAGCTGGTGGGCATCGACATGCCGGTGGCCGGCATCGGGAGCCGCTTTGTCGCGCTGCTGATCGACTACCTGATATGGTTTCTCGCCGCCGTCGCGCTTATTTTCCTGATTTCGCTGATCGACCCCAGCCTCTCCCACTTCAGCCAGATGGGAGAAAAGTGGGCGATTGCGGTCTTCATTTTCATTCCTTTCGTTCTTTATTGGGGGTATTTCACACTTTTCGAGGCATTCTGGAATGGGCGCACTCCGGGCAAACGTTTGGCGAAGATTCGCGTGATTCAGCGCTCCGGGCGGGGGATCGGCCTCTTCGAGTCCATGACCCGCAATCTTCTGCGCATCGTGGACCAGTTTCCGCTGGTGTACGCGGTGGGGGCGGTGAGCATTTTTCTCACCCGCGACCACCAGCGCCTGGGAGACCTGGCGGCTGGGACGCTGGTGGTGCATGAACGGGAGACCCTGACCGCGCCCAGCTCCAGAGCGAGCCATCGAACGTTTACCGCAGGCATCTTCGATGAGCCTGGGGACGCGCCGGCCATGCGTGGCCTGCAGCCGACCAGTCTGGAGATCTCTTCAGACGGGGTTCAGCGGATGGAGATGGCGGACCTGGAGGTTCTGGAGGGGTTCTTCGCGCGCCGGCTGGATTTCAGCATGGAAACCCGCGCGGCGCTGGCGCACCGGATCGCCGGGGCCCTCCGCGCCAAGACTGGGCTGGAAGCGCCCGCGGGAGTGAGCACGGAGACCTATCTCGAGGAGCTTGCCCGGCAGTTTCGGGATATGGCGCGGATGCGCTGAGAGGGAACGATTGTAATCGTTTTCATATCTCTTCGACGTGCTTTCAGGTCGATGGCTGCCGTCTTGGGACGCAAGCGAAAAGGGCGACATGGAGTTCCGTCTTATCCGTCCAGTTCATTGAACTGCAATAGAAAACAGTTACATCGGCGTCTTTCGCAGCCTCGTTAACTTTCCCGCTTCGAATGCCTTGACAAACGCTCCTGCAACCGCATTTAATGCGTAGCGGCATACAGCAAGCACTTTTACGCCACCTCCGCTTAAACGTTTGACTGAATCGCCAACTCTGCGAATCCAGTCAAGCTTTAGGCGCCGGGCATGAAGACTTTGTGGAGCGGACGAGTGTGTTCGGGGCGGCACTCGGCAATTGGAAGTGGCTTCAGGAACTTTGCAGAACTAACCTTGCGGAACCAGGGGTAACCAACTGGACTTGAGCTTAAATTTTCCGCTTGACAACCAAGGCATGCTTCGCCTTGAATGCTTGGGCGAAGGAGCGCGCCTCTTTGCGCGCTCCGAAGTAAATCGCTTCACTGGAATTTGTAACGCTGGAAGGACTATCACCTGAATGTCTCAAACGTAGTGCCCCGGCCGAAAGTTGTATATCGGCATCCGGGGTGAAAGATCAATGATGGATAGCCAAAGAGCGCTTGCTAAAGGCTCCGCTTTCGACCGGCCATAGGCGGTTTTTACCATTATTCCCGGCTTCATTTCAGAACTACGGTCGAAGCGCAAAACAACAAGCAAGGCAACAGAACCAACTTGAAAAGGAAGGTCACATGAGACTCGCGAGATTCAGATTTCTCATCGTGCCGATTTTCCTGGTGTTTGCATGCGTCGCAGCAATGGCGCAGCAGAACTCCGAGATCACCGGTACAGTTACAGACCAGACTGGAGCGGCAGTGCCGGGCGCATCCCTGACACTTACGCAGATTGAAACCGGTTTCGTCTACAACGCCACCAGCAACGCTACCGGCGGATACGATTTCCCCGGATTGAACGTCGGCATCTACACCCTGAAAGCTGTAGCCAACGGCTTCGAGGGCTACACCGCCACTGGATTGACCTTGAACGTCTCCCAGACCCTGGCGAACAATGTCAAGCTCACGGTCGGCGCGGCAACGGTCAACGTCGATGTAACCGCCGACGCCCTCCAGGTGCAGGCTGAGTCGAACGAAGTCAGCACGCTGATCTCCGGCGAGCAGGTCACCGAGATCGCCACCGAAAACCGCAACTTTACCGCCCTGGCGGCACTCGGCCTCGGCGTCAGCTCCAACCTTCCGGACAACAACCCGCCTACGGCGTCCGCATCGAGCGCAAGCATCAGCGTCAACGGCCTACGCCAGAGCCACAACATCTGGCTGCTCGACGGCGCAGAAGCCGATGACCGCGGCGGCGCGGGCGGCATGAGCGTTATGCCCTCCATGGACGCCATCGCACAGTTCCAGGTGCTGGCCAGCAACTATCCTCCGGATTACGGCATCTCGTCCGGCGCTACCTTCAGCCTTGCGCTCAAGAGCGGCACGCAGAAGTTCCACGGCGAAGCCTGGGAGTTCTTCCGCAACGACGATCTGGACGCCAACGACTTCTTCAACAAGTACGAGCGCAGCAGCCCCGCTGACTTCACACCCGTTCCAAAGCTGCGCCAGAACATTTTCGGCGCGAACCTGGGCGGACCGCTCTTCATTCCGCACGTCTACAATTCGGCGCGGCAGAAGACCTTCTTCTTCTACAACCAGGAATGGCGCAGGATCATCCAGGACAGCTCTCCCAACACCAATCCCACGATTCCGGCGGCAGATCGCCCGGTCGCTGGAACTAACTTGCAATACGTCCCTGAGCCTTACTCACTACAAGAGCAAATCGTTGTACCGTCCGTGCAACAGGTACCCGATCCGGCCTTCGCGGCCAAGCTAGCCGCGGCCGGTCTCACTGGATACCGGTCCGGTGGAACGAATTGCCCTACATCCAATCCGGTCTGCGGACAGCCATTCCCCGGCCAGATTATACCCGCATCGCTTTTCGATCCCAACGCGATCCTTTATCTTCAGGGACCTCAAATTCCAAAGGCCTCGACCACCACCGGCTTCGCAGTCACCTCGCTGCCGACTCCGACGACGGCGACGGAAGAGATTGTGCGTATCGATCACAAGATCAACGACAAGTGGCAGATCCTGGGCCACTATCTTCACGACTCGCAGGATACCGGCACCGCCCTGGCCGACCTGGGCTGGAACTGGGAGACCTACAACACTGTCTCTTCTCAGGAGAACAACCCCTCCAACAGCGCGGCCGTCAAGCTCTCCGGCGAAATCTCGCCCAGCCTGCTGGTGGAAGCGTCCTTCAACTACGACGGCAACGTCATCAACATCATCAACTCGCCCAACGCGCTTCAGCCGTCCGGCTGGACGCAAGCCAACTTCTTCACCAACTCCGGTTCCGGCCAGTGGCCCGGTGTTGAAATCTGCGGAAACCCCCTTTGCGTAAACCAGTCAACCGGCTACGGAAACTGGCACAACGCAGCCCAAGACTATGAGCCGAGATTGGATGTTTCCTACACACGAGGAAAGCATGCCTTCAAGTTCGGTTTCAGCTACAACCGCTACACCAAGAACCAGGAACAGCAGGCAGACGCGGCCGGCGACTTCAACTTCGGTGGAAACCAGACCGGTACCGGCGCAGGCGGCTCCTCCGGCGATCCGTTCGCGAGCCTGATACTCGGTCTCGCCGCCGGCTATTCGCAACCGCAGTCGATGGCGACTCGTCACTACGTCAACCAGACACCGTCGGTTTATGTCAACGACAACTGGAAGGTCAATCCCCGGTTGAGCCTGCAACTCGGACTTCGCTACGATGCGCTGCCGCACGCGTGGGAACGCAACAACGCGATTGCCAATTTCGACCCAAGCCAATACATCAACACGCCTCCGATTTGGGAGACGTCCAATCCTGGAGCGATCGACCCAACGAGCCCAGGCGTCCAAACACCTCCGGGCTTTGGAGGCGCCTCGTATTACCTCAATGGCATCGTGATTCCGGGTCAGAACGGCACTCCGAAGGGCCTGGTGAACAACGACTACGCCACGCTGCAGCCTCGTGTCGGGTTCTCCTATGACCTCAGCGGGGCCGGGAAGACCATTCTCCGCGGTGGTTTCGGCACCTTCTACGAGCGCCTGCAAGGCAACGACACGTACGGCCTCGCCAACAGCAACCTGCCGTTCGAGTATGTGCCCAGCGTCAGCAACGTTTACTTCAGCAATCCGCATTGTTCGTTCAATTCGACCCTGACTACGGCGAATTCGGCGAATTGCTTCAGCGTTAGCAGCCTGCCGGTTCTTCCGGCCAGCCTCACCACCTTGGCCACCACGTACAAGCCTCCCGCGGTAGCACAGTTCAGCCTGGGCATCCAGCATGAATTGAAGCCCTCCGTGATCCTGGTCGTGCAGTACGTGGGCAACCTGGCCTGGCATCAGAATATCGATCGCTACATCAACGACTTCCCGATCACAACCCCGAACGCCCTCCGCGCCGCGTCAGCGAACAATTCCCTGGATGCGACGATCTATCCGGCCGGCGCCAACGAACTCCGCACTTACCAGGGCTTCGGCAGCATCAACCAGGAGGAGAACACGACGAATACCACCTATAACGGCTTCCAGGCTGGTCTTCGTCTGCAAAACAAATGGGGCCTGAGCGGCGAGTTGGACTACACCTACTCGCACAACATCGACCTGACCGACGGGGATCTCGCGCAAACCAGCAACCCGTGGAACGATAATTACGACAAAGCGGGCAGCGGTTACGACCGTCGTCACATTGTCAACGCCAACTACATCTACCGGCTGCCAATCTTCAACAAGGGCACTGGATTGATGCACTCGATCCTGGGCGGATGGGATCTGGCAGGCACGTTCATCGATGAAACCGGTGAACCGCTGGCTTCCGGATTCGGCGGCGAGAACGATCCCATTGGCTTGGGCGGCAACTACACCAACCGCTCCAACATCATAAACAAGATCCACTACCACAAAAAGGTAGGCGACTGGTTCGATACCCTCGCGGATAGCTCTGTCGGTATGGCCGGCGATCCGCAGGGTGAGCCTGTTCCGGGTTATGCCGGCGGCCCGAACCTGGGCTTTGGCAATGGCAGGAGAGACAGCTTCATCGGTCCTGGCCGCGTCAACTTCACGACCTCGCTCTACAAGTCCTTCGCGGTCACCGAGCGTGCTCACTTCGAGTTCCGCGCGGAATCGTTCAACACCTTCAACCACGCGGAGTTCACCTCGGTCAACGCCGGCTACTCCACAAACACCACCGGCAACTACGGTCAAGTCACCGGCGACAATGCCCCACGCGTTCTGGAGCTTGGCTCCAAGTTCGTGTTCTAACCTAACCCGCAACCCTGGGCGCTGCAGGCAACCTCCTGCGGCGCCCATTTTCTTTGGCGCAAGAACCGGTCTGCAAGGTGACTGCCTCGCTTGTGGGTTGCATCGGCAGCCGCGTATTCTGGAATGGAAGTAACAGTGGAGAAGGCTGTGAGGCGTATTTCGATCGCCTGTGTTTCAACTTTGCTGTTGGCGGCCGGTCTTTGCCCGGCGCAGCAAGCCAAAGCGCCGCTCCCGCCAGGCTCGAAGGCGACGACTTCGCAGGTTGCCGCGGCAGTGCAACAAGCATTGACTCTGGAGCAGCAAGCCAAGTTTCCCGAGGCGGAGTCGGCGTGGAAGCGGGTGGTGAAGCTCCAGCCGGAGAATGCTCAGGCGTACGCCCACATGGGTTTGCTCGAGGCCCGCGAAGAGCATTATCCGCAAGCCATCCTGCACTACCGTAAGGCGCAGGCGCTGGCCGAATCGATGAACAAGCCGATTCCGGAATTGAATCTCAATCTGGGCCTGGCCCTCTTCAAGTCCGAGAATTTCCAGGACGCGGCCAAGGTGTTCGAGACGGAGCTGAAGAAGCATCCAGGCTCGGCGGATGCGCCGCGGCTCACGAACCTGGCTGCAGTCTCCTACTATGGCGCCCACCAGTATGCGGCGGCGATTCCGTATCTCCAAGAGGCGGCGAGCGCCGATCCGCGAAATCTGCAACTGAAGCTGACGCTGGCGCATTGCTACCTGTGGACCAAGCAGCTCGATGCCATGAAAGAGGTCTACAAGCAGATTCTTACGATCGATCCAGATTCGGCGGAGGCGGACATCCTGGCCGGCGAAGTGCTGGATGAGATGGGCGATAAGGAAGGCGCGGTAACGCAGTTCCGGGCCGCGGAAAAGGCCAATCCCAGAGCGCCCAATGTGCATTTTCTCCTGGCCTATGTGCTGTGGACGCAGAAGCGGTATGACGAAGCCCTGCCCGAGTTCAAGACGGAGCTGGAAATCGACCCGAAAAACAACCAGGCGATGATCTATCTGGGCGATTTGTATGTAAGGCAGGGACAGTATCCTCAGGCCAAAGAGGTGTTGGAGCAGGCGGCTCGATTCTCGACCTCCGACCCGGAGCTTTATCTGGACCTGGGGATTGTTTCCATGGAAACCGGGGACAACGACAATGCCGTTCAAGCATTGAATAAGGCCGCGGAGATAGAACCGGACAATGTGACTGTGCACTTCAGACTGGCGACGTTGTACCGGACGATGGGCAAGAAGGATGAGGCCAAGGCGGAGTTTGCATTGGCCAATTCGCTCAACAAGAAGAGAGACGATAGCCTGCGCGACCGGATCACAGCGGCGAATGCGCGACCGGATCCCAAGGCCGATCCCGCGCCGCCGAAGCCGGATGCTGCCGCGAAACCCGATCACCCGTAAGATTGGCTTGATGTGCCGCTGACGGATTTCTTCAGGCGGGCTCCGCGTAGAGGGGATGGCGGCGAACGTACCAGCAGGGATTCGAGCCATTCTGAGGAAAGAGCGATTTAGCGCAGGAGACTGGTCCTGTGCCTTCGTAGTAGAACTCGGTCTTGTTGCCCTTGAGCGGGGCGGCCATGTAGCGGGTGACTGTGACCTGATCGAGAGGCTGGCCGCGCACCAGAAAGACGGCGTAGTCGCCAACCCAGGTGAGCGCCGCCGCGGCTAGGATTGCCAGTAGCGTAAACGCCAGCCAGCGCAAAATGATTCCGCCGGCAGTGCGGACGGGGGCGGTATCCGGAGTTGCTTCGCGAAGAGCTGGCGAGTTGTTGTTGACGGTCATCGGACGATGTCTTTCTGCGAGGCCGATTGCAGTTCGCTTCTCGATTCGAGCGCCGGATCGGGATCTTTCAAGGCGACGCCGGTCAATCGCCGGGCGCGGGCCTCGCGGATATAGTGCAGCAGCCGCGCGGCGGCCTGAGGATAGCTTAGCCCCTCGGCGCGGATGTTGGAGATGCAGTTTCTTTCAGCGTCCGTGGTGATGCCGGGTTGCGGCTGCCAGGTGATGTAAGCGCCGAGCGAGTCGGGCGAGCTGAGGCCGGGGCGCTCGCCGATGAGCACAATTGCCAGCGCGGCGGGGAGCGCGTGGGCGACTTCGTCGGCAACGGCGACGCGGCCCTGCTCGACGATGCAGATGGGCGCGAGGCGCAGTTCGGGACTGGACTGCAGGAGTGCAGGAAGCAGTTCGGCGAGCAATGGGGTCGCGTGGCGCTCCACGGCGAGAGCGGATAGGCCGTCGGCGAGGACGATGGACAAGTCGAAAGGCTGCGTCCGGGCCTCTTGCAAGCGTTGGCGGCTGGCTTCATCGAGTTTGCGGCCTAGATCGGGGCTTTGCAGGTAGGCTTGGCGATCTTTGGCGGCGGAATGCAGTGGAATTACGTCGAATTTCAGGCCGGTTAAGGACTGGCGCAGCGCAGCCGTCAGGCTGGCTGCTTGCAGCGCGGCGTGGACGGCGTCGCGGGCGCGGGCATGGGCAAGCTGAAAATCGAGAAGCTCGCCGGTTGCGATGCTGATTCCGGATCGCCTGAGCCCCACGCGCGCGGGCGCGAGGCTGCGCAGGCGAGCTGCCATCGCAGGGCTCAACAGCGCCGTATCGTTTGTCTGCGTTCCGTCGAGAGCGGTCGTCGGATCGGCTTCGGATTTGGATTCCGGCGCGCTCATGCGGGCAGCAGCTTTCCCAGCAGGCGATCCAGATTCGGCGCCTGCGCGGAAGCCTCCAGGCTCAGATGGCGGAAGCCGTCGCCATGAAGCCACGTCTCAAATTCGGGAGCAGGACGCAGCCCCAGAATGCGGCGCAGGTAGAGCGCGTCGTGAAAGCTGGTGCTCTGGTAGTTGAGCATGATGTCGTCGGCGCCAGGGACGCCCATGATGTAGTTGACGCCTGCCGCGCCGAGCAGGGTGAGCAGCGCGTCCATGTCGTCCTGGTCGGCTTCGGCGTGGTTGGTGTAGCAGATGTCGCAGCCCATGGGCAGGCCGAGCAGCTTGCCGCAGAAGTGATCTTCGAGCGCGGCGCGCATGATCTGTTTGCCGTCGTAGAGATATTCGGGGCCGATGAAGCCGACAACCGTGTTCACCAGCATGGGATCGAAAGCCCGGGCGACGGCGTAGGCGCGCGCTTCGAGGGTCTGCTGATCGATTTTCGTTCCATTCGCCCCATGGTGCGCGTTGGCGGAGAGCGCCGAGCCCTGGCCGGTTTCGAAATACATGACGTTGCGCCCCACGCCGCCATTGGCGCAGACAGCGCCGCGATGCAGGGACTGCGCGGCTTCGTGGCCCTCTTTGAGCAGGGCCAGGTTGACGCCGAAGCTCGCGTTGGCGGCCTCGGTGCCGGCGATGGACTGGAAGAGCAGGTCGAGTGGAGCGCCCTGGCCAAACTGTTCGATTGCGGCCATCTGGGTGGTGATGTGAGCCAGCACGCAGCTCTGTGTGGGGATGCTGAATCGCTCGCGCACTGCGTCGATCATGCGCAGCAGGCGCGTGACGGTGGAGGGATTGTCGCTGACGGGATTGATGCCGATGACCGCATCGCCGGAGCCGAGCAGGAGGCCGTCCAGCATGGAAGCTGCGATGCCTGAAGCATCATCGGTGGGATGGTTGGGCTGGAGACGCGTGGAGAGCCGGCCGGGCAGGCCGACGGTGGTGCGGAAGCGGGTGAGCACGCGAATCTTTGCCGCGACGAGAATCAGGTCCTGGATGCGCATGAGCTTGCTGACAGCGGCGGCCATTTCAGGGGTGAGACCGGGACTTAAAGCGGCGAGACGTTCGCTGGTCGCGCCGTCCGAGAGCAGCCAGTCGCGGAACTCGCCGACGGTGAGCGATGCGACCGGCGCAAAAGCCGCTGGGTCGTGCGTATCCACGATCAGGCGTGTGACTTCGTCGGTCTCGTAGGGAATGAGGAGATCGCTCAGGAATTGCCTGAGCGGAAGATCGGCCAGTGCATACTGCGCCGCCACGCGCTCTTCGGCGGATTGAGCGGCGATGCCGGCCAGCGCGTCTCCGCTGCGGTAGGGCGTGGCGCGGGCCATCAGCTCGCTCAGGGTCGCGAAGCGGTGCCGGATGCCGCCGAGTGTGTGGCCGTACTCCATCGGCTTAGATTATGGCACGGCGCGAGCTGTGGCGATGCGTTGGCGGCTTCGGCTAAGTGGTGCCGATATTGCCGGCGGCTTTCTTGGCGAGATAGGCTCCCTGACCCAGGCCGAAGGCAGAG
>Ga0302325_10035235_pt1 | contig 10229 bp, 6 predicted proteins | sample Palsa_T0_2_FD_201948 | JGI IMG/M metagenome (GOLD analysis project Ga0302325, IMG submission 201948) | Peat permafrost microbial communities from Stordalen Mire near Abisko, Sweden - Palsa_T0_2 | ecosystem: Environmental > Terrestrial > Soil > Palsa > Peat permafrost | place: Sweden: Abisko...
TGACCAGCGCGGACGGCACGACCGCTTCGAGCATGACCCCGGAGCGGCCAGTACCGAGACGGCGATGTTCCGGGACGCCGCCGCGACCCTTGCCGGCCTCGGCGTGCCCGTCATCCAGATCGACACCGGCAGCCTCAACCCGCAGCAGGCAGCCCGCCAGATCGCCGACGCTCTAGCCGTGCACTGCGCTAGCCTCTCGGGACATGGATGACGCGTGGGGCACCATCGAGGAAATCGTCAGGTGGCTGGACGACAGCAGCACGCTGGCACCGGAAACCGAGAAGCTGCTGCGCATCATGAAGCTCACCGAGGAAACCGGCGAAGTCACCCAGGCCGTCATCGGGACGCTCGGCCAGAACCCCCGCAAGGGCGTCACCCACACCTGGGAAGACGTCCAGGCCGAACTATGCGACGTCATCTTCACTGCCATGGTCGCGCTCACCACGCTGACCCCGGCCGCACGCGGGACTTTCGACGGCCATCTTGCCCGCGTCGCCGCCCGCTCACTCGGCACTCCCCGCGCCGTCGCCGCCTCCTGATCAGCCGATCGCTGGACTGCGAGGCTCGTTTGCCTCCCCAGCGGGTGGGCTGGCCAGGCGCAGACGCGCATGCGGCGAGTTTCGCGGACCCGACAGCGACCTCCGATATACCTGGCGCGGACCTCCGATATACCTGCGGGCCGGTCGGCATGCCGGCGCCGCTAGGGTCAGCACCGATTCAGCACGGGGCCCGGAAACTACGTGAAACAACCGGCACGAACCGGGTAATCCGGGCATGAGAACGGCCCGCCCGACTCGATGGTCTGACGGCCCGTTTCACCCGAGGCTAACCCAAGAAACCGCAGGTCAGCGGCTTAATATACCTACTTCAGCAGCTGCCGGGCCATCACCATCCGCTGGATCTGGTTCGTCCCCTCGTAGATCTGGGTGATCTTGGCGTCGCGCATCATCCGTTCCACGGGGAAGTCACTGGTGTAGCCGTAGCCGCCAAGCAGCTGGACCGCGTCGGTGGTGACCGCCATCGCGGTGTCGGACGCCAGGCACTTGGCCGCCGCCGAGGCGAACGTCAGGCCGGGGACCTTCTCCCCCGACATCGCGCGCTCGGAGAGGCCTGCCGCGTGGTAGGTCAGCTGGCGGGCCCCCTCGAGCTTCATGGCCATGTCGGCGAGCATGAACTGCACGCCCTGGAAGTCAGCGATCGCCTGCCCGAACTGCCTGCGCTCCCGCACGTAGCCGGTCGCGTAGTCAAGCGCGCCCTGAGCGATCCCGAGGGCCTGTGCCGCGATCGTGATGCGGGTGTGGTCGAGGGTGGCAAGCGCCGTCTTGAACCCGGTGCCCTCGGCGCCGATCAGGCGGTCCGCGGGGATCCGCGTGTCCTCAAGGATGACGGTGCGGGTCGGCGATCCCTTGATGCCGAGCTTCTTCTCCGGCTTGCCGAAGCTCACCCCTGGATCGGACTTTTCCACCACGAACGCCGAGATGCCGCGCGGGCCGCGTTCCGGATCGGTGACCGCCATCACCGTGTAGTACCGCGAGACCCCGGCGTTGGTGATCCACATCTTGGTGCCGTTCAGCACCCACCAGTCCCCCTCGCGCACGGCGCGGGTCAACATCCCGGCGGCATCGGATCCCGCGCCCGCCTCCGAGAGCGCGTAGGAGAACAGCGCCTCCCCGCGGGCCACCGGCGGCAGGTACCTCCGCTTGAGGTCCTCCGAGCCGGACAGCAGTAGCGGCACGGTGCCGAGCTTGTTGACCGCCGGGATGAGCGAGGAGGAGGCGCACGCGCGCGCGACCTCCTCGATGATGATCGCGGCGGCGAGCGCGTCGGCGCCTTCGCCGCCGTAGCTTTCCGGTATGTGGGCTGCGTGCAGCCGCGCGCCGGCCAGCGCGTCAAGCGCCTCCTGCGGGAAGCGGCTGTTCGCGTCGACGTCGGCGGCGGCCGGGGCGATCTTCGCCTCGGCCAGCTCGCGGACAGTCTGCCGCAGCAGGTCGTGCTCATCAGACGGCGCGTAGCCGAGCAGGTCTGTCATCGTTGCTCCCCTGGCTTGCTTGTCACTGTGGCCGGAAGAAGCACTGCCGGCCCTGGGTCAGACATTGCGCCGGTACTGGCCGCCGACCTCGAAGAACGCCGTGGTGATCTGCTGCAGGCTGCAGACTCGGGCGGCGTCCATCAGCACGGCGAACACGTTTTCCCCGGACCGCGCGGCGTCCTTGAGCGCCGCCAGCGCCGCGGGCGCCTGCGCGGCGTGCCTGTCCTGGAAGTCTCGGACGCGCTCAAGCTGGGATTTCTTCTCTTCTTCCGTGCCCCTGGCCAGCTCAACCGGGTGCGCGGCGGCGTCGCCGTGCGGATTGCGGAAGGTGTTGACGCCGATGAGCGGCAGCGTGCCGTCGTGCTTGCGGTGCTCGTACAGCATCGACTCGTCCTGGATGCGGCCGCGCTGGTAGCCGGTCTCCATCGCGCCGAGCACACCGCCGCGCTCGCTGATCCGCTCGAACTCCTTGAGAACCGCCTCTTCCACCAGGTCGGTCAGTTCCTCGACAATGAACGAGCCCTGCAACGGGTTCTCATTCGCCGCCAGGCCCCACTCCCGGTTGATGATCAGCTGGATGGCCAGCGCCCGGCGGACCGACTCCTCGCTCGGCGTGGTGACGGCCTCGTCGTAGGCGTTGGTGTGCAGGCTGCTTGCGTTGTCGTAGACCGCGCACAGCGCCTGCAGCGTGGTGCGGATGTCGTTGAACGCCATCTCCTGGGCGTGCAGCGACCGGCCCGAGGTCTGCACGTGGTACTTGAGCTTCTGCGACCGCTCGTTCGCGCCGTACCTGTCCCGCATCGCGAGCGCCCAGATCCGCCTGGCCACCCGGCCGATGACCGTGTACTCCGGGTCCATGCCGTTGGAGAAGAAGAACGACAGGTTCGGCGCGAAGTCGTCGATCTTCATGCCACGGGCGAGGTAAGACTCCACATAGGTGAATCCGTTGGCCAGGGTGAACGCCAGCTGGCTTAGCGGGTTCGCGCCGGCCTCGGCGATGTGGTAGCCGGAGATCGACACCGAGTAGAAGTTGCGCACCTCGTGCTCGATGAACCACTCCTGGATATCGGCCATCATCCGCAGGCTGAACTCGGTGGAGAAGATGCAGGTGTTCTGGCCCTGGTCCTCCTTGAGAATGTCCGCCTGCACCGTGCCCCGCACCGTCGCGAGAACCCGCGCGCGCAGCGCCTCCGCCTCGGGCGCGGTCGGCTCTCTTTTGTATTCGCAGCGGTAGGTGGTGACTGCCTGATCGATCGCCGTATTCAGGAAGAACGCGAGGATCGTGGGCGCGGGGCCATTGATCGTCATCGACACGGACGTGGTCGGCGCGGCGAGGTCGAAGCCGTCGTAGAGCGCCCTCATGTCCTCGAGCGTCGCGATCGACACGCCCGAGGTGCCGACCTTCCCGTACACGTCGGGTGACTCCCCCGGGTCGCGGCCATACAGCGTGACCGAGTCGAACGCGGTGGACAGCCGGGTCGCCTGGCTGCCCTGGGAGACCAGCTTGAACCGCCGGTTGGTGCGGAACGCGTCGCCCTCCCCCGCGAACATCCGCGCCGGGTCCTCGCCCTCCCGCTTGAACGGGAACACCCCGCCGGCGAACGGGAAGTAGCCGGGCAGGTTCTCCTCCCGCAGGAAGCGCAGCAGCTCGCCGTGGTCAAAGTCACTGTGGTCGTCATAGCGCGGCAGCGCCACGCGCGGTACCCGGCTCCCCGACAGCGACTCGCGGGTAAGCGCCGTCCGCAGCTCCCGGCCCCTGACGCGCACCACCTGCTCGTCGCCCGCGTACGACTCGGCCGTGGCGGGCCAGCCAGCGATCAGCGCGGCGCTGGCCTCGCTGACCTCACGAGCAGCCTGCGCTTCGAGAGTCGCAACGGTCCGTTCCGCGTCACCGGAAAGCTCGGCCCGCACGGCGGCGAGCCTTTGCGCCCGCCGCACCGCCGCGACCTGCCTTTTCGTCTGTTCGTGGTACCCGCGCACGGTGGCGGCGATCTCCGCCAGATAGCCGACGCGGGCGGGCGGTATGACCGATGCCGCGCCCGTCGACGCCCGGCCCGCCACGGCCGGAAGCACGCCCTCGGCAAGCGGCAGGCCGCGGGGTTCGAGGAGGCCGGCCAGGCACTGGTAGAGGGCGGTAACGCCGTCGTCGTTGAACGTCGCGGCGCTCGTGCCGAAGACCGGCATGTCGTCCGGGCTCGCGCCGAACGCCTCCCTGTTGCGGATCAGCTGCCGCGACACGTCGCGCAGCGCGTCCGCGCCGCCGCGCCGCTCGAACTTGTTGACCGCCACGACGTCGGCGAAGTCGAGCATGTCGATCTTCTCAAGCTGCGAGGCGGCACCGAACTCCGGCGTCATCACATACAGCGACACATCCGCGAGGTCCGTCACCCCGGCATCGCCCTGGCCGATGCCGGGCGTCTCGACGATCACCAGGTCGTAGCCGGCGGCCTTGCAGGCCGCGATGATGTCGGCCATCCCGTCCGGGACCTCGTGGCCGCCCCGAGTCGCCAGCGACCGGAAGAACACGTGGTCGCCGTCCAGGGCGTTCATCCTGATGCGGTCACCGAGCAGCGCGCCGCCTCCCCGCCGCCTGGTCGGGTCGACCGCGAGCACCGCGATCCGCAGCTTGTCCTGCTGGTCGATGCGGAACCTTCTGACGAGCTCGTCGGTGAGCGACGACTTTCCCGATCCTCCGGTCCCCGTGATGCCGAGCACTGGGACGCTCCGGTCGGCGCCCGCCGCCGCGACGAGCTCCCTGACCGGGGCGGCGAGCCGACCGGCCTGTAGGCAGGTGATCGCGCGGGCGAGCGCCGGCCGCTCCCCCGCGAGCACCGCGTCGGCCGTCGGCTGGTCCGAGGTGAGGTCCTCATCGGCGGCCAGGATCAACTCGTTGATCATCGGTGCGAGGCCAAGCCGCTGGCCGTCCTCGGGTGAGAAGATCCGTACCCCGGCGCTGGCGAGCCGCTCGATCTCGGCCGGGACGATCACTCCGCCGCCGCCGCCGAAGATCTTGACGTGCCCGGCGCCGACCTGCCTGAGGCGCTGGGCCAGGTACTCGAAGTACTCGATATGGCCGCCCTGGTAGGAGCTGACCGCGACGCCCTGTGCGTCCTCCTCGATCACCGCGCTGACGACCTCGTCCACCGAGCGGTCATGACCGAGGTGGACAACCTCCGCGCCCTGCGCCTGAAGGATCCGCCGCATGATGTTGATCGCCGCGTCGTGCCCGTCGAACAGTGCGGTCGCGGTGACGAAGCGCACCGGTTGCGCGGGCACGTGCAGGTCACTTGGTGCGGCTGACACAACTACTCCCACTGTTGGGCGTTTTAATATTGGTCGCTCAATATTTTGACATTAAAATTTAATGTGTCGCCCTGTCAAGGGCGGTGCGGGAAAGAGTCCGTTGGCTTCTTGCTGTTATCTATAGGACGTGTTATCGCTGAAGATCTGGCCGGTGATGGGCGGTCAGATCTTCAGCGTTAAAGTGTGGCATCCTTTCGCCCCACGCTTCTTGCTGTTATCCATGATTGGGCGGCAGGGCGGGCAGGCGGGGGAGCTCGGCGAGAACCTCGCGAGCGATCGCGTCCGGCCGGCGGCCGGCGGTGTCGATGGTGAGGGCCGACAGATCCTCGTAGACGGGCAGCCGCCTCTTATACAGCTCGTCGAGATCGGGGCGGTGCAGCATCGGCCGGTACTCATCGCCCCGGACACGGGACATGGCTTCGTCGTAGCCGATGCGGAGGTAGATGACCCGGGCACTGCGCAGCACCGCGCGGGTCCTCGGGTCCTCAACGGCGCCGCCGCCAAGCGCGATGACCGCCTCCTGGCCGCGGACGAGATCGGCGACCGTGGCATGCTCGATCTCGCGGAAGTAGGTCTCGCCTTCGGTCAGGAAGATGTCGCGGATGTTGCGGCCGAGGCGCTGCTCGATCAGCACGTCGCTGTCCACGAAGGGCTGGCCTAGTCGTTCCGCGATAATGTGCCCCACCGTGGTCTTGCCGGCCCCCATGAAGCCGACGAGCACCGCCACCATTAAGCCCTCCCGCTGCTGTCGCCTGCTCCGATGCTGCTGTCGCCTGCCCCGATGCTATCGGTCAGCCGGGCTCTGGCGGGGCGGTGAGATAGCTACCCACTCCGCGAGGCGCCCGAGGCGTTCCTGGCGTCTCGCGGAGTGCCTGGCAAGACCTGGGATCAGGGTCACCGCCTGACGCATCACCCGGTGCCGATGACAGCGGTGGATCCGGGATCCGTAAGCGGGCGGGTGCTTGATGGTCCCGCGACCCGGTTACCTCGGCGACCTCGGGAACTTCGGCAGCCTCGATGGCCAGGTTGGGCAGGATGCGGTCGAGCCAGCGGGGCAGTGCCCAGTTGGCCGGGCCGGTGAGGTGCATCAGGGCGGGGACGAGCAGGCTGCGGATGAGCAGGGCGTCGACGAGGATGGAGAAGCCGAGACCGAAGCCGAACTCGGCCAGTTCCCTGGCGCCGAACATGAACGATCCGAAGACCAGGATCATGATGCCGGCCGCGGCCGCGATGACCGGGCCGCTCTTGGCCTGCCCGATGGTGACCGCCAGGTGGTTGCGCCTGGCGGCTGGGGCGCTGGCGCAGGCGCTGAGATTCCATTCCTCCTGGATCCGGCCGACCAGGTACACCTCGTAGTCCATGGACAGGCCGAAGAGCACGGAGAAGATGAGGACGGGGAGGAAGGCGTCGACCGGGCCGGTGCCCGACAGGTGCAGGAGCGAGCTGCCCCAGCCCCAGCTGAAGACCGCGTTCATCGCGCCGAGCGCGGCGCCGACCGACAGCAGGTTCATGACCGAGGCGACCAGCGGGATGAGCAGGCTGCGGAATACCGCCATGAGGAGTACGAACGCGAGGAGCACGACGATGGCGATGAACAGCGGCAGCTTGTCGGTGAGCACGTGGGCGAAGTCGATGTTGGTCGCCGTCACCCCGCCGACGTGGACGGCCAGGCTGGTGCCGTCGGCGGCCCGCGGGATCAGGTGATCACGCAGGTCGTTCACCAGGCTGACGGTCTGCTCGGCCTGGGGGCTCGTCGTGGGATAGACGGTGGCGAGCAGCACCTTCCCGTTCGGCGAGGTCACCGCCGGTGTCACCGACGCCACCCCGGGCGTGTGCGCGGCGACGGCCAGGAGATGATCGAAGGCCGTGACGTCACGGGGCGAGCCGGCCTTGGCGGCCAGTTCGAGCGGTCCGTTGAAACCGGGTCCGAACCCCTGGGCAAGCGCGGTGTAGGCCTGGTGGGTGGTCAAGCTCGCCGGGTCGGTGCTCGCGTCGGAGGTGCCGAGACGCAGGCCGAAGATTGGCAGCGCGATCGCGACCACCGCGGCGAGAGAGCCAAGCGCGACGAGGATCTTGCGGGCTTCGACGAGCCGGGCCCAGCGGAGCCAGAAGCCGTTCACCGTCGGGCTCGCTTGCCGTCCGGTGGCCCGGGCGGCTCGTTCCCGCCTTGACAGGGCACGCGGGCCGAGGAAGCCGAGCAGGGCCGGCAGCAGCGTCAAGGCGGTGGCCACGGTCAGCGCCACCGCGATGGCCGCGGAGACCGACACACCGTAGAGGAAGCTGACGCCAAGGAGGAGCTGGCCGAGCAGGGCGATGCAGACGGTCAGGCCGGCCAGCAGCACCGTCCGGCCGGATGTCGCCACGGCCAGGGCGGCGGCATCGGCGTAGGACCTGCCTTCCTTGACCGCGCTGCGGTAGCGGCTGATGATGAACAGCCCGTAGTCCACGCCGACGCCGAGGCCGATCAGGACGGCCAGCTCGGTGGACACACTGGAGATGCTCATCTCGTGGCTGAGCAGTCCGATGACCGAGTTGCCCAGGACCAGTGCCAGGCCCGCGCCTAGCAGGGGCAGCAGCGCGGCGAGCACCGCCCCGCCGAAGATGATCAGCAGGATGACCAGCGCGGCGAGCACGCCGACGCCGACGGTGAACCCGGGGCTCGGCCGTTCTGAGTTGGTGATGGACTGGCCGCTGAGCGAGATGTGCACGGTCGCGCTGTCGGCGGATTCCGCCGCCTTGATCAGGTTGCCGGCGTCCGCGGTGGTCACCTGGGCACCCTGCTTATCCCAGGTCACCACCGCGAAGGCAACGGTGCCGTCCTGGCTGATCAGCCCGCCCCCGGCGTGCGCCGCGCCCGCCCTGGCATAGGGACTGGCGACGGACTCCACGCCCGGCACCGCGGCGACCCTGGCAAGCGCGGACGTGACCTCGGTCCGCACCTGGGCGGACCGGATGGTGGCGCCGTGGGTGGCCTGGATCACGACCTGATCGCCCTCACCGGACGCGGACGGGAAGTTCTGCGTCAGCAGATTGACCGCCGCCTGCGAATCGGTGCTCGGCAGGCTGAAGCTCCCGCCGAAAGCGCTGCCCTCCTGCGCGGCGAACCCGACCACCGCGACCGTGGCGAGCAGCCACAGGCCCACCACCCATTTGCGGTGCTTAAAGCACCAGCGAGCTAGCTTGGACATGGAAAAGCCTCCGTGCTACGGACTCCGGGAGCGTCTTTCGCACCCAAGATCAACGCTGCCGGTGTCCGCCCGCCGCCACGAGGGAGCACTCTCCCGAACGGGGGGTGTAGCGGGCTGCACCCCCGCAGGGGAGCCCGGTCTCCCGCGCGCGTGTCCCCGGTGGTCTTAGCCTGGTCACATGTGGGAGACGGTGCGACAGGCGGCGCGGGCCACGGTCCAGCTTGCGCTGGCCGCTGGGCTTGCCCTGGTCTCCTGCCTGTTCATCACCGTCTTGCTGATCACGGCGACCGGCACGGTCGCCGTGATAGGTGCCTGGCTGCTGCCAGAGACCGTGCTGCTGATCCGCCGCATCGCCGGGGCGAAACGGAGCATGGCGGCCCGATGGTCGGGCCAGGAAATTCCCGAGGCCTACCAGCCGATCACGGGGACGCTCCGCGACCGGCTGCGCACCGCGATCCGCGACCCAAGCACGTTCGGCGACTTCCGCTGGATGGTCGCCGACTACGGTTACGGCTGTCTCGTGCTTCTTGCGCTGCCGCTATGGTTGGCCGGACTGCCCGCCGACGGGGTGTGGTGCGGGCTGCTTGGCCGCAGGCCGGTGGTGCTGCCGCTGATCAGCCGGCTCGCGGACCTGGACGCCGCCTGGTCGGCCGCGCTGCTCAAGCCGTCACCGAAGGCGCGGCTCACCGCCCGTGTCGAGCAGCTGACCCAGACCCGGGCGGGCGCCATCGCCGCACACGGCGCCGAGCTGCGCCGCATCGAGCGGGACCTGCACGACGGCGCACAGGCGCGGCTTGTCTCGCTGTCCATGCGGATCGGACTGGCGAAACGCGCGTTCGACCGCGACCCGCAGGCCGCACGGCGGCTCCTCGACGAGGCCCAGGAGCACGCGGAAGAGGCGCTGGCCGAGCTGCGGCACGTGGTGCGCGGCATCCATCCGCCGATCCTCACCGACCGAGGTCTTGCTGGCGCGGTCCGGGCGCTCGCCGCGAGCAGCGGTCTTGAGGTCACCGTGCGGGCGGACGACCTTGACGAGGGGCCCCGCGCGCCGGCGGCGGTTGAGGCGGCCGCGTACTTCGTCGTGGCCGAGACGCTGACCAATGCGGCCAGGCACAGTGGATCCCCGCGGGCCGAGGTCTGGCTTACCCGCGCCCGCACCGGCGTGCGGGTGGTCGTGCGCGACGAGGGCAAAGGCGGAGCCGAGATGACCACCGGCGATGTGGGGGGGACGGGGCTGCCCGGCATGCGCCGCCGGGTCGCCGCGCTCGACGGTACCTTCACCGTGACAAGCCCCGCAGGGGGCCCGACCGTGATCGAAGTGGAGCTGCCGTGCGTGTGGTGATCGCCGAGGACAACGCCCTGCTGCGGGAGGGGCTCGTGCTGCTGCTCACCACGGCCGGGCACGAGGTGGTGGCCGTGGCCGTCGCCGAGCCCGAGATCCTCCCTGCGCTGCTCGAGCACCGCCCCGACATCGCCGTGCTCGATGTCCGGATGCCGCCGGGCTTTCGCGATGAGGGCCTGCGCACGGCGCTCGAAGCTCGCCGCCGGATCCCCGGACTGCCGGTGCTCGTGCTCTCCCAGTATGTCGAGGAGTCGTACGCCGCCGAGCTGCTCGGCGGCGGAGCGAGCGGGATCGGCTACCTGCTCAAGGACCGGGTCGGGCGGGTTGAGGAGTTCCTTGAGGCACTCGACCGGGTCGCGGCCGGTGG
>Ga0302325_10035236_pt1 | contig 10229 bp, 12 predicted proteins | sample Palsa_T0_2_FD_201948 | JGI IMG/M metagenome (GOLD analysis project Ga0302325, IMG submission 201948) | Peat permafrost microbial communities from Stordalen Mire near Abisko, Sweden - Palsa_T0_2 | ecosystem: Environmental > Terrestrial > Soil > Palsa > Peat permafrost | place: Sweden: Abisko...
ACGATTTTTTCTTTCTGGTGGACCAAATTCGAAACGTCGTTTAATATCCTCGAAAGGAATCCCGTCATATATATCCTCCGGGAGTCCTGTAATTGGATCATCTTCGAAAGAGACGACCACGGATAGCTTCTTAAGGACAACACAGTCAAGGATTTGAAGCCAGGTCAACGCTTGTCTCGTTATATTGAGATGATAGAGAGGCGGGCCCCGGGGTTTTAATAGGACGTCATATTTCCAAGGCGCAGGAAGTCGTTCATCAGCCCAAGTTCGCAAATTTACGTGACACGAGACACGCCCAAATATAAATGTGACTCTTTTACTCGAATCTTCCTCCAAATATGCTTTCCAAAAGCTGCATCCCCAGTTTCTCTCTCCTGCCATGTCCCATCGAAGGAACAGTACCATGAGTTTGTTGCCAGTTCTTTTATTAATCTTGACTTTCCGTCGTAAGGTAAACTCTCGAACATCCGTCTTCCCAATAATACCAAATCTTTTCTCGATATTCGTCGCCAACACATGAATCTCTTCTTGACTCGCATCTTCGTATGGCATTCTGGACCAGCAGTATTCTTCCAGACTCCTCAATGTGGGAAACCGTGGATAGCGTTCAACCATGAGGTTCATTTCTCGAAGCATTCCAGAATTATCCCGCATACCAAGCAGGGTGCCATTGACCCAAAAGCGACGACGAAAACCATACTTCGGGAGCAAAGTAATGATTAAGCTGGTGTTCGTGGCTGGCCGCCATGATTTGCATTCGAATATGAGAAACCGAAGAAAACCTTCCAACTCATAGCACGCCTCTCTCTCAGGATTGGAGCATGGGCAGCAGGCGAATCCTACGACAGTACGGAATGGTGTCTTTGCGAGATAAGGCCGTTGATAGGTCTCCCATCGATCATTAGGCAGAATTTCGAAGTCATGCGGACCGTCTAACCTGAGTTGTCGGGTTGCCTTTTCCATGGCAGCCATCATGCGTCTGAAGACTCTTTCCCCGCCGGGCCGTCTTTTGTCGGAGCAAGTCAACTTCATGTTCACACATCGCCGACAACGATCATCCTCAGCTACAGGATCGAAAATACACTTGAGTCAATTTCGATCTCAAACATGTGTATACTTTTTTCTTTGATTTCACACAAAAAATACATTTCTCGGTCCCCTGTTGACCGGTGACATTGTTGCCTGGTCTCTTGCGCAGTTTCGGAGCCAAGATAGAAGCAAGCAATCTCTCGCTTCGGGTACCATCGGATGCGGATGCGATTTTTCGAAGCGCTCGGACATTGTGAACTGCCGCTCTTTGCGTTAAGAGACTATAATAGCGCCGTTAGCAGACTTCCAAAAAGGAAACGAACGATGCTCCGGGAGGAGGCTGGGTCAAAGCTGACCGGAATAGTTGAGCTGAGCCTGGCGTAACCACAGTCTCGCAATCAGCAAAAGTCTCTATTGTCCCCATTTTGGCGAGTTCGGAATTGGAAGGCTGTGCCTTTTAGACATTGTGACAAAGGTCTCCAGCGGCTGGATGCTACTAGTCTCGTCGTATCTGCAATGCAAGAGTGCACTGACCGCCTGCCGGCCCATGCAAGGCGCGGTAAACCTTGAACGTCCAACGGGAGTTGAATCATCCCGCCTTTCGGTCATTGCGGACCGGCCCACATTTTGATGAGGATATAATTGGAATGCAAGCCGAGTTTGAGACGCCGCTTCAGTATTGCGCTTTCCTACAAGTGACCGGCTATTCCGTCGCCATTGACATGGCGCTGTGATCGTCGCTGCAATTACCAACCTTAAGGACGACCGGCGCGTTGCACCGCAATGGCATCGTTAAAGCCGACGTGCGCCTGATCAATCGAGAACCAGGGCAATGGGCAATGAGGTAACCTCCTTTTGCCGTTCTTGCATTAACAGATGCATGTGTTCATAAAGTAGTGGGGCTATTTTTGTGAGCAGATCCCTTTGTTGTACGTTTTGGATTTTTTTGTTGGTCGTATATGTTCCTGGTTGCCGAGCTGCTATATCTTTTATCTTCTTTAGCTTCCAGAATATCTGGCTTGCTTATACATCCACCTAGCTTTGTTCTTTGTTCTTTGTAAGAACGAGTTAAAGGAGAGAAAAGTAGCAGCTAGTGCGACATAGTCTGTGCTGTAATCATTACTCATTCAGCGCTGACGGACAAAGATCAGTAATTATGATGAGCAATTACCTGGCGAAATGCTATAGGCTACCCAGCGAAAACACAAACTCCTCATGTAAACCAGATAACTCCAGATCCCAACTCTACACACGTTTCCGTGACACGCATATACGCTATGCAATCTATTCCTCTAGAGATATTTCAAAATCAGAATCCTAAACGGCTCGAGTGGGATATCGATTGAGGCAGGATGACCTTGTGGGACAGGCGCCGGAGCGAAGCGAGTTGCAGTATCGAAATGAAATACTTCTGGTACCGAAACAGAAAGGAGACAGGCGGGTCGGATACGAGGGAAAGACTCCTGAGACATTAATAATCCTCCAGTAATTGGACATCTAGTTGCCCAGCCGGCCCACCATCTATGGTCCAAGCGAACGCTGTCCTCCAATACCTTGGTACCCATTCACACTCTAATGCCGGTTGCTGCAGTTCCAGTGTTCTGAGAAAAGTAGCGTTGTGCATCATTGATGAGCTTAGGCATCGTTTCGTTGGCAATCGCAATCTCGAAAACAAAGTGGGGATATGGAGTAGGTTTCTTCGCTGCCGGATTGAGAGGAATATTGTTGACATTATAAGGTATTAGAAGATTGACCGGCACCGCATCAAGATCTGGTTGCTTTTTTTGTGTTGCGATTCAACATTGTATCTACAGTCAGAATTAGAAATCGTGTGATAAAAAGCATACCGACACCAGTGCTCAATTCCAACTCTCCATTCGGATCCTGGTTATTGATAATACGTGCCAGGAGCTGAATCACTTTTCCATGTGGGGTGCCTGTAGCCTCATCAAACACAATTTCACCGTCTCTGAGCCAAATATGTTTGTAACAGGGTTCTTCACCTTCACTGCGCGTCAATTTGTCGTATAATTCCATGGAAACCCTTTGTTGCGACATGCATTTGCGAAGCTCGAGAGGTATTGGTTCTCCTTTCTCGAAAATTGACAAGATTCTGCGAAACAACATGGTTACATTCCGTTCGTCTTCATATTCCATCTTGTTGCTTAACGGACGAAGTTGTACATGGGGTGATGCGGAGGGAACTGTTTGGGGCTGTTGAGGGAGGGAGGAAGAAGGCCGTTGATGGAGCACCGGGGGTCTGGCATGATGGTTCGATGTTCTTCCCTTGGTAGGTGGAACTTGAAGTATACTACTTCTGGACTATTTTTGTCAGCAGATCCCTTTGTTGTTTTGGATTTTTTGTTGATCGTATTTGTTCCTGTTGCCGAGCCGCTATATCTTTTATCTTCTTTAGCTTCTAGAATATATTGCTTGCATATATATCCACCTAGTTTAGTTCTTCTTTGTTCTTCGTAAGAACTAGTTGCAAGGTTAGAAACCTAGCAGATACTGCGACTAGTCTGTGCTGTCATTGCTCAATCAGTACGGCCGGACAAAGGGTGAAAGATGGACCCTCTCGAGAAAACTGAAAGCTGGTCAAGATCTATGTAGGGTTTCTACTGTTTCAGAGATAATTCCACCGCCCGGTAAGCCGGGTTTTACCGAAATTCCGCTAAAAATAGGTTGGGATTGTGTCCCACTGACGTGACCAGCAAGCCGGGTCTGTCAGCAGGCTACAGCTTCTCGGAAGACCCTTTTTTTAAGGAACACTTGCATCTTCAGCTAGCCAAGTTCTTCGCTCAGGACACTCACAATGAAGCGTCAAACGCGAATCATCACGCTGCTGGTCATCGACTCGTTGTTCTTCTTTGTGGAAATCATAATCGGTAAAAGCCCCTTGCCACTTGTGCTGACTTGCAGGCTACATGGTGCACTCATTGGCCCTCGTAGCTGATTCTTTCCATATGGTATTTTGAATTTCTAGCGAGCGTGCTGACGCGTCTAGTTGAATGATGTCATGTCGCTCATCGTTGCACTGTATGCTATCAAACTGGCGGCTAGACAGACCACGTCTCCGAAGTACTCGTATGGTTGGCAACGGGCTGAGATTCTCGGTGCCTTGATCAACGGAGTTTTTCTGCTCGCATTGTGTCTAAGTATCTTCATGGAAGCTATTCAGCGATTCTTCGAACCTCAAGGTATTGCCTCCTGGAAATGGAATTACTAATTCTAGAAATTTCACAGCCCGTATTGATCTTGGTCGTGGGAAGTGCTGGTTTGGCTTCGAATATCGTTGGACTTGTATTATTCCATGATCATGGGCACGGTGGACATTCCCACGGCGAGGAAGGAAGCGCGCACTCGCACTCGCATAATCATGACGTCGAAACCGCAGCTCACTCACATGGACACACTAACCCAACATCCTCCTCATCATCTGTCCATCCTGCCGAAGACGGAGATATAGATGACATCCTTCCTGAGACAATCGTTCGTAGAGCATCAACCCACATTGCTCCACCGCGACCAAATACAGTGGATCGTTCCCCCAAGCGTTCCGCAAAACGTACCCGAGGCCGCTCCTTCGCCAGCGCAGACGATATCTTCGTTTCCCCTGCCGCAAACCGTCAATTCATCATGAACCAAGCACAAGAAATCCAAAGTGGGTTTCAAGAGGAATCCGACTCTGGCGAAGATGGGTATAATGGCGATACTCCAGTCACATCTGAGCCTAGTCATAAACGCAGTGCGAGCATTCCTCACGACCAACATAATCATAACAAACCAAAAGTACCGGGCAAAGCAGGACATTCTCATGGGAACTTGAATATGAGAGGAGTGTTTTTACATGTCCTGGGAGACGCCCTGGGAAATATTGGTGTCATTGCGACTGCGTTGTTTATTTGGCTTACCGACTTCTCGTGGCGGTTTTATGCTGATCCGGTGATCAGTCTTGTTATTACTGCTATCATCTTCTCAAGCGCTTTGCCTCTTGTGAAGAGTGCGAGTCTTATTCTCTTACAGGGTGTTCCCCGAGGCATTAGTCTCGACGACGTGAAGGAAGATATCCTTACGGTTCGCCTTTTTACATAACCTCCGCTGATTATAGATCGAGGGAATAACTAACGTCCATGAGTTACATATCTGGCAGCTATCGGATGTAAAGATGATTGCCTCCGTCCATATCCAGGTCGATCTGCCTCAATTAAACCGAACAAAACGATATCATTCCATTGCCCGAGCAATTCGAACATGTCTGCACGAATACGGAATCCACAGCTCAACCATCCAGCCTGAATTTGCGGACGATCTTCCGGGAGGAGTTGCTGTGCATGTTGTCTCCGGTGAAAACGGCGACGATGAGGACACCCCGTTACTACTAGATGGGTCAAACGGGAAAGGATGTTTGTTTGAGTGTGTTGGAGAATGTGAAGACAGTAGATGTTGTGATGACAGTACAAATTCTGGCAAAGATGGTAAGAAGGGGACTGGAAATGGGACGGGCTACGGTTCAGGAGTATGATTGATATAAAAATTGTAGATATGTTGAACGTGTATCTTAGTAATAGTGGTAGCTCTGGGATTCCTTTACATACACGAATATAATCGCTTCATTCTTTCGGGCATCGAAAATTTCGTGCTTCACTAGTTCGGCTGAGGTTCACTGTGTAGATTGGTTCATGCAGGTGTTACGAGACTGACATAATTGATAGACATCATGTCTCAGGCAGCTGCAGGAACAGACGGTGGTTTGAGCTCCGCAGCGGTCAAGTCAATTGACCATCTGTGACGTGGTGATTTTCACACGGAGTCACACACAAACACATCCACCGTGCGCCACACACACAAGTTTATTGTGCGGTGGGAAGCAAAAGGAGGCCCCCCCGTCGACGCCTTCCACAAAAACTTCGTTCAATGCTCGACACTCGACAGTGCACCACACTCCCGCCCAATGAATGCAGTCAACTGGATCAAGCGTCGCGTGTCCCTCTCAGCCTCACCGATTCTTCCCTCACTCGCCACAGACGACGAAGAACGTCAACAACATTCCCTGCTGCTGTCGCCCAACATCACGAGCCAGCAACAATCCGTCCATGAATTCGCTGCGGCGACACACGGGTCAGCAAGTCCCTTCCATCGCTTGAACAGTGCGCCGCGACAGACAAACTCCCCGCAAGGCACGCCCGCTCAAATGATGATGCAGCATGACATTATTGACCCTTCTTCGCCGCTGTCCATTCTGGCCGCTACGTCTAAATTGACGACTTTCCCCTATGGCGAATTACAAGCGCTCAACGCACGGATGAATATCGAGGCTGCGAAGAAAAATCCTGTGAGTTTGAAGGGGATTAATGGCACGCATGGAGTGAATGGAGTTATAGGAAATTTTGACGTCGATGAGAATAGCATTACAGTTGCGAAACCCGCGCCAAAACAGAGGTCTCGAACAACGAGAGAACGGAATGTATCGACGACAGGCTCAGCGATTTCTAAGAATCTGTTGCCCTCTGCTTTACCTGCTCCAATACCGGCGCTACCTGGTCCTGATATCGATACAATTCAATTGTCATCGCCAGATTATTCTCCCTCGCCTGCAAAGCGGCAACACGTGAAACAACGAAACGTGTCAACATCGGCACTCCTACGAAGTCGCCCAGCACCCATCTCACACAAGAGATCCGCATCCCTATCATCAACACAGAATACTCGAAGTAGTAAACGTCTAAAAACGTCTCATCCGATACCGTTATCCCCAGTCACCCCTCCTCCACCAAAATCCATGCCACCACCCGTTAAACCCAAAGCGGCTCAGGCGAAAGTTACTACTACAGACACGGCACCGACTGGCAAGAAACGTGTCCTTCCAGTCAGACAGGGCCACATCGATATCCTTGACGGCGAGATCTCACTCCTGAGTACGCCGCAAAGGCTCGACAGTAAATCCTATCTGACTTCTAATCTGACACATAGGCCGTCCATCTTTCGAAACTTCCCACAAAGTCATCTTAGTAGATAATACCCTACCATCCACCCCCACAACTCGCTATGAACCTTTCTCCTCCACCACCATCCCCGATCCAAATACCTCGCCCAACGCAGTCCGACCGCGGACCATCTCAGCCGCTCAAGTCACCATTCGTCCATTGCACACAGTACCTGCACCGAATTCAGATCCTCTCCCCGACTCATTGTACCTCAAAGCCCATCGCCGCCACGAGTTCACGGAGATTCGCCTGAGAAATCGTGAAAGGGAGAAAATCGACTACGAAAGTTCGATTCTGGAACGACAACTAGCCATTCTCAGAAGCGAAGAATGGAGAAAGATAGTTGCTCCTGCAGCGGCCGAGAGAGACGGACTAAAAGATGGAGAGGAATGGGATTGGGAAGGCCGGCGAGAGAGAAGAATTGCATTACTCGACGGAGTGTTAAAACGAGTCCGCACATGGAGAGAAGCAGAAATCAAAATGAGAAAAGGAGTATTAGACATCAAACCTGAGATCGTGGAGGAACAATTAAAATTCACAGGCAAAAGAGCGCGAAATAAGTCAAATGTTGTTGTGGAGGAGGAGAATGAGGCGCCTGTCAAAAGACCAAGAGGACAGTCTGTTTCTGTTACTGACAGTGGAGCCGTGGACACGGTTGAGGAAAAGGGAAAGAAGAAGGGAGGAAGTAGACGTGGACCTATTGCGTTCGGAGAACGTATTCCCAAAGCCGGACTTATGAATCGTGAGTTTCAAATTCCCTTGGAATGGGTTCCTGAGGATAAAAGGGTTTAGTTGCTTGCAAATAGAATTGCACATAGCGCTGGTTTTCTGCATTAAGCATGTCACAATTTTTGACAAATGAACATAACTACTTTCCACTTCACGAGCGCATCTTTCATCTCGGAGTGACGGTTTCCAAATATATTATCTTGCGATAAATAATTTCGGTGATCAGATCAGATCGCGAGACAAAGCGAGGATCGGCAGAACAAGCGCTTTCTGATTGGGGTGTTGATTGTGGATTGATTGCGACCGCCATTGAACTCGACGACCATGCTGTATGGAGTGTAACATCTGCAACCAACAAAAGCACAAGCTCTACTGTACGAAATGCGTCAAAGAAGGTGTCCGCCAACAAAACTATCAGCTCGTCGCCTCAGTGCGTAAACGGGACGAAGCGGCGCAGAAAGTCAAAGACCACCTCAACTCGGATTTACGCCGAGTATGGCTAGCGCACGCGGAACGCGATGAAAAGAAAGTCATCATTTCCCATGTACGCCAGGAAATAGACCGTCTACACAGCGTTATTCGGAAAGGTAGGACCCCTATCCTGTTACACTGTCTCTCCCTCGACGACTGTGCTTTTCGTCCTCCCATGTTGGGTCCGGTTAATGGTAGAACGACAACGGTTGGAGAATGTAAAAACCGATGTTGCTACGCGAAAGAGTAACCTTGCTACGGCACTGAAGGGGATTAGAGCTAGTCAGGCATCGGGAGCTAGTAGTGCAAAGACAGAGATTACGAGAATTAGAGAACGAAGGGAGAATGTGCATCAGAATATTGCTGTTGCTCGACGATCCCGGTGTAAGGAAGCGGCGGACCTACTCGGCCTGAGACGGATATCCCAGAAAGAGGACACTTTCGCTATTGCGGGTATAACAGTAGTGGACCTGCATCTCATACGAAGTACTTGCCCTTAAATACCAATTCACTAATGTAGATTTCACGCCGTCATATGTTGTGTTAGGATTATCGCATGCAACTCATCTCCTCACACTTCTCACAGACTATTTATCCCTCAAACTACCATACGAAATAATACCACCATCACGGGGCATATCATACGCTTGCATACGAAAATCCTCTACCACAAAGCCATTACCAATATATATATCTCCCGACAAAACCCCCTCCTCCAACGCCAAGGCCTGGGCCAGCAAAAAGATAAAAGACCTACCCGGTCTAGATACTTTTGTGGAAGCAATAACCTTACTGGCCTGGGATATAGCATGGGTGCTGTGGACGCAACAATTATGGACGTATTCCACCAACGAATCATTCGAAGCATGTCGTATTGCCAGAAATCTCTTTCATCTCGTCACCTCGCCGAAGATAGGACGTATTTCGCAGGGATCCACGATCGAGTATTTATCTACGCAGGAGGCGCTGGGGATATTGCCGCCGTTTACGTTGAGTGTAAAGGATGTACAGTACGGGATCTCAGCGGCATTGGAGGAAGATAAAACTAGTGAGCCAGATGGTGGGGGGTGGGATATTGTTGAGGGAGGGGAAGAAGTTCTTAGAGGCGACGGGTGGTTGAAGTTGAATTCTACTTAGCCCTCCTTAGAGTACGTTAAGGGATGGTTATCGGTATCAGTAATTTGGAATGCAATTCTTGGTGCCTCAAATAATAAGTAGTAATTCCTTATTATCGGAAGCCTACGGAACCCTCTAGGTTTCTCTAAAACAGCGTTATCATACACATGGAAATTCATGAAACCCATGGGTGCGAAGAGGCCTAGGGAGCTTGGTCCGAGACTCTTGAAGAGCAAATCCAGCATCTCCTTCTAACCGCTTGGCATCCCGCAGTCCATAAAGTACACCTTTCTAGCAATAATAGATCTGCGACGAGAGCTCGAGGTAATTGAGTCATGATTATTAGAGGCGAAGTAGGAGTTTCTTTGGCAGGGGTATAATAGAATTAGTGTAAACATAGCAGACAGCAAATATACATCTAACCACCTGTATCGACTTGATTGAGAATTGAGAGAGCCATCTCCACTGCTTTCATACACTCGACTATTCTTGATCGCAACTGCTGTTACCGAACGTTCTAGGGAGCGGAGCTACATCCTCTTGACGAAACTCCATTTCTTTAATATCCGACACATCCTTCGCAATCCTACCATTAGTTGAGTTCCATAATTGATTAATCTAGGATAAAGTCCAATTCATATCCCCTTCGATGAGGGAGATGCGAGCTGGAAACCGATGATAGAAACAACTGGAGAGCCCTTGTTTGAGGGAAGGTATCCGAGACATACTTGAGTTTTGCTTCTTCAGTAACCGGAGAAACACTAGCAGCAATCCAAAGTTTCAGATCTTTAACAAGATCCTGAAAATCCAAGTCTAGTCGTGTAGCCTCGTCCTCTAGAAGTCGAAAGTCTTCCTGGAATTCCTCGTTGATAGCGTTTTCGTCAAATGCAGTCGGTT
>Ga0302325_10035237_pt1 | contig 10229 bp, 6 predicted proteins | sample Palsa_T0_2_FD_201948 | JGI IMG/M metagenome (GOLD analysis project Ga0302325, IMG submission 201948) | Peat permafrost microbial communities from Stordalen Mire near Abisko, Sweden - Palsa_T0_2 | ecosystem: Environmental > Terrestrial > Soil > Palsa > Peat permafrost | place: Sweden: Abisko...
TTCGACACCGATTCGGTCAAAGCCCAGCTGAGCTCGGACAGCAGCTACGGACTGCTGCAGTTCACCGCCTACGTCAATCGCATGAATCAGACCAGCCCTATGGGCGTACTGGGCGTGCCGGTGGACTTCACTGATCGCCTCACGGTGATCCAGGCCGAGGACGTGTTCAAACTGGGGGCCAGTAACACCTTTCGCGTGGCGCTCGAATATCGGCGCGATTCGACCAACACCTCGCCGGTCACGGGAGCCGAGGTGTTCTACGAGGTCAAGTCGGCCAGCGCCATGTGGAACTGGCAACTGAACCCGACCCTGACGCTGACCAATGCGCTGCGCCTGGATGCGCTGGCACTCGGACGCAACGGCTCCTCGCCGCCCGGCTATCCGTTCACGAACAGCGACTGGGATCGCGACCTGCAGGTGCCCAGCTACAACAGCGGGCTGGTCTGGCGGCTGGACGACGCCGACACGCTGCGCCTGCTGGCCTCGCGTGGAGCGCTGCTGCCCAATCTGATCGAGCTGGGCTCGCTGCTGTACCACCTGCCGGGATTCGGCATTTCGGGAACGCCGACGCTCGCCCCGACGGTGGTGGATGCGTACGAGCTCGATTGGGACCGGGCGCTGCCGCAGTTCGGGGCCAACCTGCATACGGCGGTTTTCTACCAGTGCACCGATGACATGATCGCCCTGGCCGGCGGCTTCGCGGCCGGGCCCGGGGGGGTCTATAGCACGCCGGCCGATATCGGCGACTCAAAGGCGCTCGGCACCACAATCGCCCTGGACGGCCGGTTGCTCGAGCATTGGCGCTGGGGGGCGAGCCTGCGCCTGGAGCGGATCAGCGAAAGCTTCGGCCCTGCGGCCGCCGCCGCGGTCGGCGAGGTGGATCCGCGCAACGAGACGCCGGGCCGACTGGCCAAACTCAATGTGGGATGGAGCCAGGGCCGATGGGAAAGCGACATTTTTCTCGGCTACCAGTCGGCCACATCGGGGGTGGACTATAACGGCTTTACCGGCACACCGATCGCGGTGCCCGGCTACACCACGGTCGATGCTCGTCTCGCGTACCAGGTGAACAGTCACCTGACGCTGGCCGTGTCGGGGCAGAGCCTGCTGCACGCACGCCAGGTGCAGACCTCGGGTGAGCCAGTGCAGCGGCGGTTGCTCGCGACCGTCAGCGCCGGTTTCTAAAGGGCGAGCGGCGCAGGCTGCGCTCTTCAGGCCACGGCGATGCCACCGAATCCATGGACACTGGCCGCCGTCAGCGTGTCGATCGGCGCGGGTTTGGCGACGAAATAGCCCTGCGCGAACTGCACACCCAGGCGCTTGAGTTCCGCGAACACCTCGGCCGACTCGACTTTTTCCGCGATGGTGGCAATCCCGAGCGCGCGCCCGACCCGACTGATGGCCTCGACCATGCTGCGATCCACTACGTCGGTGGTGACGCTGCCGATGAACTGGCCATCGATCTTCAGGAAGTCGACCGGCAGGGTCTTGAGGTAATGGAACGACGACAGGCCGCTGCCAAAATCGTCGAGCGCGAACCGGCAGCCGCGCTTGCGCAGCTCATGCATGAAGGATACGGCCTGCGTCATGCTGGTGATGACCGCGGTCTCGGTGATCTCAAAGCACAGGCCACGCGCGATGCGTGAGTCTTCAACCAGCGAGAGCACGAAGTCGAGGAAACTGCGATCGCTGAGCGAAGTTCCGGAGAGGTTCAGTGCGAATAAAAACGGCGGCTCATCGCCGCTGGCGTGCTGCTGCAGCACCTGCACCGCGCGCCGCACCACCCAACGGTCGATCGAGGACACCAGGTTGTAGCGCTCGGCTGCCGGGATGAACTCCTCCGGCATCACCAGTTCGCCGTCATCGCCGCGCAGTCGCACCAGCAGCTCACAGGCCGCCGGCAATTTCGGCGCCTCGCAGCCGGTGGCGACGATCGGCTGGTAATGCAGTTCCAGGCGTCCCTCGTCCACTGCCCGGGTGACACGGCTGACCCAGTACATCTCGCGGTGCCGGCCGGAGACCTCGCTGGAATTGTAGAGGTGCACGCGGTTGCGGCCGGAATCCTTGGCGGCGTAGCAGGCGATGTCGGCGGCGCTGAGCAGACTGGCGACACTGTCGGTGTCGCGGGTGATCTCCACCACACCGATGCTGGCACCGATGCTGCTCGTGGTCTCCTCCCACGAGAAGCGGTAATCGAGAATCGCCTGGCGGATGTTCTCCGCCATCCGTGCCGCCTGCTCGGCATTGCAGTGCTGTATCAGGATGCCGAATTCGTCGCCGCCCAGACGCGCGATGGTATCCGCGGGGCGCACGTGCGCCTGCAGCAGGCCGGTAACGTCGCGCAGCAGCCGGTCGCCGGCCGAATGACCACAGGTGTCGTTGACGACTTTGAACTGATCCAGGTCCACATAGAGCAGCGCATGCGGGCCCTGCCCGTCCTGCGCACCCTGCAGAGCGTGGGCGAGGCGGTTATCGAACTCGCGCCGGTTGATCAATCCGGTCAGCGCATCGTGGCTGGCTTGGTACGACAAGGCGCGCTTGAGCCGCCGCTCTTTGGTCACGTCGCGGAACACGACCACGGCGCCGACGATCTCGCCGTTGCGGTCGCGAATCGGCGCCGCCGAGTCCTCGATCTCGATCTCCTTACCGAGCCGATTCTGCAGAACGCTGTGCTCGGCGAAATGCACCAGCTGGCCTTCGCGCAGGCAGCGCACCAGCGGATTCTCCAGCTCGCGGTGCGTCAGCTGATCGAGCAGACGCAACACGGTGCCAAGCTTCTCGCCGCGCGCCTCCGGACTGCGCCAGCCGGACAGCTGCTCGGCCACCGGATTCATATAGTCGATGCGCCCGTCGCGATCGGTGGTGATCACGGCTTCACCGATCGATTGCAACGTCACCTGCGCGCGTTCCTTCTCGGCGAACATGGCCTGCTCCGCGCGCTTGCGCGCGCTGATGTTCGCCATCGTGCCCTCGTAGGCGACGATGCGTTGTTCCTCGTCGCGCACTATGCGCGCGCTCTCCAATACCACGACTTGCGAGCCGTCGCGGCAATGCAGGACGAACTCGGCGTTGTGAATTTCCCCGAGCCGTTCCAGCGCCAGCTCGAACTCGGCGCGTTCCGCCGGATTCAGGTATAGGATCGCGATACCCGACAGCGCGTAGATCTCCTCGGCGCTGCCGTAACCGAGCATTTTGACGAACGCCGGATTGACCTCGAGCAGCCGGCCGTCCGGCGCGCATTGATAGACACCTTCGAGCACCCGTTCGTAGAGGCGCCGGAATTTGGTTTCGCTCGCGCGCAACGCCTCCTCGCCCCGCCGACGTTCGATGGCGATGGCCGCGAGCCGCGCGGCATGCACCATCAGGTCCAGGTCCGCGGGCTGCGGTGCGCCGGCCACTGGCCGATAGACGGTTACCGCTCCGAGCACGCGCCCGCTTGCAGACTTGATGGGTACGGCCCATGCGGCCCTGAAGCCGGCCTCGAGTGCGAGCTCGCGTCGCCGCTGCCAGAATGCATCGCGCTCGATGTCGCCGACGATCACCTGGCGCCCGAGATAGACCGCAGCGGCGCTCGAGCCGTTGCGAATATCGATCGGCAGGCGCTCCTCGACTGCGCGCCAGCGCGCCGGCATGCGCTTGCCGACCAGCTCGACGAAGCTCTGCCCGTCCGGACCCAGGCGGCTGACCGCGGCCGTGAAACTGCCGTTTATGGACTCGATCAGCTCGACGATCGAATCGAGCACTTCGGGCAGGGCGGCGTCGGCGGCAATGCGCTCGAATACGTCACGCTCCCCGGCGGTGATCTTTTCAGCGCGGCGGCGCGCCGTGATATCGGTGATGCTCGCGCGCAGCAGGCCGCTGGCCCCTGGCAGCGCCATGAGCCGCATTTCCGTTTCGACCTCATCGCCGTGGGCGTCCCGATACAGCCATTCGAACACCTGCGGCTCGCCGGCGGCGGCGCGATCGCACCGGCTGGCGAACATTTGCGCCGCATCGGCGCCCTGCGCCTGCGCGGGCGCCGAAAGATCCAGCGGCTTTAGCTCCGGCAATCGCTCGCGGCTGACACCGAAGAACCGCAATGCATTTTCATTGGCATCGACATAGTGCCCGGACCCGCGATCCAGCAGCACGATCAGTTCCGGCGCGCTCTCCACCAGCGTGCGATAGCGCGCCTCACTGTCGCGCAAGGCCTGCTCGGCACGGACGCGGTCGCTGGTGTCGCGCAGGCAGATGACGTAAACGTCGCGGTGCTCGATGCGCACCCGGCTGGCGATCAGTTCGGCTGGAAACAGGTGCCCGTCCTTGTGACGGGCATTGAACTCGCGCGGCCGCAGATCGCCCCGGTCCGCCTCGACCCGCGCGGCCAGCGATTCCAGCCCCTCCTCGACCGAGCCCCGCGCCGCCAGCTCCGGCAGCAGACGCGCGATTGGTCGCCCGATGACCTCCGAGCGGGAATAGCCGAACACACGCTCGCCGGTCGGATTGAATATCTTTACCGAACCGTCCACGGCGACGGTGATGACCACGTCCTTGATGTGATCGAGGATCGCCTGCAGATGTCCGGCGTCCGCGCCCGCCAGACCGTCGCCGAAGGAACGCGCCTCGTCCGCGATCAGCTGCATCGAGCGCACGATGCCGCGGCGCTCGTCGTCGAGCTGCTCGTAATAGGTGCTGATCAGCGGTAACAGCTGCGAGAGCTCCAGCGCGCCGGCAGCCGCCAGACGCGCCTGCTCCAACTGCTCACACAGGCGCGGATGCAGCTCCGGGATGGCCGACACGTGTTCACGTCGCGGCACCGGCTGCAGGTTCGGGTCGGCCTCGAACGCCACGGAGTCGTGTGACATAACCTACGGTTCAGCAGAGCTGAATGCATCATACGAAGCGGCTCCGCCGCCCCGTGTGAAGCAGTAGCGATTTCTGCTAGGGCGAGCGGGGCTGGGAAGGATTGTCGGCGGCGATCAATGGGATCGAGTAGCTGCGCGCGAGCGAGCCGCCGTCCAGGTCCACCAGGACCGTGGCATTGAGGCTCAGGACGCCGGGTTGCTGCGGCACCACGCTCAGCTCCTGCTCAATGGCCATCCCGGCATCCGGCCCGTTGATGTCGAGGTTGCGCTCGCCTTGCAACTGCAGGCCTTCGCCCGGCTGGAATGAGGCATGGATATGGCTGATGCCGACGTCCGCAGCCGGAATCAGCGCCACCACGATCTGCAGTGGTGTTCCGACCACGGGGCGGCCTGAAAGCCGGAATTTCATGGCGATCGGAGTGGAGGAATGGGCCGAGCTGACCGCGGCCACCATGTCAGGGTCGAGCGCGTCGCCGGATTTACGCCCCTGATTCAGGTTCTGGGACTGGCCGGCGCCGCCGCCCTTGTGCGCGCCCTGGCCGCAGGCTGCAAGCAGCGCAGTCGCAACTACGGTAGCAAGAGCCCGGGAATTCCAGACCATGTACGTCAACTTCACCGCCGCCCTCCGAACCGCCGGCGACATTATCACAGGTTCCCGACCAACAGCGGGGGCTCTTCCAGCGCCTGGCACTGCTGCATCAGGTCACCGACGTAGCCTTCCCAGAAGCGCGCTTCGGCCGCCCACGGGAAGGCGCGCGGAAAGGCCGGATCGGTCCAGCGCTCGGCGACCCAGGCCGCATGATTGAGCATGCGCACCGCACGCAGCGGCTCCACCAGCCGCAGCTCGCGCGACTCGATTGCTCCGAACTGCCCATAGCCCTCCATGATCTCGGCCCATTGCCCCTGCTGTGCATCGGCATTGCCGGAGAGAAACATCCACAGATCCTGGATGCGCGGCCCGTTCACGCAATCGTCGAGATCGACCAGCAGCGGGCCGCGCTGCTGCCACAGGATGTTGCCGAGATGGCAATCACCGTGCAGGCGGATCAGCGTCAGTGGTGACGCGTCGGCGAATGCGGCCTCGATGCCGTCAATCAGCGTGGCGCTGACTTCCCCGTAGCGTTGCCGCATGTGCTCGGGCATCAGCGGCGAGCGCAGCAGGCTCGCGCGCGCGCGCGCACCGAGCAATGCGCGCTCCAGGGTCGGTCGGAACTGAAATCGCCGCCGCGCCCCGACCGCATGAATTCGCGCCAACGTGCGCCCGAGCAGCTCGCGCGCGCCGGCCTGATCGAGTTCCGGCGCGGTGCCGGCGCACAGTGGAAATGCGGCCAGACGAAACTCATGCTGTCGGTGCAGAGTGGTGCCCGCCAGGATCAGCGGGGCTGCCACCGGGATCTCCTGCGCCGCCAGTTCCGCGGCGAATGCGTGTTCCTCCAGGATCTGCTGGTCCGACCAGCGGCCGGCACGATAGAACTTCAGCACCACCGGCTCGGCATCGACGCGCCCGACGCGATACACCCGGTTTTCGTAGCTGTTGAGCGCGAACAGGCGCCCGTCGGGCTCCAGCCCCAGCGCCTCGGCGGCATCCAGCACCGCGTCCGGAGTCAGCGTTGCAAACGGCGTGCTCGCCTTGGCGGCGGCATGAGCGCCGCCCGTCGCAGTCACGGGCGCCGGCAGCGCAGCCAACCTGCCGGATGCGCGCCGACCGGTCCGTTTCGAGTTCATATCCGGCCACGCTGGCCGCTGATTGCCGCTATCATTTCCGATCCGCTCGAACTGTCTGTGGCGAGGTGTCGACGCCGTGTCCCAAAAAGCGATCCTGATCACCGGCGGTGCTGGCTATATTGGCAGCCATGTGCTGCTGCAACTGCAGTCCCGCGGCGAGCGCGTCGTTGCGATCGATAATCTCTACACCGGCTTTCGCCAGGCGGTGGGCACCGCGCCGCTGGTCGTCGGTGACGTCGGCGACCGCGATCTGGTCGCGGCCGTCCTGCGGGAACACCGGATCGACACCGTTATGCACTTCGCCGCCAATACGATCGTACCGGAATCGGTACGCGAACCGCTCAAATACTACGGCAACAACACCTGCGCCACGCGCAACCTGCTCGACACCTGCATGCGCCACGGCGTACGCCGGCTGGTTTTCTCCTCAACGGCGGCAGTCTACGGCATCCCGGCTGGCGGCATCGCGCACGAAGACATGCCGCCGGCTCCGGTCAACCCCTACGGCAGTTCGAAGCTTGTGTCGGAGTGGATGTTGCGCGACCTTGCCGCCGCAGGCGACTTTCGCTACGTCAGCCTGCGCTACTTCAATGTTGCCGGCTCCGATCCGCAAGGCCGAATCGGACAGTCCACGCGCGCCGCCACGCTGCTGATTAAGGTTGCCTGCGAAGCCATCGTCGGCAAGCGGCCGTACGTGTCGATCTTCGGCACCGATTACGACACTCCCGATGGCACCGGCGTGCGCGATTACGTTCACATCGAGGACGTGGCACGCGCCCATGTCGACGCCCTGGACTATCTGCGTCGCGAAGGCGCAGCGGCGGTATTCAACTGCGGCTACAGCCATGGCTACAGCGTCCGCGAGGTGCTCGAGAGCGTGCAGCGCGTCGCCGGCCGGACCCTGGCAATCAGGGAGGAGCCACGACGGGCGGGCGACCCGCCGACGTTGATCGCCCAGGCCGACCGCATCCGCTCGCAGCTGGGATGGACGCCGCAATTCGACAACCTGGACGCGATCGTTGACAGTGCTCTGCGCTGGGAGCGCAAACTGCAGCGTGATCCCTGGTAGCGGCGCGGCCCGGTACCCCCGCTGGCGGCGGCCTCGCCACGGTCGCGACTGGGCTCACAGCACGGCCCCCCATGGTGGCATAGAATGTTTTGATGGGTTGGCTGCTTCCCAAGTCCTTGAATGGATTTCTGCTGCTGGGTCTGGGTATCCTGGCCGGTCCGCTGCTACTTGCGATTCTGCACGCGGCCGTGCAGATGCGGCGCCTGTCGGACACCAGCCAGCAGCTGGTGGTGGACAGCGTCCAGAGCACGCGTCTGGTGCAGGACATGTATGCGCAGATCGCGCTGCTCGAGCGCTCGGCGCGCCTCTACCAGGTACTCGGTGAGCCCACGGTGCGGGCTTCCTTTCGGGAGCACGACGCCAGGCTGAGCGCGATCGTCGCCACGCTTCGACGACGGCTGCGCGCCGCCGATGCGCCGGAGCAACTGCAGCGCCTGATGGATATGCAGAAGCGGATCGAGTCGCTGGTGCTGCCCGCGCCGATTCCCGCCGGTCAGGCGGCCGAACTGGCACAGTCGTTCGTACTGCTGGGCGATCTGGCCAACGGCGTGGCCAACCTGAACAATCAGCAGATCGATGCCGAATCCGGCGACCTGCGCAACCGCACCGACCAGGCACAGCGCGAACTGTTTCTCGAATCCACGCTGCTGCTGCCACTGATAGTGATCGTGGTACTGCTGTTCGCGCTGCGTTTGAGCCGGCCGCTGCGGCAGATCGATCGGGCGATCGGCGAGCTCGGTCGCGGTAATTTCTCCAATAGCATAGTCATCAACGGCCCGGTGGATCTCGAACGGCTCGGACACCAGCTCGAATGGCTGCGCAATCGGTTGCTGGAACTGGCGCAGGAGCGCAATCGCTTCCTGCGCCATCTGTCGCACGAGCTGAAGACGCCACTCGCCAACATCCGCGAAGGCACCGAGCTACTCATGGATGGTGCCGTCGGCGAGCTGGAATCGGGCCAACGTGAGGTCACGGCCATCCTGCGTGACAACGGCATCAAGCTGCAGCGGCTGATCGAAAATCTGCTGAGCTTCAGCGCCTGGCAGAGCAACAGTACCGGACTCGACGTTACGGAATTCCGCCTGCGGCCGGTAGTCAAGCAGGTCTTGGAGAACCAACAGCTCACGCTGGTGTCTCAGCGGGTAAGGCTCGATGTGCACGTCGAGGATGTGACGCTGGTCGCCGATCGAGGCAAGATCCGCTTGATTCTGGAGAACCTGTTGTCCAACGCCATCAAATACTCCCCGCGCGGCGGGGTCATCTATCTGCGCGCCAGCACCAGCGGCGAGCAGCTGGTGCTGGAGCTGGGCGACAGCGGGCCGGGCATTCCACATGAAGACCGGGCGCGTATCTTCGATGCCTTCTATACCGGTCGCGCTCCCGGCGGCCGTGTTCGCGGCACCGGCATCGGTTTGTCGGTGGTCAACGAGTTCGTCAATGTGCATCACGGCACCGTGGAAATCGTCGATGGCGAGGTGCCCGGGGCGCACTTCCGCATCCGCATGCCGCTGCGGGTGGCGCCGCTGGAAGCGGCGAAGAAGCAGGCTGATGCCGCGTAGCAGCCGCATCGTGCTCCTGGCGCTCGCACTGTGCGGCTGTGCCGGCCTCACGACGCAACCGCCGCCGCCGCCGCAGCGCACCGAGAGCGTTGCGGAGGATCGCGACGCCGCGGCCGCGGTATTGATGGCGAACACCTTTCAAAGCATGCAGCGGCTGTCACAGGCGCCCGATGCCGAGCAGGCGGAACTCCTGGCGGCCGCCCGTTTGAGCTACGAGCGCACCCCGCAGGGCGGCGCGCAGCTGCGCTACGCATTGTTGCTGGCTACTCCGGGACATCGGGGGCGCGATCCGCCATTGGCGCAGAGTCTGCTGCGTCAGCTCGTGGCCCAGCCGGAGACGCTGGTGCCGATCGAACGCGCAGTAGCACTGATAGAACTCGCTCAGCTCGATCGCGAGCTCGGCCTGAAGGCTGACAACGATCGCATGCAGAGCGAAGTTCAACGCGGCGAGCACGAGCGCGTCGCGGCCACCGCGCAGCGCCGGCTGCAGGTCGAGATCGACGAGAACGCAAAACTCCGCCGGCAACTCGAGGATGCACAGGCCAAGCTCGACGCCATCGCCAACATCGAACGTAATCTGACCGATCGGAAAACCCCGCCCGAGGGAAGCCCAAAGTGAATCAACCGACCAATCGCAAAGCCCGTATCCTGGTGGTCGACGACGATCCGGGATTGCTGCGCTTGCTGACGATTCGCCTGCGTGCCGAGCAATACGAAGTCGAGCCGGTGGAGAACGGCGTGCTGGCACTCGCCGCGGCATTGCGTTTCCGCCCGGATCTGGTGATTTCGGACCTGCGCATGGATGACCTGGACGGTATCGGCCTGCTCAAGGAATTGCAGAGCCGCTGGCCGGGACTCAAGGTCATCCTGCTGACGGCGCACGGCACCATACCGGATGCGGTGCAGGCCACTCAGATGGGTGCCTTTGGCTTCCTGACCAAGCCGGTGGAGAAGCAGGAACTGCTCGATCAGGTGCAGAAGGCACTCAAGATCTCCGGCTTCGTCGATACCGATCAGGATTGGCGCGCCGAT
>Ga0302325_10035238_pt1 | contig 10229 bp, 13 predicted proteins | sample Palsa_T0_2_FD_201948 | JGI IMG/M metagenome (GOLD analysis project Ga0302325, IMG submission 201948) | Peat permafrost microbial communities from Stordalen Mire near Abisko, Sweden - Palsa_T0_2 | ecosystem: Environmental > Terrestrial > Soil > Palsa > Peat permafrost | place: Sweden: Abisko...
GATCACACCTGTGCCATAATTGGCAATCGACAAATGATTTCTATTGGAGGATTCCCAGATCCTGCTACGCTCCAGGATCTAGCCCCAGACCCATGGAACAATGGTATGCAGATCCTAGATATGGTTGATTTAGTTTGGAGGGAAGCTTATGATGCTTCTGCTGCGGAATATCAACCTCCGGGTGTTGTGACTCAGTACTATGAGAGTGGTGGGAGTAGATATCCTGCTTCTTGGTCAGATCCGAAGTTAGCAGACGTTTTCAAACAAGTCACCACTTCATCCTCAACCCCAACCTCAACGCCAGCAGTTGGCGGAACAGGAGTACCGTCACCAAGGACTCGTAGAGGAGCTATAGTGGGAGGTGCGGTTGGTGGTGGCGCTGTGTTGGTCATCATAATCGTTTTGGTTTCCTGGTATGTCAGGAAGAAGCGTACTCGTCAAGGAGCAACAAATGAGCTTGATGGGTCTGGTCCTCAGCGTTTTCAAATAGGTGAGAAAAATAAAGAGAGATTAAGTGAGTTGGGTATTCATGAGAGACCACAAGAGTTGATGTCTAATAACCGTCATGGAGATCCCAATATGGAACAGTCGCCATCTTCGGATAGCTTCAGGATTGCGAGGAAGCCTGTTGAGCTTAGCGTTTAACGAGAAGAATGAACTCAATCTAATTTACTCGTACACTCGACAAACTGCAGAACCGTGCTTTCAAATCATCATTATATGCCTACAGAATGAATATCGCGATAGCATGGCAACGTCACGATGCTCTGCTTCGCATTCGTTTCATCACTTCCTTGCCTCCTGGTAACTTTGCGAATAATCCCAACAGAGAGAAACTGATTTGGCTCATTACCGACAGCATTGTGATATAGATTTTAATGACCTCCTTCATATCCTCAAACCCGTCCCACCGTGGCTGAATCGAGCAAGTCAAAGGTGGGATAAGTGCGAGTCCAGGTCAGGTAAGCTCAAGGAGTATATACGAGATTCACAAGTAGACATCCTACTGAGGCCGATAACTAGGTACACATCACTTTAGGGCCAGTTTAGAACGACCGTAACAAAAGATTTACCAGCTTTTGTATGTCAGCCTTACTAATCTCCGCCTTCTCTCCTTTTGAAGCCAGTCTTAAATGGTGCTTTACTTTTTCTTTAATTATATTTATTATAATATTATATATAATATTACGCACACGAAAATCATCCCAGGCGAAAGGCCTAGTCGCCGTAGTTAAGGTCTCCTTTTAAATAGACTGGCCAGACGAACTTGAGGTCGTTCTTATTAAGATCATATGAAAATATACGAAGGCTGCAGTCAAAAGTCTTGCGACTACAGGGGACTGCCCTGTAGTATAGGGTATGCATTGCTAAAACCACAGCGTGTTATATAAATGTCTTTAGCGAATAATATGCCGTGGCATAGCCTGAGCGCCAATCCACAAATATCCTTCCAGGCGGTTTCAGGGCCAAAAGCCTGTAATTTCAGCGGCTTCTAGCGTGTAATGAAGAAATTACAGGGCATTATAGCGCATAGATGCTATAGCCGCGAGACTTTTGACCGCAGTCTTCGTATTAAAGGCGGGAAGCTTGCGGATAACGTCTTCAAAAAGGAAGGCTGCATACCAATTGCTATTGAGTTACAACCGGCATACATTTCCCTGAACGTTAGTCCTGCTTGTAATCTTATAATAACCCCTGAATAGAGAGGTTTCTTATTGGAATCTTATCGCAGTGAGTGGCTTCCTGGTAGTCGGCATTATTAAACGCGATTTGGGTTGCAATAAACTCGAATTTAGTATTAAATTCGGCCCAGAGCAATTCATTTGCAGTAGTAGATGGCATAATTAATACCGTATTATCTGTCGTACTGTCCCACCCCCAAGAATAGGACCAGCCCCCTTTATACAGGCCCAGGTCCAATTTTATAAATTTTGTGCAAACTCTGCGATTTTTGTCCTTTTTGTATGGGATATATAAGACCATCCTCTTGCGTAAGGCCATTCCCTGACACATTAAAAATGGAAGGAACGGGTTAGCAACCCCTGAGACAGTACAACAGATGGTACGGTATTTTAATGCGGTTGTGCGCTAAAACCCTCCAAATAGGGCATTAAAGGTGCTTATGGATGCCTAAGGCCGAGTAATAATTGCTGAGCAATTAAGAACTTACCATGGTATGTCATTGGTAAACGAGTTCTAGAATATTGAGATTTGTATAGGACGAATACTTAATAATAAACGCTTAGTATTGGTTGCTAGTATTCGTATTTACCCAAACACTTTTATTTCTAATAATTAAAAGCTGGCAACGAAAGCTGGCACAAATACCAGTATTTGTGCGTTGCCAAACGGGCCCTAAGTATAAGCTAGATATCACTGTAGAACAGTAGTCGTTTGAATACAATTGATCGCACCCTGTAACCTGCAACAACACTTCCCAATCCTCAGGCTCACGTGATCAACGCCACCTCTCCTCGAGCCGGCTCAGCTTCGGCTCACGTCTGCTCAGGTCGTCTCACCCTAGTTCTAGTTACGCGACGCAGCGTAGCCAAAAATAACCTCACCAGAAATCATCAACTTTTAACGGGGGGCCCGAAAAGGTCCCTCCCCCAGTTAGGGATTTCAAATATATTACCACTGCACGCGAAGAGTGGTGAGTATTGCGGAGAGGACGCGGTGGATGCAGTAGAAGGCGAATGCGTATAAGGATGTGAGAAATAGTTTTCCTATAGGGGAGGAAGCGTGTTGGCTGAATGAGAGGCGTGACTAGAGGGAAAGAGAGCTAGAGAGGCTTAGAACCATCGAATTGAGACCTGAGATCTCAAGTTTCAGGCAGTGTACTCGATGGGTGGTCCGCCTAGCGCAGAACTGGACCACCCACCCACTTTATCCAGTCAAGTTCCCTCATTTTAAGTGGACTAGCTTAAGCATTCCATTTCAGGTCTATGCCGGTCCGCCCAGTTATAATTGGTCTCCCTGGTTTTAGAAAAGATATATTAGGTCTTCAACTGGGTTCCACGGTTTTCGTGTACACACGAGAGGGGGTGGGGCGGAGATAAAACTAACTTTATCTCGTGAGATTTGCTAAGAGAAATTTGGCATCGGTTTTCCTCCGTTACTAGCCGGCTGACTCAAATTTACAAAGCGTCTTTCAGCCTGTACTTGTGGTAACACCGTTATACCACCGTAGTCCAACCCTCACGCTCACCTCACTCACGGTGCTCACCAATGCCTCCTTTACTCGGACCTGGCTCAGCCAAAGCCAAAGTATTAACCTATCCTCAAGTATCATCTAATGTAGGTTAGCAGGAACTTCACAAACAGCAAGAACGGATGGTTTTGAAGTTGTCCATCACCAACCACATCTAGCCCTGCTTCGAACCTGATTTTTCTAAGCCCTTCATGAACTTGGAAATCGTGATCGAGTCAATCAAAGGACCAGCTTCTCTCCAACCTAGACGTCATAAAGGCCGCAGCTAATAAGCGTCATACTCATCGGGATTGAGAGTGCCCTTAGTATGAATCTGCCGTGCATGCGTCCACAACGGTTCAGAATAGCGGGAAAGGAACAGCAGACACGGTGCAGATGATAGCTATGAAAGCAAAGCGGACCTCTGAAGCATCACATCGAGTCATCCTGATAAGCCATGAGACGAAAGCAAGCATTCGGGACGTGGCCGAAGCTGAAAACGCATCTTGCTGGTCTGGTCTTGTGAGAGTCCAAGACGAGGTGCATGATAATGTGGTCAAGGTCTCTGAAGTTATCTGAGACTCATGAGTAGCTTGCCGCATCTCAAGATCCGGGGGGTCGAAAGATCGCAAATCGAAACTCCGGTTTCTTGTTTGTTTCATCAGTTCTGTTCTCGCGCATGAATTCCACCATAGCGTCCCAGCTATAATCAAAGTCACTGAGGGAAGAGCTTTCTGGTTCGGGACCATCCTCCTTGAGTGGGATTATCTCTATCTCATGGATAGAACGGTCCAGTTGCTTACTACACATCCTAGAGATATGCGACTCAAGATATGGGATTACTTGGTCTGCGTTCTTGGTAAGATCCAGAGGTAAGAGTCTTCTGCCTGTACCTTCAAACGACAGCTGAACCAGCACGGTCTCTAATCTGGAAGATTTGGCTATTCTGTTAGATGACGCTGAACCTGTGCGGGATGGAGGTCTATCTATGCTTAAAGAGGGCTGTGGCGACGGGTGGTCGTGGTGTGTTGGTGGCGCAGAGATCATGGTAGGAGCCCTCCCAGACGGCCGAAGTGACCGATGGTTTGGCATAGTGATGTCGTTGTGACTTAGATCTTGGCCAAAGTCGTGAACTGTGTTGCCGGGAATACTGTACAGGGCACTAGATGATGGCCCCCGGGCTTGGTAAAGCATTTGCTGTTGTGGAGGCGTTGGTGCTTGTGGTGGTATCCGCGAAGCTTGTGGCCCCAGTGACAGGGGAGAATTCACTGCTACTAACCTCTTGTTAGTGACTAGTGCCGGATTGGGTCATTAAGAGTACAAGACTGAAGGAATATTGCGCTACAAACCTTTGCCCTGTCTGTCTCGGGGTTGTTGCTTCCTGCTGTAACCCAACAAAACATCCGCGAGGCGTATCAGTTCCGGACGAACCACCCAAAATTTATTATACTTTGATGCCCCCTCCCCATGATTCCATGTTAAGTCGACGTATTCAGCGACTTCGATCAGCTGGCCCCCAAGGTCAACTTGCTTCGTCGGGTTTATCCAGGATGTTTTCAGACCTTGGAACCGTTCCAGTTTGTCCTCCCCAATCAAATAGTCCTCCGAGCCACTGGGTTTCGCCGTTAAAGGGACCTCAAATCCCGTTTGATATACAGTGATCCAGTCACAGTTCGATATCCGTTGTAAGTGCGGTGATCCGCTAGCTGTGGAACTTGGTGACGGTGGCCTAGCACCCGTACGGCGATAGTCTCTAGGTGTCGTCGCGGATGGTAATGGAGACTCCCTGAGCCTGAGGTCCTTCAACTCATTCCACCGACGATTCTCCACCATGCCCTTGATTTCGTTCTTGGACCCTCCCCCGAGTTTAATACAAGCGTTGTCGACTTGCTGCTCAACCAACTTTATGATGTCCCATGAACCCTTCCTGCGCAGTATCTCGACCGCGTCATCGGGAAATATATCGACGAGGAACTTCGCATAGCTGTACGCGTCCCAGTCCGAGGGCGTGCTCATGATCAGCGTTGGCGGATCAGTTGGATCTCGCGCAACGCCTGGGCCCGATGCGGGGTCTCTGCTGCTACCCAACAAGCTGTGAGCAGCGATCAATGATGCAGCGCCAGCTGTGCAGCAATCACCTGGGTAGGCGAGAGTGGGCGTGGGCCCAGGGCTAGGGGGTTCGTCCTGCCCTTGGCGCAAGGTCGGTCGACGGTCGCATTTGTTGCAGAAAGGATGGGATCAGCGGACGGAGCCTTTTGCATCCAAGATGCGGCTCCTCGGACTTCGGGCAGGAACTTAAGTCCTCAAACACCCTCTAAGAAAACTCGCTATCCAATAATAAATTGAGGTGTGCCTATCATAGGTCCCGCCAAGGTCGGGCGTGGTGTGGCGTCTTTGGGTTAAAACAAGCGAAGTTATCCCTGGGAGTTGGAGGGGATACCATGCAAAAGCCTTATTATATTACGGAAGAACAGTTAGCAAAAGAGAGATGGTGTTGTATTTTATGTCAAAATCAAGTGTTATATTGTATTTCAAGGTAAATCAAACAAACTTAAAAATATCTACAAGTTCAAAAACAAAGATGTAAATTAAAGTTACTGTAGCTTAGTACCAATACTTGGTCGTCATATTGTTTCCACACATTAAGGCTCATTTGACGTTAAGCCTAGGATTATTTACAGAAGATTAATTAAAAAACATAAGCCTATGTCGGAAAGAAAACTACAGTAGAATTTATTTTTGCCTGAAGAAGTCACAACCGCTTAAGCTTCGAATTTCGAGACCTAGAACTCGGACAACCAAAAACTAGACGTCGGATTCTGGCCAAAAGATCCTACTATAACTACCTCGTCTCCAAGGCGGCCATTCTCTCTTGGTGGTCAAGCAAATATTTAAAACTGGCGAAATCTGTGGGATATGCGAACTGAGCAGCATAGCCCGAGGCTATATTGTTTTCGATCCTAACACGAACGTCCTCCCACAAGTCCTTCCCAACTGGCCCCAGGAGCTGGACTGCAAAGCGTCGTGCCGTGTTGCCAACGATGATACGATCGATTGTTCCATAGTCAAGGGTGGTATTTAAGCCAGTCCCCCCGGTTACTTCCCGGTTCATAGATGCAATTTCGGATTTCTTCAAAGACACCAAGTTATCATCTACTGGTGTCAAATGTGTCAGCTTGTCAAATACATAATATAGAGAATAAAAGGTTGGTAATGCCATTACACGAACCTTGCGGATGCATATCCTCAAGCAGACCGGCGAGCTTCAAGCCGTGGCCCTCCCCGAGGACCTCAGCAAGCAGGCGATCGATTCGGTTAATAACTTCAATGTTTGCAAGCACAGTATCGTGAACCATGCGTGTCAGTCCCACATTGGCAAGCTGCACGCGTAGGCTAAGGTCTGCTTTTGCGCGGTCGAGGTCTGCCATAATGTCGGCGAGCGTCTCCTCCTCCTTCGTGCCATGCACAAGCTGATGAGCCAGCTGGCGCACTATCCCCTTGTCCCCCGGATCCAGCTCCTTGAGGCACTTCATCAGCTTTGTCCCGACGGTGCAGAGTTTCGTTAACTCGGATGCTACAGAGGCGGTCTGCAACGCATCTTCATCGACGATGGTGCTAACAATGGCATTGACGCTATCGATCTCGAGGACGTACTTGTCGAGGGCCGCGGTAAGGTTCTGATGCCGCTCATAGGCTTTCCGCATCCGCTTAAAGAGGCGAATTGCTCCTTCTAGTAGTTGAGCAACTGAAGCCGTGATTCCGAGAACGTCGGCCTGAGAACTGATGGTTAAGAGTGTAGTTCATGGGCTGAGAAACGTACCATTGCGGATGGGCGAAATCACTCGGAAGATCGTGGCTGTGTCAGGACGCTTGCTTCACTCGTCTGGCTCCCAGGAATATATATGTGAGCAGAGTTGCCCTTACTATGTAGGGCGGCGCTTCCATGCGGTTCCATCACACAAACTGGCAAAGTGCTGGCAGGGCTCCTTCCAGTGAGAGCTTATTCTATGGGGGATTTCTGCTGCATATGTGGGAGAGTCCTCCTATAGCTAATCAACTACAGGGCAGTGCCGTGAATACAAGTGCAATGAGTGTGGAAATGCAGGTGTAAAGGATCTGTGCAACGTGAGGTTATACTTTTCATGGGCTAAAGGGTAGAGGGGAGGAGGAGGAGGAGAAAAGAGAAGCTCGTGCGACGACGTCATTTGACGTGCACGTGGGTGTCAGCCCTGGCTTGAGCCTAGCCCGGCTGCCTTGTCTGTTTTATCTCTCCCTAGATATCGTACTCTCTTCTGCTGATGGTGGGGTTTCAAGTTGGAGGCTGAGGCTGAGCTAGCGATGAGCAACTTATCTTCTTCACCCTTCCGCAGGTTGGTTATATTCGATGTCTTCCTCTTTGTCGCTCCTCCTCGGAGATTTCAAGGATGAGTCTCAGCCCATTGCTGCCCTCATTGCCGAAGGATTTGGCCCCGATTCTCAATAAAATCGCGGGCAAGGCTGTAGTGGTTACAGCGAGCGCTAGTGACAACGTCGCAAAAGATAATGCAGTTCAGGTCTGCGGACCTGTAGCTGGCAGCATACAATACGTGTACGTCCAGACTATTCGTCCTTCGTTCTTGCCTCCGCTTTCTGAGTGGACCCCGGCTGATGGACGGACCACATAGATTCAACTTCCATTACCATGCGGGCGAAATCGACACCTGTTGGCGCCTCATTGGCGGGACTGGTGCTGTTGAAATGTCGACATCTGGACAGCCCTCTCTTCCTAGGACCGAGCAGAAACCCATTGAGTCACCCCCAGGAGATTTTAAATTGGTGAGCGTCGGTTTCTTGCTTAGGAATTTTCTGCTCATGTCCATTTGACTCTAGAAGGACAATCAAAGTCTACCAGCGCAAGTGCCAAATACTCAACAGCTTCATTTACACCGGCCCGGGATAGGCACTCTGCCAGTGCTTGCCACAATTGATCCTAATGTGGAAGGGAACTGGATAGCCGCCAGCATTGTTAAACGCTTCGACTTCGAGTATCAACAAGCAAGCATCCACAAAAATGCGCCTACCTTTATGGGTCAGTGTTTTGAGAGGACTAGGATATTTGTGGACTTGACTTGTGGCAAGCTGAAGAAAAGGCAGCAGTGCCAGCACCGTTTTTATGTCGTCAACCATTGCGATGCTTTTGATATTTTGCTGGGTACGAAGCCTTGCCCGTAGCAAGGCTTGAACGAGTAATTGTGAGCTGCTATATCAGGCTGGAATTTAACTATACTGTCCCATTCTAAAGTATTTTCACTCACGATTTGGTACCAATATCACCGTTTTCCATTGATTTCTGAACTTCTAGGAGCCAATGGCGTCGAAGACGTATGATCCAGTGTGATAAAGTACTAGACATGAAAGATCGGCTCCGTACTAGAGCCAGCTCCAATTCAGTCTGCATCGTACACACATACCCTACAAAGCCTTACACTATCCAGAGTTAGGACATATCTTGCATTCCTTATTGAATAGGCACCAGCTTATCAAGCAAGTAAATGTGATTGCGACAATCAGCCACAGCAGAATCAGCGAATGAAGTGGGTGCCCGCTCCTGCGTGGGCGAAAAGTGAGGCTGTCGCGGAGGTGCCATTGGTCTCCTCCTTCTTTGCTCGCCATGACTCAGCTGATGAAGCAAAATCATCTACTTCACGTCCTCAGCCTTACGAAATAGATGCTCAAGACATAATCATACATCACGGGAACTGTTTTGCATGCTCAACCGAGAGAGGAGGCAAGACTTGCCTTACCTTACCCAAGCGAACATTATCTCCAAGTATACTCTGCCAGTCTTTCAGGTGTTGGCCGTCATGTCTAAAGCGACCATGGTGAGGAAGCGACCCCAGTAGTTTATTGAAGTGGTGTTGACAGATTTGTATTATAGGAAGTCGCCCTGGCTGCCGCCGAGGCGTCCACCGTCCTTGACATACTCTCAGAGCTTATTCCTGAGGCAATCGAACTGCATCCAGGTCACGCAGAGAAGCTTCAGTCTCATTGCAAAGAGATAAGCAAAGCTCAACGTGTCGTCGAGCTCATTCGCACCCAAAAAGGGCTACGGACTTCCGGCGTAGTCGCAGGTATTAGAATGCTGCAGAGCTATGGCGACATTCTCAAAAAGGATTTGGTGTCTCTAGGAGAAGACAAAGGTATAACTATGACGTTTTGCCAAGAGAATATTATATACGTGCACTTGCTAATACAATACTTTACAGATGAACATGACTTAAGAATGACCGTAGAGATGCTTAGAAACGAGAGAAAGCGTCTCGTTCAACAGATTCGACTTGCTAGTGTTGGGCTAGCAAAGGTCGATGGAGTAATCACGGTTGACACTAAGGTAGTCAAATCAACCGACGAAGCCGCTAAAAAACTTCTTGGTAAAGAATTGGGACTCGATATTATGCTGTTTCTAGCAAAGCTAAAACGCGACCCGGATGGTAAGTCCATGTAATTACTTCAAAAGATATAGCCCGGCTGACTCTTATAACCTATTAAAGAGAAGGGTAAGATACGGCTCACTAATAATGAGTACGAAGAGTGGACGTGGCATCAAATCAAGACTTGCCATCCCGAAACCAAGACTTTCTCTACAGAGGTGAAAACGAGAATCGCATGCAACTGCCTGGCGAGGGGCCAGTCTATTCAGATACTGGGACCCATAGGCCCGGACTTGTGGGCAGGCATTGCATTCGTCAAAACTGAAGGTCTCGTTTCCATGGATCAAGCTGTCCAGCTGGGGTATGCTCAGACTTTGGATGTTTTGCGGGAGGTACTCGATAGACAAGACAAGCGGATTGCCTCTAGTCATGTCAAGAGAATTGGAGCTTAGGGTGCAGAGTCTCTCTAACAGCATGCATCTATTCCGAAAAGCTAAAAGAGTAGTCTGATACTCAAGGTAACCGACTGACGAAAGGGGGGCGGGTCACGTGGGCTGCACTCAATTTTCCTCGCCTTTTGATTCATTAATATGCCTTCAAACGCACCTCTAAATTTATCAGCCCCCCCC
>Ga0302325_10035239_pt1 | contig 10229 bp, 13 predicted proteins | sample Palsa_T0_2_FD_201948 | JGI IMG/M metagenome (GOLD analysis project Ga0302325, IMG submission 201948) | Peat permafrost microbial communities from Stordalen Mire near Abisko, Sweden - Palsa_T0_2 | ecosystem: Environmental > Terrestrial > Soil > Palsa > Peat permafrost | place: Sweden: Abisko...
CCCCCTCCCCGCTTTCTCTTGGTTTGGCACGGTTGGCTGAGTATAGTAGATGAGAGGACTGCGGCGGGGGCACGGGCTGCGCAAAATGCCAGGGCAACGGTCACGCTGGCGGCCCATGAGATATGCAAAATCGCGTATCCGGATCCGGTGGAATTACAGCAGTTCTTGGAGAGGGCCAGTAGGGATTGGTATAATCCGGATTATCATGTTTATTTGATGATGTATCTCTTGCTTTCAAAAGTGCAATACTTAGTTTAGGCATACCGTTACTGGGCAGAAACCATCTGAGAGTTCTGAGTACTAGTACTAGGTCAGGACACGGCAGAACGACTTGAGGATCCGGAATTCGAATCCCTGTAACAGTTCCTTCGTTTTAAAAGGTTGGTTACTCATATTTTCGAGTGGTGGGACATGAGTTCTCGGTAGCTAGTTTTGGCTATCAAAGACCAGGAGGAAATGAACACCTGTATAATTAATGATCTATCTCGAATAGGCATATAATGCATTTGGTTTCCATACCGTGAAGGTATACCTGAGAACTGTCTAGTTCGAACGTGGACCTTAAGTAATTGTTTGGCTGTCAGATCTGAGATGTTTCATAGTACCCTCAATTCTGGATACAAGCCTGCTATTGCACCTATCTACAGTGTCTACAAGTCCCGTGCGCATGCGCCAACCTCCAGAAGCCTGAGATGGGGGATGCGGGTATTATTTTGATGATGTGAGAATTTGGCGACATGTTAATCTGAGGAGTAGAGAACGAGTAGTTCCGCGCGTCACCATAGAGAGGAGCGTTCTTGATTGCTTGTCTCTGTTACTGAAGTTTCGCTGTGGCAGGTGGAAATAGCTTCTCCACGATAGCCGAACCGATCGTTACCAGCCTCTCATTCAAGCGGCTGATGAGCATTGACAGCTCAACATTTCGCGACGTGCTGTGGGCTACCGGGGCCAGAATCGGCGGATTTGTCTGTACCGTCCCTGCCGTTGTGAATGCTCTGTTCCCATCTCTATTCCCGAACAAGTGAGAGGAAGGAAATGCATTAAAGGGGTGGCTGTTTGCAGAATTCGAGCGTTGGCTGGCTTGTAATAGTCCAGCGACGAGGCTCTGTCATGACTGGTCGTACGTACGGTGTCCCGGGTGTCCAAAGACCAAGAAGCACCCAATATAAATATAACATGAAGTCAAGAAAAGAAAACAATCTTTGGAAAGAAGGATCTGATAAGGGAGTACCATTGAAATCGCTTTTATTGACGTCAGGCCGGTCTGTTGATATTATGATAGCAGGTTGTAAACGTTATTGCGAGAATGATTCAGATGGGGGGAAACTGGGAAGTGGTGCCAGCAGGTTGTGGTCGCGACTGCCGTAGGTTTGAGGTTTGAGGTTTGAGTTGCCGATGGGAGGGGTTAGTGGTCAGATTAAATTGCAAAACGCATGGACACCTTCACGGTTGGACCGACAGCCGCCGTCGCGATCGGACGGAGGGATGATTCTTGAACGGTGGTAGTCCATGTTCATTATAAGTGCATCTCACCGGAAAGCCAGTAGTTTTCAGATTGCTTGCTAACCACCTTGCTGTTATGTATAGACAATAAATACACTCATCTGACAAAAGTACAAACTGCCTCGGCCGTAATGAATCCCTCAAATTAAAACGTGCTCGAAGGTCGAATAAATCTCATGTTTCGGCAAGCCAAAACTTTCGCATACCTCATGTTTGACCCCCAAAGCGGACAGAGAGCAGCGCTCAGTGACCCATGCCTCATAATTCCAACATGACGCATTCAGCCGCCCCGAAAATATAAGTTTTTCTCCCTAGAAAAGGGATAATACGTGCTTGGTCGTCCGTCAGATGGGTTTGGTCGAAAGTCTAGGAAGACAAGGTTTCGGTGAGGCAGTATCGTTCTTGGGAGGCGTTGTAGGGCTCTAGAAATATCAGTCAATACCGAGTGAATAGGGCCCGGCGAAAGGGGGCAGAAATAATAGACGACTCGAAACTCGGTGGTAGGGGAGGGGAGATACTTTGATACTTTGACCCATTCGGGCAAAATTAAGCTGGACTTTCTGACCGACTTCAAATCCCTCAGCCGCAGGTCAAATCTCAACGATCTCTCCAACGGCATCATATCCCAGCACCGTATTCACTAAATCAAAATCCCTCGTATGTCCACCATCAACACCCACCACACACAAACTCCTATTCCACCAACCTCCAAGAAACAAATGAGGAGTACTGTAGTCCCCGAGATTCATCCCCACGGAAAGAGTTTCCAAAAGTAACTCGTCTTTTCGAATTTGTAATCCTCTTCAACATCCCTGATCAACTGCGTTGTATCCTTGTTTATCCAAAGTTCTTTTGTGCGGCATATCTTGAAGTGTGCCGCCGACGAAGGAGTCTGCAATGCCAGGGAGACGAAGCGAGACCGTAGCAGGCAAGACAACTTCACTGCTGCCCGCTATCTATAGAAAAATCCGTGTGTTCAGACGAATTCTCGCGTGTTCGGATGTTGAGGATAACGGGCTGGCGCCGTGGTGAGGGAGCTACGGTTTTACTTCTGCATCTATCTTTGTCGATCGAAGAAGGGGTGCCTCGTGGGGTTTCTTGGACGCCCATCCTTCATCGCCACAGATGTCATTGAAACGTGAAGGAGATGAATGCCATCGAAGATGTGCCGGCCGGGCAGTTTGCGGTTTTGAGCAGGGACGCAGGGACGAGGCCATGAGGGTGCAGAAAGAAGTAGGCGGCAATGGTGCACGTGGTCAGGGAATTTTGAAAAGCCAAACAACCTCAAATACATAAATAAACTAGTTCTCTCCACTATAACTACTATTATACTATGTAAAATCAAGTCCCGAGATTCTCAAAGACGGAGTAAACATCATAGAAGTTATTCTCGAGGGTCAGATCTACGGCTTTTTTGCCGTCGTTGTTGTCTGGATGCAGTGAAGCTCATATTAAAGTATTCGGGTATCAGTGTTGACGTGGAAGACGGTGGCCGTAGGCGTCAATGATACGTTCGACCGTTCGGATCGCTCTTCACCAAAACCCCCGTCTTCCTGCCTCTTCAAAAATGGATTGGTTTCGCTCTTCCGATCTCATGCAGTGTACTTTGCCGCATGTAAGGTCCTCCAAGCCTCCTCCTCCCTCTCATTCAAATCCTCCTGCGGAGGATGAAGCACGAGATCCTCCGCGATATCTCCCATTATTTCCATGCTCCGATGTATCGCAGCACTTACCCTGCGCAATTGTCCAACACATGCTTCTCCGGCTGCGACAAAACGAAGCAGGGCTACAAATTCCTTGATAAACGCAGTGCGATCCCAAGTATTCATCAGGTTGTACAGACGTGTATGATGCAGCTTGATTTGGGGATCCCGGAATCGTAGTTTATCGACGTCTATAGTGCGCAGGGTGTGAAGGTAATCAGAAGAGAATATGGCAAAATAAATTGATACCCTGAAACCGTCAAAATGGACGACAATGCCCTATCACACTCGTAAGCTAATGCCGAAAATGAAATATGGAGTAGGCCACACACCGTTTGATCTTTTCCCTCAAGGATATATTCCGGATGACAGACCATCCCCAACATCTCGGCCAGTATTTGTCCGGCTCTGGCTTCGGCATCGCCAGCCAGTCTTGATTAACCTTCTTAGCCTACGATAAGTGAGCGTCGACAGAGAGAGAGATTATATTATGACCTCGAATGAAATTGCACATCGTTGTTTGCTCCAGACGCAATATTTTTCCTCGTCCTTAGACTTGTTTGTCTTGAGGATAAGGGCGCCGTCTGCTATCGCTTTCACACGGCCAATGAGAGGGTCGCCATCAGCGGTCGGTCTGGCGTATTGGAACGAGGTCCTGCTGGTTCTAATCGTCAGCTGTTGAGGTGAGGGAGGGGATACTCGGTATAGGTCAGAAACATATGACGGCCCTGGGCCCAAGTGATATCGATTTTGCCCCACCATACCTTTGCGATAATTGTGCTGACGAACCTGTCTTGTAACGATTAGACTTTTGCCTCCGGATGATCCAACTTTTCGGAGTGGTTTCGGTAGAACGGCTGCCGAACGAGGTATCGGAAACCTTTCGTTTGTTATCAAGCGTCCCTTCGAATGATATCGGAAAACGTGATTGAGTATTCTGAGGAGTTACTGGCCTTTCATCGAAATCCGGTTGCGAGACGGGAACGTGTTGTGTATGTCCCACTTTCGCTTTGTTTCGTTCCCTCTGTTGTGACTCTTCAGATTCAGCCTCAAGCAAATCGACCAGATTCATCAACACGTATTGCAGGGGATTATCGTCGAGTTTGGCTGTGACACCCAGGTCATGACGCGCCGCTCGTAGGTCGTGTTCGGTGATGTCCTCCAACGCCTTCAAAACCCGGTGATAACCTACCGTCAGTGATGTTTGAGCAGGACATACGCTCCGCAAAGTTGAGCGATGGCTCTGTCTCTGGATCGTACCATTTAGGATCGGTAATAAGAGTCTCCAGAGGCGTATACACGGTCCTGTCGAACTGGACACCTAGCCGCGTAAGGTAGAATTTATCCCAAGCGCTGGCGCATTCGAGATCCAGGGTCTCAGAAAACCGACTCGTTTTCAACGTGCTCGGTCTTGTTTCGTGTTTCTTGGCGCGTGAAAGGGCTACGGTCAGCGGTTTCGCACGTGTGGACGGGTATATACCCTCGTTGTCAAACGTGACTTTTCTGCGCTTCGAGGACTTGAGTGGACCGTCCTCTCTGGATTACGGAAGCTGGCAGCTCTGCACGAGTGGAAGGACGGCAAAAGGGCTGCGTAGCATGGCCCAGGGAAAGAGGGCTGCCAGGTGCTGTGGTTCTGCGAACAGACGTGGTCGGCGATTGACAGGAATCCTTGGACGTATGTTTGTTTTGATCCGAGTCGGTCTGGATTGCAACATCGAAACCTTCCTTGAATAAATAGTCTAGATAACCTGGCCCGCTCGCCCGGAAAGTGCGTGCGCGAGCACTGGAGCTACAGTAAGCTCCACACGACCGGGATGACAGCACTTCGGGATTCCCTCACTGCAGAGTGTGTAGTATCGCTTTGTATCGCCGTATCTTTCCCTCATGTCGAACTGCGCTGACAGCTGTAGGTGTAGGGATTTGAGAACGCTTGCTCGAAGAACTATCACTCGAACTACTTCTCTCGTTCGGACTATCGCGGCTTCTTCTGGTCAGAGATATCAAGAAACAATCGGCGAAGGTTCAGGATCTTCTGCAATAGTTGGTTGTGGAAAGGAAAGTGAGGGATATGAGGGAAGATTTGGAGGGTGTGAGGTACATTGGAAGAGTACAGCGAAGACGAATCTGCGGGGGGTTGATTAAATCTAATGAATCTCCTTTTTCCACTTTTTGACCCCTTTTGCCTCCTATCTGTCGCCTTGAAGTACCATCCTTGACTATCTTCAACCCGGCGGTCTTTATCTATCTGTCGAGGTAATGTCTTTCACATAACCTTCCGACAATCGTCGAGACTATTGCTGATACAGATATTCAATATATTTCATCGGCCATCTCCGAATAGTCAGCAAAGACATGCGGGGAGGGGATAGTCAAGAAAAGGGTACCCATAACTACCAGACGATCCCGCCCGAGTATCTGACTATATGACATGATAGGCATGAATAGCGACGACACTGAGTCTGCGTCATTAGATGCGCTCACCACGGATCATGAAGGAGATCGGCCAACGTACATTTGTATGACGCCTCATCTGGAGTAACTCCTCCAAAGAATTGATTTTGTTGTAGTTCACACAAAAGGACTTCGGCATGTCAAGAGAGGAACGCTGCACGCGTTGACGGTGTTAAAAACAATGCGGATAAACCATGGAAGATGTGATACCGTAGACTGGGTGTGAAATGGGATCAAAAGGATGGGACAAAGACTACGCCAAGGAATGAAAATGGTGTGCGAGTCTGAAAGGGCAGCATTTATTATAACCAGGGACTTGGGCTAAATCAACGATTTCCGGCAGGTGTGAGGTAGCCTAGGGGGTCGTCTCTCATTGGCCGGCCCTTCTCGGAGAGCAAAGCCGAGAAGGGTTGGCCAATGAGAGACGAGGAACTAGGCTAAGGTGGAGGGAATTGGGGGCAAAAAGAGGCTTGGGTAAAAATATACATAGCAGGTTAGAATTATTTTCCGTGATCCAGTGGGTCGCGAGTAGTTTAAAGCCATTATCGTTCAGGACATTTAGAAAGATTGACCAAGAGAGGTCAACGGAGGCCAAAGGTGAAAAAGGATGCCAAAAGTGGCAAAAAGTGGCACATGTAATGATGGAATACGAGGCCGGGGGAATATCGTGGGAAGTGGGGATAGGGAAAACAGCACCGCCGACAGAGAATAGACACAATGAACCCCAAGTGTGATCTTTCTATTCAAACCCTTCGTAGACCAGCTACTTATACTCCAGCAATCTTTCAAATAAACCCAATTCTGAACAAACGACGGGTCTGAGCGAGATCCTAATGGGGGAAAACATTTAGCGTGCTGCGGGCCTGCGGCGTTGGATGAGCTGCCCTGGCCCTTGATTTTCTGCCTCGACTTGCATTGCTTTTCATACAGATCTTGCTGTTTCTTCCAATGATCCTATTCTCCTCGTCATCCAATAACCATTTCGAATGAGCGAAAATGGCCTTTCTTTGGATCAAATTTTGTTTGCATCAAGTCCCACTCTGCCTGTCGCGACGCCTTGATCTCGAAAGCAATGCAATCACCCTCATAATCGGATTAGCAATGATGTAAACCTTCGTAAGCCTACTTTGGCCCGGTCGACAGATTTGCGCTACAAGTAGTTACTTCAGACGGACAGGGGGGTTCGAGATTTACCGATAGCTTGCTTTTCATACGGAGCAGAGTATAGGCTCCCCATGAAAAGCATCACAGTTGCTCCAGTGAGGTTATGACCACAGCCGCCGATTCGATCTGTCATTACCATGCCACTGAGGTCACCAGTATTGAGGCCAGCGATCGCCTCATCACGGGCTTTTTCAGAGGGAGATCGTCGTACCGCGCATCTTCCAATATCAACGCAAATCTCAGATTAGCCAATTGCAAATCAAGGAATGAGGAAATACGTGATATGCCAACACCACAAGAAACAGTCGATCGGATACGATCACAAAATTTTTCGTTTCGTGACATGAACTTTGATCATTGAGATGAGTTTTGTGACACGCCGGCTCCCTTTATAAATATCTCCTGACGTATTTTTCGATATAAGTCTTCAACGTGCGGATGTACTTTATCCCAGTGAATGCACCATCGCCATACTTGTCTCAGATTTGCTGTTAAACTTAAGTCCAAGCAAGAAAGCGTTTGTGATCGGCACGCTTCATCTTATTTCGTAAAGTCTCCCTCGCTTGTTGGACCTCTTTGCCTTGTGCCCGTGGATCATTGAAATTCGAGAAAGCATCCTGATTACGTTGTACAATTCGGGAGACAGGTCTGGCGGTGGCCTTGGCAATCACCCATTTACCCTTCCACAAATTGCTGACGGAGCGGCGGATGTAAAAAATTTCGATATAAGGATACGAAATGCCAAGACGTCCCATCTTTGGTCCTTATGATCCTGATGACTCACATAGTCCCAGATAGGATCCCGTTGAGTTCCGACTGAATTGTGACTGCCTTGTAGCCATAGAGTGTGTGGAGGAATCCGAACGCCAGGCAAGGTGTCCTTCATCGCAAATGTCGAAACCATTGAACTTTTTACTTGAAGTCCGGATCGCTGAATACCTCTCAGAACGGAGCCTTTCTTTTATTGCCCATAGTGGAGCGGGAGGAAATGTGACTCAGCCAACTCCCCTTGACTATCCACACTGTTCCCTCGTTGCCCTCCTCTGCACGCCAGGCCTCTGAGCTCCAAACCTTGACAGAGAGATCATGATGTGGGAAGAATTTACGTGCTTGAATCGTCCAATGGGTGACTAACGCAACGGGCCTACAAATCAGTTCCCACATAAAGACGCATCTGAAGTTTTGGTGGCAAAAGGAGGGCAGTTAGAGGCAAATGGGGGAAGATGGGAGGCAACCGCTAACAGGGGAGCAATATATGAATACTAGACGAACCGGGACATTTTGCATCGCGTTTTCGGTGCTTTTGTAGAGTTGATTGATCGTGTTCACGCAGGTTAACGTTTGGATCATCTAAACAATAAGCGTCACAGGATCTAAAGTGGGGGAATAACCTTACCAATCCCCATTTCATCCGCCAACAAAGCAAATCATACTTTTCTCGACACATCAATGGCAAGTCGCTGAAAGTTCACTCCAGGTTTTTAATGTTAGTTCCGGGAGGTCCTTGAACTTACTTTGGAGGTTTTTGTGCTCCATTTTCTTCGTAGGGATCCTTTACTACAAGATTAACAGGTGGCGGGCAATAGGGACCTACAACTCGGGGTGGGCTGACCAATTTGACCGACCGACCGACAATTTGGTCGGGAAAAATTATTTGACCAACCAAAAAGTGGGCATTAGATATCTTCGGCTGGTATGGCATTGACATTCAACAAATTTGTGTTCAATTCGATTTCACTGATTAGATCTAAGGACTTCGAGATCAAGGGTCGTTTTTTCGACATATGGGCCGAGGGGATATCTTCAGGGTCGGTTCCAGTTGGAATCTCTGTGGAGGTCTCAGGGGCAACGGATGTGCTAGTAGTGGTGCTTGCTAAGATTAGGAGACCCGTGACCAGAGCGGTGGTACCCGGTGCAGAATCCCCATAATTCCCCCTCTCATCCAAAAATAGTTCAGCCTCTATTTCCTTTGGAATCCCGGATGGCGGCTCCAAGTCGGTGACCGGCGAAGGTTCATATGGTTGTTGAGTGGCGAGGTTTTGAATGTTCGGGGGTGCCGTCGAACCGGACACGTCGGGTGTTTTTGATGATGTATTGATGCGATCTGAAGCAGGGACAGGTAGGATAGGTGAAGTCGACAACATGCCAGGATTTATAGTATCCCGGCATTTGATGCGATCTAAATAGAGAGCGCACACCCTGCATCTCAATATCAATCCGCCTCATCGTTTAAAGCAGCTGCATCGCCCGGGGCATCCGGGGTATCTTTTTTTTGGTAATGCATCTTCTGTTATTGTTGCAATCAAGGAGGCAGTACAAATCATGATCGTTTCAGTCGACATACTATCATCTTCAATGTTGAGATAATTCTGCATCTCCAATTCCTCCAGCACATTCAAAACAGCGGCCCTGGATAAGCAACCTTTGGCCAAATTGTCTTTACGTTGCTTGGCGAGAAAGCTCTCAACATCCGAATGCATCCCAAACTAACTTTGCCACACGAGTGTTATTCTGTTTGGAGACGGAGTTTCAGGCAATATATCGAGCATAGACAATGAATCCTTGTCATCAGCGTCGCTCCCGGGCGAAGGCAGTTGGTGGCGACTACTTTTGTGACTCGGATTTAGAGGAGTGGTCGCACCTGGAGTAGTCAACTCCAGGCTCGGAGGCTCTGCTCCCGTGGGATCATTAGATATAGATGAGACTGCGTTGGTCTCCATCAATATCCTTTTCGCCTTTCGACGGCCTTCACTTAGCTTCCGAGTTGTTGATTTCCTTTTTCGTGGACCCATGAACTCCAAAGCCGACTCGTCCATTCCTTATATATCCTCCTCGTTGTCTGTGGATGTTGTTGTCACACAGTTTGCCATTTGCGTTCCATAATATCGCGTACTTTGTCATCTGTTAGAATGACCTGCCTAACGAAATCATGATTGCACAAATAGATATCATCGATGTTGGTGTTCCCCCTCTTCGTCCACAGAAGAAGTTGCCTTGAAATCTAGATATCAGCGAAGAAGCGAGGATAATTCATACATCAAACAGCATTTCATTTCCATCATTGATAGTCAATCCCACTTCTCCACAGGACTTTCCAACAGTCGCCATTTTTGACCTTTGCCATGGGGGCGTACTTGTCGAGGTTGTTGGAGTTCCGGTCACGGAGTTCGCTTGAATGGGACGCGTCATCTGGAGTGGGGGAAGTGCCGGGACCTTGTGGGAAAGAAGGCGGTTGTCCGGTGGGTGGCCATTGTGCGGGAGAGTACGGTACTGTGCTTTCCGGGCCTCTGAACGTCGATTGCAATGGGAAGGCCGGCGTGGTTGAACTGAATACCGCTCGTTGAGCCTCATGCTATGGGATGGGGCCAGGGATTTCGGTCCTTGTGGAGTTGATTGGAGTGAATAAAG
>Ga0302325_10035241_pt1 | contig 10228 bp, 9 predicted proteins | sample Palsa_T0_2_FD_201948 | JGI IMG/M metagenome (GOLD analysis project Ga0302325, IMG submission 201948) | Peat permafrost microbial communities from Stordalen Mire near Abisko, Sweden - Palsa_T0_2 | ecosystem: Environmental > Terrestrial > Soil > Palsa > Peat permafrost | place: Sweden: Abisko...
ACGATAGTAACAACGGCTGGCCGCGCACGCTCAAGCACGTCTGCGATGCCTTGCCCGTTCGCGGGGTGCGGGAAGGCGACTGCGGCGAATGCCGCGGCAATCGTGAAGATTGGTCGCATGCGAGACGGGCCAGTTATCGGGAAGTTGTCGCGCCGCCGCACGCAGGCGCAACAACGTCGGCGCTGGATGCTGTGGTCCGTATACATGGTCGCTTATTATACATCCGTCTTCCAACTACCTGCAACAGCCGCCCGCCGTGAAAGTACGTCGTCGTTTATAAGAGCCCTAGTGTCCCCGTGCTGGGCCTGCCGCCAGTTGACCAAAGACGCAGCTATTGCAGCCTCACCCCGACAAAACTGTGCTAGAATCTAGAGCATGAGCATCTCTGTAGACGCTGAAAGCGTGCGTCGTGTGTTGTCAAATCTCCTCGGTAGGCGTGCCGCGTCCATTCTTGGGGCCGGGGCTTCAGCCAACGTAATTCCGCTCGGCACCATCATGAACAATCTTGCGCTGGCGCACGTGTTGTCGGACACACGTTGCATCATGCCAGGCACGCAGGGCCGCGCCGGCCGAGGTCGCAATTGGATCAAGCCGAACGGTTGCGAGTGGTCGTTTGCGAACGGCGCAATCGGTCAGCTATCACGCGAGCAGCTTCGCCTCCTTGAGTGCCGTGCGACTACTCCGGTTGGCGGCTCGGAGCCCCCGCTGTCTTACGTCGTATTCTCGTATGTGCCCGTGCCGCTCACGCTCCTTAGCTTCAACGCGGACGGGTACGGACCGCGCCTATGCTCCAATAGGCACGTCGTGCGGGAAATGCACGGTGCGAACGATCCGAGGTTTCCACATGGGTGGGAGTTCCGCAGGCTCTTTGAGATGGCGGACCAAGGCCACGATGTCGTTCCACGCGGATATCTGGCGTGCTTCGAGCCAGAACGGGTCGACACATTCGGTGTCGAGTGGTATGCCTGGTGGTTCGAAGCGTTATCAGGATGCTCGGATCTAATTATAGTGGGATATACATTCGGCCATCAGCCTGACGGGTCGCTCAACGACTGGTTGTCGTTCGAACTCGTAAGAGCGTACCTTGCCGACAAACCGGTAGCGATAACGGTGATCGACCTGGATCCCGAGCCTCTTGTTGATCGACTCAAGGACCAGTTGAGGAACGGCAACATCGTTGGCGTCGTATGCAACTGGGAACACCTGGCCGGTTCCATAATCGACGTCTCCCGCAACACTATCGAGAACAACGTCAGCGGCGCCTTTAGGCGCTGCGATGACGTAGTGCGCGATTATGTCGCACGTACGGAAGGTGTCACGAGAATGTGGCGGGACCGGCACAGTCGGTCGGAGCAGAGTGTCTAGAATAAGGGAAACCATCAAAGACCAGGTCGACAAGTTCATCGTTGACTTCTTAAAGGCCAATCCACGGCATAAACCAGTTGCTATGGCTACGATTGGAAGCCAACTCATCTATACGCGAGTTACTAAGTCGAGCTCGTAAGCCAGCAGTCGCCGAAAGTTGTGCTCGAAGCCGGCATGTAGGTAACCTGCGGCAAGTATAGATGCGCCATAAACCGTGTCCAAAAAGGGAATAGCAAATGGTGGGAGAGTGGTCGATAACGATCTCCGCTGGCTTGCGGCGGAATCATATCGCGGCAACCGGCGGTCATGCTAATCTGGACCGTAGTTTTTCTAAGGTCCGAGAGACGATCTTTGCGGTCATCGGTTGTGGCGCCCCGAGCCGGGGACTTGATGTAAATCTTCTCACGATAATGGAAGCCGAAACTGCTGAGCTCATTCAAATCGCAGGCGCGCCTACCGAGCATACGAAGGACTGGGTTTATAAGCAGGTCAGGTTAATACTTGAAAGCACCTGATGCACGTCGCGAGCACCTTGAACAGCTAGCCATGTGCGTGAAGTATGTACGTGCCTAAGAAAAGCCTCTCGCCAGCTGGGGGTGAGAGGCCAAATCACTTCTGACTGAGCCTTTTCGGAGGAGAAGTCTTCCGAGGGTTACGTTTCAACCGATACGTGAACTCCGATCTTCCCGTCGCAAACTGATAAGAACATCTGGTGTCCTTATGGAGAATGAGATTATTCTCTTGCTATCCGGCTCGTTTATCCATAAGCGAACGACAAACTTAGGGGCGAATTGCCCCTCAGGACTCACCTCCCGAGCCAGTTTCGTTGACAGGATGCTGTTCGGTATCGGATAATGTAGCCGGCAGCACGGGAACGATGGAGGTCAATCGAGATGGCAAAATATCCGAACTACTTAAATCAGGTTAGAGATCTGGTGGAACAGCACCGCGAACTTGTGGAAGAGCCATTGCTGCTTGCCATCTACTACGCGCCGGACAGAGACCCGGAGGACGTGTTTCTCTTTGAGATACTAGATAACTTCCGAGGCGGTGCGCTCGACACAAGCGGTGACATACTCGAGGTCCTATATGGCTCGACCGAGCACTTTGAGATGGATCCTCGCAATGCGATGCTCCACATATTGCTTTTGAACCCAAAGGAATTCATTGATGCTGTGTCCCAGGACACACGTAAAATCGCTGAACTAAGGGCCGCCTTTGGAAATGGCAAGGCGCAATTGGTGTTCGAAAGCGACAAATGTAACGACGTAGTTAAGGTGATCCAAGGATGGCCGACTCCCGTCCATGGCTAGCACAAGCCAGTTCTGATCTCGAGGCTGCGTTGGTTCTTCGGCGCGAAAACAGACCGATTCTGTATTGCCAGGTAGCAGCCAAGTGCCAGCAGGTCGTGGAGAAAAGCGTCAAGGCCATTGCGACTGAACTCAACGAAAGACGAATTGTGTTCTTAACTATTGGCTTCGATCACAGGGTAGATCAGTACATCTCGGCGATCCTGAGAGCGCCCGGCAAACGGAAGGACGCCGTGCCGGATTACATCAAGGGTACTATTCGCTATAATCGATCTATTCTTGACGAAGTAATGAGATTGGCGCCTCATGCGCCCATCGACCGCAACCAACTGCCGAAGAACACTGAGTACCCGTTCCACGACGAGAATGGCATCCTGATCGCGCCGGCCGACGCTAATGTATTTAATATGGTTGACATAGAGCGGTACCTGACGGCTGCAGGAGCGTTGTGTGAGAAAGCGCAGACGCTTATTTCGTTGGCCGAACGAGCACCACGCTGAACATGAGTTCTGCCGCAGTATTTATCAATCCAACGACTGCATGACCGAAGCCGAACACCGGTTGCTGTTTCGTGATAAGATTGGCAAGTTGCCCCTGCCATTCTCATCGCCTCTATATAGGATGCAGTTAGCGTTGCAAAACCTCCTCTATATAGTTGACCCCACAACCAAAGCCACGACACATGTGGCGCCAACGGCCTTTGCCGAACTGAATGTGAAGGAGTGGCAGGACCTACAGGCATGGCTCGTGAACAAGCCTGAGGTACTCGGCGAGCCGTTGCTGCTTGTTACAAGCGAGTACGATAGATTCGATAAATCGGACAATCGTCTCGATCTTCTGCTCCTGGCTGCAGCCGGCAGGCTGGTTATAGTCGAGCTCAAGCTGGACGCAAGCGGCACGCGAGCTGACCAGCAGGCGATACGATACGCCGCGTTCTGTTCAACGATGACGATGGACGACGTCATACCGATGTTGGCACAGACTGCCGGAAGCACTCAAGAAGCCGCGACGGAAGCGATATCCGCTTTTCTCCAGACCGATGATCTGCCTGAGCTGAACGGCGAACCAAGGATTGTACTGGCTGCGGGATCGTTCAAGGACTCCGAGTTGACTGCGACAGTGTTATGGCTGCGCAAATTCGGCGTAGATATCTCGTGCGTTGAGTTGACGCCGTACCGGTATCCAAGCGATGAGGCCCATATACTGCTGGTTCCCCGGACCATCATTCCGCTTGCGGAAGCTCGCAGTTATCAGATTGGAGTCGAAAAAAAGGAGCGAAAGCAACAGCAACAAGCCGCACGCGACACTACACTCTTCGAATTCTGGAAACTCGTTCGCAAGTACTACATGGCCCTGAACCCGGAGCTTCCGGCGCCCACGAGTGTATGGAAGGGTAACTGGTACCAGATGACCTTCGGGAGCAAGATCGCCCACTACGAATGGATGGTCAAGAAGAAGCGGAAGGTTATTGACGTAGCCGTACACTTCGTCACCGACGATCGAGAAAGGAATCTGGCCCTTACGGATGTGCTGCTCAAGAAGTGCCCCGACCTTGGATCGGGAATCGAGTATCCCGTTGAGTCAGGCCCGCAAGGAGCGAAGAACTCGTTCGTTCAGTTCGCGATACCGTATCAACACGAATTCCTGAACGATGAGGCGGCGGAGGAAGCGGCGAGGATTATGGTATTGTTGATTCAGCGCACGATTGGGGTGTTGCGGGGGATGTGAGTTCACCGTCTGTTATGGCAGGCATGCCAGGGGCTGCGGGCGCCGCGATCTTTGAGCGTTGAGCCACCTGCTCGCCTTCGGTCGCGACGTGATTGACATCGAGCTCGGGGGTTGGCTCAAGGCCAAGGCTACCCAGCCAGGCACCACAAGGAATACAGAATGACCCTGCCCTGCTATCCCGGACATTGGCTCGGTTCCAGGTATGTATGCACCATCGGTCGCCGCCCCATATTTTATTTTCTGTATGGTAATCCCTCAGTCCCCAATACGGCGGCGAAGTTACACAGCAGTGTATCGATTCCGGCGCCATGGTTTTGAGCACGTCAAGGCAATGCCCCGCAATTAGCGTGACCGGCCGCTCGTTCTGAATTCCTTCCTGATCGGTGCTCATAGAGCGTCAGTCTAGCATGGTCGGTTGCTGCACTCCCGAATTGCATGCAGTTCCGGCTTTGCGCCATGTCCGCTCGCGGAGCCAACCGTGCGCTACACGTAGGTAAGTTCATGCTGCGTGGTGTATATCACTGAACTTGACAATCGATGGTTTGCAGCACGATAACTTACTGAGCGCACCTTGGCAAGGGATCGGCTCCAATTAGATTCATTCATTACAACGCAAGCAGACTAGATACGCTGCGTTCATCCAAGATTGAGAACTAAAACGCTCGTGCCAATAGGTTCCAACATAATTCACAACTATTCACTGAGGCTTGGCCGTTACTTCTCCCAAGGTAAGGTCGCGGAATCGGAGAGACAATGATTGCGGCATTCCGCGAATACCTAAGACAAATTGAGGCTGCACTGTCACGGGGTGACGCCACCGAACACACGCACCGGCCCAGCCTGAAGATTATGCTTGAAGGGATAATCCCGGGAATTGTCGCAACGAATGAACCACGGCGAATAAAGTGCGGTGCTCCTGATTTCATCCTGACACGAAGTAATGTCCCCGTAGGATATGTTGAGGCCAAGGACGTGGGAAAGCCTCTTGATGACATTGAAGGAGATGAGCAGCTTCTGCGATACCGCGCCGCGCTCGGAAATATCGTGTTGACGGACTACCTTGAGTTTCGGTGGTACGTCGGCGGCGAACTTCGTGCCAAGGCACGTATAGGAAATGTCAACGCAAGGGGCGTCATTACATCTGATGAGCAGGAAGTGGCGCGCGTGCGCGCACTACTCGAAGCCTTCACCTCTGAAAATGCCCCAACAGTTGGTACCCCGTCTGAGTTAGCAATCCGAATGGCGCGTTACGCGCAGCTGATTAGAGACGCGATAGAGTCGGCATTCGACGACGAGCCAACGTCTGGCACGCTGCACCAACAACTGGATGGGTTTCGAACGACGCTGCTGCATGAGTTGACCGGGACACAATTTGCGGACATGTACGCACAAACTATTTGTTATGGGCTCTTTGCTGCGCGCTTCAGTATGGACTCCGGCTCCTCATTTACTCGCGAACACGCTGCATACGATCTCCCACGAACCAACCCCTTCTTGCGGCGACTGTTTAGCCACATCGCAGGACCAGAATTGGACGATCGGATCGTGTGGGCTGTAGACGACCTCGCGAACTTGCTCTCGCGGACAGAGACAAATCACATATTCGCAGACTTTGGGAAACGCACACGAAGACAAGATCCTGTTTTCCACTTTTACGAGACATTCCTGAAGGAGTATGACCCCGAGATTCGTGATGCGCGCGGAGCATACTATACCCCTGAACCTGTTGTCTCTTACATAGTACGAAGTGTTGACGAACTGCTTAAGACAGACTTCAAGTTGCCAAGCGGTCTCGCTGATTCGACTAAGGTACCGTGGGTTCCCCGTGAGCGGCGGAGCAAGAAACAGCAACCAGGTGACGCAACCGAAGTGCATAGGGTACAGATTCTTGATCCGGCGACCGGCACGGCTACGTTCTTACATGGCGTAGTGGATCGAATTCATTCTAGTTTTGCTGGTAACAAAGGAATGTGGATCGGCTACGTACGCGAGCATTTGCTTCCCCGTATTATTGGTTTTGAACTTCTGATGGCTCCATATGCAGTCGCACATATGAAACTTAGCATGCAACTAGCTAAGACGGGATACATGTTCACGTCGGATGAACGGTTACGGGTTTATCTAACAAACACGCTTGAAGAAGCCGATGATTATGCGGGGAAAAATCTATTCGCTCAATTCATCACCGATGAAGCGAATGCCGCATCTCAAGCAAAGCAGGACTATCCTGTGATGGTTGTGCTTGGTAATCCTCCTTACTCCAAGTCGTCACAGAACAAGGGCTCTTGGATTGAGCAGTTAATGGAATCTTACAAAACGACCGTGCGAAGTGAAGAAACACAAATCCAAGCACTATCGGACGATTACATCAAGTTCATGCGGTTTGCTCAATGGAGAATCGAACAAACCGGTTATGGCATTGTTGCCATGATTACTAACAGCGGATATCTGGATGGGCCACTTACGCGGGATATGCGAAGTTCACTCATGGATACCTTTGACGACGTGTATATTCTGAACCTATATGGTGACACGCGTAAGCGTGGTCGTTCCCCGGACGGGCAAGCAAACGGTAATGTCTTTGACATTCTAAAGGATGTTGCGATTACGATACTTGTTAAGAAGCCAGGCAGTGGAACCACAAAGCGAGTTCGGTACGCAGAAATCTGGGGAACCAGAGAGGACAGATACACTGCGCTTGAGGGTTCGGATGTGCAAACCACCCGTTGGCAGACGCTCAGTCCGGTCGCGCCTAGCAATCTATTCATACCACTGGGTGAAGCAGTTCGAAGCGAATTCGAAGCTATGGTTCATCTGTACGATATCTTTGGCACCGGGGTCCGCCGGCATGATAATCATGAACGATACGGCGCTGCATTTGTTACCCAGCAAGATGAGTTCGCTATTGCATTCGACGAGATAACTCTTGCTAATAATGTAGCTATGTTGCTTCGGCCAGACATGACCGAGAAGGTGATTCGCGAAAGATTTAGTTTATGCACGACAACCCAGTGGAGTTACTCGCGAGCCCGGAGCGAATTGAGCGGTGTCGATGACGTGCGTCCGAATGGCGAGCCTCGCGACAGCCTAATGATCGAGCACAGTTCTTACATTTCCGCCAGCACAGTTACACCGTCAACCGGCGGCAACGATGACAAGTCAAGTGGAACACTGTATCCCTGAGCGGTCAGAAGAGCATGAACTGTCCCCTGATTCGTTGGGCAAATCCAGGTTCCATTTTGGTTAATATGGACACAGCATCCGACTAACGGTTGAATGTAATACAGGTTAGTGTATGCAAATACCATCAACTGCACGTTCGCCAGGTTCACGCCGGTTACAGTGCCGTAGGCTACTTGCGTCGTACCCGTATACCCCCCCGAAACCGCACCGGAAGCAGCCGCTGTAAACGGACTAACCTTATATATCGCTACCGTTGGGGCAGATCCTGAGGCGATTGACGGCGGTGCAACAAGGGGTGGTATGGGAGCCATGAACACCTCAACGCTTGAACCGTTTGAATTTGGGATATATCCGAAATCCAAGTTGACAGCAATTGCTGTGCTGGTCGCTTCGTTCGAAGGACCACTTGTTCCCGCGGCGTTAACCGCTTTCACCACATAATAGTATGCAGTGCCGTTGATCACGGTGTTGTCGACGTATGTCAGGCCCGTAATGCCGGTAATTATCGGTGTCGCGTTCTCGGCGCCCGATGTCGTACCGCGGTAGACATTGTACGAGGTCGCACCGGAACTCGGCGACCAGAACAAGGCAATCTGTCCGGAGCCGTTCGTAGCCACAAGGCTTGCGGGAGCGGGCGGAGCAGCGGGCATTGTCGATGTCGTGCCGTTTCCGCCGCCGCCGCAACCAACCAATACGACAAGCAATAACATTGCTGGCAGACTACCTTGGATTTTCTTCACGACGCTCGAACCTCCATTTCGTAAAATCACTTTGTGAACATCGCCTAGCCGAAAGCCTTCACGCACGAGCCTCGAATCGCATCGAACGCGCGTCTCTCAGAGTCGCGGCGCGCCGGAACAATCGTCTTGCTAAACGTGTAGCCCACAGCAGACTGCTGCCATTTGAGCGTGTGGCGACTAATCCGGGCTAGTTACAGGAAGTGTAGCCAGCGCATTTGTCCAGATATGTAACGCCTCGATAGTTCGGCCTACGGCGTCATCTTGAGTGTTCTGAGCAACTGGAAAGTCGAGGTACTCCATACCTCCACGATGCCAATGTCACTTCCGGTGTCGCCTTGCGTCGGCGCGCCAACTATGAGATTCTCGTTGTTCGGTGTGAAGGTAATCGAATCGACATGGTCGACGGTATTGAGCGTCGCAAGCAGTTCGCCAGTCGATGCATTCCGCAATTCCAACACACCTATGGGCAGCCCGTTGTTGTAGGGGTTCCATGTTAAATCTGCGAGCATCCTACCATCAGACGAATAGGCGATCTTGTTGATCTGATGGTCCTTAGTGTGAAGAGTATTGATCAGCGTGCCGGTGGAGACGTTCCACATCTCCATGGCACCGAGATCTGGGGAATTTAAACCGCTGCTTGCAAGTATCTTGCCGTCCGGTGAAAATGCGAGCGACATGACGCCGTGCGAGGCGGTCTTGAGCGTCCGAATCAGCTTGCCATCTCGGATACTCCACAACTCAACGACTCCGACACCAGAGCCTGGCGCTGGGACGAAGTCGGATGGGATGGCGACCCCACCTATTGCGAGCGTCTCGCCGTCTGGCGAAAACTTTGGGTATCCGCCCACGCTGCCGGACTTCATCCTGAAAGTACGGATCAGCTTACCGTTGGTCACATCCCACATATCCACTACGGCGGTTCTTACGCGTCCCTTGTCAAGCGGGAGGAAATGTGTTTCCTCTGGGCCATCAACTACTAACGTATGACCGTCTGGAGAAAATCCAAGTGAGATACCGAGGCCGCCCCTTAGGTTGATCGTCCGGACCAGTCTGCCCTCGGCAACGTTCCACAACTCCAATATGTTACTACCGAAGTAGTCTTCAGTCGATGACGCAGTGATAGCGAGCATGCTGCCGTCTGGAGAGAAGGCTAGCACGTTAAAGGTTTTAGCGGCCGTCTTAAGCTTACGCCTTCGCTGGCCGTCGAGGGAGTTCCACAACTCCAGTACGCCACTCCACCTGTTGTCGTTATCGAAAGAACGCCAACAGACGGCGCACGTCCGGCAGTCCGGGGATAAAGCGACGGAGTACATGGCAAGGCCCGCGTCGCGTGCTGCATAGCCCGTTGTTCTCGTACAAGCGCAAGTGGTAGCGAGTTGGCACCCACCTGTGCCGCCATTGAATTGCGGCGTGTCATCCAAGAAACATGACATTCGACCTGCCAGCGAGATTGGCAGGCGCGGAACCGCGCCCTTCGGCGCCGACCCACACGGCCACAGGCATGTGAGCGAAACCGCGACAATAGCGGCGGGCCTTCCCGTGATAGCGAGTAGTGATGTGAAGATATTGTACATCTTCGTTGTCTCCATGCGCGGGCCTCGGCATAAACGTACGAAAATCACTCCGATGTTTGCCGATACCAGACCATGTAGGTCTCTACTGAAGCGCGCTCGCGGCTGCGGTTCAATGATCATGATTCGGGTCGAGTATACCCCTATCTGAATCGTTGTTGTAATACTAGCAATATACATCAGATTCTCGATACCGCCATAACATCCATTATGCGCAATTGCCAATCATTTACGTACGATATTTACGGGTTCGTGAGCGGGCCCGATAACGGCCCAAGGTAGAAACAAGACCTTCGTTATTGCCGACGGCTTCGAAGGTAGCGAGAATCAT
>Ga0302325_10035242_pt1 | contig 10227 bp, 9 predicted proteins | sample Palsa_T0_2_FD_201948 | JGI IMG/M metagenome (GOLD analysis project Ga0302325, IMG submission 201948) | Peat permafrost microbial communities from Stordalen Mire near Abisko, Sweden - Palsa_T0_2 | ecosystem: Environmental > Terrestrial > Soil > Palsa > Peat permafrost | place: Sweden: Abisko...
GACCCGGCTGGCAACGCGGTTTCTGGGCGAGCCCGACAGCGTCAGCCGCGCGCGGGCGACAATCGGGGCAAGGCTGGACAGCGCCGCAGCCGAAAGCCTGGGGTTAGTCACGGCCACATTCGACGACATCGACTGGGATGACGAAATCCGCGTGATGCTGGAAGAACGGGTCAGCTTCTCGCCCGATGCGCTGACGGCGATGGAGGCCAACCTGCGATTTGCCGGCCCCGAAACGATGGAGACACGGATTTTCGGGCGGCTGACAGCCTGGCAGAACTGGGTGTTCCAACGGCCGAACGCGGTGGGGACGAACGGAGCGTTGCAGCGATATGGCAGCGGGCAGCGGGCGGAATTCGATCCGGAGCGGATTTGAAGGAGTTACGACAATGCCTGATGGCATGAAGGTCGACTATGACGGGCTGATCCCGAACAACGTCGGCCTGAACGACGACGCCCGCGTGCGCAAGGCGCTGGAAACCTGGCACCCCGGCTACATCGACTGGTGGAAGGACATGGGCCCCGAGGGGTTCCAGGACGCGCTGGTCTACCTGCGCACCGCGGTCGGCGTCGACCCCGAGGGCTGGGCGAAGTTCGGCTACGTGAAGATGCCCGACTACAAATGGGGCATCCTGCTCGCCCCGCCGGTCGAGGGACGTCGCATCGCGTTCGGTGCGCACAAGGGCGAACCGGCCTGGCAGGAAGTCCCCGGCGAGCATCGCGCCATGCTGCGGCGCCTGCTGGTGATTCAGGGCGATACCGAGCCCGCCTCGGTCGAGCAGCAGCGCCATCTGGGGGCCACGGCGCCGTCTTTGTACGACCTGCGGAATTTGTTCCAGGTGAATGTCGAGGAAGGCCGCCACTTGTGGGCGATGGTCTACCTGCTCCAGAAATATTTCGGCCGCGACGGGCGGGAAGAGGCGGACGATCTGTTGCGCCGGCGCTCCGGCCATCCGGACGAGGCACGCATGTTGGGGGCATTCAACGAGAAAACGCCAGACTGGCTCTCGTTCTTCATGTTCACCACGTTCACCGATCGCGACGGCAAGATGCAGCTTGGCGCGCTGGCGCAGTCGGGATTCGATCCGCTGTCGCGCACCTGCCGCTTTATGCTGACCGAGGAAGCGCACCACATGTTTGTGGGCGAGACCGGCGTGACGCGGGTGATCGAACGCACCTGCCAGGCGATGCGCGAAGCCGGAATCGACGATCCGACGGATGTCGATGCGGTGCGCAAGTTGGGCGTGATCGATCTGGGATTGGTGCAGCGGAAGATCAATCTGCATGTGTCGTTGACGCTGGATCTGTTCGGGTCCGAAGTTTCCACCAACGCGGCGAATGTATTCAATGCAGGGCTGAAGGGGCGCTACCGCGAGGACAAACTGACGGATGATCACCAACTGCTGAACGATACCTACTCCGTGCTAGGGCTGGTCGATGGCGCGATCACGCAACGGGAAGTGCCAGCATTGTCGGCACTGAATATGCGCCTGCGCGATGATTTCGTAAGCGATACCAGGGGTGGTGTGCGGCGGTGGAACCAGGTGATCGAAAAGGCCGGATACGCCCATCGGCTGGCGCTGCCCCATGTGGCGTTCAATCGACGGATCGGGGAATTCGCGACAGCGCATGCGGATCCGGCGGGCGCGTTGCTGACCGCGGCGGCATGGCAGGCACGGCGTGGCGAATTCCTGCCGACGACCGACGATGGGGAATATATCGACAGTTTGATGGTGCCGGTGCGGGAGCCAGGGCGGTATGCTGGTTGGATCGCGCCGCCGAAGGTGGGGATCGACAACCAGCCGGGGGATTTCGAGTACGTGCAGATCGAGTGATGCGGCCGAAACCGAACGACTGTAACGATCCAGCATAGAACGCTGCGCACCCCCTCTCCACCACGAATAGCGGCTGACCCATCCACCCACAGCCGCCCGCGCGCGGCTGGCCGGTTCAACGCTGGCCTCCGGGCACTCGACCCGAGCGCCGGCCACCACGGAAACGCAGCGGCCTCCACCCAAAACCGGAACCGTCGGCGAACTCCACTTCCTTGCCGCACGCCACCCACGTGCTAGCCTCGCGCGATTAAGGCAATGGGAGAAACGCCAATGGACTTCAAGGGCAAGGTCGCGCTGATCACCGGCGCCGGCAACGGCATCGGCCGCGCCACCGCGATTGGTTTCGCACGCAACGGTGCCCGCGTCGTGGTGGTCGACCGCGACGCCGCCAATGGTGAGGCCACCGCCGGCGTGATCCGCCAGCAGGGTGGCGAAGCCCTGTTCGTCGCCGCCGACGTCACCAGCTCCGCCGATGTCCAGGCCTACGTGAAAGCCGCGCTCGACGCATACGGCAGCATCGACTGCTTCCACAACAACGCCGGGATCGAGGGCAAGGTCGCCCCCACAGCCGAATACGATGAGGCAATGTTCGACGCGGTGATCGGCGTCAACGTGAAGGGCGTGTTCCTCGGCCTGCGCCACGTGCTGCCTGTCATGATCGCACAGAAACGCGGCGCGATCGTCAACACCGCCTCGGTTGCCGGGCTGATGGCCTCGCCGGGCATGCCGGCCTATGTCGCCTCCAAGCACGCCGTGATCGGCCTGACCAAGACCGCTGCCGGCGAGGTCGCCAAATACGGCGTACGCGTCAACGCGGTGTGCCCCGGCCCGATCGACACGCGCATGATCCATTCGATCGAGCAACAAGTAAACTCCGGCGACCCGGCCGCGGTCAGCGCGCGCTACCAGTCGACCATCCCGCTTGGCCGCTACGGCACCGCGGACGAGGTCGCCAACGTCGTGCACTTCCTGTGCTCCGACCTGGCATCGAACGTCACCGGCGCGCAATACGTGGTGGACGGCGGCCGCACCGCGACCCCGGGCGCCGCGACAACCATGGCCCCGTCGCGCTGATGTCCGGGCTGCTGGACGGCAAGCTCGCGCTGATCACCGGCGCGGGCTCCGGCATCGGCGAGGCGATCGCGCGTGCCATGGCACAAGCCGGCGCGCACGTGGTCGTTGTCGATGTGAACGCCGATGGCGCCGGCAGAGTCGCAGCCGAGATCGGCGCCAACGCCACCGCGTATCCGCTGGATGTCACCGACCGCGCCGCCTGCGACGCGCTGGCCACGACGGTGCGGCACGCGCACGGCACGGTTGCAGTCCTGGTCAACAACGCCGGGATTATCCGGCGGGGAAAGGTGGATGCGCCCGATGCACGCCAGGATTGGGACGTCACGCTCGCGGTGAACCTGGACGGGCCGTACAACGTAACGACCGCTTTCCTGGATCACCTGAAGGCGACGCTCGGATCGGTGATCAATATCGGCTCGGTGCAGTCCTTCGTGGCACTGCCCAACTCGGCGGCCTACACCACTTCAAAAGGCGGTGTACGGGCGCTGACCAAGGCTCTGGCGATCGAGTTGTCGCCGCTCGGCATCCGGGTCAATGCGATCGGGCCCGGCATGATTGCCACGCCGCTGAACGCCAAGGCGCGGGAAAACCCAGACTACATGAAGAGTTTTCAGGGCCGCATCCCGCTTGGCCGGCTCGGCACGCCGGACGATATCGCGGGACCCGCGGTATTCCTGGCCTCCGACATGGCGCGCTACATCACCGGCGTGACGTTGCCTGTCGATGGCGGTTTCCTGGCATACTAGGCGCATGCACAAAACCATCCGCACACCCACGCTGGAAATCGCCTATCTGGAACACGGCCCGTCCGACGGGCCGCCGGTGATCCTGCTGCACGGCTGGCCGTCGGACCCGCACGACTGGGACGGTGTCGCGCCGCCGTTGGCCGCCGCCGGCTGCCGCGTCCTCATACCGTGGCTGCGCGGCTACGGGCCGACACGCTTCCTTGACCCCGCGACGCCACGCTCTGGCCAACAGGCCGCGCTGGGCGCCGACCTGCGCGATTTCATGGATGCGTTGGGCATCGGCCAGGCAATCCTGGGCGGCTACGATTGGGGCGGCCGCGCGGCCTGCGTCGTCGCCGCGCTGTGGCCGGAACGGGCGCGTGGCCTGGTGTCCATCACCGGCTACAACATCCAGAACATTCCGGAATCGGGCCAACCGACCGCGGCGACAACCGAACTGCGCTACTGGTACCAGTGGTATTTCCAAACCGAGCGCGGCCGGGCCGGATTGCACGCCAACCGCCGCGACCTGGCGCACCTGCTCTGGCGGCTATGGTCGCCGAACTGGACCTTTGACGACGCCACCTTCGCGCAGACCGCCGCCAGCTTCGACAACGAAGATTTCGTCGCGGTCACCATCCAATCGTATCGTCACCGTTATATCAACGCCGCGGGCGACCCGACGCTGGACGAACTGGAGGCACGCCTCGCCGCACAGCCAGCCATCGGCGTGCCCACGATCGTGCTGCACGGTGAGGCCGACGGCGTCACCACGCCCGACGGCTCCGAACACGATGCGCGCCACTTTACCGCGCGTTACGAGCGGCGGCTGATCCCGATCGCCGGACATTTCCTGTCGCGCGAAACGCCGGAGCCGGTTGTACAGGCCGTGCTCGACCTGTTGGCCTGAGCGGACGGCATTCCTGCCGCGGCCGATAGCCTGAACGAAGGCAGGACAGGGCTCCGTCCCTTCCGCCATCCAGAGGCGCCAACCCCTGGATCCCCAGTCCCAACCCGGAACGGAGCCCTGACCTTCCTTCGTTCACTCCGTGCGCAGCCAGTCGATGCAGGTGCCAAACTGCGACCGTCCGGCACGGGTCGTCATGGCGCGAGGCACATCCGATGAGATCGCCAACCATGGTTGCCCCGAAGGCAATACGGCGGCGCCCGGTTGGAACATCGGGATGCCTCTCCGCGCAAACACAGGCTAGCAGAAACAGGAAAACAATCCGTTAACGCGGCCCAAGAAATTAGCCGACCCGCTAATTCGCCGCCGCGCCACCACGCCGCGCCCCCCGCAAACCGCGTTCCGTTCCAGCGGTGCCGCCTGCCATGCAAGCGCTGATCACCTGCTGACATGTCAGCCCAGTGCGGGTAGAACCGCCCTCTCATTGGCACGCACCGACAGGCCCCACACACATGCAAGACGGCATTCACGGTTTCTGGGTTGCCGCGGCGACCCCGCTCGTCGCCACCGGCCAGATCGATGCGGCCCTGCTGGGCGATCATGCCAACGCCCTGTTCGCCCAGGGTTGCGACGGCCTGGTGCTGTTCGGCACCACCGGCGAGGGCACCTCGTTCTCCGCGGCCGAGCGGATCGCGGCGGTCCGGGCACTGCTGGGCCAGGGCATCGCGCCGGCGCGCCTGGCGCTGGGCGCCGGGTTTCCCGCCATTGCGGATGCGGTGGGTCTGTGCCGCGACGCGTTGGCGCTCGGGCTGACACAGGTCCTGGTGCTGCCGCCGTATTTCTACCGCGACGTGACCCAGGACGGGCTGGTGGATGCCTATGCCAGCCTGCTCGACCAAGTGAACGATGACCGCTTGCGCCTGACGCTCTACAACATCCCGCAGGTGTCCGGCGTCGCCATTCCCCCGGGCGTGGCCGCAACGTTGCGGACTCGGTACGGACAGATGGTCGCCGGGGTGAAGGACAGCAGCGCCGACTTTGCCCAGTTCCGCGCCTTCCGCGCCGCCGCGCCGGCGCTCGCAGTGACCGTCGGTGCCGAGCCCGACATCGGCCGCGCCCTGGCCGAGGGCGGCGCCGGCACGATCTGCGGCATGGGCAACGTCGCGCCCGGCCTGGTGCGGGCGATGGCCGGTCCGAACCCGCCGGTTGCGGCGATGCAGGCTGCGTGTGGCCTGGTCAGGGGTCCGTTTGTTGCGTTGCTGAAAGCCATGCTGGCGGCGCAAAGCGGCCGGCCCGGCTGGCTGAATGTGCGCCCGCCGCTGCGCCCGGCAACGCTTGCCGACGGCACCCGCCTGCTGGCCCAGCTCGACGCGCTGACCCGTCAGTGCGCCACCTGACCTCTCCCGCCGCTGCTCCGCCTGGTGCGTCCGCGCATCAGGCGCCGGTGAAACTGCGCGACCGTGCCTACGAGAGTTTCCGCCAGCACCTGCTGGCGATGAACATCCGCTCCGGCCAGTTCATCTCGCAGCGTGAGCTGGTGGCGCTGACCGGCCTGTCGCTCGCGGCGATCCGCGAGATGATCCCCCGGCTGGAGGCCGACGGCCTGATCGTCACAGTCCCAAAACGTGGCCTGCAGATCGCGGCGATGGATCTCAAGCTCGTGCGCAACGCCTTCGAGCTGCGGCGCATCCTGGAATGCGAGGCGGTCGCGGTGTTCACTCGCCACGCCACCGACGCCGAGATCGCAGCGCTGGTCGCCGCGCACCAGGTGGTGTTGACGCGCGCCCTGGCGGGGGAGCGATCCAAGCAGCTGCTCGACCAGGCGCAGACCACCGACTGGGCGATGCACGACGCACTGATCGACGGGCTCGGCAATGTGCTGGTAAGCAGCATCTATCGCGTCAACAGCATCAAGGTGCGCCTGGCGCGGCTGGAACAGTCGCTGCTGTCCGAGGCGGTGCTGATGTCGACATTGCACGAGCATTCGCTGGTGTTGGCGGCGATCGCAGCGCGCGACGTGGCGGGCGCGGTGGCGGCGTTGCGCACGCATATCGAAAGCGCACACCTGCGGGCGTTGGGGATCTCGGCGGGCCTGGAGGCGGCGGTCTCGGGCTAGCGCAGGTCGACCCGACCGCCTTGCAGGATGTCCCGGCAGGTGCCTAGCTTCACGCCAACGCCGATCGCAAAGGGAGACGCCCAGATGAACGATGTCGTCACCACCGATGACGCCCCGAAGCTTGACGCCAAATCGATCGCCGATCTGGCCGAGCAGCTCAACAATCTGTTGCGCCTGCGCACCTTCCCGATCGGCATGAAGCTGTTCGAGGACCTCGAGGAGATGGCCCGCGTCCCAGGCCTGCGCCGCCCGCCGAAAGGCAAGACCTTCTCCACCTGCCAGTTGGTCACGCAGGCGCGCATGGCGGGCTTCACGCTCGGCATCACGACCGAGAACATCCCGTCCTTCTCGTCCTGCTCCAGCGTCATCGGCCTGGACGCGCCCGGCGAGATCTACACCTCCGGGCGCAAGATGGAGGGCGTGTGGTTCGAGAACCGCGAGGCCTCCGCGGCGCACCAGGCGCAGATGCCCCGCGTGGCGCCCGGGCGCTATCACGGCATGGTGGTCTCGCCGTTGCGCACCGCGCGGCTGGACCCGCCCGACGTGTGCCTGTTCTACGGCAATCCGGCGCAGATGATCCTGTTCATCAACGGGCTGCAATGGCGCAACTACCAGCGTTACGATTTCAGCATCACCGGCGAGAGCGCGTGCGCCGACAGCTGGGGTCATGCGCTGAAGACCCGTACCGTCAGCCTGTCGATCCCGTGCTATGCCGAGCGCCGTTACGGCGCGGTGGCGGACGACGAGATGCTGATGGCGTGTCCGCCGGAGGATCTGCGACGCGCTGTGACGGGCTTGCAAGGGTTGGCGAAGGCCGGGCTGCGCTATCCGATCATGCCATTCGGTCCGCAGGCGGAACCAGCCGAGGGCATGGCGAAAAGCTACGCCGGCAAGAGCTGATCGTTCGCGGTGCACCTCTCCCGCAAGCAGGGGAGGTGCCCGCAAGCCGCTGCATTGCCGGTCTTCGGCAAGTGTTCGGGCATGCGTCACGAGCTTTTCTCAAACTCCGGGTCGCGCAGCACGGCGCCGGACAAGTGCACCAGCTTCGAACTCGAAGGCAGGGCCTCCATCGTCAGCGCCATCACGTACCAGCTTTGCCGCGGATGGTACCAAGGCAGCAGCATACCGACGAAGCCCGCCTCCTGGATCAGCCGACCAATGGTCTCTTCACGATACGCCACAACCTCGGGATAGACCCAGCCATCACCGGCGTTCTCTGGAACCCCCGACCTCCGCGCATCCACGAACGTCGCGAGCACGAGACCACCCTCTGCCAGATTGCGACGAAACCCCGCAAGCGCCGTTTCGATCAGGTTGCGACCCGCATGGCTGAACACCGACTGCGCGAGAATGAAATCGAATCTGACACCAAACCCATCGGAGTTGAAATCCGCATTGGCACGAAATACCGGCCGCTTGAGGCCGATCTGGTCCTGCCCGATCTCGCGCGCGATCGCGTCTTCTATCAGCCAGGTATTGGGCTCGATGCCATGATAGTGACCCGGCAGCAGATAGGGGATCAGCAGCCGGCCCGCACGAAGCGATCCGCAGCCGAAATCAAGCAACTGGTGATGCTCGCGCAGCCCGAGCGTGGTGAGCAGGCGAAACTGCGTTGCGCCCATCGCATCGTACTGGCCTGGCGGGCCCACAAAAGCCAGGTAGTGGCCCGCCCCGGGCGGCAGGACTTCGGCAGCTTCGCGCGGCAGGTCGCGTTGGTCGCGCGATGACGCACGTGGCTGCAAGGTGATGCGCAAGGCCTCAAGAGGTGCGCCGCTTGGTGTGCGGCAGACCGTGCCGGCGTTCATCGGGCCGATCTCGCTGCCATCGACAAACCGCCCGCTGTAGACACAGTCGAATCGCGCCGCGGCGCTTGCGCGGATGCAGAAGCCGAACAGCGGCAACGTCTGCAGCCGGGTGCCGCAGTACTGCCCAGCCGGGACCCACGGCGACAACTGTCCATCCGGCAGGACCGCCGCGTATTCGAACTGGGCTTGCGTCGCCGGCGCCTGTGCCGTGAGCAGGAATCCTTCAATCCAGAGGCGGCTCCCCGGCCTGCCCAACCAGCTGCCGAACGCTCCGCCAACATCCCCGACGTTGCGCACGTGGGCAATAATGTCTGGTACGATCGCACCTGGCACGCCGCCGTCTGGGCCCCGACCGCTGGCTGCTAATTCCGAAGCCAGCGACTGCGAACGTGGCAAGGCGTCACCGCCGCGAATATTCCCGGTGCGGATCGGTGCTGCCTCGTGTCCGGTGCTTGGTGTCATAGCCATTTCGGTATCCATACCTCTCAACGCCGCGTGAATGACAAGTCGCGGAGGTGGCAGGCCGCGCTTGCCCCTCCCCACCCTATAGCGGGATTTGCACCGAACCACACAACGCGGCAGCCCCCACAAGGCCCGAGACGGCGCGTGAGGCCCCAACTCACTTGCCTGATCACCGAGGCAGCGCCATCAACTATGCCCCAGATAATCCATCCGCCCGCCATCCACCACGATCTGCTGCGCCGTAATGAACCCCGCCTCGGGCGCCGCCAGAAACACCACCGCATTGGCAATGTCCTCCGGCGTCCCGATGCGCCCCATCATCGCGCGCTCGCTCAACCGCTGCTCCGTCTCAGCCCACGCCGCATCGCTGCGACTGGCCCGCGCCATCTCCGTCGCGATAAAGCCCGGCGCCACCGCGTTCACCGTGATACCGAACGGCCCCAACTCCATCGCGAACCGCCTTGTCAAAATCGCCAGCTCGGCCTTCGTCCCGGCATAGAACGCGTTCCCGGGCAGTGCGGTGCCAATCCCCGCCAGCGAGGTAATATTGACGATCCGCCCATAGCGCCGCTCGCGCATCGCCCCCATCACCGCGCGGATCGCCGCGATCGGCCCATCGACATTCACCCGCCGCATCTGCGCGAGCGCATCCGCATCGAAGGTGTCCAGCGTCGCCTGCCGCGCCAGTCCGGCATTGTTCACCAGGATACTGATCGGTCCGAGCACCGAGGCCACCCGAGCCACCATCGTCGCCACCTGCGCCGCATCACCCACATCGGCCGCCGCCGCGATCGCCCGCCCACCCGCAGCGACGATCTCCTGCACGACGGCGTCCGCCTGCGCCGCACTGCTGGCATAGTTCACCGCGACCGCAGCGCCACATCGCGCAAGGTGCAGCGCCGTCGCCCGGCCAATGCCGCGCGACCCGCCGGTGACCAGCGCAACCTGTTCCGCCCACGCCATTTCCCGTCCCCCGCACCTGTCCCCGCTCGCGCCGCTCTTGAGTGCGACGCAAGCATGCGCTCAGGATAGGCCTCGCAACAGGGGCGCCGCCGTGCAGAACTTTGTCGACTCGACCGATCTGATCCCGGACGGCGCCGCGCTCGCCACGCGCATGCGCCGCGACGGCTACCTGTTCCTGCGCGGCCTGGTGCCTCCCGACGCCATCCGCACCGTGCAGCGCCAGGTCGCCGAGATCGCCCGCGCCGACGGCTGGCTGCGCCGCGACCAGCCGATCGAAGACGCCATCGCCGATCCCGCCGGTTTCTGCATCGATCCCGAACCGACCTATCTGCACACGTTGCGC
>Ga0302325_10035243_pt1 | contig 10227 bp, 10 predicted proteins | sample Palsa_T0_2_FD_201948 | JGI IMG/M metagenome (GOLD analysis project Ga0302325, IMG submission 201948) | Peat permafrost microbial communities from Stordalen Mire near Abisko, Sweden - Palsa_T0_2 | ecosystem: Environmental > Terrestrial > Soil > Palsa > Peat permafrost | place: Sweden: Abisko...
CTTCGCGCCGCGGCGAGAACAGGTCCACGGCGACCGAATCTTCGAGCGCTTCCACCATGTGCGGCGCATCGGGCGGGATGAGCAGCACGTCGCCCGCGCGCAGAACCCGCCCCTCGCCGGAGATCGTGAAACGCAACGCGCCGCTCTCCAGCATGCTGATTTGCTCGTTGGGATGGCTGTGCATGGGAACCACCGCTCCGTTCCGCAACCGGATGCGGGCGATGGTCAGGTTTTGCCCGTGGATTGTCTTGCGGCCCAGCAGCGGATTCAGCGGCTCCTCCTCCAGCAGGCTCCAGTTGTAATACTGCATTGCGCCGTATTGTATCATGAGACCTTATGAAGGGCGTCGTTCTGGCGGGCGGCACGGGAAGCCGGCTCTTCCCGCTGACCAAAATTACCAACAAGCACCTGTTGCCGATTTACGAGAAGCCGATGATTTATTACCCCATCGAGACACTGGTCGATGCGGGCATCCGGGATATCCTGATCGTCACCGGCGGTAAGAATGCGGGCGACTTTCTGCGGTTGCTGGCCAATGGCAAGCAGTTCGGGCTCACCCACATCGATTACACCTACCAGGAGGGCGAAGGCGGCATCGCCGATGCGCTGGCGTTGGCCGAGCACTTCGCCGACGGTCAGAAGCTGTGCGTTATTCTGGGCGATAACATCATCGAAGGCAGCATCCGCAAGGCGGCCGGCGATTTCCGCCGGCAGGCGCAAGGCGCCAAGATCCTGCTCAAGGAGGTCACCGACGCCGAGCGCTTCGGCGTGGCCGAGATCTACGGCGATCGTATCGTCAATATCGAAGAGAAGCCGCGGCATCCCAAATCCAACTATGCAGTGACCGGGATTTACATGTACGATGCCACGGTGTTCAATAAGGTCCGCACGCTGGTGCCGTCCAAGCGCGGCGAACTGGAAATCACGGACGTCAACAATGCCTACATCCAGGAAGGCTCCATGACGTTCGATTTCCTGGATGGCTGGTGGACCGATGCCGGCACGTTCGATTCCCTACTGCGCGCCGCGAACCTGGTGTCGCAATCGGTGACCGCCCGCCGGCAGGCGGAAGCGGACAAACTCACCGCGGAAGGGGCCATGCGATGACGGGTGGCTCCCCTGTGCGCGAGCCGCGGTCCATCGCCTCATCCGGTTTACTGGAACTGGCCTATCCCGAGTGCCCGAAAGGCATCGGATCGGTGATCGGCTCGCCCACGGCGGCGGATCTGATCGAAGGTGTGCGCATCGATGCGTTGGCGCTATGGCCCGACGATCGGGGCTATTTCCTGGAGGTGCAGCGCATGGGCCGGGGCTTGGCGGCGCACTTCCCGCCCGAAACCACGCAGACTTCCGCCGCCTTCAATTACCCCGGCACGATCAAGGCGTTTCACTATCACCTGCACCAGACCGATTGCTGGACGCCCGCCATGGGAATGCTGCAGGTGGCGCTGGTGGATCTGCGCATGGGCTCCCGCACTTTCGGCGCGCGGAATACCATCTACGCGGGCGTTTTTCGGCCGTGGCAGATTCTGATTCCGCAGGGAGTCGGGCATGGCTACAAAGTGATCGGCAACGCGCCCGCCATGTTGATTTACACGACCGACCGGTTCTACAATCCCAAGGACGAAGGGCGCCTTCCCTACAACCACCCGGGCATTCACTACGATTGGGAATTACAGTACAAGTAGACGGTGCGCATGAGCAAACTCCTCGTTACCGGAGGTGCTGGTTTCATCGGGTCGGCCTTCATCCGGCTCACTCTGGCCGCCGATCCGTCTGTCCGCATCGTCAATCTGGATAAGCTGACCTACGCGGGCAACCTGGAGAATCTGGAGGCCGTCGCAAACGATCCGCGCTACCGCTTCGTCCACGGAGATGTCTGCGGCGAGGCGCTGGTGGACGCCGTTGTCGGCGAAGAGCAGCCGGATGCCATCGTGCATTTTGCCGCCGAGTCGCACGTGGACCGCAGCATTTTCGCGCCCAGCCCGGTGTTCGAAACCAACCTGCGCGGCACCTTCACCTTGCTGGAGGCCGTCCGGCGCCACCATACCGCGCGCTACCTGCAAGTCTCCACCGACGAGGTTTACGGCAGCCTGGAGCCGCCGCTCGAAGCCAGCGAAAACTTCCCGCTGAATCCCGCCAGCCCGTACTCGGCTTCCAAAGCCGGCGCGGACTTGCTGGCGCGATCGTATTTCCTCACTTATAAGCTGCCGGTGACCATCACCCGCGCGTCCAACAACTACGGGCCGTATCACTTCCCGGAGAAGCTCATCCCGCTAATGATCTCCAACGCGCTCGAAGACCGGCCGCTGCCCGTTTATGGCGACGGTATGCAGGTGCGCGACTGGCTCCATGTGGAAGATCACTGCCGCGGCATCCGCGCGGTTTTAGAACACGGCCGCGATGGCGAGATTTACAACATTGGCGGGAATTGCTCGTTGCCAAACCTCGAAGTAGTGCGGCGTATCCTGCGGGCGACGGGCAAGCCCGACAGCCTGATCCAGTACGTCACGGATCGTCCCGGACACGATCGGCGGTATGCGCTCTCCAGCGAAAAACTCATGCGCGAAACCGGTTGGGCGCCGCAGGTCGCCTTCGATGCGGGACTGGCCCGCACGGTGGATTGGTACCGCCGCCACACGGCTTGGGTGGCGCGCGTGCGCAGCGGCGAGTATCTCAGCTACTACGCGCGCAACTACGAAAACCGGCGAGACGAGTTGCGCACGGTGGTCGATGCGCGTGGCCATTGACGCTACCCCGCTGACGCTTTCCAGCGGGGGACTGCGGCGTTATACGCAGGAACTCAGCGTGGCGCTGGCGGAGAACTTTCCGCAAGACGAGTTCTTTCTGGTTTCCGACCAGCCGTTCGGCATGCCTGACACGGCGCCTCTGAATTTGCGGCGCGGCGGCGGGCCGCGGCATCCGGCAGAGCGCCGCTGGTGGCTGTGGGGTTTGGACCGCGAAATGCAGCGATTGGAAGCTGGATTGTTCCACGGTACGGACTTCGCGGTGCCGTATCTGCCGCACCGCCCAAGCGTCTTGACGCTGCACGACCTGTCGCCTTGGATGGATGCCGCGTGGCATTCTAACGCAGGGAGGGTACGCCAACGCACGCCCCTGCTGATCGGATTGGGTTTGACCACCATGATCGTGACTCCCAGCGAGGCAGTGCGGAAGCAGGCCATCGAACGATTCCGGATTCATCCCGACCGCATCCGCGCGGTCCCGCACGCGGCCGCTGCCTGTTTCCGCCCGCGCAACGCCAGAGATAGTGCCGCTTCGCCGCCCGGACCGCCCTATTTCCTGTATGCCGGAACGCTGGAACCGCGCAAGAACATTTCCGGCCTCCTGGCCGCCTGGCGCGAGGTGCGCCGCTTGCATCCCGTGGATCTGGTACTGGCCGGGAGGCGCAGGTGCGATTTCGCGCAACTTGCGCCCGAATCCGGGCTGCAGATCATGGGTGAGGTGTCCGACGAGCGGCTGGCGCAATTGTTGGCGGGAACGCTGGCCTTCGTCTACCCATCGTTCTACGAGGGTTTCGGGTTGCCCGTGCTGGAAGCTATGCAGTGCGGGGCTTGCATCATCACCTCGCGGGATGCGGCGATCGTGGAAGTCGCCGCGGGCGCCGCTCTGGCGGCCGGCTCGCACGCCGAACTGGTGCGGGCCATGTTGGATATCGCGGCGCATCCCGAATGGGCTAAGCCTTGGCGCGAGCGCGCGTTGCGGCGGGCGGCGGATTTTTCATGGCGGCGCACGGCGCAACTGACGCGGGAGGTTTATGAAGAAGCCCTGCGGCGGTTCTGACCATTTTGTGGGGCGGGCAATTCTGCCCCACCACCTATGAATAGCGCGCTGTTTATCTCGCCGGAAGCCCCCTACCCGCTGGCGGGAGGAGGCGCTATGCGTAGCGCCTCGCTGCTCAACTTCCTGGCGCGCCGCTATGCGGTGGATATGATCGTGTTTCGCGAGCCGCGCGCCGCGGATCCGCGGGAGCATCTGCCTCCCGGCCTGGTGCGCCGCCTTCACGTTGTGGAGTTGCCGCCGCACGCGCGCCATCCGTTGGCCCGCGCCGCGCGGAATGCCGGACGCCTGGCGCGGCGCGTTCCTCCGCTAATGGATCGTTTCGCCGGCTTCGGCGGTCAAATCGGCGCCGCCACGCGCGGGCAACGCTACGCAATCGCGGTGATCGAGCACTTTTGGTGCGCGCCGTATTGGGAGCAGGCCGCCGCCGTAAGCGACGCCACCATACTCGACTTGGTCGACGTCGAATCGGTGCTGCATGCACGCTGCGCGCTCGCCGCAGGAGGCGCGCCAGCCCCGGCGCGCTTGGCACACTGGGCATTTCAAAATATTTGCCGCGATTTGGAAGAGAAATGGCTGCCTCGATTCACTTATTTGCTGGCAACTTCCGAATCGGATGCGGAACTTTTGCGCGCCATTTCGCCCAGCTCGAATGTATCGGTCTACCCGAATTCGATACCGTTTGTGCCGGCGCCTTTCCGCCTGGAGGAGAATATGATCGCATTTTCCGGCAATCTCGAGTACCATCCGAATGTCTCCGCCGTGCGCTACTTCCGGGAGCAGATTTGGCCGGAACTGCGAGTGCAGTGGCCAGGACTAGTCTGGCGGCTGATCGGCAAGAACCCGCAGGCTGTTGCAGGAATCGCCAGCGGCGATCCTCGTATTGAACTCTCCGGCCCGGTCGCGGATGCGGTCCCGGAGCTGGCGCGCGCCAAGGTGGCTATAGTACCGGTTTTGGCCGGGAGTGGTACCCGAGTCAAAATCATCGAAGCGTGGGCAGCGGGCGTGCCGGTGGTCTCGACGCCGCTGGGCGCCGAAGGCCTTCCGGCGCGGGCGGGCGAGCATCTATTGCTGGCGGACAATGCCCCGGCCTTCCGGGATGCCGTATCCAGCCTGCTCGCCAGTCCGGCGCAACGGGACCGGATCGGACGTGCGGGCCGGTACCTGTTTGAGTGTGAATTTACTTGGGAAGCCGCTTGGAAGTGCTTGCAATTCCTAGATCCTGCTACCATGGAAAGATCTGATGCGCTTCGCGATTGATGCTCACGCCATCGGCCGCCATCTCACCGGAAACGAAGTGTATGTTCGCAGCCTGCTGAGGAGTTTTGCGGCGCTGGACCACGAATCGGACTTCGTAACTTACTTCTCCGCCGACGATGCCCGGCAGTGGACGGCCGAGCGGTTTCAAGCCCGGCAAGTCTCCCCGAACCCGTTTGTCCGGCTGGGGGTGGAACTGGCCATGAAACTCCGCCAGGACCGTCCCGATTTAGTCCACGTACAGTACACCGCCCCGCTGGGCTGCCCCGTGCCTGTGGTGGTGAGCGTACACGACGTCAGCTTCCTGATGCATCCCGAGTATTTCCCCAAGCTACGCGCGTTACAACTGCGGTGGACCGTGGAGCGCACCATTCGCTCCGCCACGCGGATTCTGACGGGGAGCGACTTTTCCCGGGATTCCATTATCGAGGCTTACGGCGAGTCCTGCGCCCGCAAGATCGTGGTGGTGCCCAATGCGGCGGCCAGCGGTTTGCGCCCCATTTCGCGCGAGAGCGCCATTGCCGCCGTGCGAACGTGTTTTCACATCGCGAAACCATTCATTCTTTCAGTCGGCGACCTGCAGCCGCGCAAAAACCACATTGGACTGATCGCCGCATTTGCCCAGTTGGTCCGCGCCTATCCCCAGTTGACGCATCACTTAATGTTGGCCGGCAAAGATACCTGGTTCAGCCCGAAAGTTCGTGAGGCCGCCCGCGTATCGGGCGTTGCGGATCGCATCCAGTTCGCCGGTTTCGTCTCCGACGAAGATTTGCTGCATCTGTATAACGCCTGCGACCTTTTTGTCTTTCCGTCCTTTTACGAGGGCTTCGGCTTGCCCGTGCTGGAAGCCATGGCCTGCGGCCGCGCGGTAGCCTGCTCGCGTACTTCCTCGATCCCTGAAGTTGCGGACGGCGCAGGCATCATGTTCGACCCTTACTCTGCGGACGAGATGGTGCGCGCCATGGCGGATCTGCTGCGCGATGCGGAACTGCGGGCGCGTATGGAACGTCTAGGGTTGCAGCGGGCATCGTGTTTCAGTTGGCGCGCTACCGCGCAGCAGACTCTGGAGGTTTACCGCGAAGTCGCCGAGCGACATCGCGCCGGGGCCAGGGAATTCGTGCATCGATGAGCAAGCTTGCGCTTTTCTTATGTGTTTCGCTGGGATTGCTGTTGCTGGCGGCGGCGGGCAGCGCATGGCAGAAGCCCGCGGAACCGCCCGCGGACGCCAAGGCCGCGCAGGTCGTAACCGCTAAGGAAACGCCTCCCGCAAAGGACGCGGCGCCTCCTAAGGCACCCGGCTTTCCCAATACCGGTGAATCCCTCAATTACTCGTTGAATTGGCCGGGGGGCGCGAGTCTCGGCGAGGCTCATCTGCGTGCCACCAAGGGTGAGAACGGCTGGCAATTCGATTTTTCGCTGGACGCCTCCATCCCCGGATTTACCATCTCGGACCATTATCATTCACGGGCCAATGCCGGCTTCTGCTCGCTGGAGTTGGAAAAACAAACCACACACGGCCAGCGCCATACGCACGAAAAAACCGTCTTCGACTACAAGGAAGGCAGCGCCACGCGCACGACCTTGGTGGAAGGCGGCGGCCACACCGACATCGATATCGACAACTGCGCGCACGACGGCCTGGACTACGTGTTCTATGCACGCCGCGAATTGGGGCTAGGGCATGGCGTTCCCCAGGAGCAAGACGTGCTCTTCGGCGCCTCTTACTCGGTACGTATGGAATTCGCCGGTGTGCAGGATGTCACCGTGGGAGGCAAGCGCCGGCAGGCGGATCACGTCATCGTCTACCTGAGGGGATCCACCGCCGACTCCAAGCTTGAGATCTTTTTCGAACGCGACCCCGCCCGCACGCCTTTAATCATCAGGGCTCCGCTCCCAGTCGGTACGTTGTCGATGGAGCTTGTGCGCTGAATGCGCGTGGCGTTTTTTTCCCCGCTGCCGCCTTGCCGCAGCGGGATCGCCGACTATTCCGAAACCCTGGTCGAACATCTGAAGGCCCTGGTCGACCTGGAAGTCTTCGCGGATGGAGAGCGGCCCTTCGATGCATCCCGCTTTGATATCGCGCTGTACCACCTGGGGAACAACCCGCACCATGGTTTCGTTTACGAAGCCGCGCTACGGCATCCGGGCGTGGTGGTGATGCATGAATCGAACCTGCACCACTTGATTGCGGACCTCACCATCCGGCGTAACGATTGGGACGCCTACCTGCGCGCGTGCGAATACGAGGGCGGCCCGGAGGCTTTGGCCTACGCGCGCCGCGTGCGCGCACTGGAGGTAGGGCCGGATTACGAATGCCTCCGCATGACCCGCCGCGTGCTCGAATCCGCCCGCGCGATCGTGGTTCACAGCCAGTTCATGGTGGACGAAATGCATGCGGCCGGTTTTGACGGACCCATCGCGCGCATTCCGCATGGCGCCTGGATTCCGGAAGCCGATCGCAACGCGTGGCGCTACCGCCTGGGCATCGACGAAGCTACCCCGCTCATCGGAATCTTCGGCTTTCTGAAGCCCTACAAGCGCATCGCCGAATCGTTGCGCGCCTTTCGCCGGCTGCTGCGGGTGGCGCCGGCGGCCAAGATGATTCTGGTGGGGGAACCGCACGCGGAGTTTCCATTGCAGTCGCTGATTCACAGTTTAGGGCTCTCGGCGGCGGTGCGGGTGATGGGCTTCACACCCATCGACGACTTCACGGGCTATATGTCCGCCTGCGATATCGTGCTGAACCTGCGCTATCCGACCGTCGGCGAAAGTTCCGGCAGCCTGCTGCGCGCGCTCGGATTGGGCAAGGCTGTGCTGGTTTCCGGTATCGGCGCATTTCGCGAGTTCCCGGACGACGTCTGCCTGAAAGTGCCCGTGGGCGCGGGCGAGGAAGACCTCATCTTCGAATACCTCAACCTGCTGGCGTCGCGCCCGGACGTGGCCCGCGCGTTAGGCGAGCGTGCCGCGGGCTACGTGAAGGAAGAATGCAACTGGGACCGGGTGGCTTGCCTGTATGCGTCATTCCTGAAATCGGTCGTCGCACAAACCGAGTGGCAGGAGACACCACCCCGGCCCCCGGTCCCCGGCACCCAAAACCCACACGCGACGCCAGAGTATGTCGCGAGTTGGGCCGCCAACCCCGAGTCTCTCGACTATGTGGACACGCATCTGACGCGGCTGGTCAAGACACTCGACATCACGCCGCCGGGAGGCCCCCAGGACCGCATCCTGGAAATGGGCGCGTACCTTCAAATTACGCCGGCGCTGCGATCCAAGCTCGGTTACGGTTGCGTGCGCGGCTGCTACTATGGGCCGGCCGGCAAAGTCGATCGCCGCAGCGCGGTATCGGCCGACGGCGAAACGTTCGACTGCGAGATCGATCTGTTTAACGCCGAGAAGGATCGGTTTCCGTATCCGGACGGGCACTTTGCGACCGTGCTCTGCTGTGAGTTGATCGAGCATCTGACGGAAGATCCCATGCACTTGATGAGCGAGATCAATCGCATCCTGAAGCCCGGCGGACACTTGGTGCTGACCACGCCGAACATCGGGAGCCTGCGCGGCATCGCAGCCATCCTGGAAGGCTATCATCCAGGCATCTTCACGGCCTACATCCGGCCGCGCGCCGATGGTGAAGTGGAGGCCCGGCACAATCGCGAGTACACTCCGAAAGAGATCGAGCGGCTCTTGCTGAACTCGGGCTTCACGGTCGCGCTGCTCGAAACCGGACCGTTCCGCCAGACTCCCCGCCCGGAGGAAGGCTGGGTGCTGAATCTGCTCGAACGGTTCGGTTTGCCGCGGAATTTGCGCGGCGACGATATCTACGTGGTGGGCCGCAAGAGCGGCACGGTTCGGGAGCGCTTTCCGGACTGGTTGTACGCATGAACGCCGTGCGTAGAAACGCCGCGTACGAAGACACCGACGTGCGGCTGTCCGCCGAGTTGCAGGTGCAAGCGCGCTTCAACCTGCGCAACACATCCGGCGATCCCTGGCGCCCGGAGGAGGGATTTGCCGCCAGCTTCCATATCTACGATTCCGAAACCGGAACACTGGTAGTGGATGGCGAACGCCAGTCCCCGCCCGGCGATGTCGCGCCCGGCGGCTCCGTGCCGGTGGATCTGCGCTTCGCGCTGCCGCCCGAACCCGGCCGTTATGACGTTTTCATCTCGCCCATGCGCGAGAATGTCTGCTGGTTCTATACGCTGGGCTGGCCCTTCTTGCGCCTGGAAGCGACTGTCGAAGACGGGCGCGCGCGGCTGGAACGCGTGCGTGTCGTGACGCTGCGCACCATTCGCCGCGAGAATCTGTTGCGCGCCACAGGCAGGGCGTTCACGCTGCCGGTTTCGACTGTCGCGCGCAATCGCGGCCTGATCCGCACCATGGTCCGGCGCGATATTCTGGGCCGTTATCGCGGCTCTTTTGGCGGTATGTTCTGGACTATCCTGAACCCGCTCCTGCTGATGCTGACTTACTTTTTCGTATTCGGCTTGGTACTGAAGACGAAGTTCGGCTCCGACCCCAGCCCCACCCGGTTCGCACTATATTTTCTCGCCGGAATGCTGCCGTGGCTGGCCTTCAGTGAGGCGGCCGGACGCGCCCCCACCGTGATGCTGGAGCATCGCAATTTCGTCAAGAAGCTGGTCTTCGCCGTGGAAACCTTGCCCATTAACCTGGTTGTATCGGGTCTGGTAACCGAGATCTTCGCGGTGCTGCTCTTCACGCTTGGCTTGTTCCTGGCGCGCGGCGCAGTGCCTGCTTCAGTCGTGTGGCTGCCCGCGTTGATCGTGCCGCAAGTGCTTTTCACCGCGGGCGTCTGGGACAGGTCATCGGCTTCGTGCTGACGCTCTGGTTCTTCCTGACCCCCATCTGTTATCCGGAAGCATCGCTGCCCGCGGTGGCGCTGCCGCTGCTCGCGAAAAACCCCATGTTCGTGCTGGTGCGCGGATATCGTGCCATCTTTCTGGAGGGCCATGCGCCCGTCTGGGGCTCGCTGTGGAAGCTGTGGATCGTAGCCGCGGCCGTCTTCATCCTGGGGCACGCCTGGTTCTACAAGCTGCGCCGGTCGTTTGCCGATATCATCTGAGACGGACCCATGCTGGCCAAGCTGACCGCCGCCCTCGTCGCGTTTGGACCCTTGGGCATTCTGGTGTTGGCATTCATCGATTCAGC
>Ga0302325_10035244_pt1 | contig 10227 bp, 8 predicted proteins | sample Palsa_T0_2_FD_201948 | JGI IMG/M metagenome (GOLD analysis project Ga0302325, IMG submission 201948) | Peat permafrost microbial communities from Stordalen Mire near Abisko, Sweden - Palsa_T0_2 | ecosystem: Environmental > Terrestrial > Soil > Palsa > Peat permafrost | place: Sweden: Abisko...
GGGAACAAGTTTTCTAATTCTGCCGCGCTGGCTGAACTGGTTTACCGTTGATATGGGCTATCATCACATTCACCATCTATCCGCCAAAATCCCAAACTATTGTTTGGCCAAGTGTCACCATGACAATCAGCATCTCTTTGCGGATGTTTCCCGCGTGAAATTATCTCAATTTCCCAACGCCTTGAAATACATTCTCTGGGATACTTGCGCGCAGCGAATCATTTCGGTGTCGGAGTATCAGCGGCAGATCTAATAAGGAACGGTGTAATCCAATGTATTCGGTCGGGAGAATTGTTTCGTAAACGTACGCGACTGACTGCTTCGATTACTGCACTCCAAATCCTGCGGCAACGCGCAGCGTGACACTTCCAATCGGCGACCAGCACCGGTGCCGCTTGAACGCTACTTCAGCTCCATCATCACCGCGCTTTGACGCGCAGTCGTCAGTTCCTCGTAATGGGAGCGATTTGCCTTGTTGAAGCGAATTTCGCCTGCCTTGTGCGGATTGATCAGAATGGCACCGTCGGGCGTCACGGACTTCAACGTCCCGTCGTAGAGGTAAGCCACCACGACATCCTTATCGTGGAAATGCATCGGCGTCGGTACGCCGGGCAGCCATGTGTAATGCCAGACGGTGATACGATCATTATCCAGCACCTTCACCGAGCCGGGTCGAGGAAAGGCGGCTGGCAAGCCGGTTGTGTTGACCACGACAGGAACGCGGTAGTCCTTCAGCGCAATGACAATCTCATGCGCTTCTCCATCAGAAACCAGTGTCTGCGTGGCATCGCTGCCCTTGGGTATGAACACGGCATCGCCGAATTTGCGCCTGGCAGTGCTGGCTTTGCCCCCGGCCCCGAGCGTGCGAATCCGACCACCTTCCAAGAACATGATGACGGTATCCATATCGTGCGGCGTGACCGGGCCTGAGACACCCTTCTCCAGGATAATGTCCCAGACGGTCACCCGCTCGTTGTCGATTACCGGCGCAGGCTGCGCGGCGGCCGGCACACTCGCAGCCAAAAGCATTACTGCAAACCAGGAAGCCATCGAGTACATCGCCTTCTCCAATACCCAAGACCATAACATTCAGCGGCGTTCAAGGCTGCTCCGGCGCGGCCTTAGCGTTCTTGAATTTGCTCTCGGGTCGCATGCGAGAGGCCATTGCGACGCCGAGGCCCATCAAGACCATGCTGACAGCGAAGGGCAACTCCCAATTGCCGAACTTGTCGATCAGGATTCCGGAGATTACCGGGCTGATGATGGCAGCCAGCGCGGATCCAGTATTCATCATTCCACTGGCGGTACCCGAAAACTCAGGAGCGATATCCATCGGGATCGCCCACATCGGGCCGATCGTCAATTCAGCGAAAAAGAAGCCCCCGCATAAGCAGGTCAAACACAGGTAAAGATCATGCGTGAACAGCAGCGGCACCGACGCGCACAGCGACAGCGCCATGCAAGCGGCCACCATTGCACTGCGGGCGCGCCGAAGACTACCGGTGCGCTTGTACAGCTTGTCCGTGAGCACACCTCCCAGCGTGTCGCCTACGACTCCGGCGAAGAAGACGCTTGATGAAAACAGCGCTGATGTTTTTAAATCCAGTGCATGACTATGCAGGAAGTACTGCGGAATCCAGCTCAGATATAACCATAGCGTCCAGCCATAACAAAAATAGACAATCGTCACGGGCATCATGCGCTGGAAAAGCTGAGCCCACGGAACCGCAGTTTGTTTTTTGCCGGGCTCCGGCAATACCGCGAGCTCGGCCTCGGTAATGCGCGGATGTTCGCTGGGGTGTTCAGTAAAGCTTGCCGCCCAAAGGCCCACCCAGGCAAAGCTAATCACCGCGCAAACAAAGAACGATGCGCGCCACCCGTAGAGGCTCATGACTGCGACAATGGCCGCCGGTGCCGCAGCATTGCCAACGCGCGCGGCGGCGTGGGTTATGCCCTGTGCAAACCCGCGCCTCCCACTCGCAACCCAGCGCGACATGGCTGACGTGGCAGCCGGAAACGTAGCCCCCTCCCCAACGCCCAGGAGCAAACGTGCTGTCAGCAGTGAGATGAGCCCGCCGGCCATTCCGGTGAGGACCGTCGCGGCGGCCCAGATCGTCCCGCATACGATAAGGGTCCGGCGAGCACCAAACCGGTCGCTGACCCAGCCGCCAATTAATTGAAATATCAGATACGGATAGGCGAACGCCGAGAAGACCAGACCAATCTGGGTCCTGCTGAGCCCAAAGTCGGTCGCGAATCCTTCGGCCGCTGAGCTCACGTTCACGCGGTCAAGGTAAGTAATAAAGTACATCAGACACAGCAATCCAAGTACGACCGTGCTGGCCCGAAGACGCTTCATGCCAGATCTTTTTTTCGTGCGGCCGTCCGCGGCGGCAATGCAAGAGTCGACTTGGCGCGTGAATGGGCTGGTAGTAAGCTACGGCTGAAAATAGCGGTTGTGGCTCCAGGAGCGGGAGCTGATCCGTTCGAATTCAGGCCGACGCGCCACGGCCATCGCTTGCACAGGAAGGCGTTCACGGGACAGCGATCAAATAAGAATTCATTCATCTCGGCATTCCGCGCGCCAGCCGCAAGGGACGCGCAAATTTGTTGGGAGGGACTGACCATTGTCTTCAGATGATGCCCAAACCACTCGCCGCCATTTTTTAGAAAAAACCATTGCGCTTGCACCGTTGGCGGCGATGGTCGCCGGGCTGCCCGCGATGCAGCTACCGGAGGGAGCGTCACCCCCGAGCTCCGCCCCCGCTCCAGACCATCCAAGCGTACCTGATTATCGACCCTCCTACTTCACGTCAGTCGAATGGGCGTTCATCAACGCGGCCTGCGCCCGTCTCATCCCGGTCGACCAGCATGGGCCCGGGGGGGTTGAGCTTGGAGTGCCGCAATACATTGATCGCCAGATGGGGACACCGTGGGCCGACGGTGCTATTTGGTACATGCAGGGGCCCTTCTTTGCGGCAGCACCGGAATTCGGCTACCAATCCCAACTTACGCCCAAACAACAGTATCGTTTAGGCATCAAGGCCATCGATACGCTTTGCCACGAGCGACTGAACATGCCGTTCGCAGCACTGACGCCGGCACAGCAAGATGATGTCCTTAAGCAGATCGAAAAGGGCAGCCTTACCTCCACCGAGTTATCCCTGTCGACGTTCTTTTCCGGCTTTCTGCTGAAGAACGTGATGGAAGGCTACTTCGGCGATCCCATGTATGGTGGCAACCGGGACATGGCGGCCTGGAAGATGATCGGCTATCCCGGCGTGCGCGCTGATTACCTGGAATGGGTGGGCGAGGCCAAACCGTACCCTTACGGCCCTGTGAGCATCTATGGGAAGCGGGGCTGATGGCAACCGTCAGCAAACCCGTTGACGTCGTGATTGTCGGCTTCGGCTGGACCGGGGCGATCATGGCGATCGAACTGGCGCAGGCGGGGCTCAACGTGCTCGCACTCGAGCGTGGCGAAGATGCCGCGACGGTGCCTAACTGGGCGTACCCCAAGGTCGTCGATGAGATCGCCCAGTCGGCCCGCAACGGTCTGTTGCAGAACCTGTCGAAAACCACGGTCACCATACGTCATGGCAAGAACGAGCGCGCAGTGCCTTATCGTCAGATCGGTTCGTTCAAACCAGGCACGGGCGTGGGTGGCGCCGGCATCCATTGGTCAGGCGTGCATTCGCGGGTCATGCCGCAGGAACTGCGCCTGAAGAGTCATATCACCGAACGCTACGGGGCGCACTTCATTCCCGCCGGCATGACCCTTCAGGACTGGGGCGTCAGCTTCGCCGAACTGGAGCCATATTTCGATCGTTTCGAGGCTGTCTGCGGCACGTCCGGTAAGGCCGGCAACATCCAGGGCCGCATGCTCGAGGGTGGCAATCCGTTTGAGGCGCCGCGATCGCGTGAGTTTCCACTACCGCCGTTGACCGATCCGCCGACCAGCGCCTTGTTCGCCAAGGCGACAAACGAATTGGGTTATCACCCTTATCCCCTGCCGGCGGCCAACGCCTCGCGGCCATACACCAATCCCTACGGCTGCCAGCTCGGACCCTGCAATTTCTGCGGCTTCTGCAGCGACTACGGCTGCATCAACTACTCCAAGGCCTCACCTCAGACGACGATTCTGCCGGCGCTGTATCGCCTGCCGAATTTCGCGCTGCGCACCCATGCCCACGTGCTGAAGGTCAATACCGACAACACCGGCAAGGTAGCGACCGGCGTGACCTATGTGGATGCCGAGGGTCGCGAGGTTGAGCAGCCGGCGAGCATGGTCATCCTGGCCGCCTTTCATCTGCACAACGTCCGACTGATGCTCTCGTCGGGAATCGGCAAGCCCTATGACCCCGACACCGGCGAGGGCACGGTCGGCCGAAACTTCTGCTATCAACTGCTCAACAGCGTCAATCTGTTCTTCGATCAGAGCGTCTATATCAACCAGTTCATGGGCGCGGGCGGCGTGGGTCAGGCCATAGAGGACTTCTACGCCGACAACTTTGACCACGGCCCGCAAGGCTTCATCGGCGGCGGGGTGATATGGGGTCGGCAGACGGGCAATGGTCCGGTGCGTGGCATTCCCTTGCCGCCAGGTTCTCCAAGCTGGGGTAGCGGCTGGAAGGCCGCTGTGAAGGAGAATTTTCTCCACGCCGGCCGCATCGAGGCTCAAATGAGCAACATGGCCTACCGCGGCTGCTTTCTGGACCTCGATCCGACCTACCGCGATGCCTACGGCACTCCGCTGCTGCGCATGACGCTGAACTGGCAGGACAATGATCTGCGCATGTCCGAATTCTTCGGTGAACGTCTCTCCCAGATCGGCAAGGCAATGGGCGCGAAATCGATGTCCGGCCGCGTGCTCAAGCGCGGCGACAATTGGGATACGCGCGCCTATCAAAGCACGCATATCAATGGCGGCACGGCGATGGGTGCGGATCCGAAGACCAGCGTGGTCAACAAGTACCTGCAGAGCTGGGATGCCTCAAACCTGTTCGTGTTGGGCGCCAACGTCTTTGCCCACGGCATCGGCTACAACCCCACGGGCCTCGTGGGCGCGCTCGCTTACTGGTCGGCAGCCAATATCCGCTCGGCCTATCTCAAGAGTCCCGGGCCCTTAGTGCACGCATGAGTACCCAGCGACGCGCGGTGCGCAGGCCCTGGGTGATCGCCACGCTGGCGCTCATCGCGCTGGTGATAGCCGCGGTCGTCGCTATTGTTGCGCACCGTCCCGATATCGCGTTGCCGCCGACGCTTGCGCAACGCCAGCCGGATGCCGCTCGTGGGGCCTACGTCGCGGTACTCGGCGATTGCGCGTTTTGCCACACGAAGGGCGGTGGCCAACCGTTCGCGGGCGGCTTGAAGCTTTCCACGCCGATCGGAGCGGTGTACTCGTCCAACATTACGCCCGACCCCGAGACCGGGATTGGCAACTATTCTCTCGAAGACTTCGTCCGCGTCATGCGCTTCGGGGTGCGCCCCGATGGCGCCCGGCTGTATCCCGCGATGCCCTATACGGCCTATGCCCGTGCGACCGACCAAGACCTGCAGGACCTGCTGGCGTATCTGCAGTCCCGCGTGGCCCCAGTGCACGAAGCGTCACGCACCACCGATATCCCGTGGCCGCTGAACCTTCGCTGGCCACTGGCGCTTTGGAATGCCGAGTTCCACGATCCCTCGCGCTTCAAGACGGATACATCGAAGGACGACCAGTGGAACCGCGGTGCCTACCTGGTGGAGGGTCTCGCGCATTGCGGCACGTGTCATACGCCGCGCGGACTCTTTTTCGAGGAAAAGGACGTCCGCGGTGTGACCAACCTCTACCTGTCCGGAACGAAGCTCGATGGAGGCTCGCCGATCAATCTGCGCGGCAATGAAGGTGACGGACTCGGACGCTGGAGCGCGGGAGCGATCGCCTCGCTGCTCCAGTCCGGACGAAACGAGCAGTCCGCAGTCACCGGATCCATGGCGGATGTCGTGCGGCACAGCACACAGTACATGACCGAGCACGATGTTGCGGCCATCGCCGCTTATTTGAAGTCGCTCTCACCGGCGCCCGGGGAACGCGCGCGCTTCGCCGCCAATGACACCACGACTCGCACGGTCATGGCGGGGACCGAGCGATCCCCCGGCGGGCGCATCTACATGGATAGCTGCGCCGCTTGCCATCGGCTCTCTGGCGGCGGCGAGAGCCTCACCTTTCCAACGCTGGCGGGGAATTCCACGGTATTGAATTCCGATCCATCCTCGCTCGTTGCCGTCATCCTGAACGGCGCCAGGATACCGGCAACCGATGCCACTCCGACAGGACTGGCCATGCCCGGATTCGGCTGGCGCTATGATGACATCGACATAGCCGCGCTCGCGACTTTCATTCGCACTAGTTGGGGAAACGATGCCACCCCGGTGTCCGCACGGCAAGTCTCACAACTTCGGCACGAACTTAGTCTCAGTCGCGCAGATCGTTGAAGCGCTCTGGTGCCCTGCGATGCCCGCAGCGGGCTCGATGGCCCAGCAAGTTAGCTGACCGCTCTCAGGAAGTGTCTTCGTGGGAGATGTTCCCATAGTAGAGCGAAATAGCGAATGGCATTCTTATCCAACTGGCGCTGCGCAATCCCTACGAACACATACTTCAGTGTTGATCGCGGCTCGCCGCGAAAGCCAGCAAGAGGTTGCCGGCCGTAGCGCCGTTGCCGACTGCGTAGCCGGAGCCGACGTAGAGCATGCCACCGACCGCTACCGCGCCGGAGACAGCGATGGCACCGCCGTGTGCGGCCACGCCGTTGACGGTAGCGAAGCTGCGCGCGGTGTCGAACTGCCAGAGCACATGGCCGTCGGAGGCGGCGAGCGCGTAGAGCATGCCGTGGCCCGAGCCTTCGAACACCACGCCAGACAACGTCGTCGGGGCGGCGCCCAAGTAATCGGTTCCGGACCCGTCGGCGAGTGTTGGCAGAAACCGCCACAATAGTCGACCGCTGGCCGGATCGAGCGCGGCGAGACCGCCGGTGCCCAGGCCGTAATATACGCGGTGGCCGTCCGTTGCCCCGCCCCAGAGAATGGCGGCTGCGCCGGCATGGTAGATGCCGCCCGGCTCGGCGCCGGTCGGATTGACGCGATAGAGCAAGCGGCCGGCGGCGTCCGGGTCGATGGCGAGGATGTCCGCAGACTTGGTTCCAAAGAGCAACGTTCGGTGGCCGCCCGGAAGATCAATCAGCAGCGGCGAGTTACCGATGTCCATGTCGGGACCATTGACTGCGGGGCAGGCGGCGCTGGGGTCGGCTCGCGCGCAGCCGCCGACACGCACGTCGCCTGCCGTGGCCTGATACGACCACAGCGTGCGGCCACTGTCGATGTCGACCGCCATGACGCTATCGATGGTCGGCGGTGCCGGCCCGGCGCTGGCATCGCCGGTCCCGAAATAGGCGGCGTTACGCCGGGGGTCGACGGTCGGCGTATTCCAGACGGGCCCCCCGGCCGGCCGGTAGAGCCAGACGCCATTGGCCTGTTGCAGGTAGGGCTTGGGCGCCTCGGCGATCACCCACGCTTTCCACAGCTGTCGCCCGCTGGCGGCATCGAGCGCGACCACGCTGCCGCGCGATGTGCAGCACGGATAGTCTGGCGTGCCCGCGCCGTAGCCCTCGGAGGAGGACACCGGCACCAGCAGCTTGTCGCGGTAGAGCCTCGGTGCCGCCGTGATGCGCGCGACGAAGTGATCATCGACGCGCCTCGTCCAGAGCAAGTTGCCGGACTGCGCATCGAGTGCGAAAACGTTTGCGTGGCCGTCCCCGAAAAAAACGGCGTAGCGCGAATGTCCATGCGCGCCGGGGATGCGGCCGACCACCGCCGCCGCGCGAATGATGGAGCCGGCCTCGAACGACCAGTAAACGCAGCCGCTGCGCGCGTCAAGCGAATAGAGATAGCCATTGTCGCTGCCAACGAAGACTCGTCCGGAGGCAATGGTCGGCTGCGCGTTCGAGGACACGCCCGACGGATAGCCAAAAGCCCACTTCAGGCGCAGGTGCGGCACGTCGCTGATGGCTATGCCCGCCAGCGCTGTGGGCTGAAAGCGCCGGTTCTCGCTGTCGCTGCTCCAGCCGTTCCACAGCGGCCGCGAACTCGGATCGGCCAGTGCTGAGTTGTGCGCGCAGCGGTTCGACATCGTTGACGCAGAACCCAGAGCTGCGCTGCCCAGAGGGCGGCCGGCCATGAACTCGGCGATGCCACGCCGCTCCGCGTCGCTCAGCGACGCGCCTGGCCCGGCCATGATGCCACCGGGCCCGAGCGCGGCGTAGATGCGCTCGGGTGACATGGCACGCAGCGCTTCCGCAGAGGGTGCACGCTCGACATTGGGATTGCCGTGACAGCTCGTGCACCGGGCCTGGAACTGGAAGAATCCCGACTCGGTACCTGGCGCGCGAGTGGCCGGCACGCCCGCCGAGGGCTCGGGCGCCGGCGTTGGCGCGGGTAGCGCAGCTTCGCCGGCATGACTCACGCGAGCGGCCAGTACCGCCACCACCGCTGCCACGGCGACTAGGCGCCGCGTCACGGTTGCCGCTCGCGAAAGTGGTAAACGCCGTTGGCATCCGCGTGCAAGTGCACATAGCTCAGCGCCGGAATAGAGTCTGCGCCAGTGGCCGCCGCAGCGCTCAGCGTCGCGAGCGGCCAGCAGGCCAACAACATTATCGATCCTAAGAGGCTTCGCATGGCACGCTCCCCCTGGGTTGTGCGTGCGCCGAGCTGCAGGCACGGCACTACCCGCGCGTTCATACTCTAGTGCGTTCGCCGGCAACAACCAATGGTCGGTCGCCAGACTCCTTACCCTGAGGGTGTCGGCGCTGTGCGAGCCTACTGCGGCTCTCGCGTAATCCGCACCGCCGGATACGTGCGCGGCGACTGCGCAGGCCGATGATCACCCGGTGCTCAAATGTGGCGGCAGAAGTTCTCTTTAGTATTCAACCTTTCTGTCAACGGCCAAAGCGTGCTTTGGCGTTGGCATCGTTCGGTAAGTTTTACCATTCCTTGCTCGATCGCCCTCAACGGGACCCGCATTATGAGTGCCTTTCTAACGCTGCGTTCAGCACGTTTTAATCTTGCGAGAGTAGGCTCGAATCTGAGGTCATCGTTTGAATTCGCAAATTTCGAACGGCCCGGGGCGCGGATTACGCGTTTAGATAGTGAGGAGTATGTAGCCATGAAAACATTCCCGCCGCTTGTGCTCGTGTTGCTTGCGTGGTCCCCGTTCGGCGTCGCGGGGCCGGCGCCACAACAAGTCGCATCGGCAAATGTGTGGCAGCAATCGCAAAGGACAAATGCCGCAGACGCTTTTAGCTACTCGCGCTTCACCTTGCTGGGCAAATTCCTTACGCCGTCAAGCGACGCCGTTCCCAATCGCCCCGCTTTCGTAGTGGACTGCATCCCCGCCAATGAATCTCCCCGTGACAAGGGTACGTTCCTTGCCGGAAGCCTGCTTGTCGGAACCACCTTGCAGATCATCTACGTCGAGCCGGAAGAGATTCGTGGAACATCTTACTTTCCCAAGGTTGCAGTCCGATATCGCACCGACGATGCGAAAAAAGAAGAGGACCAACAATGGTCACCGGGATCGGACAAGACCTCTGCTTCCATCCCAGAAGATGCGCTGAAGGAACTCCTTCGTGCGCACACCATTGCTATAACAGCAAATGATGACCACGGAAGACCAGTAACCATGAAGTTTGACATGCCAGAGCCAACGCTTGTCGAACAGAGCTGTCATGTGGATGCGCATTAGGCCTTCTTTAGAATCTGTGGAGAGCTGTACCATTGAAGCATTCAGCATCTGTGAATTGTCATTGCTTGGCTTAGCTTTGTAAGCGGAGCTTTGGTGGGGCGCCGCGCGGTCAGCGACGCGGGATCTTCAAGCTGGTCAACTAGTTTCCCTCTGGCTCGGGTCGCGACGGCAAATGCGTGCGTCGCTGCGGTCCAGTTGGGGTTTGCTTCGTCTGGCGTCGTTGCGTGGCTCGTTCGTTGTGGCGCTCAGAAGCCGGTCATGCGAACCAGAACATTGCGTTACTTGTTATGAAGGGAGATACGTTGCTTTCGTACAATTCGGAGGCCGATTGGCGCCTCAGGGGGATAGCGTGCTGCCCGGAGCCGTGATGACCGGACGCCGGCGCTCCTACCTCGAGCACTGGGCGCCGCTTCACAATATGACGGTAGAGGAAGCGACTGAGAGATTTC
>Ga0302325_10035246_pt1 | contig 10226 bp, 11 predicted proteins | sample Palsa_T0_2_FD_201948 | JGI IMG/M metagenome (GOLD analysis project Ga0302325, IMG submission 201948) | Peat permafrost microbial communities from Stordalen Mire near Abisko, Sweden - Palsa_T0_2 | ecosystem: Environmental > Terrestrial > Soil > Palsa > Peat permafrost | place: Sweden: Abisko...
CTCCCGCGCGGGATCGAAGCGGAAGTACTCCTCCACGGAACCCGCGGGCACCTTGAACACCGCGACCCGCTTTCCTGATCGAAACGTTCGATTATTCGCGTTTGAACCTGTAGCGGAATGATCGCAGACCAAATGATCTGGCCCTCATGAGGTCCCGTCGGCCCGGTCCCGGGCAGCCGGGCCACGGCGCCGGATGACATAGGCGGCGGCTCCGCCTGCCATCACGGCCGCGCCGGCACCCCCGAGCACCCAGGGCAGCGGGCTCGGGGCAGGGTGCCGGATCGGCGAACCGGGAGCAGGCCTGCGGATCAGCGTCACGGTGTCCATGGTGGCCGGCGAGGCGATACTCGTGACGGCGGCGAGCGTCTGGGCCGGCCGCAGCGCCCGGATCTGCATGCTGGCCGGGACAGCTGGCGTCGCGGCCGTGACGTCGACACTGAGGCAGCAGTACGCGGCACGGCGGAACGCGGAGAATCCCCGCGCGGAATCGGTGACCTGCAGGCTACGGCCGTGACCGCCCACGGCGGCCTCTCCCCCGCTCCACTCCCACACCTTGGGCGGCTCCGCCGACCCGGCATCGCCTGCGTCTGTGCTGCCGTACCAGGTTGTGTACAGGCGGTTGCCGCCGCCGCCGACGCAGATGTACGTGGTCCCGTCGGTGACCGGGTTGACGGTGTCCCCGCTGGTGGCCCGCCTGGTCGGCTGCCCGGCCCGCATCGGGTTCGTCCGCTCGTAGGCATGCACGTGACCGCTGATCACCAGGTCGACCTGGTACCGGTCGAACAGCGGCACCCACGCCTCGCGCAGCCCGCCGTCCGATCCGTGCGTCTGATTGCTGGAGTAGCAGCAGCAGTTGCACAGCACCACGATGAAGTCGATGCCGGGGCTGGCACGGAAGGAAGCCAGCTGCCGCGCCAGCCACCTGGTCTGCAACCCGCGCGTGTAGCCGGCGTTGACGGTCTCCTGCGCGGACACGTCGTTGCCGTCGAGCTGCACGAACACGGTGTTGCCGTAGCGGAACGACCGGACCACGGGAGAGCCTGACGCCAGGTCGTAGGCCTGCGGGAACCTGGTCACGAAGCCGGCGTAGCCATCGTCGCCGAGCGGCTCTGTCTCGTGCGCGCCGACCACCGCCTGCCACGGGACCGACTGAGCGGCGGCCGGGCCGACGATCTTCAGGTAATCGTTCCACCGGGAAGGCACGAAACCGCCCAGGTCGGGCAGCCTGATGCCGTTGCTGGTGGCGTAGGCAAGGTCACCGGCGACAAGATGAAAGGCAGGCCGCTGCGCCGCGACCAGCTGGGCCATCGGGTAAGCCCGGGCCATGCTCGTGGCCTCGTCGCCGAACGCGGTGAACCGGAAACCGGCGCCATCGTGATGCCCGGTCGTGAAGGTGGCGTCAGGGCTCCATCGGACGCCGTCGTTACTTACCGAATAGCGATAGGTCGTTCCCGGCAGCAGGCCGGTCAGCAGGGTCCGGCAGTACACGGTCTGTTCGGTCGGCTCACCGGTGACGGCGGGCACCGGGACCGTGCCCGCGCTGGCGCCCTGGCGGCTCCCGTCCGAGCTGCCGGTGCCCCATCTGACCTGGGGAGCCCGCGGTCCAGCGAACGAGCCGCGACCCGGGCTTTCGGACCATGACACGTACATCTCAGCGGCCGGGTCACCGCCGAAGGCGATCCACTGCGGGCCAGGGCCCACGGCCGGGCCGGTGACCGCGCCCGTCTGGCGCCACAGCACCGGACCGGCTACAGCGGCCGCGCCCAGCACGGCGGCGCGCTTGAGCAACCGCCGACGGCCGTAGCTGAGCTGCAGGTACTCGTGCTGCTCCAGCGGCCGCATGGCACGGGCGAGCCGGTCGGGGATGTCCCCATAGGGGGTATCCATGGACTCGGATCATAGCAATAAGTAACCGACGAGTCGCATTATGTTAAAGGCGGCCGGTGTCCTGCTTGCTTCATGAGGTCGTGGTAGCGGGGCCGCGGGACGTGCGCCGGGCCGGTGAGCTGGTGGACGGGGGGAAGGTGACGTCGATGGCCAGGCCGCCGCCGGGCCGGGGCCGGGCGGTGAGAGCGGCGGCGTGGGCGGTGGCGATGGCGCGGACGATGGACAGGCCGAGGCCGTGGCCGCCGTCGCGGCGGGCCGGCCGGGGGCCGAGCCGCTGGAAGGGCTGGAACAGGCGGTCGACGTCGGCGGCCGGGATGACCTGCCCGGAGCTGGTCACCGACAGGACGGCGCCGGCGTGGCTGGTGCTGGTGCTGATCTGGATGTCCCCGCCACCGATGTTGTGCCGGACGGCGTTGTCGATCAGGTTGGCCGTCAGCTGCTGGACCAGGAGGGGTCACCATCGAGAGCGGCGGGCTGGATGTCGGCCTGGACGTGCAGGCCCAGGCGGCTGATCGCGGGGCGGGCGGCGGCCAGGGCGGCGCTGGTGATGGCGGCCAGGTCGGCTGGCTCGCGCTCGGCGGGGCCGGCTTCGCTGCTGGCCAGGGTGAGCAGCGCCTCGATGAGGCGTTCCTGCTCGGCGTTGGAGGCGAGGTCTTCACGGTGCTGGTGAACGGGTCGGCCGCCTCGTCCCATACTCGTTCGAGCAGTTCCTCAGCCGGGACCGGCCGCCCGTCCGCGGCGAGCAGGCATTCCAGCACGGCCAGTTCCTTAGTGGTCAGCGGCAGCCGCCGCCCGGCGCGGACCGCGACCCGGCGGGCCGGGTCCAGGCTCAGGTCGCCGTGTTCGAGGCCGGGCAGCGGCGCGGCGGCGCGCCGGCCCAGGGCCCGGATGCGGGCCACCAGCTCGGCGAAGTCAAACGGCTTGGGCAGGTAGTCATCGGCGCCAAGCCCGAGGCCCTCGACCCGGTCCCTGACCGATCTCGCCGCGGTGAGCATCAGCACCCGGGTTGCGGATCTTTCGGCGACAAGGGCCCGGCAGACATCATCGCCGGGTACGCCGGGCAGGTCCCGGTCCAGCACCACCACGTCGTAGCGGGTGACCGCCAGGTGGTCCAGGGCCGCGGCGCCGTCCAGGGCCACGTCGACGGCCATCCCCTCCCGGCGCAGCCCGGCCGCGACCGCCGCGGCCAGGATCTCGTCGTCCTCGGTCACCAGAACCCGCATCGCCTTCCCGCCGCTTCGCGCCCCGCGGCATGTCAGCCGCCTGCTCCAGCATCGCAGGCCGCAGGTGACAGCCAGGTAACACTTTCGGTCACCGCGGCGTCACCTGCCCTTCTGTACAACTAGCTCGCAGGCAGAGCAGTCCCTTAAGGAGGCCGCGATGAAAGCCAAGACCGGTGGTAGCAGGGGCCCGCGGCGCGCGGCAGCCCTGGCTGCCGTGACCGCCGTCGCCGTGCTGACGGCGTGCGGTGGCAGTCCCTCGTCCTCCGGCGGCCCGGCCTCGACCGGGCCGGCGACCTACCGGGCGGATCTTGCCTACGCGCAGTGCATGCAAACCCACGGCGTGCCGGACTTCCCCGACCCCAACCCATCGGCGGGCTACAGCATCAGCATCAGCGGGCAACCGCACGGCAACAGCCCCGCGGCGCGGGCTAATGACGCCTGCGAGCACCTGCTGCCGGCCGGCAGCACGGGGACGGGCGGCGCCACAGCGCCGGCGACGGCCAGCCCGCCCGGCGCCGCGGCGACTGATTGCCTGGGCTCCCTGCCGTGTTACACACCCCGGCAGCTCCGGGTCGCCTACGGCATCCAGCCGCTGCTGGATCGAGGAATCGACGGCCGCGGCGTCACGGTGGCGCTGCCCGAGGAGGCTGAAACGGGACCGGCGCAGACCCCGGCGGTCACCGACATCCGGCAGGACGTAGCGGACTTCGACCGCCGGTTCGGGCTGCCCCCGGCCCGGATCCAGGTCATCACGACCTTGGCGGGCTCGTCCGCCACCACGTGGCTGGCCAGCGAGGAGGAGGTGGAGGACACCGAGCTGGTGCACGCCGTCGCCCCGGACGCCACCATCCGTGAGATTCTCGTCGACCCGGCGGAGGTGAGCACCCCGGCGAAGTTCGCCGTCACGTTCGCCTCGTATGTCAGGATCGCCATCCGCTATGCAGAGGTGATCTCCCAATGCCAGGTCGGTGAGGACTTCAACGTGGGTGAGGACTCCTGGACCAGCGCGGAGGTGGCGACCATGAACTCGGCGCTGGAGTACGCCGCCGCCCGTCATGTCACCGTCGTCGCCGCCTCGGGGGACGAGGGCGCGATCGGCTTCGGCTCGTCCACGCCGGTCAAGGAGGTCATCCTGCCCGCTTCTGATCCGCTCGTGCTCGGGGTGGGCGGCACCAGCCTGACCGCCAACCCGGTCACCGGCGCGTACATCAGCGAGACCGTCTGGCACAACCCGGGTAACCGGCCGTCCGCGTCGGGCGGCGGGTTCAGCCGGCTGTTCGCCCGGCCTGCCTACGCCGGCGGCGTGCCCGGCATCGGCGCCACCCGGGGCGTGCCGGACGTCGCCGGGGACGCCTCGGGCCCCACCGGCATGGCGCTCGCGTTCAGCGAGCCAGGCGGCCGCTACGAGCTCATCGGGGCCGGCGGCACCAGCGCCGGCGCGCCGTTCTGGGCCGGCCTCATCGCCCTGGCCGACCAGGAGGCCGGCCACCCGCTCGGCTTCGTCAACCCCGCCATTTACCGGATCGCCCGCGGCCCGCTGTACCACCAGGCGTTCCACGACATCACCACCGGCAACAACACGGTGGTCCTCAACGGGGTCACGATCACCGGCTACCAGACCGGACCCGGCTGGGACCCGGTCACCGGCTGGGGTACCCCCGACGCCCAGGTCCTCATCCCCCTGCTGGCCCGCTGAGGCGGGCTTGCCAGGCCCGCAAAAAAAATGCACGGCAAAGTCACAAACTTGCCTTTACCGGATAAAAAATCTACATCGCGGTGCGCGGTGGCATTGCTGGCTGTCATGACATAAATGGCCTGGTGAGCTTCGCTAGATGCTCTATCCGCCCGGCTGAATGGCCGGGCGCCGATCCTGACGATTTGTTAACCCGCACGAACGGGGCCGGCTGTGCATTGAAAACCTTCTCCGGCGTGTCGTCCGCCGGGGAGGAGTCGACAGAGCGAAATGGGCTAATGTGCGGTTCAAGCCTTTGCAGGATCGTCGAACGATAGGAAATCCTGCCATCGTGGCATTCAGTACCGTGAAGTTCGCTGAGACGTTAGGAGCAGGGTCCGTGCGTTCTCGAAGGCGGGAAAAAGCAGCCAGGTCCTTTGGTCCGGGCGGCGACGGCTTTGGGCTTAACCGTCGCGAGGTCCTGGCGGGCAGCATTGGCGCGGGCGCCCTCGTGGCATTGCCGGATCTGGGTATAAGCGGCCTTTCGGACGCTCGGCGCGGTAAATCCGGCCAGGCCGCTTTGCGGTATGTATTCCTTTACGGTACGCCGGGCCCGGCCACCAGCGGGTCTTTGGTTGCGACCAGCTTCCCGGTATCGCGGACGGCACCGCCGCCGAAGCCGGTCCCGGTGGCTATCAAGCTTGCGGCCGCGCCGGTCTTGTCGCCGGACCAGGCCGTCACGGCCGTGACCACCGTTGATATGGTGCCCGACGGGGCCGAGATAACACTGACCCTGCTCGACGCGACCTCGGCCGCTGTCGGCCAGCAAGGGTCGCTGACTGTGCCTGGCGTCCCGCGCGATGCGAACGTTCTCGTGACGCCGGTTTTCGCTCCAGGCTCCGCGATAGTATCCCTGGTCCTGGCCATTACCGCGCCCGCGGGCAAACGCCTGATGCACAAGGCGGACCCAGGTACGGGCAGCCTGGCGCCCCAGTGGGCGACAACCTGGGTGTCGCATCACGCGCTGGCTTATTTCGATCAGCGCAGCGGGGCTATCGCCGGGCCGTTCCACCTTTCCGGTGAGCCATCCCTGGCGCTGACCTCCGCTGCGGCTAATTCCTCGGATCTGGTGATGTGGACAACTAGGGAGCCGAAGCCAGATGATCCGGCCGAGATCCGGGCGCAGGCATCGCTGTCCCGGCTGAGCGTGTTTCCCCTGGGCTCGGGAACGGCCAGATTGTCGCGGTCGGCTCCGGGGCCGTGGGCAGCCGGAGAGCCTGTCCTGACGCTGCCGGCCGGCGACGTGGCGCGCCTGGTCAGGGGTCGTGATGTGCAGGTGTGCTCGGCCCGGACCGGAGAGGTGACCGAGGTGGGGATCCCTGCGTTCGGCCAGGCACGTGCCAAGCCGAGTGCCGTCACCATGCAGGCCCGCCTGGACGGCACCGTGTTCATGACCAAGCCTGGTGTCGGGGTGGCCGTGATAGCCGATCCGGCTGAGGCGTTCCGGATTACGGGGCAGATTCACTTTCCGCTGCCCGCGACGCCGTTTGGCGCTCCGTGGAGCAAGGCGGTGCTGTCACCAGCAGGCGATACCTGCTATGTCCTCGGCCCGGCGGCCACCGGCGGCCTGTCCGCTTACGAGGTGGGATCCGGCAAGATGGTCGGCTCCTACAGCGACGGCCGCCAGTATGCCGGGCTTTACCAGCTGCCCAGCGGGTCCCTGCTCGCGGTGCGGCCAGAAAACCCGCGGCTCGCGTTTTTCTCTGCTGGCCTCAGCCCCCTTGGCACGGCGGACACGAACCTTGACGTGTCGGCCGTCTTTTAGCACCGCAGTATGCCCCGAACCGGCCCTGGTGGAGGAACGACAGCTATGACGGGATATGACACCGCAGGCACGATACAGAATACTTACGCAGCGGCGCATCGTGAATTCGGCGCAGACCCGAACTTCTGGATTCGCTACTTCACTCCGTCGCCAGCTGCTGACGTGTTCAACGACGACGCCCTGGGCGAAAGCCAGGGCGCCTGGGACAGCGGAGGTCCGTACGTGGGCTGCATTTCCGCGCCCAGACAGTCCCGGCTCAGCGGATCCGCCGCCGAAGGCCAGGCTGATGCGCAGGCCTTCGCGGCCGCCATGCTCGTCGCCTACCACGCGGTCGGTCCGATCCAGCTGCCGTCGGGCGGCCGGCTTTACTGCTGGCTCGATCAGGAGTATTCGACCTCGCTCAGCTCGAATTACTGGAATGCGTGGGCGAATTACATAGCGAACTATGATTTTGCGGGCCTCGGCATCTACCCGCTGTACCCGTGTCTTTACTGCAACCCCAATGCGCCTTATCCAAGTTGCTCAACCATCGCCAAAGCGCACGGCGTCAACGTGCCCAGCGCCATCTGGTCGAGCGAGCCTGAGCCGTGCGGAGGCGTGTCAGGGCCGTCGGTATGGGACCCGCAGGAATGCGGGAAGGTACCCACCAGGCTCTGGCAATTCGGCGAGCAGGACGCGTGCAGCTACTCCTCTAACGTCGACCTCGATCTGGGCGGCCCGGGATTCGTGACAGCCCGCTATTGCTTCTACGTCCAGTCAAGGCCTTAGCAGGCAGCTGGGTGATCGATATTAACCAGGTCATGGAGTCGGTCATTTCGGGATGCGCCATCAGCTGCGGCGCGGTTCTCGTCGTAGCCGGGGCGAGCAAGCTGCACCGGAGCATCCGGACGCCCGAGGATATGACCGCCATCAGGCGGGCGCTGCGGATGCCGCGGCGCCAATGGAGACTGCTCGGGCTGGCCGCCGGGGGCGTGGAGTGCCTGACGGGCCTGCTCGTGTGCAGCGGAGCCTACCCGGTGCTCGGCGGGGCCGGACTGGCCGTCCTCGGGGTCGTGTTCTGCGTCCTGCTCGCCTACGTGCTAGTCAAGCAGATCCCTGGCGGGTGCGGCTGTATCAGATGGCGCACCGCACCCGAAACGGCCGCCGAAGCGGTGACCTGGCGGGCGATGGCCCGTGGCGGAACGCTGCTCGGCGCGGGCATCGCGTACATGCTGGCCGCAGCCGATGCCGCGCATGCGCCTCGCGGGGGCTGGTTCGGCGGCGGGGTTGTCGCCAGCGGAACTGTCCTGCTGCTCCTCAGCGTGCACACGCCGGTACGCACTCCCGTCTGCCGCAGGCCGCTGTGGCACCAGACGCGCACCACGCTGCGCGCACTGACCAGCCATCAGATGTTCGCGGCGATGGCCGCATCGGCCGGGCCTTTCGAGCCCGTGGCCCGGTATCGCCGGACCGGCTGCACGGACGAATTCTGGTTTACGGCGGTAACCGGCTCCGGCAGCCAAGCAGTCGTATTCCAGGTCCATCAGGCGGTGCCCGGCGCCCGGCTAGCCGTCCATACGTCACTGCGGGACACCCGGACACCGGAAACGAGTTGGCCGGCCCGGGCCATCACCGTGGCTGATGGATAACGGAGGGAGACACAATGAGATTTCAGGCAGTCAGTGATCCGAGGGCACGATCGGGGGCCTATCGCGGTCTCACCCGAGCGGCGGATCGCGGCCGGACGGCCGCTATCGGCGCTCTGGCCGCAGCGGCATGCGGACTGGTGATAACCGCGTGCGGCAGCCAGAGTTCGCCGGGTGCGGCGTCGTCCACTCCCGCGGCCACACTGCCGGTTTCGCCGTCAGCGGGCGGAGTCGACGCCTGCGTTACCACTGCGCTGAAGATCAGCATCATCGACACCGGCGCCCTGGCGGGCCAGGCCGGCGGCTATCTCAGATTCACCAACGACAGCCGTACCGTGTGCCAAATGAACAGCTGGCCTGCTGTGATCGGGGTGACGGCCACGGGAAGGGCCACTCGTCTGCGGAACCTGCAATTGACGATGTTCGGTGCCTGGCACTACACCGCCCCGCCGCCCGTAGTACGACTCTCGCCAGGAGATTCCGCCTACGCGGTGGTCGCGGCCGACGATCACCCAGCCGGAAGCAGCACTCGTTGCCCCGCGCCATACGTGCGCCTCCGAGTGAGCCCGCCGGGCGATTCGGGAAGTGTGACCATCTCGGCGTGGCTGCCCGGCGCACGCTCTTACCTGCCGTCCTGCCTATCAGCCAAGGGCTCGCCGACCGCCGGGGCGTCGACGATAACCAAGCTTTCCAGCCTTCCGCAGTAGGTACCGGCCGCCCGGGCTCACATCACGTTGGACCAGTCGGCTGATCGGCACGAGGCCGGGTGTCAGGCTGGATGCGGCGAATGCGGGCGCGGGCGAGTCGCCGTAGATTGCGGATGGTAGCGAGCTGGGCCGGCTCCGCGTGTGGGGGCTACCGTGACGAGGATTGCTTCGGTCAGCGCCGAACTGTCCGGCATGGATGATGGGGTCATGGCCCACCCCCAAGCCCCCAGCCTCGCTGCGCTGGCTGCTCTTCTCGCGCATGAGACCCGTGCCACCTTCTGCCTGGCCCTGCTGGACGGCCGGGCCTGGACCGCCAGCGAACTCCCCCGCACCGCCCAGGTATCCCGCCCGACCGCGACGGAGCATCTCAATCGGCTCGTCGAGGGTGGCCTGCTGACCGAAGTGCGTCAGGGTCGGCACCGCTACCTCAAGCTCGCGGACGACCGGACGGGGCACTTGATCGAGGAGCTCACCGCGCACGCTCCCGCCGCGCCGGACGAAGGGGGCGCCGCCCTGCGTGATCACCTCCGCGTCGATCCGGCCGACCTGACCATAAACGCAGGGGCGCTGGGCGAGCGCCCGGCCCCGAACCGGACACGCCAGCCCAGCTCAGCGAGACCAGCTGCTAGTCCATAGGGTGCGGGGTAGCACGGTGGGCGGGCAGTCTCCCGAACGGGCTGCGGACGGGCAAGTCGGTGGTCAGGGCGAGGAGTTCCGGGAAGTCCCGCGAAAGGATAGCGAGACCGATCCTGTGTTCGAATTCCTCTCTGTTCAGCCTGCCTTCGGCGAACGACTCCTGGAGGATCTTGATCGCGCGGTCGCGGTCTGCCGCCGAAGCCAGCATGCGAAGATAACTTGCGGCTGCCACGGCTCACCCCAGCCTGAGAGTCATCCCGGCCTCCCGGCCGGGCCGGCAATCTCAGCTTAGCGCTGTTCCAGTAGGCGGTGAAGGTGTCGTCGCTGCCGCTGTGCCCGGGGCCGCGGCGCAGGGTTCGATTCAGGGCAGTCCGAGCGCGGTGCTGACTGCGGCGCGCGGACTCTTTCCCGCTAGAGCGTCGACGTGGATGACGAGACCGTTGCCGATCGTCAGCAGGACGAGCGCCAGCACTCGACGATCCCGGATGGCGACGATGCCGATCCGGTCACCGACGGGCAGGTGTAACAACTCAGGGGAGGCCGGCGGTCCGAGGTAGCGCATTATTTCCGGAGCGACTTCGGCGGCCCCGGCCAGCACGGCGGGAACGACATCGGCGGCACCCTCGACGGCCGGATCGAGCAATGTCAGCA
>Ga0302325_10035248_pt1 | contig 10226 bp, 6 predicted proteins | sample Palsa_T0_2_FD_201948 | JGI IMG/M metagenome (GOLD analysis project Ga0302325, IMG submission 201948) | Peat permafrost microbial communities from Stordalen Mire near Abisko, Sweden - Palsa_T0_2 | ecosystem: Environmental > Terrestrial > Soil > Palsa > Peat permafrost | place: Sweden: Abisko...
CCCCCGCTCCATCGCCACCCTACGCATCATCCTCGCCCGCTCCCTGCTCCGTCAGCTCTGCCAATGCCCGTTCTGCGGCGGTCTGCGTTTATAACACAGTAGTAATAGGACGCGCAGCCAAAATGACGCAGAATTGGCTTTCGCCTCGACTACCGGGGAACAACCAAGAGGTTTCGAATGAGAAGACGATCTGCGTGCTTTCGATCGGACTAGAGGTTCCCAACCACGTGTCGCACGACGCCCTGCGGGGCGAGCCGAACTTGCGGTGCTACGGCGTAAGTGATTGCCGCGACTTGTCGATGATCCCCGAACAGACAGTGATCGAGCTTGCAGTTCTTCACTGCACGCTTTCACCGTTCGAACTCGAGCGAGCTAGTGTGACGATTCGGCGCCGATGGCCGCATGCCCGGATTCTTGTGATCCGTTTGGGCGAAGACTTTCTTAACGACGCGCTGTACGACCAACGCATCGTGCCTCCCGTTGCGCCGTCAGAGCTGCGGGCGACGATCAAACTGTTGCTGAGCCGACGCCACGATCCCTCATTTTCCGCGAACGAGCAGCAAGGGAGCAAGTAAATGTCGATCATTACAGCATTGCAGGGGGCGGAGGAAGACATGCAAGTTCCGAATGCGGCGCTGGCCATGTTTCTGCGGACGACAGAAGAGCGCCGATCACAGTTTCTGCAGGTCGCGCGGCGCATTACGAACGGCAGCGAGGATGCTGAGGACATCCTGCAGGATGCGTTCGTCAAGGCGTATAAGGCATTGCCCGATTTCCGCGGAGATTCCACGATGTCGACCTGGCTGACTGCAATTGTGAGAAACACCTCGCTCGAGTACCTCAGGAAGCGCCGAGGGCGGCTTTTTGTCTCGATCGAATTCCTCGCTAAGGACGAAAGCGAAACGATTGCAATGGACCTTCCGGATACCCGGCTTAATCCCGAGGAAAATTGCGGCCGGCGCGAGATAGAGGAACTCGTGCGTGGCGAGGTTAGCAGGCTCAGTATGAATTGCAGACACGTGATCGAACGATGCGTCTTTGAAGAAACGCCGCAATCGGATGTGGCCCATGCGCTGCACATCGATTTGGCGACGGTGAAGTCCCGCGTCTTTCGCGCAAAGCGCATGCTTAGGCGGGCTATGTCTGCGCGAGCAAAAAGTTGGCACAAATTGCGAACCAACGAAGATGCGGGCAAGCGGAAGGACAAATTGGTGAATGCACTGCCGATGCGATCCGCGGTGCTGTGAAGAGCGCGCGCAGCGGAGGTCGCAAAGTTAGTGCGGGGGAAAATGCTTCGGCGATGGACGGATTGTTTACGATCCTTGAACCTACAACGGTGCGATTGTGCAAGAACTTGATTCCACGGCGTCGCACGTCGTCTGGCAAGGCCTTACGCCCGGAGCTGACCAATTTCACGCGACCCGCATGCCTAGCCTTTATCCCGGTGTGCAGTGGTAGGGCCCGCCTGCAGGGCGCCGACCAAACATTCTGGGAAGCAAGGTCGTGCTTTGGTGATTGGGCTTCATGAAGGTTCAGAAAAACTGAGCAACATACAGCAGCCGATGTGCTACTAATAACAACAGGGCATTGGAGCTCTGTTCTGGCAACGTCCGGAGAAATAGAGTGCTCATGTCGTTCCTGGGTAAGGGTGAATTGTGGAGCCTTGGACACAAAATCGAACCCTGAGTCGCATTCGGGGATTTCTTTTTATTTCCCTGGCGTGCTCTGTGTTTTTGTGGGGTCTGCAATATAAGCTTTCCCTTTACGACCCTCCGCAGGCGCCTTCTCATCACATTCCAATCGCCAAACTCCTCTCAAATAATGAGCAGTCCAATACATCTGAATGGTCGGCTTTTGCTCAAGGTGGGCCAGCCGTTAAAGGACTTAGCACCCTATCTAGTACCGCGCTCTTCATTCTGCTAATTGCATTCGTATCTTGTGCGCAAGGTTCAGGGGATCCTAGGGTTCGCCGGATTCCGTCGCCGCTAGGGTTAAGGCAAGCACTCTTAGAAGCGTTCTTCGTCCGGCCCCCTCCCGCTCTTACCTAGCAATACGCCACGTTTAGGGTTCAGGCATTCGTTCCGTCAAAAGGGGCGCATGTCGCGAGTCGTCGTTTCCACGAGGACATTTCCTTTGGGGGAAATTCGCCGCGACTCTGCATCTGCGCTATCTCCAATTTCACCACCAGAGGTGCGTTCAAGTTATGCGAAAGCAAAGTTTGTTGCTGGTCATTTTAGGGATGACGCTTCCCGTTCCTCTCTTTGTTGTTGCCTGTCATTCAGATGGAGGAAGCACGAAAGCGAAGGCCGAAGAGATCCCGTCAGCGCAGGTGGCCACGGCGCAACGGGGCAATCTCGCCCACACTCTGAGTCTTGCCGGCCAATTCCAGCCCTATCAGGTGGTGGATGTTCACCCAAAGGTGACTGGTTTCATGGCCAAGATCAACGTCGACATTGGCGACAGGGTGCACAAAGGCCAGACGCTCGCGGTGCTGGAAGTTCCGGAATTGAACGCTCAGTTGAGGGGCACCGGTTTCGAGATGCAACAGGCTAAGGACGAGCTTCTGCGGACGCAGCATGAGATCAAGCGTGCGGAGGCGATCCATTCGGCACTTCACGCCGATTATCAACGCCTTCTGGAGGCGTCAAAGGCACAGCCAGGACTGGTCGCGCAACAGGAACTGGACGATGCGCAAAGCAAAGACCTTTCTTCGGAATCTCAGGTGGATGCTTCCAAAGCCGCCGCGGCTGGAGCGCAGGAGCACATTCAAGTCGCCGGAGCCGACAATGAGCGCGTACAAGCGTTACAAAACTACACAAACGTGACTGCGCCTCTGGATGGTGTAGTTGTTTGGCGCTATGCCGATACCGGAGCTCTGATTCAAAGCGGTACCAATTCAAACGAGCAAGACATTCCGATCGTGCGGCTGTCGCAGAGCGGTTTGCTGCGTCTGCGTATGCCTATTCCCGAAGCCGATGTGCAATTCGTACACCTCGGCGACTCGATGGAAGTGAGGGTGGACGCAATAGGCCGCTCTTTCACAGGCAAGATCGTGAGGTTCACGCGCGATGTGAACTTCGAAACGCGGACGATGGAAACTGAGGTCGACGTTGAAAACCGCGACCTCTCGATTGCTCCTGGCATGTATGCCAATACTCAAATGCAGCTCGCGCATGCCGATAACGTGACAACTATTCCAGTTGAGGCGCTGGTGCTCAAAGGGGATAAGCAAACGGTCTATTGCCTAGACTCTGAAAATCGCATTCGCATCCGCACTGTGCCGGTGGGGCTCCGCGGATCAAAGCTAGCCGAAATCAAGGGTGGCCTTGAACCGGGCGACCGCGTCGTTATTGGCGGACAGGAGAATTACACCGAAGGCGAGCGTGTAACCCCGATTCTCACGCAAGAACCTGCGTCTGAGGTTGTCCATGAGTCGGGAGGAGTGATCGATCTCAAGGCAGAATCAGAAGAGAACAACGGAGGTGCGAAGTAATGCCGAAATTCGCCCTCAAATATCCGTTCTTCATCATCATGTTGTGCCTGATGGTGGCGCTCGTCGGCGGGGTCAATACCGTCCGCATGCCGGTAGATCTCTTTCCAAAAATCGACATGCCGGTGGTGGTGGTTGCGACGTTTTACAACGGCATGCCGCCGGAGCAGATTGAAGCCGATATTACGAACACCTTTGAACGCTTCTTCACTCTGGGCGCCAATATCGACCACAGTGAATCACGTTCTCTTACAGGCGTAAGCCTCATCAAGATCTACTTCAAGCCAGGCACCGATCCCAATTCCGCACTAAGTAATATTGCCAATCTGGCGATGGCGGATCTGCGCCGATTGCCGCCGGGAACACTGCCCCCGGTTGTTCTGGGCATGGACGCATCGACGCAGCCCGTGTGTCTGGTTACGCTCAAGGGACAAGGGCTGAACGAAACGGCCCTCAAAGATATGGCGCAATTTCAGGTGCGCAATCAGATTTCGAATGTCCAGGGCGCTTCGGTCCCACAACCTTATGGCGGAACTTACAGGCAAATTCAGGTCTACGTCGACCCAATAAAAATGGAGGCGCGCAATCTCAGCCTCAACGATGTTGTTGAGTCGGTCAACAGTTCCAACCTCATTCTTCCCGCCGGCGACGTGCGCATTGGCTCGAAAGACTTCAATATCTATGCAAATAGTCAATTTCCTGACGCGAGCTCGATGAATGAAATGCCCTTGAAGTCGGTGGGCAATGCATCCGTGCTCGTGGCGGACATCGGCAAGGCGGAGGACTCCGGCGCTCTCCAGTACAACATCGTCCGTATCGATGGTCAAAGGTCTGTGTATGTGCCCGTCTTCAAGCAGGGCGGCAACAGCAACACGATCACAATCGTCAATGGCATGAAGGATGCCATCAAGCACCTGGTCGATATTCCGGCTGCGTTGAGGACAGCGGTGGTTTTCGATCAATCGATCTTTGTAAAGCTGGCTATAAAAAACCTGGTAAAGGAAGCCAGCATTGGCCTTGTACTCACAGGCATCATGATTCTCGTATTCCTCGGTAGCCCCCGCGCAACGTTCGCGGTTCTGCTTTCAATTCCCCTCTCGGCACTGGTGTGCCTGCTGCTGACAAGCGCAATGGGCGGCTCAATCAACACCATGATTCTCGGCGGCCTTGCCTTGGCATTTTCGCGTTTGATTGACGATTCAGTTGTGGTGCTCGAAAACATCTTCCGCTATATGGAGATGGGATTTGCACCAAGAGACGCGGCTGAAAAGGGGGGTATGGAAGTTTCGCTGGCGGTGCTCGCGGCCACGTCTACAACGTCCATTGTCTTTTTCCCAGTAAGCTTTCTCTCCGGAATCAGCAAGTATATCTTCACGCCCTTAGCGCTTGGCGTTGTGCTCTCCATCTTTGCCTCGTACTTCTTTGCGATGACCGTTGTACCGCTTTACTGTGCCAACTTCATTCGCTTGTCGCATGAAGATTCGCACGGCCAGAATCAAAAGCTCGGATTTTTCGCGCGCTTCGAGCGTAAGTTCAACGAAAAATTCCAGCACATGCTCAATTGGTATGAAGGCCTTGCGATGCGCGCTATGCAGCGTCCAGGCTTTACAGCAGCTGCGATTCTGGGCGGGGTAGCGCTCACGCTGCTGGTGCTGTTTCCATTCCTTGGGCGCGCCTACTTTCCGCGAACCGATCCAGGTCAATTTGTCATTAACGTGCGTATGCCCAGCGGTACACGCCTGGAAGTCAGCAATGACTATATTGCGAAGGTTGAAGATATTGTCCGAAGCGTTGTGAAGCCGTCAGACATGGACATGATCGTCTCTAATATTGGTGTCTATCCCGACCTTTCTGCCATTTACACAACCAATGCCTCGATGAATACTGCCTTCGTGCAGGTCAGTTTGAAAGAGGAACATAGCATCCCGAGCTACGAGTACATGCAGCGCGTGCGGGAAAAGCTTTCTCGCGACATGCCTGAACTCACAGCTTACTTTCAGGCCGGCGGCCTGGTAGATGGCGTTGTCAACCAGGGTCTTCCGGCGCCAATCGATATTCAGGTCAGTTCTATGGATATGGATGGAGCCTACGCATTGGCCAAGGAACTCGCCCAAAAAATCAAAGGGATACCGAATGTGAGCGGTGTCTACACACCGCAGGATATTGACTATCCAGGTATTGCGCTGAACATAGACCGCGAAAGGGCCAGTCTAATCGGGCTCTCCGCCAAGGATGTCGTTCAAAACGTGATTACCGCCATGACTTCCGACGGCATGATTGCGCCGAGTTACTGGATCGACCCGAAGAGCGGCAACAACTACATGGTCACGGTCCAGTATGCAAATAGCCTGATTAACAACATGTCGATGGAGGATTTTGAGAACATTCCGCTCCGAGGCATTCACCCGGCTGGTTACAGTCCGATGCAGGACGCCCATGAGACAGCCAGCAATCAAGGTGAGCTTTGGAAAGGCGATCACACAGCCGGATACACTCCGTTGAGTTCAGTTGCGGACATCAAGATGATCAATACCCCCACAGAAGTCGACCACTACCAGATACGGCGTGTGATCGACATTTATGTCTCCACCAGGACTGAGGCGCTGCAACGCGTTGGACGCGATGTGAACAAGCTGCTGGCGAACACGAAGACCGACAAGAACACGGTGCTCAATCTGCGCGGAGCCGTGGTTAGTATGAACAAGTCATTCGAGGAATTCGGGCTCGGACTGATTATTTCTGTGCTCATGGTGTACCTGATCCTGATGGCCCAGTTCACATCTTTCATCGATCCGTTCATCATTCTGATGGCAATTCCGCCGGGGCTGGCCGGGGTGGTGATGATCCTCCTCGTTACGGGAAGCACATTAAACATCATGTCCTTGATGGGAGTGATCATGATGACCGGTATCGTGGTCTCAAATAGCATTCTCATCGTCGAATTCGCGGGAACTCTCCACAGGGAAGGGAAGACCTTGCTAGACGCCGTCGTCCAGTCCTGCAAGATCCGACTGCGCCCAATCCTGATGACGTCTCTCGCCACGTTGTTGGGCATGATCCCGATGGCACTTGGGATGGAAGCCGGAAGCGAGCAATATGCGCCCTTGGCGCGTGCGGTCATTGGCGGACTTGCGGTTTCAGTTGTTGTGACCGTCTTCCTGGTGCCTGCCGTATATCTGATCATTCACGGACGTCGTGCTGAGAAGTCCGAGGCAGGGAGCGAGGCATAGAGAATGGCAATTTCCGCGGATCGTCTGCATTTCGAAGGAAGCTGCCATTTGCCGAGTGATGATTTTCCGACGGCAAACAACGGGGGCGCGGATTAATGCCGAAGTTTGCTCTCAAAAACCCGTTCTTCATCATCATGATTTGCTTGATGGTGTCCCTAGTCGGCATCGTCAATACGGCGAGGATGCCAGTCGATCTGTTTCCCAAGATCGATATGCCTGTTGTAGTCGTAGCGACCTTCTATAACGGGATGCCTCCAGAACAGATCGAAGCGGACATCACAAATACCTTCGAACGTTTCTTTACGCTTGGCGCAAATATTGACCACAGCGAATCACGATCGCTCACGGGTGTTAGCCTCATCAAGATTTACTTCAAGCCAGGAACAGATCCAAATACGGCGCTGAGCAACATTGCTAACCTCGCCATGGCTGACTTGCGTCGTCTGCCGCCAGGCACACTGCCTCCGGTGGTGCTGGGAATGGACGCCTCCACGCAACCAGTCTGCCTGGTGACCCTGAAGGGCCAGGGCCTCAATGAAACCAACCTGAAAGACATAGCGCAGTTCCAAGTGCGCAATCAGATATCCAACGTTCAAGGCGCTTCGGTGCCACAGCCTTACGGGGGAACCTACCGGCAAATTCAGATCTATGTTGATCCGATAAAGATGGAAGCGCGCAATCTCAGCCTTAATGACGTGGTCGAGGCGGTGAATAGCTCGAATCTCATCCTGCCCGCAGGTGACGTGCGCATCGGATCGAAGGATTTCAATATCTACGCCAATAGCCAATTTCCGGACGCGAAGTCGATGAACTCGATACCTCTCAAGTCCGTGGGAAATTCGTCGGTCCTGGTCGCTGACATCGGGAAGGCAGAGGATTCCGGCGCGCTTCAATATAACATCGTGCGCATTGACGGTCAGCGATCTGTCTACGTACCGGTTTTCAAGCAAGGCGGTAACGGCAATACGATCACAATCGTGAACGGGATGAAATCGGCAATCAAGCATCTAGTCGATATCCCGGAATCCTTGAAAACGGCCGTAGTCTTTGACCAATCCGTCTTTGTCAAACTTGCCATTAGCAATGTCACGAGGGAAGCCTCTATTGGATTGGTACTCACGGGTCTCATGATCCTGATCTTCCTCGGAAGTCCTCGGGCCACGATCGCTGTGCTTTTGTCCGTCCCACTCAGCATGGTGTTCTGCCTCTTGGTTACCAACTTCATGGGCGGATCAATCAACACCATGATTCTTGGCGGTCTGGCACTTGTCTTTTCGCGCCTCATTGATAACGGCGTCATCGTGCTTGAAAACATCTTCCGTCACATGGAGATGGGAGAGTCTCCAGATGTTGCTGCGGAGCGCGGCGGGACTGAAGTCTCGATGGCCGTACTCGCTGCCACGTTTACTACCTCCATTGTGTTTTTTCCAGTCACATTTTTTAGCGGAATCAGTAAGTATATTTTTACTCCTCTGGCGCTCGGTGTCGTGTTGTCGATCTTCGCCTCGTATTTCTTCGCGATGACAGTAGTTCCGCTCTACTGTGCCAAATTCATCCGAGTCAAGCACAAAGACCAAGAGCGCAAGGAAGCGAAGGGCGGCCTCTTTGCGCGGTTCGAGAGAACATTCAACGATAAATACGAAGGAATGCTGAACTGGTATGAACTGCTTGCAAAACGCGCAATGCAACGTCCGGGCCTGACTGCGGGCGCTATTTGCGGCGGTGTCGTGCTTGTTCTTGCAATAGCCTTCCCATTTCTCGGCCGCGCTTATTTTCCTCGTACCGACCCAGGACAATTCGTGATCAATGTGCGTATGCCAAGCGGGACACGACTGGAAGTCAGTAACGAATACATTGCTAAAGTGGAGAACATCATCCGCGGCGTCGTCAAGCCAGCCGACCTGGATATGATCGTCTCCAATATCGGGGTGTACCCCGATCTCTCCGCCATCTACACGACAAATGCTTCCATGGACACGGCTTTTGTTCAGGTCAGTCTGAAGGAGCATCACAGTATCGGAAGCTACGCATATATGCAGCGCGTGCGGGAAAAGCTTTCCAGCCAAATGCCCGAACTCACCACATACTTTCAGGCGGGTGGGCTCGTAGATGGCGTTGTCAATCAGGGGCTACCGGCCCCAATCGATATCCAGGTGAGTTCGATGGATATGGATGGCGCGTATGCATTGGCGAAGACGCTAGCTCAAAAGATTCAAACAATGCCGAACGTGAGCGGAGTTTATATCCCTCAGGATCTCGACTATCCAGGCATCGCTCTGAACATAGACCGCGAGAAGGCTAGTCTGATTGGTCTCACGGCGAAAGACGTGGTGGACAACGTCATTACCGCGATGACCTCGGACGGCATGATTGCTCCCAGTTATTGGATCGATCCGAAGAGCGGCAACAACTATATGGTGACTGTCCAGTATGCCAACAAGTTTCTCAATAACATGTCGATGGAAGACTTCGAGAACATCCCTTTGCGAGGCATCAAGCCGGCAGGTTACGACACGATGCAGGATGCGCGTCAGGCAGGTAAACAGTCGGGCGAACTGACCAAGGGTGATCACACTGCAGGATATACACCACTGAGCTCGGTTACGGATATCAAGCTGATTAACACTCCGACAGAGGTCGATCACTATCAGATTCGGCGCGTGATCGACATTTATGTATCCACCAAGACAGAGGCATTGCAGAGAGTCGGAAGTGAAATCAGTAAACTCCTCGCCAACACGCAAACTGACAAGAACACGGTCCTGAACCTGCGCGGTGCCGTCGTCAGCATGAACCACTCATTTGCCGAGTTCGGGATCGGGCTGATCATTGCCGTGCTGATGGTCTACCTCATTTTGATGACGCAGTTCACCTCTTTCATCGATCCGTTCATTATTCTAATGGCAATTCCACCGGGGCTCGCCGGTGTTGTGCTGATTCTGCTGGTGACCGGCAGCACTCTGAACATCATGTCCCTGATGGGAGTAATCATGATGACCGGTATCGTGGTATCGAACAGCATTCTGATTGTCGAATTTGCCGGCACACTTCACAGTCAGGGATTGTCATTATTAGAATCCGTTGTCCAGTCTTGCAAGATCAGGCTGCGGCCAATCCTTATGACATCCCTGGCAACGTTGCTGGGCATGATCCCGATGGCTCTTGGAATGGAAGCGGGCAGCGAGCAATATGCACCGTTGGCGCGTGCAGTCATCGGTGGCCTGGCCGTCTCCGTGGTGGTAACCGTCTTCCTGGTGCCGGCGGTGTATCTGATCGTTCATGGCAAGCACGAGAAACATACTGCAACCGCTGAAGAGGCGTAGAAACGATGAGACTATTGACGAGCTTTCGACCGTGTTCCAAGGCGCTCTTTGCGCTTGCCATTGCTTGCGTTATTCCGCTACTCGGGCTCGCAACAAGCGCTTACGCACAATTACCGGATGCCCACGGAGTTTCGCTGGTTCTACTTGCTGGGCAAAATGCTGCGCCGATTGCGCAGATAACGA
>Ga0302325_10035249_pt1 | contig 10226 bp, 10 predicted proteins | sample Palsa_T0_2_FD_201948 | JGI IMG/M metagenome (GOLD analysis project Ga0302325, IMG submission 201948) | Peat permafrost microbial communities from Stordalen Mire near Abisko, Sweden - Palsa_T0_2 | ecosystem: Environmental > Terrestrial > Soil > Palsa > Peat permafrost | place: Sweden: Abisko...
CGTGATGGAGCTCGCATGGTGAGTGGAACCAGGTTAACCACGACGGAGCCGCTTAAGACAACGGAAAAGATTGGTGCGCGGCTGGTCGCATCCGGCTTCACCGTGCGCGAAACCGTCGTTTTGCTAAGCACGATCTACAACTACACTTTCAGCTTTGTGATGGAAGAGCAGGCCGTATTTCCGACTCCGGGCGAACGGTCGCCCTTCTACTCGATCGGGGGGAGGAATGCGCGTCTCGACCCCGCGATCTTTCCGTACCAGCGGCAGGCTTCATCGATTCTCTTCGACCGCTTTGACCGTCGTTACCGAGAAGGTTTGGAGCTTATTCTTCAGGGTGCAAGGCCGGAAACCCCGGGAAATGGGGCGTAAGGCGCCAGGAAAAAATGATGGACGCGAACCGCACTCCAAAGCCATGCGCACGCTGCACAGGTCGCCCCGCGACTGTCCGAATACATGGGCTGGTCTGTTTTCGAAGAGATATGCGGCCAATGGCTCCAACGGAACGCTCAACAGCGCCTCGGCCTCAACGTTCGAAAGATGGCCCGATACTGGAGCCGGGATGGCCGCACGGAGATTGACCTCATAGCTGAACTTGACAACGGAACATTTCTCTTCGGCGAGTGCAAGTGGCGCACAGAGAGCGTTACGCGATTAAACGACCTGAGCGCCTTGCAAGCCAAGGTCGCCAGCCTGCCCGAAGCGCGCTGGCGCAGGCAGCCCGGTTACATTCTCTTTGCCTCAGGCGGCTTCTCTCCCGAGCTGCTGCAACTTGCTGCTGATCCGACTGAACGACTGCATCTCGTTGCAGAAGGCGATATGCTCGCCTCATAGATGGTCATGAGCTTGTTGGTCTATCCATCGGGAAGTAGGCGGGGTGGAATATGAGCAAGAATCTTCGGAAGCTAGGTCGCGGTCTTGAGCCGTGCGAGCCGCGTCCGTGTGCAGGAGGAAGTCCTCGCCGGATTACTGATTCCCGCCGCTCGCAAGAAATCCTCCATCGACGACGAGGATTTGCCCGGTGACGAACGAAGAGGCATCGCTGGCAAGGAAGACCGCGGACCCGACAAGTTCTTCCGTTTTACCAAAGCGGCCTATCGGCGTGCGCATCAGCAACTCTTTGCCGCGCGGGCTGTCGTCCAGCAACGCGGCATTCAGAGCCGTGCGAAACACTCCGGGCGCGATTGCATTGACGGTCACTCCCAGCGGGCTCCATTCCACCGCAAGCGACCGCGTCAACGCTCCGACAGCAGCTTTGCTCGACGCATAGGCGGTAACTTCCTTCAGGCTCACGAAGGTATTAAGTGAAGCGATATTGATAATCCGGCCATAACCGCGTTCCAGCATGTGTTTGCCGAATATCTGGCAGGCGCGGAGTGTCCCGGTAAGATTCGTATCGATGATGTCGTTCCAGAGCTCCTCAGAAAAGTCGAGTGTCGGGGCGCGCTTGATCTTGCCCGCGCAGTTGATGAGGATATCGACTTTGCCGAATGAAGCGACCGTACCGTCCAACAAGGCCTGAAGCGACGCGCGGTCAGTCACGTCAGATGTGAGGCGTAGCGCTCGCACCCCAAGGTTTTCTATCGCGGAGGCCGCCGCATCCACCTGTTCCTGGCGCCGTGAACTCGCCACCACGTCGCATCCAGCTTCGGCCAGACCGAGCGCGATCGCGAGTCCGATACCCGAAGTACCACCTACGACGACAGCCGACTTGCCGTCGAAGTCGAACTGAGACTTTCCCATTGCGCCTTCTCCTAGAGCATTTTCACTTCTACTCTGCACAGGCAAGTGTAGCGAAGTGCGTCTTTTCTTGAGGAAAAGCCGCGTGGACGAAGGTTGCCCTGTATACACCAGAAGTGAAAATGCTCTAATGCTCCACAATTCGGCCCAAAATCTCTGCCGCAACTTCCTCTGCCGGACGGTCGTTTTCTACGATCCATGCGTCGTGCGGCGGCACCAGAGTCGCCAATTGACTGTCGAGCAGAGCCGGGGTCATAAATTCATGCTTCCTGCTCTCCAGCCGCCCGGCCAGGAATCCCCTTGGAGTCTGGAGCAGACAGAACCTTACCGTCTCGGCCGGGAAATCCTTTCTTAGCGTCTCGCGATAGTGCTCTTTCAGTGCCGAACAGGCGAGCACCCCGCTCTTGGTGGCCTTGAACCACTCCAGAAGCAAAGCGTTTAAGGTCTCAAGCCATGGTTGCCTGTCCGCGTCGTTCAGAGCGATACCGGCCGCCATCTTCTCCTTGTTTGAGCGTGGATGGTAGTCATCGCCATCCGCGAACTCGATCCCGGCGCGGGCTGCGACGAGTGTTCCGATCGTCGTCTTGCCGGCGCCGCTCACACCCATGAGAACCAAAATCATCTGTCTCCTCACAGACCGAGAAACACGGGTTTGATGTGGCGCTCGAAGAGATTCGCGGTCACATTCTTGGCCACGATCGCTTCGTTGGCTTCGAGTGCGTGAAGATACCGGTCGCCCATCTTGGCCGCCACCTTGAAACCCACATGGAGCAACTGGCGAAAGCTCGGATTGTAGGCCGGGTTCGTCTGATCGTGACGCAGCGCCGAGGTAAAGTGCACGCTGGTCCACCTGTCGACTTCCGCCGTCGAAGGCAGCCGCGCCGGGTCAATGTCAATCACCGTCGCGTAAGGCGCGCAGAGTTCCTCGCGGTGAGCGTAGGCCTCGGCATAGACTTCCTTGGAGATTTTTAGCCCGTCTCCATCTGATTCCGCCAGCCCGATCAACTCCTCGAGCCAGGTGGTGCCGGCAGTCTTCAGATGCACTCCGGCGCCGAAGCTTGTGACTGCCTCATGGATTGCCTTGTAGATTGAAAACTTGTCTGAGCCGGAGTGGACGCTGAGTTTCAGGTTTGCGGGAAACCCGTAGGTCTCTATCGCAAAGGCAATCGCCGCGAGGTCCTCATTGAACTCCTTGGTAAACTGAGCCAGGTCTCCGACATAGTCGACGCCCTTGTTGAAGCGTCCGGTAAACTTCGGTGCGATCGTCTGTATCGGGATCTCTTCATCGGCGATCATGGCCAGAATCACCAGTAGTTCGACCGGCGTCTGCGGCGAGTCGGTCTCATCCATCGAGACCTCGGGCACAAAGTTGCCGGTCCCTTTCTTCTCCACCAGCAAGCGGTAGATCTCGCCGGCATGCTGCACTGCGGCGAGAAACTTGTTGGCTACGCCCTTCACAAAAGCCTCGTCGGTCTCGAACGGCGCGGCGACCCGCGGAATCGTCACCGTACCCACCAACTCCGGATGCCGCGATAAGAAGGCCGAGACGTCTTCAGGCTTGGCCGGCTTGCCGATCAGGTCGGCGACATCGAGGGTGAAAAAGTCGCACGGCTCGACGAAGCGGTCGACCGTCTTCAGGTTGATGTGGTCAGCATCGAGAAAGTACGGCCTGGTCCAGCCCAGCTTCCGCACAGCCAGATCCGCGGCCGCCCGCGTCTGGCTTGGCTCTGAGCCGATGATCATGTGCTCGCGGTTCGATTTGTTCCAGACCGGGACCACCTCCACGCCCGCCTCCCTCGCGAGAATGCACGCGCACAACTGCGCCTTCGCCTGATGGGCGAATCGATCGCCGACTCCAATTGAAAACTTCGGTAGTACCAACTTCTCCGTCATCTACCTTCACCCTTCGTGCCAATATATGTTGCGCAACCTGCGCTCATCAGTGGCTATTCGCAAAGCGCCCTTCGTAAGCCCACAGGCCCAATCCCGGATTCGAAATAAAGAAGACCTCCTCACCATCCACCGTGTTGTATCCGTCCTTGAGCATGGCTGGATCGTATTTCTTCATCATCCCGGAGAGGTCGCCGTACTGGTAACCCACCCCCTCGATCTCCTCGCGAGTAAGGCGCCCGGGGCCGTAGCGAATGCTGAATCGTCCCTCACTTGAGCCGTGGATCAGATGGGCCGCCGCGCTGAGATTCGCGGCCAGCTCCGGGTCACTCTTCACCGCTTCGAGCGCGGCCGGCGTTCCGCAGTAGCCATACCGCCGAATCAACGTGTCGATGGCCGCGTCTTCGCCAAACTCATGCACTCCCGGCGCGAGCACAATCAACTCGGCATCGTCGGCCAGGGCCATGCGGGTGCGATAGATGCTCTTGTTGCCCAGCCACGTGCTCTTGAATTCGTGAGGATCGAGAAAGACCACGGCCTTCCTGATCTCACGCTGGAGCATCAGGAAGTTCACTTCGAGGCTCAGCCCGGCAGCCAGCCCGAAGCACTCCGTATCGTCGCCGACATAGAGCCCGCGCAGAACGAGCGCCCCCGCCTCGTTCTTGCCGATCACGGTCAGCACATAGACGATCGGCAGGTCTTTGGCGAATCGTTCGCTGGCGCAGTTCAGAACGCGGCGGACAGGGGTATCGACCCTTCCCATCATGCGCTCCATTCCGTAGACGGCGCCCAGAAAATGCGAGCGGTGAATGCCCAGCGAGCCGCCGGTCCCCACGAAGATATTCTTGCTACCGCCTGCCATGCCGACCACTTCGTGAGGAACGACCTGGCCGATCGACAGAATCAGGTCATGGCCTCCCTCCCTTAAAATCTTGTTGACCTGCGCCGGCCAGGCATAATCGACCTTGCCTTCGCTCACCTCATTGACAAAATCGCCGGGAACCTCGCCCAGGGTCACAACATCATTGCGCCAGTCGTGCGCTCGGAACAGATGTCCGGGAGTCGCGCCGAACATAACGCTGCGCTCTTCCTCGCTCACCGGCTTATGTGTGCCGAGCGCAGGCAACACGGCGGCGAGCGCGCCACCGTAGCGCTCCCATGTCCACTCGGTGAACCGTCCGGCCCTCGAATGAAAGCGTGTAAAGTCCGGCGGTATCGCGATCACCCGCCGGCGAACACCAAGCTTGTCGAGCGCCTCGAAGAGGCCGGCACGGGCCTCGGCGTCAGACAACTCGGTGGTCGGCGATCCTGCGGCAAAGAATATGCTCATCGTCTTTCCCTTAACGCAATTCCCATTCACTCATCAACCCGCGGACTGTTCCATGCCAAGAGTGCTGCTCCCAGGTATCTGGCCCAGACGAGGCACAAGTAGCTGGAAGATACCAAGCGATACAACATAAGCCGATGCTGCGAGGGTAAAGATCAAGAGCGGATGCAGCGAGAAGAATTGCTTGACCAACCAGGTAAACGTCGCCCCGCCCAACGCCCCCGCGGCGCCTCCAAGCCCGACAACCGTCGACACAACACCCGAGGGAAACATGTCCGTCGGAGTGGAGAAAAGGTTTGCCGACCACCCCTGGTGCGCGGCCGCCGCAAGCGAAATCAGGAGCACGGCGGGCCATGCATTTGCCGGGAAAAGGTGTGCCAGGTGAGGAACAAGAACCACCGGGAGCACGGCGATGGCGCACACCAGCAAGGCGAACTTGCGGCCGCTATCAACCGAATGCCCGCTCTTCATGCGCCAGCCGGAGAGCGCGCCTCCGCCGATCGAGCCGACGCTTGAGACGGCGTAGACGCAGACGATCTCCCAGTACGCATGCTTTAGATCAAGTCCATAATTCTCGTTGAGAAACTTGGGCAGGTAGAAGAGATAAAACCACCAGATAGGATCGGTCAGGGCTTTGGCAATCGCAAACGCGTAGAGTCCCCGGTTCCTGAATATCGCCCGGTAAGCCGTGGTGCCCGCAAGGACCGGGGCTAGATTTTGTTGGATTGTCGCTGGGCCGGGGCGAAGCCTGTTGTACGGAAAAATAAGCCAAAGGACCAGCCATCCGAGCCCCATCGAGCCCGTGGCAACAAACGCTGCCCGCCAGCCCCATTTCATCGTGACCGCGGCGACCATGGCGGGAGCGATGAAGGCGCTCGCGTTCGACCCTGAATTGAAGATGCCTGTCGCCAGCGCGCGCTCTTCTGAGGCAAACCACTCCGTCGTCGCCTTAATGGCGGCGGGGAAATTACCCGATTCGCCGAGACCAAGCAGTGCGCGAACAATGCAGAATCCAGCCACCGAGAAGACAAACGCATGACTCAGCGAAGCCAGCGCCCACACCGAAATCGCGAGAGCATATCCGATCTTCGTGCCTACCATGTCGATAGCCCGGCCGGCAGTAACCAGGCCGACACCGTACGCAAGCTGAAAGCAGATCACGATATCGCCATAGTTGTTATTGAAGACGCTCTGATGGGCCGCGTCGAGACTCGGGTTCCAACCCATAAATGGCAGATTGTGGAGCAGAGGTTCGATCAACGAGACCACCGAACGATCCATGTAGTTGATCGTGGTGGCCGCGAAGAGCAGTGCGCAGACAAACCAGCGAAGATTGGCCCCATCGAACCTGCCCAGGCCAACTTCAGATTTCGAGCCATAGAGGACCGAGTTGACTCGAATTCGGGCCAGGTTCGTGACCTTAGACATGCTCAAGGTTTTTCCTTTGTTACGGGATCACAGGACCAAGAGAAAGTCGCACCAATGCAGTCCGCGGTCTGACCACATAGCAGGTGATAGTGTCCGTTGTGCAGGAGCGTGCTGTCAATCAAAAAGCTTCGTCGGTTGAACGTCATTCCTGATGTCGCCTAACCGGGCAAAATGGCCTGTCGGAACCGATCAATGAATTGCGGCGTTCACGGAAGACCGCTGATCGAATAATCCGGCTCGTCCCCGCGAAATCCAAGAACCGTCTTTCCGAACTCGTCACCCATATGCTGCTTATACTGCTCGTGCGTAAATCTCAGATATTGTTCAGTGGCAGCCGGGTCAAGATAATCCTCCAGCAACTGCGAAGTATCTTTCACACGCTGCGGATTGGTATCGGAGCGCGTCGGAGATGTACGAAACTCATGATCGGCGATCAGCACAGTCCAGCTACCCGCCGGCGCGGCCCAGTCCAACACAGCATTGTGCAATGGAAGAGCGACCGCCGCTCCATTCTGATCAACAGCAGCCGCACTGACTGTATCGGGTGGCAGACTCTCGTGAATCGAAGCCCCGCCATTGACAGGTATCTTCTTCAGAATCGCAATCGCCTGCATCCGCAACTCGGGCGCGTTCGTTGTGAACTTACCCCCGGCAAAGCCGCTCGGATATCCGGCATCATCCACGATCCACACCCGCATGTCGCGGCCCTTCGCCTCGGCAACAAACTTAGCAAAGAAGGCGAAGTACTCCGGCGACAAGTACGCAAAGGGCATGCCAGAACCTGCCTGCACGGTCACCGCTCGAAAGCCGAGACCGTGCAACGTGTCCAGGTCGCGCTCCACCTGCTCGATACTCACCGGTCCATTCAGACCATAGTAGGGCTCTGGACCATATTCCGGAGAAGCATCTTTCAATGCAGACTCCACCTCAGCTGCGGTGGGATCTTGGATAAGCTGCCACCGCTGTTGACCTGAAGCGGTCGAGGCGTACAGCAACCACGAGCCACCAAGCACTGCGGCCATCAATAGCGAAGCACTTCGACGATGCGGCCAACGCATAGAAAAGCTCCGTAACTATCTTTCGTACGGCTTCTGCGCTGTCAGAAACGGATCGAGTGGCAGGTTCCAAATCGACGCAGCATCCGGACGGGCAGGGGCAAATTTAGGTATTTCCGGGCGGATATCTTTTGCAATCGGCAAATCCAGCTCGCGGATCGCCTCGACCACGCATTTCGTCAATTCCAGAGCACCGTAGGAATTAAAATGCGTATCGTCCTTTAACTCCTCCGCCTGTCCCGGAAAGGTATTCGCCGGATAATGAACAAATGCCATCCGCGTTCCCTCCGGTCCCATCGCCTCAAACAGCGTTTTGCTCATCGCATTCAGATCAATGAGTGGAACGCTCTGTTCCTTCGCGACCTCGCGCATGGTCTCAGGGTAGCCACCCAGCGTCTGCTCTACCGTCCCATCCGCCGCGAAGCTGCGCCTGTTCATGGAAGTAACCAGTACAGGGTAAGCACCCTTCTCTCTCGCGAGCGAGATATACTTGGTCAATAACTCCTTATATTGTCGAATCGGCACCTGACCAGCGCCCGGCTTTTGATCGTTATGCGCAAACTGCATGAATAAGTAGTCGGCTCGGCGAAGGCTGCTCAATATTTTGTCGAGCCGGCGCTCTCCCACAAAACTGCGAATCGTTTCGCCAGATTCGGCGTGGTTGGCAATGGCGAGCTTTTCAGTAAAGAAAGCAGGGAGCATCTGCCCCCACGCCGCCCACGGCTCTTTATCCTGGTCAACGACGGTGGAGTCGCCGGCAAGATAGACCGTCGGCACCGAGACCGCCTCAATCTCAATCGTCTTAAAGCTGGGGTGATCCCCGGTAAATTCCAGAGTCAGCTTGTGATCCCAATCCATATTTCCGATTTCACGAGGCTTAAGCTTGACGGTCTGGTCAGGAGCAATCAATGGGCTACGAACATTGACAATGAAACTCCTCTTGAGCGATTGCCCCGCCTTCGTCTCAACGCCCCAAAGCATCAATCGCCGTGCCTCTGCTTTGATCGTCGTGGTGCTCGCGGCTGTGCTGTTCCCCAGAACTACCGTCACTAGATAGTTGCCTTCAGGAACCGGCCCAGAAACAAAGAACGGCGCATCTCCCACACAGCTCCCGTCCTTCACAGCGGGCGGCGGAGCCAGATCGAAACCAAAACTCCGCGATCCATCCTTCAATCCATCCACAGAGTTGTCGATGGTACCGGCTAAAGTTTGGAATCCGTGCCGGCCAGAGTCGGAACAAGTAAGCTTCCACGAGGTAGGCGTAGCGGCCACCACCGGCAGGGAGAACGCGAGCAGGCACGTGCCGATACCAACCAACCGCCGCAGCAGGTTCATCATTGCTTCGCGCTCCGCTGCGCCGGTCCAGCTTCACTATGTCGCGCGAAGCGATCGACCTCAGCGCCGGCTAGAAGGAATCCGCCGACACCATAAGTGAAGCTCGAAGAGGGCAAATAATGCGCCGGCGCCGCGCCCGTTTGCTGGATGCCGCCGAGCCGGCCATTAGCATAAATCTGGTGCACCAGCCCAGCCCACGCCTTCTCGATGATTGGCGTGTAGACTGAACGCTCCAGCACGCCGTGATTCACTCCCCAGGCCAGAGCAAATGTAATGAGGGCTGACCCCGAGGTCTCCGGCAGAGGAAAATCAGCAGCGTTCAGCAGGCTCGCATGCCAGAGTCCCGTCTCGGCATCCTGCAGCACAGCCACTGCAGCGGCCATCTCCCGCAACTGAGCTTCGTACTTCTCCCGTCCCGGATCCTTCGCCGAAAGATAATCGAGCGTCCGCGCAATGCCTCCCATCACCCAGCCATTGCCGCGCGACCAGAAGATCGGGTTGCCGTGGCTGTCCATCGTATGCAGAAAGGTAATGTCGCGGAAATACAGATGGCGCTGCCGGTCATAAAGCAGCTTCGAGGTTTCCCACCAGTGCTGATCGAGGTAAGCAAAATACTTCTTGTCGCCGGTCGCCGCGTCTAGTCGCGCCCACACTGGCGGAGCCATGAAGAGTGCATCGCACCACCACCAGGGAATCTGCGCCTGGTTCGCGGGAATCGCTGCTGTCGCTCCGCTCAGCAGGTTGTCCAAAGCCGCCTGCGTGGGTGCCTTCATCGCCGGCTTGTGTTGCTGCAGGTAGAGCTCAAGGTAAGTCTGGCCAACGCTCTGTCCATCTGCATCGGGACGCTCCGAAGTCAGCTCCCAATGGAACTTCTCACCCATCGCCTCCATGGCATGGCTATAACGCGGATCATGCAGCGTTGTCGAAGCCGCCATAAATCCCGTGTACAGCACGCTCCACGTCCAGATGCGGTCGAAGTAAGGCTGCCCTTGCACTAACTGCCAGTCCGCGACCTTCCGGACTGCCGTCTCCACCGCCTGCGGTCGGGCGGCCCCGGACAGACGCGCCCTTGGACCGGGGTCTTCCGGCGCATCTCCGAAATGCCGCGCAGTGTCTTTCTGGATATCGGCGATCTCTTGCGGTGTAAGCGACTGCTGTGCAAGGAGAGCGACGGACGATAAGAACAGAATGCATAGAGCAAGTGGGATCGATGCAGCGAAGACGCGGCGATGACGGTGAAAGCGAGTCCCGGTATGGTCCTTCCAAAGCACTTGTTTTACCTTCAACCGCAGCTTCACAAGCGTCTCCGCAACGCCGGCAACGAAGAGTAAACATCCAGCGGTTTGGCGGTGCGGTCTTACCACGACCGGAAGATTACCCTATCCGCGTTCGTTTGGGAAATGATTTCTTCCCAGTAGAATTCCACCATTTGTAGCGTTTTACCCCACCGGCTC
>Ga0302325_10035253_pt1 | contig 10225 bp, 4 predicted proteins | sample Palsa_T0_2_FD_201948 | JGI IMG/M metagenome (GOLD analysis project Ga0302325, IMG submission 201948) | Peat permafrost microbial communities from Stordalen Mire near Abisko, Sweden - Palsa_T0_2 | ecosystem: Environmental > Terrestrial > Soil > Palsa > Peat permafrost | place: Sweden: Abisko...
TCCAAAGACTTTGTAGTACGCGTTCAGCGGGCGTTCTCGGTGGTTTTTTCACATCGGTGGTGATAGATGGATGATGCGCATTTGCAGAAGCAGGCGCCAACGCCTTGAGCTGCTGGAAAGTCTGGCTAGAGCCCATTACCTTGAGTGCCTTGCGGTCTAGTTTCTTGCTGGAGGTTTGCGGCAGCTCATGGACGCGGACAAATAGCGAGGGGACCATGAACGAGGGCAGACGGGCGTGCAATTTGGATGTAAGGTCCTCTTGTGACAGAATCACACTTTGGTCAAGATCCTCGATGAAAGCAGCCAACGTTGGAGTCCCACCTTGCGGTTCGATGATCTCAGCAACTACGCGCACCCCATGTAGAAGGAAAGAGATGTAGTGTTCAACCTCAGCGAGCTCGAGGCGCTGCCCGTTGAGTTTGGCTTGGGAGTCGATACGGCCAATGAAGTGCAGCATCCCGTCTGCCTCGTGACGAACCATATCTCCAGTCTTGTAGAATCGAGCGTCATTGCCGCCGTCCACGTCAAAGTCGGTTGTCCATCGTGGTGCTCTCACGAACCTCCTTGCCGTCTCATCCGGCTGCGAGAGATACTCGCGCGCAAGCTGCGGTCCCTGCAACAAAAGCTCGCCTGTACAACCCACAGGTAATAGGACATTGATATCATGCGGACTGACAACCCAGGCTGTACAACCCACAGGCAACCCAATCGTTGTCGGGTCTTCGTGCTTCGCACGGAAAGAATACATCGTCGAGAAGAGGGTGTTCTCTGCAGGTCCGTACGCATTGATCAGATGTACTTTAGTCGGGTCTACCCACTTCTCGAGGATACTCCGTGTGGGTGCCTCTCCTATCATCATGAGTGTCTTGACGGACGGGATCTCGACCGGGTGAGGAAGGAGGTGCATTGTTGACGGGGTCATGAAAAGCCAATTGATGTCGTGCCCTCGGATGGTAGCACCCAGGTGCGCGAGGTCGTTGGATGCGTCCGCAATGACCAGGCAACCCCCGTGCGCGAGGGTGAAGAAAATCTCGCAGGCGTGAATGTCAAATGCGAAGGCAGCGTTCTGTAGAGTGCGAGTGGTCGGTCCAAAGTCCATGCGGGAACCGTAGAATGCGATTGCACTGCTTAACGCCCTCTGCTGGAGGAGAATCGCTTTCGGAAGGCCGGTGCTGCCGGAGGTATAGACTACGACGGCGGGATCCGATGGCTGAATGTTGGCAATGTCGGCTGATCGCGCATCCTCATGGACTGCAAGAAGACGATCTTGGAGCTGTTGGTCGACAGTGAGAACCTCGCTGAGGCTAGCGAACCGTTCTGCCTGCTTTGCGTCGGCCAAGATGAGCTTTGCTCCGGCTTGTTGCACCAGCTGTAAGAGGCGCTGCGTTGGATGGCTTTGATCTAGAGCTAAATATGCTCGTTTCAACTGCTGCACGGCCAGCATAACGACAGGCACCCAGCGGGATCGTGAGAAGCAAATCGCGATCGTCTCTTCGGCAGGTGACAAGGCGAAGTTGGACTGGATGTAAAGTGCCAGAGCGGAGGCGTATTTTCCAATCTCGCTATACGTCAGCACGCCGTCCCAAGCCTCGATGGCGATCTTAGTTGGAGCTGACTGTGCCCAGTGCGAGATGAGCTGCGGCGCTGTTGACTGCGCGTGTTGTGGAGTGAAAGAGTTCCAGATCGCTATTTGGTCTCGGTGGTAGGGACTGTAAATTTTAATGTCGGCAAGGGTCGCGCCAGTGCCTGCAGAGCGGAGCTGCTTGATTATGTGAAAAAGAGTATGGACCATATTGCTGACCAGATGTGGCGACGCTACAGTGGCATTGAAAATTGCTTCAATGGAAAGTTTCCCTTTGCTAGGCTTCATCTCCAGCACCAAGGGGGAGGTAAAGTAGCCAGCTGGATTGTCGTACGCAGGGCCACTGGCAACCAGCTTGACCAGATCATCATCCCGCTGTTCAGAAGGCGGGATGATGATCTGAATTACAGTATCAAACTGAAGGGCTCTTTGGTCAAGACGTTCAATCTGTGCCGGCCCAATTTGCGCATGAGATAGGACCTGCATCAAGTGTTGCTGCTCGCCACGCAGCCAAGTATGCAGATCAAATCCGCGGACATGGTCGAGGCGGGACCGAACAGGCACTGTTGCAACACAGGGCCCCATGATCCTGTCGCCGTCCTGTATCCCCAGGGATCTCTCGGACATGACCGACCCGAAGACGACGTCCTCTGACGCTGAGAACGCAGAGAGCGTCAGCGCCCATGCAGCGTGGAGTTGTGTGGCATCCGTAATACCTCTGGTCGCGTTCCCGACGTCCATGTCCATGTCAACCTCGAAGAACTGCGTAGCTTCCACACGGTCCTGGCGGGAGTCCGGGAATACTCTGGTGTGCTCGGCATCTCCAAGTGTCTGGATCCAAAAGTCATGGAATTCAGCATCATCTTCCTGGCCTGCCCGTGCTCGTGCGTGAACGAAGGCAGCATACGGCACGATCATGTTTGGTTGTAGCTTGGAACGATACGCCGCATTCAGCTGCGCCGAGAACAAGTCCCAAGTGATAGCATCGAAGACTGCGTGGCTGGCATATGACCACAGCTCCGACTGTGGTCCGGTGGCAGCTAAGGAGAACTGCACCAGCGGCGATCCTTGCTCCCAAGGGCGAACAATCACACCGTGAGCCTCCGTCAATGGATCCATTAGATCACTCGCGGCTAGAACAGCTTGGAAGTACCCGAAGCCGTCCACATAGATGATGCGTGTTCGCAGGATTGGATTCGCGGCCACAACTTGCCTCAGTCCGTTCCGAAGCCGCGCTGCGTCTAGATCAGCTGAAGCAAGCGCAAACTGATACTTCGCGACGTATGAGCCCTGCTGCTGCGTAGAGAGAGCCATGACACCCTCCTGGAATGCCGTGCATGGGTAAATATCCTCGATCTCGACATCTGCAAGCTCTTTGTGAATAGCAGCGAGAACGGCCGTATGCTGCCGCCATGGGCCGAGCATGGAGAAAGGTGCTGTGGCAGGGCTGGACGGTCTCCTTGAGACAGTGTCAGTTGATTCTCTCAGCGCAAATGCCAGGTCCATCAATGTCGGTCGTTTGTAAATGTCGGCTACACCAATTTGTCGCTGACAGCGGCTCCGACAAAGGGCAACGAGGCGCATGGCGACGACAGAATCTCCGCCATGGTCAAAGAAGTTGGATAAGGGATTCATTTGCACTTTGCTGTCCGCGCCAAGGCCCAGGGCTTCAATCCAAAGAGCTTGTGCAAGGGTGAGTTCAGGCGTTGCCAATTCCCAGTCCGGGTCGCTCTTTTGATCGTGCGAACTCGCTTGACGGCTGAGATGTGAAGCGGTGTAGCTTCGGAGTTCATCGGCTGGAATATTGCACACAATACTGCGTAGCTTCTTTCGATCCCGTTTCCCCGTGACTGTTGCCGGGAGCACGGGCAAAGGGATGAAGAGTGTTGGCATCATGTATCGGGGTAGTTGGGCGCGGAGGACCTGAACGACAGGCGCAATGAGGACGTGCCATCGGGTTTGCAGCGATTGAGCTGAATCGCCGCGCACAGTGCATAGCGACACCAAGACCTCTTTCCCCTGCAATTCGACAATATCCACACATGCTTCATGGACAACACCAGCCCCAGCTGAGAGCAGTTTTGCTTCGATCTCGGCCACCTCGATTCTCACGCCTCTTAGCTTTATTTGCTGGTCCCGGCGGCGCAGATACGTAAAGGAGCCGTCCAAGTTCGAGCGGACCAGGTCACCCGTTCTATAAAACCGTCGACCTGGAGTTGCCCACGGCAAATTCACGACGAAGCTTTGCAATGTCGCTGGCTCGTTGCGGTAGTAGCCCCGTGCGAGCCCCGGGCCCTCGATCAGCAGCTCCCCCACTGCGCCCAGCGGCATGCGAACGTGCGGGTTTTCAGGATGCGTTACCCACGCGCGGCCGCAAGTGACATGGCCGATGTTACGTGGATCGCCAGCAACAGCACGGGTGGCTGTCGCCAAAATGCTGCATTCGGTCGGACCATAGGCGTTGTACAAACGAACGGGGGTAGAAAGCCATGTGTCGTAGAGCGCTTTATTGGGGGCTTCGCCAGCCAGCACCAAGACTTCCAGACTCGGCACTTGGTCAGGACGTAGCAGGGTGGCCACGGTTGGAGTTAGGCTGACGTCTGTGGCGGCATACCGGGCTATCGCACCTGCGAGGTCATCCAGGCGCTCGGCCTCGGATGGCATAATGATTGTCCCGCCTGCTAGTAGCGTTGTCCACATATCGTCAATGGAGACGTCGAAGGAGAAAGGGGTTACTTGAAGGACGCGGGAGCGAAGGGTGCGCTCTAATGGGCCCAATCGAGCCAGTGCAGCTGTGAGATACGCTCTATGTTCAACTTCGATGCCTTTTGGAGTTCCACTCGTCCCGCTGGTAAAAAACAGGTAGGCGACTGTTTCTGGGGGTATCTGCGGTAGCGAGGCGGCGAGCGCGCAACTTGTGTCCGACTTGAGGTCTGCCCCGAGCTCAACAGTGCACTTCACGTCGGCAGACCAAAACTGCTCCATCCCTGGAGAGCAGACCATCAACGTAGGATAGGGACGAAGCTGGTTCAGAATCTCTTGGTTCCGCGAGGTCGGATTGTTTATGTCGAGGAACATAATCGTTCCGCCTGCGCGCAGGACCGCGAGTAAGCCGACCACCGTCCAGATCGACTTATGTGTGTGGAAGGGTACCACGTCTCCGATGCCAAGCCCAAGACGCCGTAGTCTGAGAGCCAAGCGCTCCGAAAGCTGGTCTAGCTCTCGGTACGTGATCTCGCCGTTCCAGCCAACAACAGCTTGCTTGTTCGGATGTTTCTGATTGGCATTGAAGATATACTCGTGGACAGTCTGCTGGCAAACTTCGGTCACAGCAGCCTCATGGCGCGGATGAGCCACTTCCAGACCCTGCGGGGGAAAGAGCGCAAGTGTTGATATGGTGTCTTCAGGGAGAGCCTGGATAAGAACACAGAAAAGGTGTTCCAGGCACTGAAGGACACTGGGCCCGTCCACGCCGACAGCCTGAGGCAAGTATTCCATTTTCAGCGTCAGCTGACCTCCACTCGGTACGCACTCCACCCAGCATGCGTATGATGCCAGAGCTTCTTCTTGTGTCAGCTCAGTATCGAGATGCAAGTCGATATCTTGGAGCAGCTCTGTGCTAGTAAGATCAGGCTGTACCACAAGCATCGTCTGGAACGTACACGCGCGCCTCTCGTCCTCGCCCAGACGAGTAATTCTCTGTATACCCAAGTGCGCGTGGCGAGTAGTCTCGAGAACAGTCCTCTGTACAGATGCGAGCAGATCGCCCACCGTCTCCGCTTGACTCGTACGCAAGCGTAAGGGGCAGGTGGCAAGCATGGGTCCTGCAATTTGGAGCGCATCGCAGCGGTCTGACTCCCGGCCAGAGACAGCCATTGCGTACACGACGTCGTCGCTGCCTTGGTATGCACCGAGGAGCAGAGCCCATGCTGCTTGTAGATATGTCGCGACGGTAGTATTTGTTTTCTCTCCGGCAGCTGTTGAGGGAATGTCGAGCTTTCGAGAGCAATATGCCCACTCGCTTTCGGCTGCCAGCGAGTTTGTAGGTGCTGGAAGTGGCCAGTTCGATACCGAACTGTGCTCCAAGGTAGACTTCCAAAAGGCCGCGCTAGCTGCCGCAGAGGTGCTGTCTCGCCGCTCGTCCAGTGCTATTGTGAATGGAAGCACTGGTGGCAGCGGCTGTCGGGTATACGCAGCTTTAAATGTGTGCAAGACGAGACGCAGAGTGAAAAGGTCGAAGATTGCGTGGTGCATCGACAAGACAAAGAGCTGTGGATTTGTGACAAGGCCAGCTCTGACCATGGGACCTCCTAGACCGAAGTGCTTGCTGTTGTGGGACTGTAGCAAGTCTGCCAGGTTCTCAAAGGAAGGCAAGTTCCCGTTGCCGTCGTCGACGATGACTTGTACAAGACCCTCGGTGGGACTCAAGAAAAACCGCGTTCGTAGAGTTTCGATAGTTGAGACAGTTGCGAGCCACGCAGCAGACAATGCGAGTGCATCAGCTCCCTGCCCCATTTTGAAGACATATCTCGCCACGTTCGCACGGCTGTCTCGAGACGAGACCGCAAGAAAGCCCTCCTGAAGAGCCGTGCATGGAAATACATCGCGCACTGCTTCTTCCGGTATACCACAGGCCTTTGCAGCTTGTTGACGAACCATTGCGGTGTTTCCAGCGCTTAGAAGGGAGAAGGGAGCAGGGACCTCGGGTGACGAGGAAGCCACGGCTGGTGTGATTGCTTGTGCCATGTCTTTGAGCGTGGGTGATAACAACACCGTCTGGGCTGGAAGGTACTTGCCCCTACGGCCTAATTCCTTCGCGACGCTCATGGCCTTGATCGAGTCGCCACCAAGTTGGACGAACCCCATGTTGCTGTTGATATCAGATATTGCTAGTCCCAATTGCACGGCCAAGATATCGCCTAGTATCAATTCGTCTTCGGTGACAAGAGGCTCAAACTCACGCTCGTAAAGAGCGAACCTTCTTTCTTGAGCTGTGTCCAGAGACGCCAGGAGCGCGCGCAAGGTAGCAAGGTCAAGCTTTGAATGCGCAGTCAATGGGATAGCCGTCAAAGGTATGAACAGAGTAGGAAGCATGTATCGAGCGACAATCTCTTGCAGGCCTTCACAGGCATGAACCAGAGCCGCGAGAAGCCCTTCCGTCATTGGCGTTATCGTCGCTGTGACTCGGCGTCCAATGGAACGAGGAACGACAAACGCGACCAGCTCATGCCGCCGGTGTTGTTGCGTTGTCGAGAAACCCTCGAAAAGGGCGACAAAGTCCTGCAACTCCGGAATCGACGACAGGAAATGATAGCGAATCTCATCGAGGTCGACCTTCTGCCCGCGAATTTTGACCTGGCGGTCCTTGCGGCCCAGAATACGAATGGAGCCGTCCTTACAGCGTTCTGCGATATCCCCGGTGAGGTAGAACCGCGCGTCCGGTCCCAAAACACCGTCATACCAGGCCGGTGACTCAACGAATGCCGCCGACCTGTCGTCATGCAGATAACCCCGAGCAACGGTAGGCCCATGAATGAGAAGCTCGCCTGTAGCAGGAGCTCCTGTCCCAGCTTCGTCGTCTATCAGGATGTTCACATCGTCTGGACTGACTATGTAACCATTAAAACAGGGGACGCCGACGTTGCGTACATCTGCGCCCTCATCACGCAGCTCTGCAAACGAGAAGTATACTGTACACTCACATGGCCCGTAACTGTTGACGAGACGGCGGTTGGGCGCCCAGCAAGCGACGATTTCTTTGCTCGTTGCTTCTCCGCCGAGCACGACTGTCTTGAGTCCGGGCATGCGTGCAGGATCGAGGGTACGCGCCACAGAGGGAGTGAAGAAGGCCCAGTCGGCATTGACTCGGTTGACGAAGGCCTCTGTGCCCTGGGTGCGCTGTTCGTCGGTTGGCATGCAGATGCAGGCGCCAAGAATGAGAGCGACAATGGTTTCTACGATGCTCACGTCTAGGACACGGACATGTTAGTATTGTCTGCGCAACGAGGACATGGAGGTATGACTATACCGAAAGTGAATGAACACCATTGTAGGATCCGCGAACGAGGTCCGATGCCGAGATACGCTCCCCATGTTTCTGATGCAACGAGGATGTTGCCGTGCTCGTAAACAACGCCTTTCGGTTCTAGGATGAGTCTTAGTCAGTAGCAGTGTTCATGAATTTGGGGTGAAAGGCGACGTACTGCCCGTTGACCCTGATGTAAACAAAACACACGCAGCGTTGTTGTTGCTAACGCTTGGGAACGCTACGGCCGGCTCACGTTGGCGATACGTGTCGTCTCCAACAGGGACAATTGGAACATGTAGACCATCCAAGATCCCTTCCTGCTCCTCTCCACAAAGAACAACCTTGGGTTTACAGACAGCCAAAATTTCCTTTTTTCTGGCCTTCGGTGCATCGGGAGGAAGAGCCGTGAACGCAGCGCCACAGCGAAGGATCCTGAGCATGGCAATAACGGCGTGCACAGATTTGGGAAAACAAAATGCCACGACGTCCTCCAGCCCGACCCCATGCTGTGTTAAATTCGATGCGAGCTGGCGCGAGCGACGGTCCAGTTCTGAGTACGTAAGTTTTTCGTCTTCAAAGACAATGGCGCATTTCGTGGGATCTTTCGTCACCCATCGATCAAAGTTGCAGAGGATACCTCCGCCAAGGTACTCGGAGACAAGGCTTTTGCTGTGTAAAACCATCTTGTTCTAGCCCTTTACTGCTAACAGTTTGCGGGTAATTTGTGAGATAATGATCTAGCACTAGGAAGAGTGCTACCGGAGCTCGCCGGGGCTCGCCGGAGCTCCGCCGGCGGTTGATGCAGGTGTCGGATTATTTTCCCAGCACTTTATTCAGACTAGGAGATATCAGTACCTGGGCTGCCGTATGCATGAAGATACATGAAGGTCGGCAAAAAATGCCGAACTCACTTCTTGTCTTCAACGTCCACAATGATGGCTTCTCTACCCACATGGCTTGCGGCCATCTTCCTTTCCGTAACCCTCATAGTCACAGTCTTCGTCAAAAAGCTTCGGGCGCCAAGCGATGGGCGTCTGTCACTACTGAAGCCGATCGAGGCCGCCGAGAAAGCCAAAGCTGGCGGGTTGAAGTTGGGGCCTGAACCCACTGTCGCGACAAGTGCAGTCACTCCGCCTTTCGACTTTCGCCACGAACCACCCCGAGCGTACCGGCCTTTCAAGACTCGCACGCATGTTACCATGGGTAGGCTCTCGAATTATCTTTTAACCGGTCCTCGCGCTGACTCCTGAGGATATAGGCATCGAAAAAGTCCCCCAGTCGGACTGGATCCAGATGGACTGGGGTTATCTTGATCGACTCAACGAGCGCGTCCCTGTCATGGAAGCAAACCCGCAGTGGACAATTGGTGTGAACGAAACCAGCACTCCGGCGATCCTCGAGCTCTTTAAAGAGGTCATGATCGAGCATGTCCCCAAGCACTTTCCCTCCATGTTCCGGCTGGACGGGGACATCCTCACGAACCGTATAACGCAGCAGACTTTCGACGTGGAGCGCGCCAGTAAAGATCCCGCCCTGGCGCTGCGCACGCTCTGCCGCAACGTCGAGGAGGACTTTTATCTGATGTGCCCCGACGGACAAGGTGACTGGCGATTGCAAGGGTTCATCTCGTGCTTCCCCGGCGGGTTCGACGGGCCATCTAGAATGGGCATGTCGTTTCGAGACATCCACCTGCCCGTGCCGCATTATGAAGAGCGCATTGCCAATGGAGTGGATAAATTTGTGCGCCGAATGAAGGTGGACGGACAACTGGTGCAGCGCTTCAATGTGAGTACCTGCCTATCCCCTTTTGCCGGTATGTCTAACGAGAGTTGTGTGTGCAGTGGAGCCTCCAGGTCGACGGCAAGGACCTCTGGCGTCTCGACGGTAACAACTACTACCCCGAGAAAGGCCATACCCTGCCTGAGGAATCTCAAGGCATCGACATCGACCAGTGTTGGCTGCGCTATGAGCGACAGACGCTCAAAGTGCTCCCGGAGACCCAGGCTATTGTGTTTTGTGTCCGACTATACATGACCAGTCTGCGTGATATCGTGCGCGAGGGGAACGGCGTCGAGCTGGCGGACGCGATCGACTCGATGCCGGAGAAGTTAGGGCTGTACAAAAAGCGGCCATTTTGGGAGAAGGACGTGATGGCTTTTCTGCGACACACGGTTTGATCTGGTGGGTTTCGGGAAGGTTGATGTGCAGTAGTTCGAGGTCGGTGATGGGCGGCGGAGGAAAAGTACAATCGGGTCAGATAAGTCGTCGTCACGTGACTTTTTAGACAACCTCCATTAAAATGCCCGCATCTCAACCATTTTTCATTTAAATAAGGCCTAAATAAAATGAAACTAAAGCTATTCAGTATTTCGTCGCTCCCCCTTTATTTTTTAAACAATCTCTCCACTTATTAAAAACAGAATCGTATAGCCGCAAAAGAAATTCCCCGCTAATTTTAGGCCAAATCTCTTTAAAAGCCTCTTTTATTTTAATTACATTTTTAATCCTGTGCTTTATAGCACTAATTAAGTTTTTAATATACTTTTATAAATTTTTAATTAGATTAAAATCAAGGGATTATATAGACTATTTTATTTAGTTTATTTTTTTTATTT
>Ga0302325_10035255_pt1 | contig 10225 bp, 5 predicted proteins | sample Palsa_T0_2_FD_201948 | JGI IMG/M metagenome (GOLD analysis project Ga0302325, IMG submission 201948) | Peat permafrost microbial communities from Stordalen Mire near Abisko, Sweden - Palsa_T0_2 | ecosystem: Environmental > Terrestrial > Soil > Palsa > Peat permafrost | place: Sweden: Abisko...
CGGCGAGCGATGCGTTGAATTCGAACAACCAGCGCCACTCGGAGAATAACAAGAAGCGCGACGGTTTCTTGAGACGCGGACGAGGCGTGGCGTACGGAGGTGCGGCCGGGACGCTAAGTTCAGACATCAACTGTTCCTTACAGGCTGTGCGAGGCTAAATGCTCGCGCAGGAGCGGCACTACGAGGTCGGGGGCTTCGAGCGGAATCCAGTGCGAGATGCCGTCGAGAACTTCAAAGCGGTACGGCCCGCTGACGTGCTCTGCCGTGTTGCGAGCCGCGCGCTCACCGAGCGCGAGATCCTTCGAACCCCACACGTACAGGGTCGGCACGGTCACGGCGTTGACAGGCTGATAAAAGTCGGCCGCGCGATACCAATTGAGCGAAGCGGTCAAACAGCCGCCTTCTTTAAAACGACGAATGTTTTCGTCGAGATGTTCCGGCGGGAATTTTCCCTCGTATGCGGCGCGCAAAGCTGCCGCGCCGTTCCCCATCAGCGTTTTCTCGGCGATGTTGCCGGGCGCGCGAAAGAGATCGATGTACGCGGAGCGCTTCTGCTGATCGGGATCGTTTCGCCGCGCTTCGGCGAGCGCCGCCGGGTGCGGTGTCGCGAGGCTCGTATACGACGCGAGCCGGTCGCCGTGATTCGCCGCGAGGAACCAACCCAGCATCGCGCCCCAGTCGTGCGCGATGAGATGAAAGCGTGGCCGCCCGAGGGCATCGGCAAAGCCAAGCGCGTCGCCCACGAGGGTGTCGACCGTATAGGCATCGACCGCCTCGGGCCGCGCGCCCGTCGAGTATCCGCGCTGATCGAGCGCGACCGCGCGATAACCGTCGTTGCCCAGGCTTTGCGCGATCGAAGTCCACGAGTCGGCGAACTCGGGCCAGCCGTGGAGGAACAGGACGAGGGGACCATCGGCCGGCCCCGCGGCGACACCGCTGAACGTAAAGCCGTTCGTCTCAAGCGTAATCGGCTCGAGTCTGGTCGCCAGCTCCCCCATCCTTCTCTCCTTATGATCGAGGCGACTTGGCGCCCCTTTCGCATGCCCGGAACACCGAGCCCCCAAGAGCCCTATGGTAGCGCTTCCGAACAATTGCGCTAGGGTCGCTCGGTCCCTGAGTCTGCCGCGCGCATGGTGATTTTCTTCTCATTGACAGCGGTTCTTAACCTTGCCTCAGGTCGTTGACAGATCCGACACCTATGTGTATTATGCACATATAGTCAAGCGGACAACACGTCACGCTAAATCATCCCCGCAATCGTATGAGGAGAAACTGCCCGTGTATCAGACCACCAGCTCCTATTTCGAACTCGTTCAGGAAACGGCGACGATCGTTGCCGACGAAATGGCCGCCGCCAACACCCGCACCCTCGACTACGTCAAGGGCCTCTGGGAGATCGCCGGCCGCAGCAACGGCGAATCGCCGCTGCGCACCGCGTTTGAGAAGGCCGAAGCCGTCGTCAGCCTCACGGCGGGCGCCCTTGAGACCTCGCTCCGCAGCAACCTCGAAGTGACCGAGAAGATCCTCGCGCAGAGCAAGAAGCTCCAGCAGCAGAGCTACGAGTCTGCCAAGGAACTCGCCGAGAAGGCGCTTTCGCAGGCCAAGCAGATCGTCGAAAGCGCCGGCGAGCGCATCGAAACGCTGACCGAGCGCGTCGAAGAGAGCGAGAGCCCCGCCGCCGTTGCGAAAAAAAAACGGCTCCCCGCAATCGCCGAGTAGCGAAGACCACGCCGAAGCGTTCGAAGACCTCGGTTAAGACTTCCGCAAAAGCCCAACCCAAACGTCGGGGACGTAGCGCCGCAACTCGGTAATCGCCGAAAAGCGGAACTGCGTCCTTTGCTTTCCGCTTAGGTTCCCGCCCAGACGTCGAGCACGTAGCGGCGCTTTTCCGCGAGGCCGGCCAGCCAGCGGGATGCGTCGAGCTCGTCGAGGCCGGTCTGATCGCAGAAGAGCTGCGCGAACCGGGCGCGGACGTCGGGTTCCATGCGGCTGCCGTCGCCGCAGACGTAGACGATAGCGCCGTGTTCGAGAAACGACCAAAGCAAGTCGCTCTTTTGCGCGATCAGGTCTTGGACGTAGACCTTCTGCTCGCCCAAACGCGAGAACGCGACGTTGAGGTCGACGATGCCTTCCTGCGCGTACTGCTCGAGCTCGTCGCGGTAAATGAAGTCCTCCTCCGGATGACGGCAGCCGAAAAACAGCATCGCGGGACCGAGCGTCGCGCCTTGAGCCCGCAAAGCAGCGCGTTCTTGGAGGAAGCCACGGAATGGCGCGAGGCCCGTACCGGGGCCGATCATGATGATAGGCGTCGAGGGATCGTCCGGCAACGTAAACCCGCTCCTGGACTCTTTGACGAACGCAAAGAGGCGGGTGCCTGCATCGCGACGCGCGACGTGCGTCGAGCAGACGCCCTCGAAGACGCCGGTGCCGCTATGCGCCGGCTCGCGGACGACGCCGACGGTGATGCTCGCACGATCCGGGGTCGCACGCGGCGACGACGAGATCGAGTAGTAGCGCGGGGTCATCAGCGGCAGCATCTCGAGATATCCTTGCAGCGTTAGTTCGCAGGCCGGATAGCGTTCGAGCAGATCGAGCACCGTGGTTCCCGTCGCCCTGATCTCATCCCGATACGCCGCGTCATCGGTTGCGAGCCGCAAGAGCGCGGGCTTTGAGTTCGGGCACTGCGTGTTCGCGGCGAGCGTTGCGATCTGTTTGCGCGTTGCGGGCTGTTGCAGCTCGACATAGTGCATGACGAGCCGGCGGACCGAAAGCGTGGCATCCAGCGGAAGCGACGCGATGCGGCCGGGGCCGGTCGAGTGGAGCCGGACGTAGCTGAGCGCGTCGAGGTCGAACCGGCGCAGGACGCGGTCGACCAGTGCCGTGCTGTTGCTCGGGAGCACGCCGAGGTGATCGCCCGCCCGATAGGTCGCGCCGGCCGGCAGCGACACTTCGACGTGACGCGTCGAACGCGAAGCGCCGGTTTGCAGCTCGCGATTGGCGAGCACGAACATGCCGCGCGCGCCATGCGCGAGAGCGAGCGGATTAGGCTGCGGACCCGAAACGAATTCGACTTCGTACATCGGGCGATCGGCCAGCCCCGCTTCGGCGGCGAATTCGACGCCGAGCGCCGTGGCGAGGGTGGGCCACAGCGGACCTTTCCAATCCTGAAAATGCGCGTCGAGGTCGTCGCGTGCGTCGCCTTCCCCGCGCCCGTAAATGCGCTCGGCGCCGAAGTCCGCGAGCTTCTCGTCGATGAAGCGCGGCACGGCTTGATAGGTCGATGCCCAGTTGCGGTTTCCCGCGCCGAACACCGTGTACTTCACGCCGGCGAGTGCGTTCGGAGGAAGACCGTCTTGAAGCCACTTGTGGAACGCGGCGGCGTTATCGGGCGGCGTGCCGTTGTAGGAAGCGGTGACGATCGTGACCGCGCCGGCCGTAGGCAGCTTGCCCGCGTAGTCGTCGAGCGGACCGATCGCGACGTCGAAACCTTGCGCCGTCCCGGTCTCGGCGATCTGCCGTGCGATCTCTTCCGAACTGCCGAGGTTGGAGCCGTAGAGGACGAGCAGCGGCGTCCCGTGGCGCGGCGCATGGAGCGCGGGGGGCGCATCCACGACGGTTGCCGAGCCGGCCGACCCGTTTTGCTGCGCGCGGCCGTTCTGCGGAGCGTGCGGACGGGCATGGCGCGGACGAACCTTGATCTTGAGGCCCTCCGGCTTAATCGTCAGCGATTCTTTCACGCGGAGTTCGTAGCGCTCGTGATCGATCAGGTTGAAGCGCTGCAGCAGCATACCGATGACGAGAGTCGCTTCTTGCATCGCAAACTGCTGTCCGATACACGCGCGCTGCCCGTTCCCGAACGGCTTGAACGCGTTGAGCGGCCGCGCGGCTTCCGCTTCTGCCGAAAACCGGTCTGGGTCGAAGAGTTCGGCGTTTTCGCCCCACACCGCCGGATCGCGATGCAACATCGGTAGCAGCAGCATGATGTGCGATTTGGCCGGCAAGAAATACTTGCCGCCGAGCACCTCGTCCTTGTACGGATAGACCGCAAACGCCGGGGCCGTGGGCCAGAGCCGCAGCGTCTCCTTGAGGATCTGCTGCACGTAGGTTAACTGATTGACTTCTTTGACCGTCGGCAGCACCGAGAGGTCCGTCCCAAACGTGCGATCGATCTCGTCGTTCGCGCGCCGCACGACCTCGGGGTTCTTCATCAGATAGTAGACGCAGAACGACAGCAAGCCGCTGGTCGTCTCGTGGCCGGCGATCAGGAAGGTCAGCATCTGGCGCCGGATGTTGACGTCGTCGAGCTGGCCACCGGTTTTTTTGTCGACGCCGGCCAGCATGTAGTCGAGCAAGTCGCGCATCGGATGGTTGGGGTCGGCCGCGTTCTCTCGTTTGCGCTCTTCGACGATCCGGTCCGCGACTTCCGACATGTAGGCGGTATTGCGCTGCAGTTCGCGCATCTTCGCGCCCCCGACATCTTCGAGCGGCACGCCGCGCAACTTCATCGCGCCTTCGAGCGACTCGACCATCGCATTTACGAACGGATGGAAGTCTTCGCGATAGAACGAGTTGAAGCGGAAACCAAAGCCGCAGAGGCCGATCGTATCGAGCGTCAACGCGGTCATGTCGCGCGCGACGTCGATCTCTTCGTCAGGGTTCGTGCGCTGCCACTTCAACATCAGTTGCTCGGCGATGTCGAGCATCGACGGATGATAGCTCAGCATCGCGCGATCGCTGAAGTTGGGCAACAGGATGTTGTGGGCTTTGTGCCAGTTCGCTTCGGACGTATAGGCGGTAAACAGCCCGTCGCCGCCGCCCGCATCGGTCCGGATCCGTTGCAGCGCGCCGCGCACCGATTTGTCAAAGCGCTTCTCGTCGCACAGTTCGTCGACGAGCTCGTTGCCCCAAACGATCGTGAACGGCCGCCCCATCATATTGAGTTGGAAGATCGGCCCCAGTTTCGCAGCCATCTCCATGATCGTTTGAACCGGATGGTTCTTGTCGATGTCGAGCAGATTCCCGACCACGGGTTTGCCGGGAATAGTCGGAATCGGCACCCTACCGTTCGGTTTGGAAGCCGAGGGCTTGCGAGAAAGCGACTTTGCCATTGGCCTTACAGTACTGTGCGGAGGCCTCTAAGTCGAGGCCCAGACGTCTAAGACGTAACGCCGCTTCTCGCTGAGATCGTTCAGCCAAGCGTTGGCAGCATCTTCACTTTGGCCCGTCTTGTCGCAATAGAGTTGTGCGAATTGTTCGCGGACCTGCGGCTCCATTCGGCTGCCGTCGCCGCAAACGTAGACGATCGCACCGCTTTGCAGGGCCGACCAGACCTGATCGCCCTTCTCTGCGATCAGATTTTGGACGTACGTCTTCTTGCCGTCGAGTCGCGAGAACGCGACGTTGAGATCGACTAGGCCGTCGCTCGCGTACCTCTCGAGCTCTTCGCGATAGATGTAGTCCTGCTCGGGATGACGGCATCCAAAGAACAGCATCGCGGAGCCGAGGGTCTTGCCTCCGGCTTTGAGCGCGGCGCGTTCTTGGAGGAAGCCGCGGAACGGTGCGAGCCCCGTGCCCGGGCCGATCATCACGATCGGTCTTGCCGGGTCGTCGGGAAGTGCGAACCCGCTTTTGGATTCCTTGACGAACGCGAAGAGCCGCGTTCCCGCCTCGCGACGCGCGATGTGGGTCGATGCGATGCCTTCGTAGATGCCTTCACCCGAATACGCGGGCTCCCGCACGACGCCGACGGTGATGCTCACGCGATCGGGCGACGCGAGCGGCGACGACGAGATGGAGTAGTAGCGCGGCGTCATCAGAGGCAGCATTTCGACATACCCCTGCAGCGATAACTCGCAGGCGGGGAAGCGCTCGAGCAGGTCGAGTACCGACGTCCGCTTGGCCTTGATTTCTTCGCGATAGACTCTCGCGTCGTCGTCGCCCGCCGCGAGCCGCAAGAGGGCCGGCTTCGAGTTCGGACACTGCGTGTGCTCGGCCATGATTGCGATTTGCTTGCGGGTGGCCGGGTGTTGCAGCTCCACGTAGTGCATTGCCAAACGCCGGACCGAGAGCGTCGCGTCGAGCGGGAGCGATGCGATCCGGCCAGGGCCGCTGGAGCGCAAGCGAACGTAGCTCGTCGCATCGAGGCCGAAGCGGCGCAGCACGCGATCGACAAGTGCGGGGCTGTTGCTCGGCAGCACCCCGAGATGGTCGCCCGTGCGATAGGTCGTCCCCGCAGGCAGCGCGACCTCGAGGTGACGCGTCGAGCGTTCGTTTCCAATCTGCAGCTCGCGATTGCCGAGCACGAACATGCCGCGCGCGCCATGCGCCGAAGCGAGCGGATTGGGTTGCGGGCCGGGGACGAATTCGAGTTCGTACATCGGACGGTCCGAAATCGCGGCCGTCTCGACGAACTCGATGCCGAAGGTCTTGGCGAGCGTCGGCCAGAGCGGCGCCTTCCACGTTTGGAAGTGTGCGTCAAGATCGTCGCGCGCGTCTCCCTCGCCGCGTTCGTAGATGCGCTCGGCCCCATACTGCTCGAGCTTCGCGTCGATGAAGCGCGGCACGGACTGGTAGGTGGAATCCCAGTTGCGATTGCCCGCGCCGAACAGCGCGAACTTGACGCCGGCAAGCTCGTTCTCGGCCAGCCCGTCCTGCAACCACTTGTAGAAGTTGGCGGCATTGTCGGGCGGCGCGCCGTTGTAGGATGCGGTCACGATGACGACCGCGCCGGATTTGGGCAGCTTGCCGACATAGTCGTCGAGCCAGCCGATGGTGACGTCGAAGCCTTGCGCGCTGCCCGTCTCGGCGACGTGGCGCGCAATATCTTCCGACGTCCCGAGGTTCGAACCGAACAGCACGAGCAGCGCCGTGCCGTGCTTGGGAACGACTGCAGCGACCGGCGCGGTTTCGATGCGGCTTGCCGCGCCGTTGCTCGCCGTCCCGGGCTTCGTTATCGTGAGGTGCGGGTGCTCGCGCGGGCGGACCTTGATCTTGAAGCCGTCGGGCTTCACCGTTAGCGTTTCTTTGAGCTTGAGCTGGTAACGCGTGTGATCGATCAGCCGATAGCGCTGTAGAAGCATACCGAACACGAGGGTCGCCTCTTGCATCGCGAACTGCCGCCCGATGCAAGCGCGCTGCCCGTTACCGAACGGCTTGTATGCGTTCGCAGGCCGGTTGCGCTCGGCTTCGTGCGTGAAATTCTCCGGATCGAAGACGTCGGCGCGCTCGCCCCAAATTTTCGGATCGCGGTGCAGCATCGGGAGCAGGACCGTAATCTGGGAGCGGGCTTTGAGAAAGTACTTGCCGGCAACCACTTCGTCTTTGTACGGCAGCAGCGAGTATGCGGGCGCAGTCGGCCAGAGCCGCAGCGATTCTTTGAGGATCTGCCCGACATACGTTAACGCGTTGACCTGCTTCATCGTCGGCTTGACCGTGATGTCGGTGCCGAAAACGCGATCGACCTCTTCGTAAGCCTTGGCGAGAACGTCTGGGTTATTGAGCAGGTAGTACATCGTAAACGACAGCATGCCGCTCGTCGTCTCGTGTCCGGCGATCAGGAACGTGATGATCTGATAGCGGATGTTGACGTCGTCGAGCTTCTCGCCGGATTTCTTGTCGATGCCCTCGAGCATGTAGTCGAGCAGGTCGCGCTTGGGAAGGTCTTCGCGCCCCGCGCGTTCGGCTTTGCGCTCTTGGATGATGCGGTCGACCAGTTCGTTCATGTAGGCGATGTCGGCGCGCAGCTTCTGGCCTTCTTTGCGGCGCACGAGTTCCTCGCCCGGATAACCGCGGTGCCCCATCACATACGAGAGCGAATCGACCATCGCGTCTACGAACGGATGGAAGTCCTCGCGGTAAAATGAGTTGAAGCGATATCCGAAGCCGCACAGGCCGATCGTATCCAGCGTCAGCGCCGTCATGTCGTGCACGACGTCGATCTCGTCGTCGGCGTTGAGGCGCGACCACTTCTCCATCATCTCGTCGGCGATGGCGAGCATCGAGGGGTGGTAGCTCTGCATCGCGCGGTCGCCGAAGTTCGGCAGCAAGATGTTGTGTGCGCGCGACCAGTTCGGTTCGGACGTATACGCCGTAAACAGCCCGTCGCCCGCGAGCGCGCGCACGCCCGCAAGCGCGCCGCGTACCGACTTATCGAAGCGCTTCTCGTCGCTCAGTTCGTCGACGACGTCGAATCCCGAGACGACCGTGAACTTCTTGTCCATGACTGAAAGCTCGTAAATCGGACCCATCTTGCGCGCCAAAGTCATCAGGCTTTGAACCGGCCCCTCGGTCGAGAGGTCGAGCATGTTGCCGATGACGGGCTTGCCGGCCGGCTGTGGGATCGGAACGATGTTTGGGGGCAGAGCCGCAGCCGCCTCGGATTTCGATTTTGGCTTCGGCTTCGGCCGGGGCTTGGTCCTCATGCAGCGATGCCGTAGGCTTTCTCGAGCGCGACGAGTTCGTCCACGAGCATGTCCCCGATGCACTCGACATGCGGCACGACGTTGCCGGCCGCCATCAAGCCGAAATCCAGTTCGTCGCGATAGCCGTGCACGGTGATGTTCAGCGCCTGGCCGTGGACCACGATCGACATCGGATACACGTGGGTCAATTCGGCACCGGCGATGTAGAACGGCCGCTTCGAAAAGAAGATATTGGAGACCACGACGTTGATCGCGGGCGGAATGACGTCCGCCATTTGCGAGCGTCCCATGAACGTCGACAGGAGCTGGAAGATCATCGGGGTTCCGAACGTCGGCACCTCAGCGAGATGCGGGACGAGCGGCCGGAACGGATTGACGAGTTCTTTCGAGCGGTTCGCCTGCGCGAGAATCGACTCCATCCGGGCCTTGGGATCGGCCAAGTCGGTCGCGAGCGGCACGACCATACCGAAGACCTGGTTCTTCAGCTCGACGTTGCCGGCTTCGCGCGCGGAAATCGGAACGAACGACGTCAGCGTTCGATTCGGCAACGCATCGATCTCGAGGAGATAACGCCGTAACACGCCGGACGACAATGCGAGCACGACGTCGTTGACTTTGCCGCCGCTTTTCGCGGCGAGGGCCTTGACGCGCGCCATCGAGAGGCTCACGCCGGCGAAGCTGCGCTCGGACGAAATCTGTACGTTGAGTACCGTCGACGGGGCCTGAAGCGAGGCCAGCGCTTCGAGAGCGTCCGGCTTGAGGGCATTCGTCAACGCGCTGCCAAGGGACTGGAGAATCTCCGGCATGTTGGCCGCGACCCGCAGCGGCCATTCGATGTTGTGGATCGCCGCATCGACGATGACCGAAGCGAGATCCGAGCCGCCGGTGCGCGGCAACTCGAAGGCCTTCATGTCGGTGCCGCGTGTGAGCGGCATGCGCCAAAGCTCCGCGTAAGCGGCCATCATCGATGACGCAATATCGCGAACTTCCTGACGCTTCACAGCGCCGGCGGCATGCGCCGTCTCCACGGGGCGGGGCGGCGGATTCGGCGACACGTCGTAGAGCAGCTCGGTCAGTGCGGCGCCCGCGCCGCCGTCGATCAGGGCGTGGTGCATCTTCGTGTAGATCGCCGCTTCGTTGTTGGGGAGACCGTCGAAGACATAGGCCTCCCACAGCGGCCGCGCCCGGTTGAGCGGCTTCGCGTGCATCCAGCCACATAGGCGTTGCAGGGTGTCGCGATCGGCGGGTGCCGGAACCGTCGCGCGCATCACGTGGCGCACGACGTCGAAATCTTCGTCTTCCACCCAGCTCGGCCGGTCGATATCGAACGGCGCGGGCGCGAGCTTGTACTTCAGGCTTTTGGCGAGGTGAATCCGCTCCGAAAACAGCTTCAGCAGATCTTCAAAGAAGTCGCCCGTGTAGCCCTCGGGGAGCTTGACGATGGTCATGCTACCCACGTGCATCGGGCACTCGGTCGTCTCGGCGAACAAGAAGGCCGAATCGATGACCGACAATTTTCGTACCGAAGTCGTGCTCATGCGTAGCGCTCTTTCTTTAAGGAACCGAAGCTGGATAGCGTACTCACCAAGACGAGGGCGCCGAGCGGCCTAGCCAAAGGGCCCTCAAAGGTTGGCGTTTCCCGAGTGGAAACCTCGAAAAGATTTTTCGTGTCGTGCCGGAAAAGACCCCAAACCGCGGAACTTATGTTCCATATAAGTGGTTTGTGACTTCCACTTCCCTAAGGGGCGTACATGACCTCGACCAACGAAGGCCGGACCTTCTCCCCGCGCGCGAAGCGGGGCATC
>Ga0302325_10035256_pt1 | contig 10225 bp, 8 predicted proteins | sample Palsa_T0_2_FD_201948 | JGI IMG/M metagenome (GOLD analysis project Ga0302325, IMG submission 201948) | Peat permafrost microbial communities from Stordalen Mire near Abisko, Sweden - Palsa_T0_2 | ecosystem: Environmental > Terrestrial > Soil > Palsa > Peat permafrost | place: Sweden: Abisko...
CGCGCACATCGCGTCGTTGACGCGGACGCAACGGCCGCTGTCGACGTCGGTCAGGACCATGCCGATTGGAGCTGCATCAAAGCCCTGGCGAAACATCGACACGGCCTCGAGGCGCTCGACCTCGCCCGCGCGCTGCTCAGTCACGTCCAGGATCGCGCCGCGCAGACACTCACGGCTTCCAAGATGAGCTCCGACGCTCTCACCGCGTCCCTCGAGTGTTACGACGGTGCCGTCTCGGGCGAACAGGCGGTACTCACACTGCGCCGAGCCCGTCCGTAGGCACTCGTCGGTGGCGTCAACGAGAATCTGGCGGTCCTCGGGATGCACCATTTTCATGAACCCCGCGACGTCCAGCTGCTCTCCGGGGGCTAGCCCAAGCAGACGGGCGTACCCCTGCGAGTAGGTGATCGCGCCGGTCTCACGGATCATTTCCCAGCTCCCGACGCCGACCATCCGCTCAGCCTCGTCCAGACGCGCCTCGCTGCGCGACAGATCATCGATCGTTCCCAGCCGGTCAGTCACGTCCTGCATCACCGCCACCACCGAGGTAACCGCGCCGTCACCGCTGCGAACCGGCGTGATCTGCGCCCAATAGACGCTCCGCCTGTCGTCTGACCAGTAGTCAAAAGACTGGTTCTCGCCGCCCAGCGCGGCGCGATAGCGAGGCTCCAGCTCGCTCATCAGACCAGTGGGCAGCACGTCGCTCAGCAACCGGCCCGGCCAGTGCGCGGGCTTGTAGCCATGGCGGCCAAACGCCGGTCCTTCCACGTGCAGGACCCGTAGGTCCGGATCGGCGATGATCACCGACGCTCGTATCGACTTCGTCGTCAGCGCGCCCGGGTCAAGCGCGTCCGGCGTGACGAGTCCCATCAACAATTCACGCAACCGACACCTGCCCGCAGAGTTCAGCGGCCTGTCTCATCCTTAACCATCGGCCAGCAGCGCCGATCGCGTGAACCGAGACACCTTCGACTAGACCGTCATCCCGATGCTGAAACCTAAACTCCCGTCACGCCCAGCCTGTCGGTGACCATCTCCTCCGCCGCACGATGGGCCACCGAGGACCCGGTAACTGCCTCGAGGAAGGGCTCGCGGCGCAGCTCGAACAGCGTTGCCGGCCCGCGAGCCGTCACGGTGGCCGTGCGGACCCCATCTCCCAGCAGCGCGATCTCGCCGAAGTTCTCGCCGGGGCCCATCGTCCGGATGTAACGGCCGGCGACCGAGACATCCAGCTCCCCATCCGCAATCAGATAGAAGAGTTCGCCGGTGTCGCCCTCGCGGACAACCGTCTCGCCGGCGACGACGGTGCGTCGGACGAGCGCACGCGCCAGGTCCTCGAGCACGGGCGCCGCGAGCATCGCGAACAGCGGTGACTGCGTCAGGACCGAGAGCTCGGCGGTTGGTGCCGGCGGCGGCTCGCTCTACCGCGGTCAGTCGGGGAGCGGCCACCGCTGCGACCGCGATCAGCAGCCCGCCGACCGCGCACAATGCGGCCTCCGCGCCGCCAGCGTGGACGAGCGGCGGCACGGCGATCGAGCCGACGGCCAGCCCAAGCATGCCGAGCCCCTCCTGGAGCCCGAACACGTGCCGCCGGAGCGCATCGGGCACGACGCGGTGAAACATCGTTCGGGAGGCGACGTCAAGCGCTGCGTGCGCGGCTCCGACACCGCACAGCAGCGTGAATGCGCCTGCGACCGTTGGCCAGACTCCGAATGCCACGAAGGCGACGCCGATCGCAGCCGCCCCGCCGAGAACCGTGCCCGCGAGGTGGTTGCGGCCGACGAGTCCGATCGTTCCGGTCGCGCCGATCATGCTGCCGGCCCCGAATGCCGCACCGAGATATCCGGCGCCCGACGGCCCGATGGCCAGCACGTGCACCGCGAGCACGATCTCGAGCACGTCGAGGGCTCCCAGCGCGATGAACTGCACGCCCACGAGCGCGAGCAAGAGGGTGACGGCGCTGTCGCCGCGCAACTGCGCTAGTACGGTCCCGGCGTCGTCAGCCTGCTCGGCCTCGAAGTCGGTTTCGCGGGACCGCCCGCCGAGTGGGGCGACGAGAATCGTTGCCAGAACGATCGCCACCGCGAACAGCGCCACCGCTGCGCCGGGGCCATCGAAGCCGATCATCAGCCCGGCGATCGCCGGTCCGATCAGCAGGCTGCCGCTCTCGACCCAGCCGGTGATCACGTTTGCCGCGGTCAGGTCAGCTGGTTCGCTCACGAGATCGGGCAGCAGCGCCGACTGCGCCGGGCGGATCAGCGTGACGGCGCTGGCCGCGACGACAGCGCCGGCGTAGACGACCGGCGCCGGCGCTTTCAGCAGCAGCACGGCGGCGGTCGCGGATAGCGAGATCGCCAGCGTTCCGTATCCGAGGTGGAGCGCCGCCCCGCGACTCAACCGCTTGGCGATCCTGGTCGCGAGTGGCGCCACTACCGCCGCGGGGATCAGCTGCACAACGGCGATCACTCCGGCGAGCGTCGCCCCGCCGCGCTCGTACGCGTACACGTACACGAGGATCGCAACCCAGACCCCGTACTCGGCGGCACCGAACGCGAAGAACGCCGACTCGACTCGACGCAGGCGCGGCTCGGCGAGCACGCGTCGAAGCGTCGCCCCGTGTCGACCGATGAAGTGGGCCACGGGCCGATCTTGGAGCACTGGCTCGACGGAATGCTGTTCGGAGTGCAGTGGCCGCGCCAGACCTCGATCGCAGCAAAGGCCACAAATTCCATGCAAATTATATAGTCAACCAATTATGACGCCGCGTTCGTACGTCGTGTGCGCGACGCCCCGTAGCGGCAGCACGTTGCTCTGCGAGTTGTTGAAGAGCACCGGCGTTGCAGGGCGTCCGGAGGAGTATTTCGAGGCGAGATTCGAGACTGGTCTGCCGCCACATCCCGGCGATTATCTGGCCGGTCTTCCACGCACCGGGGTCGGGATTCGAGACGATTCCACGCCTCCGCGGGCTCCGGAGTACTCGTCGCTCGAGGGTCTGGCGAGCTACCGAGCGCATTTGGAGCGATCGTTCAGGTTGGGCACGAGCGAGAACGGTGTGTTCGCGGCCAAGCTGATGTGGCGCCACCTGCCCGACCTGCAGGCGCTTGCTGCGCAACTCCCGCGATTTCAGGGCCTTGAGCTCCATGATCTGCTCACGAAGTTGCTCGGTGATCCCCGCTACGTGTGGGTGTCACGCCGCGACAAGTCGCGTCAGGCCGTCAGCCTCTGGCGAGCGCTGCAGACGCGGACATGGCGGTTGGAGCACCCGCGGGGGAATGATGCGGCCAGGGAGCTGCTCTACAGCTTCGACGGCATCGACCATCTCGTCTCGTCGCTCACCGTCGAGGACCGAGCTTGGGGCGACCACTTCAAGGCCCATTCGATCGAAGCGATCAAGGTGTCCTACGAGGATGACCTTGAGCCCGATCGGACCGGAACCGTGACCCGGTTGCTCGACGAGCTCGGGATCTCACCTCCTGGAGATTGGCGTGCACCCGAGGTCATGCACCGGCAGGCAGATGCTCTCAACGAGGAGTGGGTTGCCGCTTATCACGGGGATCTCGCCGCCCGTCGAGCAAGCGAGAGCCGGCCGCCGCCGACGGCTGAGGTGCGACTACCCTGAGGGCCTTGCCCTGCAACATCCTGTATCTGCACTCGCACGACACCGGGAGGTACGTCCAGCCATACGGGCATGCGATCCCGACGCCGAACATCCAGTGGCTGGCAGACCAGGGGATCATGTTCCGCAACGCGTTCTGCGCGGCGCCGTCGTGCTCGGGTAGTCGTGCGGCCCTGCTGACGGGCGAGTACTGCCACACGAACGGGATGATGGGCCTCGCTCACCGGGGCTTCTCCCTCTACGACTACGACCGCCAGCTGGTGCACACGCTGGCCGCGGCTGGCTACCACACCGAGCTGATCGGCGAGCAGCACATCTCCGCCGACCCGGACGTGCTCGGCTTCGATCTCATCCATCAGATCGACGACACGCGCGTCAACAGCGTCGGCCCCGCAGCGATCAGGGCACTGACCGGCGAGATCGAGCAACCGTTCTTCATGTCGGTCGGGTTCTTCGAGACGCACCGCAGCTTCTTTGCGCCCAGCTCGGTCCGCGATCGGGTGTACTCGCTGCCCCCACCATTTCTTCCAGATACGCCGGAGATCAGGGAGGATGTCGCCGCATACAAGGCCAGTGCACGCTCGCTTGACCACGGCGTGGGGTCTGTTCTCAATGCATTGCAGGAGACCGGGCTGGACCGGAACACGCTCGTGATATGCACGACCGATCACGGGCTCGCCTTCCCGACAGCGAAGGCGAGCCTGCTCGATCGCGGCATCGGCGTGATGCTGATCCTCAGGGGGCCTGGGTTTACCGGCGGGCGTGCCGTCGATCAGCTGGTGTCGCACGTGGACGTCTTCCCGACGGTCTGCGACGTGGCCGGGATCGACCCACCCCTGTGGCTGGTCGGCAGATCGCTCGTGCCGCTAGTCGCCGGCGACGAGCAAGCCGGGGTGCGCTCAGAGATCTTCTCCGAGCTGACCTATCACGCCGCCTACGAGCCGCAGCGGGCGATCAGGACCGAGCGCTACAAGTACATCCGACGATTCGACGACTATCCGTATCCGGTGTTGGCGAACTGCGACGACAGCCCCAGCAAGGACGCCTATCTGGACCGTGGCTGGGACAAGCGCCTGGTCAGTCGCGAAGCGCTCCACGACCTGTTCTTCAATCCTGGCGAGGGTCGCAACCTGATCGATGCGCCGGAGTACGCGGAGATTCTCGCCGACCTGCGCGGTCGGCTCGAGCGCTGGATGATCCAGACGTCGGATCCGCTCCTCGATGGTCCAGTGGCCGCACCGGCCGGAGCGCTGATCAACGCACAGACGCAGAGGTCGGCTGACGACCCTCCGTTCGCCGCGCCGTCGCCCGCGACTGCGACTGCGGACCAGAGCTGAAGCTCTCGTCGGGAGGGGTGGGCCTCCAGCAGAATGCAATAATGTCAATCAAATTACTTGACATTTGTCGTGAGTAGTCACTACGCTCTGCGTCATGAGTGTTGCCATCCCGGCGTACCGACCGGCGGTAGATGGGGTTCTGCCGGTGCTTGCTCGGCAGCGATGTCGGCTCGCTGCGCCGTCTCACTGAGCTGACGGCGACACAAGCGCCCTCGTCCACGAAGTGGACACACCTCGGAGAGAAGATGCCCAGGATTACGATAGTGCCAGTCAATACTGACGGCGGACGGCGCCGCTGGACCCTCAGCGAGCGGATCGTTGCCGACAACCTCCACAACGACCATTCCGTCCACCAGCTGGTCGAGCGGCTGAGTTGGGCGACCGCCGATTCCGAAGACCGGATCGCCGGCGAAAGCCGACCTCGAGTATGAGCCCGGACCCCCCAGTTCCTGCGCCGCGACCGCACCTGCCTGCGCGGAGCCGCGTACGTGCAGAGACGACACGCGCCGCCGACGGCGAGCAGCTGGTCGACCTTGCGGATGCTGAGTGGCTCTACGCGTGGTCGCTCGAGGACGTGTGCCCGGTCGGAGACTCGCTGGCGCGGCGGGTGATCGCGCTGGGATGAGTGAACGGATCGACGATATTGCGAGTATCGTCTATCGACAAAGTTGACTAGGATTCCCACATTCGCTTATCTAGTGCTCGCCACCCCTCAAAGTGGGTCGGTGGCGCTTTGCGACTCCTTGCATGAGAGCGGGGTCGCCGGCCACCCGCTGCAGCACTTCGCGGTGTCCGAGTCGACGGGGTTGGCCGTTCAGCCACGCGAGTACTTCGACGGGATCGACGAACCGGAGATCCTCGACCTCATGCCCCCGCTCGTGAACGCCGCGGTCAAGCCGGAGTCGGCCGGGGATTGGTGGGCTCGGATCCTGCGGGACGGCACCGGCGAGAACGGCGTGTGGGGCGAACAGCTGATGTGGGCTCAGACCGAGGATCTGCTGAGCCGCGTTCGTCGCCTGGACGGACTGGATGATGCCGATCTTGCCACCGCGCTGCGGACGCTCCTGGGAGCTCCGAAGCTGATCCTGATGGTCCGCGGAAACAAGGTTGCCCAAGCGGTGTCGCTGTGGCGGTCGCTGTTGATGCGCAGCGAACCGCGCCAGAACGGCGGCGCAGAGGGCGCAGACGGCGCGGCCTATCGATTTGCCGGTATCGATCATTTGCGTCAGAAACTCGAGTTCGAAGAGGCATGCTGGCGCGAATGGCTGGCCACCCATCGGCTGCCCTACCGCGAGGTCCGGTATGCAGATCTCGTCTCTGAGCCGAGGGCGATCGTCGCCGACGTGTTGCGAGCCCTCGGGCAGGAGGAGCGCGTACCTGAATCGGAATGGCTGCGTGGCCGTCGTGATCGCGTGACGGTGCAGTGGGCCGAGCGGTATCGCGAGGAGTCGGTGGCTTGAGCTTCCGCGACGGCGCTCGCATCGACGAGTTGCGGGTGCTGGAGGCGGAGGCGGTCCACATCTTCCGCGAGGTCGTTGCCGAGCTCGAGCGCCCGGTGCTCCTGTTCAGTGCCGGGAAGGATTCGATCGTGCTTCTGCGTCTGGCGGAGAAGGCGTTTCGCCCGGTTGATCTGCCATTCCCCGTGCTGCATGTCGACACCGGACACAACTTCCCGGAGGTCCTGGAGTTCCGCGACCGTCGCCTGGCCGAAGCCGGCCACGAGCTGATCGTCGCATCGGTTCAGGCATCGATCGACCAGGGGCGCGTGCAGGAGGACCATCCCTACGCCTCTCGAAACCGGTTGCAGACCAGGACGCTGCTCGACGCACTGGAGGCGGGACAGTTCGATGCCGCGTTTGGAGGTGCTCGTCGTGACGAGGAGCGGGCCCGCGCGAAGGAGCGCGTGTTCTCCTTCCGCGACGAGTTCGGCCAGTGGGAGCCCCGGGCGCAGCGTCCCGAACCGTGGGCGCTGTACAACGGCCGGATCCGCCGCGGGGAGCAGATCCGCGTGTTTCCGCTCAGCAACTGGACCGAACTGGACGTCTGGAACTACATCGCACTTGAAGAGCTGGAGCTGCCCTCGATCTACTTCGCCCACGAGCGTGATGTCCTCGAGCGCGACGGAATGCTGATCGCCGCCTCGGAGTACGTCGCTCCGCAGGCGGGCGAGATCGCGCAACGCCTCCGGGTCCGGTACCGCACCGTCGGCGATCTGACCGTGACAGGCGCAGTTCGTTCTGACGCAGCGAACGTGGCAGCGGTGATCGAGGAGGTCAAGGTCTCGGAGATCTCCGAACGCGGCGAAACCCGCGCCGACGACCGAACGTCCGAGGCCGCGATGGAAGACCGCAAGCGCGAAGGGTACTTCTAGCGTGGCCGAATCAGGCCAACGGGAGCTGCTGCGGCTAGCGACGGCGGGGTCGGTCGACGACGGCAAGTCGACTTTGATTGGCCGTCTGCTGCTCGATACGAAGCTGCTGCTCTCCGACCAGCTGGCGGCGGTGTCCGGGCGCAACGGCGCCCCTGACCTGGCGGCGCTGACCGACGGGCTGCGAGCCGAGCGTGAGCAGGGCATCACGATCGACGTCGCCTACCGCTACTTCGCCACGTCGCGGCGGGCGTTCATCCTCGCCGACACCCCGGGGCACGAGCGCTACACGCGCAACATGTTCACCGGCGCCTCCACGTCCGATCTGGCGATCGTCCTCGTCGATGCGCGCCAGGGGGTCGTGATCCAGACGCGCCGCCATGCTCAGATCTCGGCCCTACTCGGGATCCGACACTTCATCGTGGCCGTGAACAAGATGGATCTTGTCGATTTTTCGCACGACCGGTTCGAGGAGATCGCCGCTACGGCACGTGAGCTCGGCGAGCGTCTGTCGATTCCGGAATTGGTGGTGATCCCGATCAGCGCACTTGACGGCGACAATGTCGTGACACAGTCTGATCGCATGCCTTGGTATGACGGGCCACCGTTGCTCGACGTCCTCGAGACCGTCGATGTGGCAGCTGATCGCGACCTCGATCAGACCCATCTGCGTCTGCCGATTCAGTGGGTGGCCCGGCCGCAGGATGGCGGCCGTCGGGTCTACACCGGCCAGATGGCTGCCGGAACGCTTCGGGTCGGGGATCGGGTTGCAGTGGTGCCGGCAGGTATCGAGACCAGGGTCTTGTCGATCGACACCCTGGACCCGGCGGCGGATGACGCTGTCCCTCCGATGTCGGTGGGCGTCACGCTGGCTGACGACGTCGATATCGGCCGCGGGGATCTCCTCGTCTCCACGGAGGAGCGGCCTCCTGCCGCCCGCGAGCTCGATGCGACGATCTGCTGGATGGCGGAGGAGCCCCTCAGACCAGGGAGACGTTACGCGCTGAAGCACACCACCAGAACGGTTCGCGCGACCGTCCAGGCGGTTCTCGACCGGTGGGATCCCGAGACGTTGGCGGTCCACACTGGTCCGAGCGCGCTCAAGCTCAACGACATCGGGCGGGTGGCGCTGCGCACTAGCTCACCCGTGCTTGCAGACCCGTACCGCCGCAACACCATCACCGGCGCGTTCATCTTGATCGATGAGCATTCCAACGAGACGGTCGGCGCCGGGATCATCCGGGAGGCGCGCGAGGTCAAGCCTCCCGCGCAGGCGCGCCGCGATGTCACCTGGCACCCGTCGGCGTTCGATCGCCGCGAGCGCTGGCGGGCGCTCGGGCAGCGCGGCGCCACCGTGTGGCTGACCGGCCTGCCGGCATCGGGTAAGTCGACGATCGCCGTCGCCCTGGAGCGCCAGCTCGTCGACAGCGGGCGGATCGCCTACCTGATCGACGGCGACAACATCCGGCACGGACTGTCCGACGACCTCGGGTTCGCGCCGGGGGACCGCGCCGAGCACGCGCGACGGGTCGGCCAGGTTGCCCGCCTGTTCGCCGATGCCGGCGTCGTGTCAGTGGTTTCGCTCGTGTCTCCGCTTCGATCGGACCGCCAGGTTCCTCGCCAGCTGCATGATGCGGCCGGCCTTCCGTTCATCGAGGTGCACGTTGACACGTCGGTGGAGGAGTGCGCGCGGCGCGATCCGAAGGGTCTGTACGCCCGCGCGCGGGCCGGAGAGATCAAGGGTTTCACCGGGGTCGATGCGCCATACGAGCCGCCCGACGCGCCGGAAGTCCGCGTCGTGACCACTGAGATCGAGGTCGATGCTGCGGTGGACAGGATCCTCGACGCGATCAATCGCGGGCAGTGAACTCCGCGGTCAGGTTCGACCTCCAGTCGCACTCCACGTGCTCCGACGGGACGCTAGCGCCGGACGAAGTCGTCGCACGCGCAGCCAGCGCCGGAGTGGAGATGCTCGCGCTCACCGATCACGACACCGTCGACGGCGTCGCTGAGGCGGTGGCGGCTGGCGACGCCCACGGGATCCGGATCGTTCCGGCCGTGGAGATCACGGTGCTTGACGGAGACCGAGGAGACCTGCATCTGCTCGGGTACGGCATCGACCCCCAGGCAGCGGCGCTGCAGCAGCTCTTGGAGGCTGCACGCGTCGACCACGAGGCACGGGCCGGTCGCATGGACATCGTCGACGCAATCGTCGCGGTCCACGCGGCGGGCGGCGTCGCCGTATGGGCACGTCCGTTCTGGGGCATCGACGCCCCGAACGAGGTCCTCGACACGATCGAACGGTTCGTGGCGCAAGGCCTCGACGGCGTCGAAGCGTTCTACCCAACCTTCACGTCCGAGCAGACACGGCTGCTGGTGCGGGCGTGTGCCGAGCGCCGGCTCCTGACCACCGGCTCGGCGGATTTCCACGGTCCCGACCACCCGCGCTTCAACTCCTTCCTCAGTTTCGATCTGTACGGCCTCGAGCCCGAGCTCGGCCCGCTACTGGAGCCGACTCCGGCGGGCAAGCATCCCTCGATGCGCATCAGGCAGCGAGAGCCACTCAATGCAGAACCCGCTCCAGACCTGCTGTCAATGGAAGCGATCACCGACCGGAAGGTGTTCTATGTCCGCTCCCACGGGCCCGCGCCGAGGATCGACCCGAGCGCGCACGGACTGATCGTCGGCGGCCTCGTCGAGGCACCCTTCGCGCTTGATCTCGTCGAACTCCAGTCACTCGGCGAGCAGCGATCGGTCACTGCGACGCTCGCCGACGTGCTCGCCCGAGCGGGGGTGCGAGCGGACGCCAGCCACGTCGAGCTGATCGGCGGCGATCTCGATCAGGAGGGACGGAGCTTTGGCGGCTCGATCCCGCTCGCAAAGGCACTCTCTCCGGAGGTCCTG
>Ga0302325_10035257_pt1 | contig 10225 bp, 5 predicted proteins | sample Palsa_T0_2_FD_201948 | JGI IMG/M metagenome (GOLD analysis project Ga0302325, IMG submission 201948) | Peat permafrost microbial communities from Stordalen Mire near Abisko, Sweden - Palsa_T0_2 | ecosystem: Environmental > Terrestrial > Soil > Palsa > Peat permafrost | place: Sweden: Abisko...
CCGACGACGTCATGCGCTTCCGCCCGGAGGTTCATATCGTGGCCGGCCGCGCACCCCGTCCCGGCTCGGACGAGGCACTCGTCGGCGCACGCGTTCGCGGGCGCATCCGGGGGCTCGATCTCGACCAGACCTTCGAGCTGAAAAAGAACAGGCCGGTGACCGTTGTCGGTGTGTTCGAGGCCGACGGCTCTTCGTACGAGTCCGAGGTCTGGGTCGACCGGGAATTGCTACGCCAGGCGTACAATCGCCAGGGCATCGTCTCCAGCGTTCGTGTTCGTCTCGATTCTCCGACCAAGTTCGACGCGTTTCGAGCCGGCGTCGAGAACGACAAGCGACTCGGCCTGCAGGCCGTTCGCGAGACGGCCTTCTACGAGAAGCAGTCGGAGGGGGCGGCGACGTTCGTCGGGATTCTCGGGACCATCGTCTCGGTCTTCTTCGCGGCGGGCGCCATGATCGGCGCGATGATCACGATGTACGCCGCCGTGGCCAATCGCCAGAGGGAAATTGGCACTCTTCGCGCGCTCGGTTTCTCGCGGAGCAGCGTACTCACCTCGTTTCTCCTCGAGGCCGTGCTCCTGTCGGTCATCGGCGGCGGGCTGGGCGCCGCTCTCTCGATGTCGATGGGCTTCGTGCACTTCTCGATGGTGAACTTCGCGAGCTGGTCGGAGATCGTCTTCTCGTTCGACCCGACACCGCGCGTCATCGGGACCGCGCTGGCGTTCGCGTGCGGGATGGGGCTCATCGGGGGTCTCTTGCCCGCCATTCGTGCCGCCCGCACCTCGCCGCTCAAAGCGATTCGCGGCTGACGTCGATCAACGCGACAAGGCTCCCGCCGTCGAGATCGACGCTTCCGGGAGGCGTTATCACGTCACCCACGAGCGGGACTTCGCGCGAGTCCACGACGACCCTCCACGCCAGGCCCAGGGCGCGCTCGGGAAGGCGAAAAGTGACCCTTTTCGCCTCGCCGTTCATGAGCAAGAGGAACGTGTCGTCGCTCGGCAACTCCGAGCCATCGTGATCGACGGCCTCGCCGTCGAGCCGAAACGCGATGGCTGCGCGCTGGGCGTCGGCCCCCCAGTCCGCATCGGACATCTCGCGCCCGTCGGGTCGCAGCCAGGTGATGTCCTTGCCGCGACCCTGGCCGCTGACCGCACCTTGCAAGAAGTCGTGACGACGAAACAACCGATGGCGCTTTCTCAGCGCGACCAGCTCGCGGACGAACTCGAGCATCCCGCGAGCTTCCCCGGTCATCGTCCAGTCGACCCACGTCAGGTCCGAGTCCTGGCAGTACGGGTTGTTGTTGCCCCGCTGCGTGCGCCAGAGCTCATCGCCCATCTCGAGCATCGGCACGCCTTGCGACAAGAGCAACGTAGAGACCAGACTTCGGGCGAGCGTCCGGCGGCGAGCCAGGACGGCGCCGTCGTGCGTTTCGCCTTCGACGCCGCAGTTCTGGCTCGTCCCGTCGTCGAGACCGTCCCTGTTGTCCTCGCCATTCGCCAGGTTGTGCTTTCGCTCGTAGCTCACCAGATCCCGCAGCGTGAAGCCGTCGTGTGCGGTCACGAGATTGATGCTCGCGTGGGGATGGCGTCCGTCGTCTGCGAAGAGGTCGCTCGACCCCGTCAGCCGATAACCAAGATCGCCGATGACCTGGCGTTCCCCGCGCCAGAAGCGGCGAACGCTGTCGCGAAAGCGCCCGTTCCATTCCGACCAGAGGACCGGGAAGTTGCCGCTCTGGTAGCCGCCGTGTCCGAGGTCCCAGGGTTCTGCGATGAGCTTGATGCGCGACAGGACAGGATCCTGATGCACGACCGAGAAAAAAACGCCGAGTTTGTCGACGTCGCCGTCCACGCCGCGCATGAGCGACGGGGCGAGGTCGAACCTGAACCCGTCGACGTGCATTTCAGCCACCCAGTAGCGCAAGCTGTCGGTGACGAGCTTGAGCACTTGCGGATGGGTCAGGTCGAGTGTGTTTCCGCAACCGCTGTAGTCGACGTACTCGCGCCGGTCGCCGGGCTCGAGCCGGTAGTAAACGCTGTTGTCGATACCCCGAAAGCTGACGGTCGGCCCCAACTTATCGCCTTCGCAGGTATGGTTGTAGACGACGTCCAAGACGACCTCGATGCCCGCCGAATGAAGCCGTCGGACCATCTCCTTGAACTCGGCCGACGGGTCTCCACCGGCCGAAGCGAAGCGGCGGTCGGGCGCAAAAAAGGACAGGGGGCTGTAGCCCCAGTAGTTCGTCATGCCGCGGGCATTGAGGGCCGGCTCGTCGAGCCGCTCGTGCACCGGCATGAGCTCCACGGTGGTCACACCAAGCGACTCGAGATGCGCGATCGCGGCGTCCGATCCGAGCCCGAGGAACGTACCCTGGAGGGAGTCGGGCACGGCAGGGTGGAGTTTGGTGAACCCTTTGACGTGCAGCTCGTAAAGAACGGTGTCGTGCCAGGGCACGAGCGGGGGCCGGTCGCCGTCCCAATCGAACGTGCCGTCGACGACGACGGCCTTCGGCTTGGCGGACGCGTCGTCGTGGACGTCGAAAACGAGATCATCGTGGCCCCGATCGCGGGGGTATCCGTAGACCTTCCCGGAAGGATCGAGGCGCCCGTCGAGCGCGCGCGCGTAAGGATCGACGAGAAGCTTGTTCGGGTTGAAACGGTGACCTTCTTGCGGCGCGAACGGCCCATGAACGCGCCACCCATAGCGCTGACCGGGACCGAGGCCGGGCACGAAAACGTGCCACACGTGAATCGCCCGCCACGGCACGGCCACTCGCGTCTCGACACCCTCCGCGTCGAAGAGGCACAGGTCGACCCCCGTGGCGTGCTCGCTGAAGAGGGCGAAGTTGACGCCCCGCCCGTCCCACGTGGCTCCCAGTGGATGGAACGTTCCGTGCTCGATCTTCATCGCCCTGCTTTTTCAACCAGAACGCGAATGGCGTCCAGGCGCGCAACGAGAAGGGGGTCTTGCTCGAGGTCCTCGATGGGCCTCGGGAGCCTCCACGTCCAGTTGTCACCCCCCACCGTTCCGGGCGTGTTGATCCGGGCTCGAACCCCCAGCAGCTCCTGCGCCAGCACCAGGACGAGGTCGGAGCTGGCTCGATAGAGGTCGCCGAGCAACGCGAGAGACCGCTCCTCGTCGCTCGCCCCTTCCGGGACGCCAGCCCGCGCGGAGAGCTGCGCTCGATCCGCGTCCGAAAACTCGTCCCACCAGGCGATGATCGGTGCGGTGTCGTGCGTGCTCCACGCGGCGACGCTCTCGCGAGGAAATGACCCGAGGTCGCGGAAGGGCGTGCCTTCCTCTTCCCACTCCTTTTCCCAGGGAAGCACGCGGTATCCCGGCATGCCGAGATCGCGCAGCGCCTTGCGGGCGAACGGCGGCACGACGCCCAGGTCTTCGGCAATGGCACGTGGAGGGGCCACCCGGCCGGCGGCGCTCGAAAGCTGCTCGACGATCGCTCCGAGCACCCAAAGGCCCCTGGCCTGTTGGGCGTCGGCGCCCTCGGGGTCGAAGCGCCCCTGCGAACCCGCTTCTTTCTCGCGGACCCACTGGCGAAAATATCCGACGGCATGATCGAGCCGGAATCGATCGTAGAGACGCGCCGCGTGAGCGATGCGCGAGCGTACCCATGCCAGGTCGTCGGTCTTCATGGCCGTCCAGTCGTACGGCGGCAGACCCCAATCTTGACCGTTGGCCGAGAACGCGTCCGGCGGTGCGCCGAGAGAGAGGCGAAGCTGAAACTGGGACGCCCGCGCCCAGACGTCGGCGCTCTCCTCGCACACGACGAACGGCAGGTCTCCCATGAGCTCGACACCGAGGTCGTTCATCGACCCGCGAGCGGCGCCCCACTGCCCGAGAAGCGTCCATTGGACGTAAGCGACCTCGAGCATTCGGCGGGCGTGTTGGCTCCGCGCCTCGTCGACGGCGCCCGACACGCGCGTGCGAAGACCTTCGGCCCACGTCGTCCAACCCCAGCCTCCGCTGGACTCGCGGATGGCCTGATAGAGCGACAGATCGTCGAGCCACAGGCGCTCGTGCCGGATGAACTCGGCGAGGCTCTTGGCGCGGGCGGTGTCCTGTGACCATTCGCGCTCATGGAAGCGATCGAATGCGGCGCGGAGCACCTTGGCCTTGAGACCGCGGACCTCCCGGTAGTCGACGCGATCGGCCATCCGTACGCGCTCGAGCGTGCGCTGGCCATCCATCCCCAAGGCCCCCGCGATCGCGGCGGCATCGAGGTCGGCGATGGCCTCGACGTCCATGTAGACGGGGTCGAGGCCGAATGCCGTCAGGGCGCCATAGGGGCTCGTCTCGCCAGCCGAGAGCTCGTGAGGAGGAAGGACCTGCAGGAGCCTGTGGCCAGCCCGGCGGATCCATGCCGCACACGCGGGAAGATCGGTGATCTGGCCGATGCCCCAATCTCGACGCGTGCGAATCGAGAAGAGGGGCAGAACGACTCCCGATTGGCGGCGCATGGCGCGCATTGTCGCATCGTTCTTGTCACCGCACCGATTAAGAAGTCCGGTGGCCGTGAGGTCCATCCAGCTTATCGTTGTGGGCTGGACGACAAGATCATTCTGCTCGTCGAAGACAACCCCAACGACGAGGCGCTGACGCTCCGAGCGCTCAAGAAGAACAACATTTGCAATGTCGTGGTCGTCGTCCGCGACGGGGCCGAGGCGCTTGACTGGTTTTTCGCTCGGGGGGCGCACGAGGGCCGGGACACGAGCGTGTTGCCGCAGGTCGTCTTGCTCGACCTCAAGCTGCCGAAGGTGAGTGGACTCGAAGTCCTCCGCGCCTTGCGGGGCGATCCCCGAACGAAGCGCCTGCCCATCGTCCTCTTGACGTCCTCGAAGGAGGACCAGGACCTGATCGCCGGATACGACCTCGGAGCCAACAGCTACGTACGCAAGCCCGTGGGCTTCGGAGAGTCCGCGGAAGCCATACGGCAACTGGGCCTTTACTGGCTCGTCCTCAACGAGACGGCGCCCACGCCCCAGGCGTCCTAGAACCGCGCATTCGCGATCGCCTGGGGCGCTTTGGCGGTCGCGAGGCGGAAAGGCTCTCGAGGGTGGTCCAGAGTGGGAGTAGCGGCGCGTAGAGGGGGCGTAACTCCTCGGCATGGCGCGTGCTCTACCGAGACTTCGTGCCGATCGCAGGTGAAGTCATCGCAAACCGCTTCCGGCTCGTTCGAGAGCTCGGGCGTGGAAGCATGGGGACCGTCTGGCTCGCTCAGCACGTAACTCTCGAGGTGCCCTGCGCCATCAAGTTCATCGTGAGCGAGGCCAGGAACGATCCGAACCACCGCGCGCGCTTCCACGTGGAGGCCCGCACGATTGCCCAGCTGAACAGCCCCCACGTCGTCCGAGTTCTCGACCACGACCTGTCCGAGGGTCGACCGGCCTACATCGCCATGGAATTCCTGGACGGCGAAGACTTGTGGTCGCGTCTGCAGCGCCTCCGACGGCTGGACAAGGACGCAACGTTCGCGGTGGTCACGCAAGTGGCACGCGGGCTATCGAGAGCCCACAGCGCCGGAATCGTCCATCGAGACCTCAAGCCCGAAAATATCTTCATCGCCCACGAGGGCGACGAGGACGTCGTCAAGTTGCTCGATTTCGGGATAGCCAAGTGGACATCGCTTTCACCGATCGACGAAGCCGAAGGGCTGTTCGGCACGCCGGAGTACATGAGCCCGGAGCAAGCGCGCGGTACCCTGGAGGTCGACCATCGCGCCGACCTATGGGCACTCGCGGTCATCGCTTATCAGTGCCTCACCGGGAAGCTGCCCTTCTCGGGCGGGAACGTTCCCGAGCTTCTCGCACACATCACGATTGGCCGCATTCCGGTCCCCAGCGAGGTCGCGCCCGACATCCCATTGGGCTTCGACCGCTTCTGGGCGCGCGCGACGTCGCGAACGATCGACGAGCGTTTTCGGAGCGCGTCCGAGCTCGCGGACGCGCTTGGAGAAGCCCTCGGAATCGGCGAAGTGGAGGTCGAACCAGAGACCATCCGCAACGTCGGCGTCAGACTCCCGTCGACCTTGGAGAGTTGCGCCACGGTGCCGTACCGACCAACGGTCTCGCGCAAGAAGCGCACGAGGCTTCGCGTGGCGGCCGCAGGGCTCGTGGCCGCGCTCCTCGCGACGCTGGCCGGCGCCGGGCATGATCCATCGTCCGTTGCTCGCGCGAACCTGCGCGCCCGGAGGGTGCTCGCTACGCCTGCCGACACCCGTGGGGCCACAGAGGCGAATGCTTCCGACGGGCGCGACGTCACATCGGAGAGCCTCGTCGTCTATGCACCTCGGCTGCGCCGCGCAGCGGCTGCGACAGTCCCCGCTCCTCCCGCAGCGGTCGATGCCCCGCCGAAAACCGAGGCGCCGAAGGCCGACGCGCACCCCAAGGACGAGGATGAGGACGCGGTCCTCGATTTGGGAATCTGAGTCGAGCCCACATCGACAAGAGGGAGTTTTCGCTCTACGAGCATGAAACTCCATGGGTGAGCTCTACGGGACGACCAACGGTACGCACGCCAGCCGTGACCCTTCGACCTCGAATGGGGTCGCGGTCAGGGCCTCCAGCGCCGATGCGATCGCTCGCGCGGTCACCGCCGCGCGTGCGGCGCAGGAGCGTTGGCGGCTCGAGCCCGTCGACGTACGCATCGATGCCCTGAAGCGCGCGGCCAAGCAGATGCTGCGCCGCCGCGCCGAGGCGATCGAGCTCGCCCAGCGCGAGATGGGCAAGGTTCCCGCCGAGGGCCTCTTCATCGAGACGCTCGGACCTCTGGACAACGTCGGCGCCTGGGCGCGGGTGGTCCGCAAGGCGACGGCGCGGCGGAAGGTCGCCCTCAACCCACTGAGCTTCCCCCACAAGAGGGCGTACGTCGACTCGGTGCCCCGCGGCGTCGTGGGCGTCATCGCGCCCTGGAACTTCCCGATCGCCGGGCTCTACCGCCCTCTCTTTCCCGCCCTCATGACGGGCAACGCCGTCGTCCTGAAGCCGTCGGAGTATACGCCCCTGAGCAGCGAATGGTTTGCGCTACGCCTGGCGGAAGAGCTGCCGGAGGGGCTCGTCCAGACGGTGCAGGGAGACGGCCACGTTGGCGCGCAACTCATCGATGCAGGTATCGACGCATGCGTCTTTACGGGTTCGCCGCGCGCCGGCAGAACCGTGCGGATTCACTGCGCGGAGCGGGGAATCCCATCGAGCATCGAGATGGGCGGCAAGGACGCCGCAATCGTGCTCGCCGATTGCGATCTTGCGCGCAGCGTGGCTGGCATCACGCACTGGACACTCGGAAACGCCGGTCAAGCTTGCGGTGCAATCGAGATCGCGTATGTCGAGCAGAAGATAGCGAGCTCCTTTCTCGAGCGAATGCGCCTCGCCTGGACCAGGCTCACGCCCGAGTCGGTCCCTCCCCTCGGCAACCAGAGGCAGCTCGACATCGTCCTGTCCCAGGTCGAAGACGCGCGCGCAAAGGGAGCGCGGGTCGTCTGCGGAGGGGCGTACCCTGGCAAGGGGCTTTGGTACCCGCCGACGCTCCTCGACGGCTGCGACGACCGCATGGCCGTGATGACCGACGAAACGTTCGGACCGGTCCTCGCCGTCGCGCGAATCGAGGGCGCCGCCGAGGCCATCCGCAAGCTCAATCGCTCGCGATACGGTCTCGGAGCGTCGATCTGGACCCGCGACCTCGCACGCGCCGAGCGCCTTGCAGCGCGAATGGATGTCGGCGTCGTGAATGTGAACAACCATTCGTTCACCGGGGCGATTCCGTCGCTCCCGTGGAGCGGAACGCGCGAGACCGGATTCGGTGTGGCCAACGGACCCGAGTCGCTCGCCACGTTCGTCCGACCGAGGGTGACAGCGGTCGATGCGTCGAACGGTCCCGAGCTTTACTGGATGCCCTACGACGAAGCTCTGCGCGATCTCGGGGAGACGCTCGCGGATGCCCAGATTGGCCTTGTCGCGGGGGCCTGGAAGCTGCCCTTTCTGATGCGAAAGCGGATAAAGACGCTTCGCGACTTTTTCTTCCGCTAGTTGCGTCTCTCGCGCCCTACTAAGAAAGCCGTTCGTCGATCTTCTCGGCGGCGCGCGTGGCCATCGCCATGATCGTCAGCTGCGGGTTCACTCCGAGGGGACCGGGGACGGTGCTGCCATCGACGACGTAGAGCCCGGCGACATCGTGGGTCTCGTGATCGATGCCCACGACGCTCGTTTGCGGATTCCGTCCCATCTTGCAGGTCCCCAGAGGGTGATAGCTCAGCCAGACGTAGTCACCGGCCGAAGTCTTCAGCCCCCGAAACGCGTCGAACTCGCGTCTACCCTCGAGTACGGGCGACGAGATCATGATCGGGTAGAGTTCTTTCGCGCCGGCGGCCAGACACATTTCGCCAACCCGCGTCATCGCGCGGTGCATCCGGTCGACGTCGGCTCGCGCCAGGTTGTACGTGATGCCGGGAAAGCCGGCAACGTCCCGGCCCCATACTCGACCGTTCTGCGTCGAGTCGTGAAGCAAGATGGCGAATGACGCGAGGTGGTCCATCCGGTCGAGGGTGGCCATCAGACGGCGCCCGGTGAACGGGAAAAGGAGAGCGGCGATGTTGCGCGTGGGCTGTGCCGCGCTGAAGAGGATCCCGTCGCGAAGAAACTCGTCACACGCGTAGCCTTGCGGGATGTGGGCGTGCCCGCGGATCTCCTCCTCGAAGAGCGCCGAAAAACCGCAGCTCGGATGCAAGCTCAGATTCCTCCCGACCTGCTCGCTGCGGTTGCAGAGCCCTTGATCGAGCAGTAGCGCCGGAGTCGGTATCGAGCCCGCCGCCACGACGACGGCGCGGGCGCGCACTCGAATCTGTCGCCCGCCTTTGGTGCGAGCCAGGAGGCCCGTGGCGCGCCCCCCTTCGATGACGATGCGCTCGACCTTCGTCCCGCTGAAGAGCATCGCGCCGCCGCTGAGGGCCGGAGGAAGGTACGCAACCTCGGCGCTTCGTCGGGCCCCGGTAGGACACCCGAAATCGCAGAAGCCCGAGCCGTCGCAGTCGGGTGCGTTGCGAGAGATCGGCAAGTGACTCCATCCGAGCGCCTCGCAACCCCTCGCCATCACATCGCCGATCGGGCCGATGGTTTCTTTTTTCGCCGGCCGCACGTCGAGCACGGCCTCGACTCGTTCGAAGTGACGCTTCATTTCCTCGGGCGCAAAGTCATCCGTTCCCAGCTCCTCGCACCATCGCTCGAGAACCCACGGCGGCGTGCGAAAGCTCGTCCCTCCGTTGATGGCGGTCGACCCGCCGACCATCCGCCCCATGAAGATCGGGATGATGGCGTTGCCGACGGAGAACACCGGCCGATAGAACCGCTGATGGGCCCGAACAGCACTTCCATCGAAGTCTTGCCGCGGGTGGTACTCGCCCTCTTCGATGAAGACGACGGCGTGGCCACGCCCGGCAAGTTCGCGTCCGACGACGGCGCCGCCGGCACCCGACCCGACGACGACGACATCGCATTCCACGTCGCCTCCCTCCCACGCGTCGCCTCGATGCATCTGACGCATCCAGCGTCCCTCCTCGAGCGAGCCGACCACCGGAAGCCCCTGCCGGGGCGGCTCGTCGAAGTGGACCAGCTTGTACACGAGAGAGATGAGCGCGAGCGGCCTGCCCAGGAGGGGATCAACCTCGAATTGCCGCAAGAGCTCATCTTGAGCGAGCGCCCCCAAGGCGTGGAATCGCCGACCTCGGCGCGCCACAGCCGCCGTGTCCAGAGTCCGTTGAGCGGCGTCCCATGCGCGAAGGAGCGCAGGATGCAGGCTGCCCACGAGTTCCTCGGTGCGACGGACGGTCACTTCGTCCGCGGCTGGAAGACGCGAAGACCCAGGGATGAGCGCTTCGGCGAGCGCAAGAGCTGCGCGAGCCCCGGTCGACATGCTGGCGCAATAAGACAGAAAGGCGCGCCTGTCGCAAGTCCGCACTCGCGCGCGCGCCGCCTTTTGACCCAAGCCAAGGCGCCCGAGGGGTGCCAAAGTGAGAAAGTGATTTCACGCGACACGCCGCCCCTGCTCCTGTTCGCCGCGATCAGCGTCGGGCTGCATCTGGCGGCGGCGACGTTGACGCATCGCGCTGCAGTCATCCCCAGGCCGGTCTTTCAGGCGAACCCCCAGACATTGGCCGGCGAGACGTTGGACGTCGATCCCCCACCCGATCCTGACCCTGAACGGGACGCGACGGAGGAGGATC
>Ga0302325_10035258_pt1 | contig 10225 bp, 15 predicted proteins | sample Palsa_T0_2_FD_201948 | JGI IMG/M metagenome (GOLD analysis project Ga0302325, IMG submission 201948) | Peat permafrost microbial communities from Stordalen Mire near Abisko, Sweden - Palsa_T0_2 | ecosystem: Environmental > Terrestrial > Soil > Palsa > Peat permafrost | place: Sweden: Abisko...
ACTTTCGACTGTCAACTACAAGGGCTCACTTAGTTAAGGGCGTGTTCAAGCTGCAGCTCATATCGCCTGAGGGTGTTCTGTTCTCAGGCGAAGCACAGCTTGCCACCTTTTCGCCTCGGTTCCTTTGCACATACTCCCATAAGAGGATCATGCTAAGCCACGCTGACTGTGTTTTGCTTTAAGGAAATATTCATCTCAGTTCGTGTGAGCCTCGTGTTGTGCTTAAGTGAGACAGCCATGTGAATGCAGAAATGTAAGTGTATAAAACGACTCAGTCCGCAGTCTGTTGTACATTTTGCATATCCAAATATCGTCTTCATTCCCACTACCAAAGTCAAATAAACAATTTCCACTTCAGTAATCAAATTTTTCTCTAATAGCAAAATGGGTTTCACGTCATACTCCGGTCCCTGGTCATCGTTCCCTCCTATGAGCACATGGGAGGATTTCACCACCATCTTCAACGCAAACAAAGCTGAGATGCTCCAAACTGGCGACAGCGGGGAGGATGTAGGACGTATCTGGAACGCAGTACTTGAGGCTGCCAAGCTCGGCGTGGAAGAGAGAGTTATTTTTTGCATCATCATGCAAGAAAGCACCGGCAACGTTGGTGTCGGAACTCCCAAAGACATGGACAACAACCCCACTGGTGGCCTTATGCAATGCGAAGAGAGCCCTGCATTTCCTGGTCAGCATAATTTGACTCAAGTATGTCGTTCAACACTGAAATGGGAAAGAAAGTTGCTGATGATGTTGTAGGATCAAATCAGCGCGATGGTAACAGCTGGAACCAAGCACTTCAAGGGTAACTTGGAGCAGGTTGGAAACCAGGACTCAGCGCAATCAATATATGAGGCTCTTCGTCTCTACAACTCTGGCTCGATAAATTACGACGTGAGTGACCCCTCCTCGCAACTATTGAGACCAACTTTCCTAACTTGTGAGCAGAATCTCTCCGATGGAAAGGGTGCAACAGATAGCTATGTCTCAGACATTGCAAACCGTCTCCAAGGTCGCACCAACTAGGCTCGTCTTTAGCATTTTGTTTCAATCCGTCTTGGGAAGCAGGTGTTGATACTAGAATTTTCAAATAGGCGGACTTGAGTCTTTAGTATGAAATGACTTGAAAAAGAGGAAACGGGTTTCTTGTGTTGAATCTATAGAGAGCCTTCAATCATCTTCAATGTCATTTTGCATTACCCAAAGCCGTCTTCAACCTTTACATAATGAATCTCCCCTTGCCCTCACAGAGTCTTGGCGTGTGACCACGTTACTTTTCTGAGAACTCTTCCCAAATTAGACCCTAACAAAAAGCCCAACATCAGATCAAGTAATCATTAGCATCGAGCATCCATAATAAACAAACTCCATGAAAGCATCTTCTTATGAACATGAACGAATCAAAAAGCAGGTCACGTGTTTCATCCAACTTCAACAGCATTACCGAGACGGGATCGCTCAACCTTAGTCTCCACAACCTCTCTTTCATCTCAAACCCCAGAACTTGAAATGGAGTATGACTCCGAAGGGCCGCCGCTGAAGCTGTTGCTCCTCATAGGCGGCAACGCATTTCGCATAGGAACTCGCAAAGAACTTCTCCCTTTCGCAGATGGTCGGCCCGGACTTGAGCACGCCCTGGAGACACTGCACAGCGCAGTTCCATCCGCCTCAACAATCTATATTTCTCTTCACGACAAGAGCCAACTGGAAGGCATTGAACCTTTCCTGAAGGACATCGTCGCCCGGGCTCGAGTTGCCGAAGATGCCGAGCATGAGGAGCATGATCATCACCTCCATTCATTCCCGGAATTGAAGCCCATCTTTGACAATCAGGAAGAGGACATCGGCCTAGCAGCCGGCCTCCTCGCGGCTCGTTCAATACACCCAGATTCAAAATGGCTAGTCCTATCTTGCGACTATCCTTTCTTGCCTCCGGCAGCACTTCAGCAGCTCATTCTGGAGTATCAACCTCCAGTCACGTGCTTCGTGAATGAAAGTAGGGTTGAGGAGCCTTTGATTGGCATCTGGGACGAGCTGGCATTGGAGAGGTTGAAGAGAAGTGTTGGTGAAGGTAGAAGTAGTTTGAGAGAGGTTGTTAGGGAATTGAAGGGAAGACTGGTGAAACCTTTGCGAGAAGTGTGGATTACGAACATCAATACTAGGGAGGAGTAGGATGCTGCTATGGCAATTCGGGCCTCGAAAGATAATTGAAATGCATTTCCGGATCATTTGTGGGACATTCCAAGATCAAGCTTCGCTACTCCTCTTCCTAAAAATCACAAACAACCGTCAAGAAAGGCAACTCTGAAGTCTAAGACGGTTGCTTCTCCTTTGCCCGCTCCAACTCCCTGTGCATCACTTCCGGCATCCTAGACATCGATTGAAAAGGAAGGTCACGAACAATCAACTCTTTAATTCCTCAAACCTCTAGAGAAAGGGGAAGCATCTAGACCCCAACCCAGCGGACCCAACAACCTCCCTAACGAAGCTGGAGAAAATACATCATCCTACCTTCTCTCGATACTCAACCTTCTAATCTTCTTCACTTCTTCCCTGGCATACCACTCCAAGATGCGGATATAGGTGCCTAAGAAACGGCAATACGGAGCATCTATCATAATCTCGTCACGCTCGAAATCAACCCAAATTCGCCGGTTCCTGGGATAGCTGATCTCCCATTTTTCCGAAGGTCGAGGAGTCTCGATCCAGCTCACGCTTCCAAAGGCTCGTTAGTATTTTGACAAGACAATGACTCGACTTTCACGACACACACGCAAGACAACAGGACCAGGAGGCGGCGCGGTGTTTTTAGGGTGTGCATCTCGCCATTCCTTAATTTCACAGAAAGGTTGCTTATGCTTGGTGAAGAATTATGGGGGATCTTTAAAGTTGAGTGTTGCATTGAATGTGAGATGGGCGAGGTAGCGTTCACGTATCATTAGATCATATGTTGTGAAATGGTGGGCCCTTTGCTAAGATAACATTATTTTCTGGGACGAGAATGTTTGGTGCCATATGTGCTCCCGGATTTCTGGTGGGAGTCGGGAGAATGAAAGTGGAGGCGCGGGAGGACGCGCGTGAGGAGAAGAGACGATTAAAACTTAAGGTTTGTGTTGGCTTTTACTGCCATAAAAAGATCGCTCCCTGTTGTTATTCACAACCAGGACAGTCTTATATCGCGGTATATGGCAGTCTTTGTCAATGGGCAATGAGCCTATTGGTTTGTGGGGTAGTGCGCAGCAAGGGAGAAGATATGTGGTGAGGTTGAAATTAGGCTTTCACGCCCCGAAGCCGCCGCGCTAAGTAAGGGGGTTCAGTGCTTCACCCTAGCTTTCACTCGTTTCATCGCTTCCTTCTTCATCCCAAAAGACATTTGGAAGACTTGGAACAACCATCGTGAGAGCCAACAGGGCTTTCGGCACCTCTCACATCGCATCAATTATCTCTTAACTTTCAAGTGCATCCCGTCATTCCTGATCTACTGCTACCAGCATCGTCATCTGCACTCTCGACTTCCCGATCTTCACGAGTGAGTAAAACAAACATATTGTCTGTTAACCGAACATTCTTTTTCATTTAATATCAAATTTTTCTTCTAACAGCAGTGATTGAGTTTCTGCAAGCGCAGAGGGAGTGAGCGCACGTTTGCTTATGCCTGTTCCTCTTCAATGTTCCCGCTGAGGAAGGAGATTTAGAAAGCGATATGAAGATCTTGAAGATCGTGAGAAAGGGGCAATGAAGCACGGCTAGGAGTTCTTCTGGTTATTGAGAGGTTGACTGGTTGTACTCGATACAAAGGTCATAGCCGTCTGCTTCGGCTTCGCAGAAAGCATCCTAATCGGTGTGATTCATACGCTTCCCTCATCGCTCTCTCAGCGCTCGCCTGCGTCCTCTCCCACGGGTTCATTCTCTGCCAAGCTTCTTCCTCGAGCTTCTCTAGAGTTTTACAACTCCTAACCAGTCTCACGAACCGAATATTCGGCGCAACTTTATTCTTTCCCTCACCTCTCGCCATCTCGAATACCAACGTCTCCAATGTCTCCGCCAACTTGTAGCTAGACAAACTTCTATCCCTGAGTTTGACGCCAGGGACTCCGTAGCCAGCGGTCCACTTGTTGCTTTGGTGTAGAACCTCGAAGAGTATTTCCGTCCTGCATGACAAGCGCGAATCAACAAGATCATCTTTTGTATTAACGTCCCATTCCCGCACCCCAACCCCCAAATCCTCCTTCAAAACGATGAAGACAAGCTCAAGACCGCTATAGTTCTTGAAGTCCTGAACAAAGGACCAGAAGTGCCGGTGGGCAGTCGAAATCGCGATGCTCTTGACCTTTTGGAGGCAGTTGGCTGCAATGAGACTTGCTTTGAATTCACTAGGATCCAAATTTGGGACCTTGTACTTGCTGATGAAAACCATGTCGCTCGTTGGAAGATATATCAAGCCTCTGTCATCGCCTGGGTGGTACTTCAGCTCGACATAATCATGAAATATCGTTCCCTTCGATCTGAGCTCTCTGTTGAGCTGGAGGATTGGAGGGACAGTGCGTGACTCATGAGTAGAAAACCCAGGATCGCTTGGGTCGCCATTTTCAAGGTAAAAGGACGCCTCGTTGACTGAATCGATGCCTAGCCGTTGCTTCTGCGAGAAAAGTGTTAGCTGCAGGCGGCGAGGTTTAGTTTCGATGGTCTCCTGGAGGGTTAGAGCACGGATCTCTGGGGCGAGTTTGGGAAAGAGGGTAAAGGTGCGTTCTAGCGATTTTTTGACATAATGCAAGTTCTGGATTTTCATCAGCAGGATCCAGAAAATACAAGAGGAATATATGGAAGCTCACAAGTCGGAAGAATCGACCTTTATTTCCCCGGTTCAGAAATTCGACTTCATTGTACTCAAGAAGAGTGTCGAGATGATACTTGGATGCTTCTGAAAGAGATGCAAGGTTGATGGTAATGTTGCCTGCCTCCTGCTTAATAACCTAATAGTCTTAGAAAATTCCCATGAAAGAGCAAGAGAAGGTTCCTCTTACAAAAATGGACTTGTATTCAGGAGACAATTGGAAGCGTGACTTTCTGTTCTCTAAACCAAACTCCAAGCTCCGATCGTGATCCCAGCGGCGCGTGTATTCAACCAGTTGTGGTATTTGCAAAGACTTATTTCCAAGGTCAAGAGATTCGAGGTACTGAATACCATCTCTCAGTGGCCTATTGAATGGCATCCATTGCGCTTTGTCTGGCATGCGGAAACATCTATGCTGGAGGTCGAGGTACCCATGGCGCGTATTAAGCTGTTGCCACATGAGGGAGTAGGGGCTGTTTTGGTGTGCCGTTTCGAAGTAGTGTTGCCAAACATCGAGGCACCAGAAATGATATGCAAGCCGCTCTTCGGGTTGCAGATTTGCCATACTACTCTCGAAGGACAAGTACTGGATCGACATTTTGGTTGTGATATTTTGTTTGAATGTTTAGATGTGACGGGGAGGTTGTTGCAATAAATCGGTAGAAAGCGGACCGGAGGAACAAGATACTGTCGGGCCCCGGGTCGCCTTCATTTACGCGACTTAAATATTCAGTCGAAATACATGGCCGAAAGTGACGCGGAATATTTGGAGGGCGACTGTCCGATCTCGCTGTCCGTTTTGGCTGTTTCCTTCCCCTTTTAAACCCTTGGCCTATTAAAGTTCAACAAACCCCTAGAACATTTACACCCACTACCTTAATCTGCAATCACCCTCTGGTTTGCTAACCTCAGCATTGCCTTAAATATCTATATATGTTTTGAAAATTCACAGTCATAACGACATAAGAATCAATAAGTAAGAGAATCAACAATCCTGAAGTTGACTTCGTTGGGATTCCGTCTGGTAGAAAAGCGAGAAGGAGAGGGAGATAATGCCATGCCCAGTCCAGATTTAGTTTGACGCTCCCTTGTCTATGAAGCCTACATAGAGACAAGCATGAATGTGTAGCAAGATCCAGCGGTTTGCTTATATTGAGACAATGATTGATTGTTCTATTTCTCATCACTGCTCAAGTTTGTCCTTCAGTTCTACTATTCTCTAATCCAAAGATTGGTACCCCATCATCATCAAACCTCGCCCACTCAAAGAAAGTGCACCCATCCTTTCCAGGCACATTCCCCGCATGACACATCCAAAAGTATTTTCCCCAGTTCTCCTTCTTCCTCTGCACCACCCTCAGCACGGCTGGAACATCGCACTTACACCTCGGCGTAAACTTCGGGTGCAAATTCGCCTTGTAATCTCGATATGTGATGTTGATCCTCTTGTTCCCTGCTATTGGATGTGGATCGATGGCTTGTGCTGGTGCTATGCTGTGCTTCCACTCCTCCTGCATTTCGGCGTGCATTACTAGTAAAGAGTTATGTGGGAGGTGGATGGCGATTTGACCTTGAGCGTCCGAATCTTCTTTGGATTTTTCCTTCTTGTCTTCTTCTTGGGGGATGATACGCCGAACTCGGAATTCTCGAGCTACCCCGAGTGATATGGAACCAATGATAGCTCGAGGTCCAAGGTAAGTAAGTTGATCAGAGTGGTATCCAACACTTTCGGCTCCGCCGTCGTAGCAGTTGACTAATGCGGCGTTGGGCTTCCAGGGGTTTGGTGATTGATGCTTGAGCTTTTTCTCGTTGGGATAGTGGTCCTTGATACGTTTCGTGATCTCGGAGTTAACTACTTCTTCGACAATGGGGGAGACTTTACGCATTTGGGGAGTGAGTTGTCGAACATCCTGAAGAGGTTAGATTTTAGAACAGCAGGGAGGATTGAATTTCATAGTCAAGACGTCCAGCTTGAATTTATCGTATTCACAACAAGCAATAACGGGCAAGGAAAGAGCAACCGTGAAGGCGCTTACTGTAAGAAGTCCCCCATTGTAAATATACTCCGTCTTTTGCCTCTGCAACTCTTCGTACGACTCCACATAGAAACACGCCGTGTGAGGACTTTGAACCACATTGTCAAATAACTTGAATGTCATTCTCTCGAAAGTAGGTGCCTCCTTCAAGAGTTCTTCCAGCAAAGCATTCGCCAGTTCCGGGGGAAGGAAATTGTGGATGATCGAGCAAGGAGTATGAGCAGCAACATCAGCAGGATCATAAAGATGTAACGTCTTTCCCTTCTTGGATAGAAGCTTTGCACGTTTTGCTGGACCGTCTAAAGCTTCAGTCTGGGAAATGAACCCAGAGAGAGAACTTTGATATCCCGTTGCGGCAGAGGCTTTCCTCAGTGGCGAGTCCGAAGGTTTCAATGACGCCGAGGCGTCCTTGACTGAGCCTTCATGGGCCAAGAGCACATCCAAAAGGACTTGTTGCTCGATATAAGGATGCAACGAGGAGAGCAAGGCCAGCTTAAAGTCTGTTGACTCGTCGTCGGGGGCGCTCAAAGCACTGATATCCTGAATTGTGGCAACTGGTTCTGGAGAGGACAGCTTCCTCTTTTTCCTTGAGACAAAGATGTCCATCTTTCACCTTCAATCAGGTTCTGGTCTCAACCTTCTTTGCTCCGGTTTTAGGATACACCCAAAACACATTTTGTCTTGCAAAGTCCGATTTCGCCTCCCGAAGAGTCAACAGAAAGGCGCGCTCTTAGGTGATCATTAAACGCCAAATCTCGTGACACACCGCCCTCACTTTTGCAATTGCATCTCTTTCTGCCGGCCTCGGCTGTCATCTTAAACTCGATCTCTTCTGGAAACAAACAAGATTTTTCTCCACCAGTCAATGTTCGTCCAACGACACGATGGAGTTTCGTACCACAGGGTACAGCGGTTACGCCGTTAGATACTCTCCATATTTTGATTCACGAATTGCGGTCGCTGGAAGTGCGAACTTCGGCCTGGTTGGTAATGGACGTCTCTTTATATTGGGATTGGGAGCGAATGGCATCCGCGCGGAGAAGTTGTAAGTATCATTTATCCCTCACGCAGTTAACATGCGAGGAATTCGGGGTAACAATCCGGGGAAAGAGCTAACAACTAGATTGAACAGGTATGACACGCAGGACAGCATCTACGACACTGCTTGGTCCGAAGGAAATGAGAATCAACTCGCTGTTGGATGTGGTGATGGCTCTGTAAAATTGTATGATCTTACTGCCAACAAGTTTCCAATTGCAAACTGGCAAGAACACAATCGTGAGGTCTATGCAGTTTCATGGAACCTGGTAACCAAGGACACCTTTGCTTCCAGCTCCTGGGATGGAACAATTAAACTGGTACGCCCGCGTCTACCCCACGCTCCCCCCAAACCTAAATAGAAACCATAGCTAACACTTATTAATAGTGGTCTCCCGCGCGTCCAAGTTCGATCTTGACCCTTCCGACTCACTCTTGCACGTATTCTGCAGCCTTCTCTCCTCACTCGCCCTCGATTGTTTCTTCAGTCAGCTCTGATAGTCACCTTCGCATTTTCGATCTTCGGACACCTGCGTCTGCTTCCAACCATCTGGTCCACTTGATTCCTATCCATGGCTCTGCCCCAGTTCCTGGTTCAACCTTCGCAACTGGCCCACGTCCGATCTACCCACCATCTGAGGCACTCACTCATGATTGGAACAAGTATCGAGACACCATTGTCGCAACTGCTGGTGTTGATCAGATCATTCGAACTTTCGACATTCGCAATACTCGTGCAGGACCAACTGCATTGTTGCAGGGTCATCACTACGCAGTCCGCAAGATCGCCTGGAGCCCCCACCTTAGTGACGTCCTCCTTAGCGCAAGCTACGATATGACAGCGAAAGTTTGGACGGATGGTACTACATCAAGCTATGGTGGTCATCCTAGTATGCCTACAGCTAGTGGCGGACCTCGTGAATTGGGCAGCATGGACGCACATACCGAGTTTGTCACTGGTGTGGACTGGTGCTTGTTCGGAGCAGAGGGTTGGGTCGCATCTACGGCTTGGGACGAACGAGTTCTGGTTTGGGATGTGCGAACAATCATGCGGCCATAAAGACTCTGTCGTCAAGCAACATTTTCCGTCGCCCCGAAACAATATTTGTTGATAAAGGATATCGAAAAGTTGGTGCAGGACTGATAAAGAAGCATAATGGTGGATGTTTAATGACTAATGGATAATGAAGATGATACCAAAATGGTGGCGTTAATGGCGTTTGTATAAAGGCGCATGGCTCATTCTGCATTGAGGATCTTATACTAAGTGCATCCGCACTGCATCCAGTCTCGTTATAATTAGATAGAGAGAAAAATTCGCTAATGAATCAACTTTTCTGTCTGTCTCCTTCGTCTGCTTGCGCTCTGAATTTTTGCCACCCATGCCACCCGTGCCAAGCCCCGTGCTTCTTCCACCCATGATTTGTCGTCCTCATCCTCATCCTCCTCCTCACCGTCGTCGTCATTGTTATCGTTGCCTCCCTTATCCTCTTCATTATCTAAAGAATCTGAACTCAACTCTTTAAAGCTGTCACAATGCCCTCATAAGCCAGATGTTTTGTAAAATTAGCAGACCAAAGATCCCCTGACCCATACCCATACCCAATAAAGACCCCCAGAATCCACAAATTCTACATTCCATTAGTCTCTCCTTCCCCTTTAACTTCACCCAAAGAGCCAAACTAATCGGATCGTAAAAGTCCCAAACAGTAATTCCCACACAAGCATCAACCAACCAACTCGCCGCTGTAGTATTTTTATAAACCTCGCTCCGCGCCGCCAAATTCTTCTTATTCTCCGGCTCCTCAAGCCTCACATCCAACTCCATAACTACAACATCCAGCCCCATATCCGCAAACGCCTTCATACTCGCAACCTGCGCACTCAAACTTGGGCTCCTCCCAACTGTAAAACGACTCTGCAACCCAACACCATCGATCCTAACGCCGTCCTCTTGGAGGAACTTGATGATATTAGTACTTGTTGCCGATGGTCTCGATGATGTAGTCGTTGTAGTAGAGCTTAGCGCCTCAGTCGGCAGCTACAGCGGCGCGGAAGCCGATCTTGATGTATTCGAGTCCGAGGACGGCGAGGAACGTCTGGATCATTCAACTGAGCCGAAGCGACAAGAACAGCTGCCACTGAAGCCAAAACTTGGGCTTGGAAACGCATCTGATTCCACCACTTGATGAAAACGAAGTACAAGAAATCAATCGATGAGCGGCGAACGGCAGGGAATATAAAGAGAGCATGAAGATATATATATTTTCAATAGATAGCATTCATCCGTCAAGCCAAGAGAATAAGTACATGAGAT
>Ga0302325_10035259_pt1 | contig 10225 bp, 12 predicted proteins | sample Palsa_T0_2_FD_201948 | JGI IMG/M metagenome (GOLD analysis project Ga0302325, IMG submission 201948) | Peat permafrost microbial communities from Stordalen Mire near Abisko, Sweden - Palsa_T0_2 | ecosystem: Environmental > Terrestrial > Soil > Palsa > Peat permafrost | place: Sweden: Abisko...
ATCCAAACACAACTGGGGAACGGTTTGAACGCCTGGTCGGGATCATGGCCCGGCTGCGCGCGCCCGGCGGCTGCCCTTGGGATCGCGAACAAAACTTCGACACCATCAAGCCGTATCTACTCGAAGAGACCTACGAGGTTTTCGACGCCATCGACCAACGCGACTGGCCGGGTCTCGCCGAAGAACTCGGGGACCTGATGCTGCAAGCGGTTTTCTTCGCCCAAATGGCCTCCGAAGAAGGAAAGTTCCGCATTGACGATTCGCTCAACGCGATATCGGAGAAACTGATCCGGCGTCACCCGCACGTCTTCGGAGATGGCGCGGCGAAAACGTCGGACGACGTGAAGCGCCGCTGGGATGAAATCAAGGCCGACGAAAAGAAAGACCAAGGTAAGCCGAAGCTTGGCCGCCTGGAAGGGGTGCCGCGCAATCTTCCGGCGCTGGTCGAGGCCCAACAAATTAGTTCCCGGGCGGCCGGCGTTGGGTTCGATTGGGAACACCCGGGCCAGGTGCTCGAAAAGTTGGATGAAGAGCTTCGCGAACTGGCCGCCGCGCGCGAAAGCGGCACACCCCAGGAAATCGAGGGCGAAATGGGCGATCTGCTATTCGTCCTGGTGAACCTGGCGCGCAAGCTCAAGGTGGATCCCGAACAGGCCCTTAGAAAAACCAACGCGAAGTTTCGCAAGCGCTTCGCGCACGTCGAAAAGCATGCCGCGTTGCCGGGCGCTACGATCCAAGAAATGGAAGCGCTCTGGCAGCAAGCCAAAGAAACCGAATGATAGACGTTTGCACACTCACCGATCGCGAGGATCTGAAGACCGTGGTGCGGTTGCAACGCCAGATCTGGGGATTCGAGGATGTCGATCTGATTCCGCTGCGGCTCTTCGTGGTCGCTTCGAAAATCGGAGGGCAGGTGTTCGGCGCCTTCGATGGACAGCAGATGATCGGCTTTTGCGTAGCTATTCCCGGACTCAAAGCCGGAGGCAAAACCTACCTGCACAGCCACATGCTCGGGGTGCTGCCGGAGTACCGCAATGCCGGCGTCGGCCGCGTGTTGAAGCTAGCCCAGCGCGAAGACGCGCTCGGGCGCGGAATCCAGCTTATGGAGTGGACCTTCGATCCGTTGGAACTGAAGAATGCGTTCTTCAACATGGAGCGGCTGGGCACCATCGTGCGCCGCTACGTGCCCAATCAATATGGAACCAGCACCAGCCCGTTGCATGGCGGCCTGCCCACCGATCGCTGCATCGCGGAATGGTGGATGGCCAGTCCGCGCGCCAACGCCATCGCTTCTGGCCGGCCATTCGAACGTGGCGAGGTAGAGGAGCGGGTCGCGATTCCGTCGGACATCGCGGCTATTCGATCCGCCGATCCGCAGCACGCCAGGGCAATTCAACAAACCGCCGGCGACAAATTCCGCTCCGCATTCGATCACGGTCTGGCTGTCATCGGCTTTGAAAGATCCGAGCAGGCAGGGACTTACTTACTAGGAAAATGGGAATCCGCTTAGAACAAATCACACTCCGCGAAATAAAGATGCCGCTGGTGCATTTCTTTGAAACCAGCTTCGACCGGATCTACGCGCGCAACATCGTCCTGGTCGAAGTACTGGCCGAAGGCGTCTCGGGATGGGGCGAAGTCACGGCCGGCGAGAACCCGTTCTACAACGAGGAATGGACCGAATCGGCGTGGCTGATTTTGCGCGACTATGTTGCGCCGCGCGTCCTGAAACACAACTTCGAGTCCGCAGCCGAAGTCGGCGCGCGCAGTGCTCACGTTCGCGGCCACCTAATGGCTCGCGGCGGCTTGGAAGTTGCGGTATGGGACCTGGAAGCGCGGATGCTCGAAAAGCCGCTGTACCATCACATCGGTGGGGGTGCACGACGTGAAATCCCGTGCGGTGTCTCCATCGGGATTCAGGATTCCGTCCCGCAGCTGCTCCAGAAAATCGAGACCGAACTGGCCGCCGGGTATCAGCGCATCAAGATGAAAATTAAGCCGGGATGGGACGTTGCCGTGGTCAGTGAAGTACGCCGCCGCTTTCCCGATATTCTGCTGATGGCCGACGCCAACTCGGCTTACAGCCTGAACGATGTCGGTCTCTTAAAAGCTCTGGACGATTTCAACTTGATGATGATCGAACAGCCGCTCGCGCACGACGAGATCATCGACCACGCGAAACTCCAGGCTCAACTCAAAACGCCCATCTGCCTTGATGAGTGCATCCGTTCGGCCCACCAAGCCCAGCAAGCTATCGCGATGGACGCCGGGCGAATTATCAATATTAAGCTCGGGCGCGTGGGCGGATTCGCCGAAGCCAAGCGGGTTCATGACGTAGCCCAGGCGGCTGGGATCCCAGTATGGTGCGGAGGCATGCTTGAATCCGGCATCGGCCGCGCCCACAATATTGCACTCTCCACGCTTCCCAACTTCACGCTTCCGGGCGACGTCTCGGCCAGCAAGCGTTACTGGTCTCGCGACATTATCCAGCCGCCGGTGGAAGTGACGCCGCGGGGAACGATCGCAGTTCGCGATCAGCCGGGATTCGGTTACGAACTCGATCGCGAGTTTCTGGACTCCATCACTCTCCGGCGGGAAACTATCGCCTAGATGTCCGGCTTTCTCAATCTGCTGAAAGAGAACCGGAATTATCGTTGGACATGGTCGGGCCAAGTGGTCAGCGAAATCGGCGATCATTTCAACAACGTCGCAGTTTTCAGCCTGGCTCTCGCGAACACTCGATCCGGCCTCGTAGTCACCGGAATCATGCTCTCGCGAGCGATTCCCGCGATGGTGGCGGGACCCGTTGCCGGCGTAATTCTCGACCGGTTGGATCGCAAGCGCATCATGATCGCAAGCGATCTGATCCGCGCCATTGTCGCCTTCGGATTCATTCTTGCGATTCCCCGCTCCGACACCGGCCTGCTCTATCCGCTTAGCGCTCTTCTGATGTTCGCTTCGCCGTTCTTCACCAGCGGCCGGTCGGCGATTCTTCCAACCATCGCGAATCAAGAGGAACTGCACACCGCCAATTCGCTCACGCAGACCACGCAATGGATGACTCTGACCATCGGGGCCTTCCTCGGCGGCACAACCGTTGTGCAGTTCGGCTACAAGTGGGCGTTTGCGTTTAACGCACTCTCGTTTCTGTTTTCGGCCGCCTGCATTTCGCGCCTCCGCGTGGCGGGTGGCGGCTTCCGGGCGGAGCGGACAGCGCTCGCTGAAGATAAAGTTGTGCGCCCGTGGCACGAATACACCGAAGGCCTGCGCTACATGCGAGCCTCACCTTTAATTCTAGGAGTTGCGCTACTCGGAATTGGATGGGCATCCGGAGGCGGCGCCGCGCAAATTCTTTTCAGTTTGTTTGGAGAACTGGTGTTCAATCGAGGTCCAGCGGGCATCGGATACCTTTGGGCAGCGGCCGGCCTCGGGTTGCTGGTCGGTGGAGCATTCGCATACTGGCTCGGGAAGCGCATTTCGTTCGAGGCATACAAGCGGACCATCAGCATTTGCTATGTGGTTCACGGCGGTTCGTATGTGATCTTCAGCCAAATGCGCAGTTTCCAAATGGCGCTGCTGTTTCTCGCGATATCGCGGTCGGCCATCGCGGTCAGCTCGGTACTTAACATGTCGCAACTTCTCCGGCACGTATCGAACGAATTTCGCGGCCGCGTGTTTGCGACTATGGAAACAATGCAATGGTCCACCATGATGCTTTCGATGGCGGGCGCCGGAGTCGCGTCCCAGAGCTGGACCCCGCGCACCATCGGCGTCGTTTCAGGGTTGCTCAGCTCCAGCACTGCGTTCTTCTGGCTGTGGGCGAATTGGACGGGACGATTGCCGGAGCCGGCTCGCGAGGGAGTGGAGCCGGAAGAGATCGAAGTGCATGGCGACCCGGTAGTTTGAGCTCTCATGGAAGAAAACCCAATCGTACTTGTCACTGGCGCAGCCAAGCGGATCGGGCGCGAGATCGCGATCCGGCTGCATCAATCCGGTTATCGCGTCGCGATTCATTATGGGACCTCGGAGAAGGAAGCCAGCGCCACCGCTGAAGAATGCGGATCGGCGCCGCTGTTTCAGGCCGATCTCGAAAAGGTTGATGACATCAAGCGCATGTTCCGCGAGGTGGAGGAAAAGCTCGGATCGCTTTACGGTCTGGTGAACAACGCCGCTCGCTTTCGACGCCGCGATCCGCTGGAACTAACCGAAGCTGATTGGGATTTCATCCACAACATCAATCTCAAGGCCACGTTTTTCTGTTGCCAGCAAGGCGCGCTGTTGATGAAAAAGAGGGGTGCCGGGCGTATTGTGAATCTAAGTTCGCTCGGCGGCATCCGGCCTTGGGAGATGTACGCTCACTACTGCGCTTCGAAGGCCGGCGTGATCATGCTGACGCGCGCGCTGGCGAAGGCTTTTGCACCGGAGATCACGGTGAACTCCGTGGCGCCCGGCGTGATCCTGGCTTCAGCCGAAGATCCTCGCGCACAAGACCTGATCGCAAATACCCCAGCAAAACGCTCGGGAACTCCGGAAGAGATCGCCGACGCAGTGCTGTACTTTTTGAAGGCGACGAACTTCGTTACCGGGCAGATACTCGCGATCGACGGCGGACTCAGCCAGCGCTAGAAGCTTTCCCGAAGTATCTTCGCGATACGCTTTGCGAGATCGTTGGTTACGCCGAGATTTTCGCCGAAGAACCGAACCTTGCCGGTCAGATCGGTATTCGACAGAACGCTACCGTCCGCCTTAGTTATCGTGGCCGTAACAACCACGGCGGTCCCGCCGGCGACAGTTGTCACTTCGCGTTTTGTTTCGCTTCCTTCCTTAAACCCCAATATCGTGGTGCGAAGGACTACCAGGTCGGGGACAGCCTTGGCTTCCCGATCGCCGCCACGGAAGACCTGCTTGAATTCTCCATCGCGGCGGACCCGTTCGATCAGGCGCTCATAGATGGCAAACTGAAACTCCGCTGGAATGTCGATGGCTCCGGCTTCAATCGGCTGGATTTGAATGGCGGAAGCGGTGAGCTTGACGGGCTTGGCGTCGGCGGGCGCGGCCGCGGGAGCGGCAGAAGGAGGCGGGTCAGAGTGAGTGGCCGCGGGGCGTAACTGCGTTTGCAGGCCGGCCGCCTGTCCCTTGGGAGTGGCGAAAATGACGCCGTGCGCTCCTCCATTCGCGTCGTGGTATGACACAGTGAGGATGTCCACTTTGGTCCGCAGCAAGAGGCTCAAGAGCCTGCCAGTCCCGTAGGGCGCCGCAAGAGCCACGACTCCGACCGTCTTTCCTCCAGCCCGAGTGCTCTCGGAACCGACGAAGACGTCATCGATGGAAGCGATCGGTATCTTGGCTTGCGAAGTGCCGGCATCGAATGAGAGGGCGTCGTTTTGCACGCTCAGTTTCCCACTGTGTTGGGATTTGACGCCGTCGAGTCCGATCACATGGCGAACCTCTAATGGAGTCTGAGTCTGCGCCGCCAATGTCGAGAATGTGGCGATCGCGAAAAACGTCGCAAGCGGGCTACTCAACGGCAACCTTGGTGCCCTTGCGATCGTGCTTCGCCAAGTGCTCGATGCGCGCATCCAGCATGCTCCGCATCCCTTTCAGCATTTCGATGCGGGCATTGCGAAAATGCTCGCGCGTGTTTTGCGGCCAGACGTGATCCAGAAATGCCTCGATCTGCGGCGCGGCGATATCGCAAAAGAAACAGCCGTGGGCGTGTTGGTGAGCGGTGCTTTGTTGTTCGTCCATATTAGTTCACCTTCGGTTTACTTCACCTGGTTTATCCTTCCTTCATCTCCACTGTCAATATCTTATTCTGTAACGTTGCCCGGGTGGGCATAAGGGCGGCCATGGAAGTGGGCAACCCGATATGGCGGCGCAGGGTGCCGATCTCAACCACCAGCTCATCCCCCTTCTTGAACAGCCCCACTTCGCCCTTGATCGCGAACGGCAGCCGCAGCCGGACTTCGTAGTGCGAGTTGCGTTTCTCGAAGGTATACGGCGCTTCGGTCCGGACCACCAGCGCGGGATCGTCCTTCTCGCCGTAGAGCACGTCGGCAAGTTCTATCAGGCGCTCGCGCCCCAGCACTTCGTGGGTAAACAAAGGGACGCGCTTCATCGCCACGGGCTGAAAGTACTCCTCTATTTCGTCCAGAATCCGGGATTGCGAGGCGCGCCACTGATCGAACCAGGTGTCGGTAACGGCTTCGGGCAAGACGCGATTGACGATGATGCCGTCGACGGTGAGACCGTGCAGCGAGAAATAAACGAACGCACGCTGGGTTTCTCGTAGCACCATTTTTTCGGGATTCGTTACCAAACGAACGCTGGTGACCTTGGGATCCTCGAGAAGTTCCGCGATCCCGTCCAGGCGTCCGAACAGTTCCTTTATGTTGCCGAAGTAGGTGTCGGGAGGCAGTTCCACTGGTGAAATACGATTCGCTACTGGCCGTACGGCTTTGAGCAGGCCGCGCTGGAATGGGAACACGTGCTTCATATACCATTCGAGCGTGGTCGGCATGCTGACGAAGCGCATGGACTCGGCCGTGGGCGCGCAATCGAGCACGATCACCTGGTAGCGCCCCTCGCGCCGGTACTGATTCACATACATCATCGCGCTCAGCTCTTCCATGCCGGGCAAAATGGCGAGCTCTTCAGCCTCGACGTCGCTGATGCCGGTGGTCCGAAGCACCGAGACGACATAGGTGGAGATCTCACGCCAATGCCGCTTGATTTCCTTCTGGATGTTGACCTCTTGGATGGAAAGGTGATCGTCGATGGGCAGCGGATCGTAGGCGCGGTCCTGGAAGAGGCTGGTTTCAAGATCGAAGGCGTCGGCGAGGCTGTGTGCAGGATCGACGCTCATGACGAGGGTGGAATAGCCGAGGCGGGAGAGTTGGAGTCCAGTGGCGGCGGCAATGCTGGTTTTACCCACGCCTCCTTTGCCGCTGAAGAGCAGGATGCGCATGTATTTATCTTAGCGGGTGGCGCCGCTCATGCCTGATCGCAGAGTTCGAAGATGTGTTTGATCTGGTCCGCGATGAATTTTTCGTGTTGATCTATGAACGGCCGGGTGAGCTTGATAGAAAATCGGTTGTTGGACCTCTCAGTGACGTCGGCTCCGGCAGCTTCCCACGACTGGCGGGCAGCAGTATTTTCTGATTCGGAAATGGACCTCAGCTGGCCGAAGAATAGCCGGCAGGACTCCTGCTTCCCGGGCTTGATGCCTACGATGTTTCGGCGCGTATTGCCATCAAGACCAATCCAATCGCTTCGATAATTGGGCTTTGGTTGCAAGCCCTCCCGTTGGAGAACTGTCAGTATCCTGTCAAACAGCTTCATGCCGGCTGGCGCTCGCTTCTCCCATGTCGGATGGTCGGCTTGGCTCGTCTGCTCTTCATCGTCAACATCGGGCTGCTCGAAGAGATCCAGAACTTTTGTAAAGTGCAGCAGAAGCTTGTCGTCCAACTTAATGGCATTCAGCTGGATAGCAATGATCGGAATGGATCGGCTCAGCAGCCAGATAACGTTGAAGAACCGATTTGTGATTTCTTCCGCTACGATGACGGCCTTGTGTGCACGGCTAGGATATCGACGCGTCTCGACATCCCAGTATTCGATGGTCCGTATGATGTGACTCTCGTCCGTGGCGCCCCTCATAACCTCGACCTCGTACATTGTCTCCGGGTCGGTTTCATGGTCGACCAGGAGAAAGTCGACGCGCCCCCCGAGGGTCTGGGATTTTTCTTTGCTATGCACGGCTTCTGTTGCAGCCATCGCTCATCCAATCCGATATCGCGCAGATAGACGCGCTCGTGCTTCGAAAACGTAAAGGGCGGCAACCCTGGCGCAGGCATGCTCATAGGAAATTGGTGGAATCCGTCGTGGTTTAGTGTAACGCAGGGCTAGGCCCAATACTGTTCACTTTATGAGACCTTGGTACTCGCGACCATTTAGTCGCGTTTCTTCCATACCGAACAAACGCGGCTGAAACCGCGTGTACCTTGGGCACCACTGTACTAAGTGAACCCGGAATCGGCTGTTGGTACTAAGGCGCGAAATAGATTCAAGGGAGTGGGGACCGTTGCGATAAGGGAACTGTGAGCCGATTCCTTGACAACGCCGCGTCGATCCTGGACGCTGCCGAAAGCGCTGTGCAGTCCGGCCACACTCCCACGGACATGACCATTTTGATCACAGCCGAGGGTGCGATTCGGATGGTGGCCGATTCCGATTGGCCGCTGGATTCCCTGCAATCGCTCCATGGCGCGAAGATGGCCTACCGCGTGAGCCAGAACGCGTCGCTTGTACGCGTGGAAGGCCGGGCAGATTCTCGCACTTGTCTGTTCGAAACCGCAAAGCCCGAACGGGCCGCCCGCCTTCTTCTTAACAGCTCCCCCAGCTATTGGAGCGGTCTCCGGTTGCTCCCAAGTGCGCAGGGCTAGGGGATTTAGCCCGCCGGTTCTTTAGCCTGCACGCGAGCCAAAAACATCGCGAAAGTGCTCTACCAACGGTGGTGTGCTGAAGACCACCGTCACGACGTTAAATCGAACTTTTTGCCAGGGAACCTCGGCGTGCCGGGCATATTCGCGGGCGGTGCGGATCAAGCTGGACTGTTTTTGGGGGCCGATAGCCCGGTCCGGCGCTCCGTACTCGGTGGTCTGTCTGGATTTTACTTCCACGAACACCAGCGTATCGCCTTCCCAGCCAATGAGATCCACCTCGCCGGCGCCGGAGGCCATGCGGTAATTTCGATCCACGACGATGATCCCGGCGCGTTGCAGAAAGCGCTGGGCGATATCTTCTCCACGCCGGCCAAGGGCTTGATCCTCAGTAATGTGCCTCTTGCGGGCGTGCTGCCTGAGAAGGTCCGCGAACTCGAAAAGCTTGCTCGGCATAGCTAGCTCCGGCGTTGCTAGCAAATAAGTGGCTCCAGGGAGGGATCATCTCTATCCTAAATCGCAGGTCATTCTTGTTAGGCGGGAATTTTTCTGGAGGAGGTTGCGCAAGTCGCCTATTTTTGTGTTTGGCGGTGATATTTTTTGGATTGGTTTTTGGGGATTGGCGATTGGCCGGAGGGTGTGCAATGGCTGGTTGGCGGAGGGTCAACATGCTGATGAAAGAATAACCCGCGAGTGGCCGACCGGAACGTCAAGCGGCTGCAACGCGATGATATGGAACGGACGAAATCGGGGGGTTGGATGTCATCCCCGGCGGGAATCACGACGCTGCCGGTACCCTCAGGGCTTTGCGGACGCCGGCTGCCAGAGCTCAATCTTATTCCCATCCACGTCATAGATCCAGGCAAAACGACCGTAGGATTCATTCATTCGTTTGGCGTCAATCTTTACTCCCTCTTGTTTTAAGCGGTCGAGCAAAGCATCCAGATCGTCCACGATGTAGTTGACCATGAACGGTTGCGTGGCGGGGAAATAGTCGGTGGAGGCGGGGAAAATCGTCCAAGCTGTAACGTGTTCCTTTTGAGGGTCGTCGTGTTCGCGCCAAGGGAGAATCACGCCTTGGCCTTTGTCAGCAAGTCCAAGATGCTTCGAATACCATTCGCGCATCTGATTACGATTCGCGGATTTGAAGAAAACACCGCCGATTCCAAGGATGCGCCCGCGCTGCTGCTCCGTGTTGACGGGCGGCTTAGACTTTTCAGCTTGCGGAACTTGCACTTCCTGTCCTCCTAAGCAGGCCGAGATGAGCAACAGCGAGCCGAGCGCAATTGTGTTCCAGGGCATTCGTTGCATGTAGATTATTTTTCGACCAACTCCTTTAGTTTTTTCAGGAAGTCCGTCCAGCCAGATTTTGTGTCGGTGAACTCGTCGTCCCAAGCTGCTTCGGGGCCGAAACCGGACTGAACCAGACGGAGGCGCGTGATTCCTCCGCCGAGCGATTCGATGAAGTAATCGACACACATCTTTTGTACGACGCCTGTGTCCACTGGCCCTTTGTGGCCGTAGGTGCGGGAACGTTCGCTCGCAGTGCCGAAATGCTTACCGGGCTCCCAGGCGGTGATGGTGGTTGTAGCGCCCATCCCACCCCAGGCGAAGTAATATTCGCCGCCGACGCGCGGATCGATTCGGGCTTCGTCGCAGAACCATTTCACAATCTGTTCAGGGTCGGTGATGGCGCGGAAGACTTCTTCGGGGGTCGCTTTTAAATCGATGACGGTCTCATGGGATCTGCTCATATTTCACTCCAGATTTGCGGATTCGCTGGC
>Ga0302325_10035261_pt1 | contig 10224 bp, 5 predicted proteins | sample Palsa_T0_2_FD_201948 | JGI IMG/M metagenome (GOLD analysis project Ga0302325, IMG submission 201948) | Peat permafrost microbial communities from Stordalen Mire near Abisko, Sweden - Palsa_T0_2 | ecosystem: Environmental > Terrestrial > Soil > Palsa > Peat permafrost | place: Sweden: Abisko...
GAAGGAGCAACCGCTGTATTGATAGCATCCTAGAATCCCGCGGCGCACGAAACGGGTGGGAACGGCGCTCGGAGTGGGGAAATTGAAATCAATGCTCTTCAACTGCTTTCCTTGAAGTTTCATCTTGTCCGACCCACTGATGAACTTCACACCGTCAACCTTGAAGGTCTTGCTCTTCCCGTCCGATGTGAGCAGGAGAAAGAATTCCGCGCTCTCCGTCCCAGGCAGGAATCGCGCCAGTTTGAAGGTGCGTTCGCGGATGGCCACGTCCGAGGCCTCTCTTGCGCTCTTCGACTTAGACGCCTCACCGGTCAAGTGATTCAACCGTTTCTGTGCCTCGTCCATTTCTGGTTTATATTGACTCAGCGCCAATTGTTCCGACATCGGAATGCGGTACACCGCGAGGCGACACATCTGGATCGCTGGCTCGATTCTGTCCAACCGCTCGTAGACCTGGCACAGATGACTGGCCACCACTCCATCCTGTGTCAATTTCCACGCGGCCCGCAAGTACTCTCCAGCTTCCTCCAGGTTCGACATCCGTTCATTCACCCAGCCCAGAGTATCCCAATACGCCGCCACCTTCTGGATACTCTTCAGATCATCTACATTCAAAGCCGAGAGCGTAATCTTCTGCGATTCCTCTTCGACAGCGAGGACCGCTTTCTTCGCATAGTCCAAGGCAAGGGGCAGGTTCAAGTCTGCCTTGGCCATTTCGTAGGCGACTTCGTTGAAGGTATTTGCCTGCGGCTCCAAATTGGCAAGTTTGCCGAAGGCCTCTGCAGCCTTATCGCGTTCCCCTGCGAGCAGATAGGCCGAACCAAGGCTAGCTTGCAGATCTGCCCGGTGACCGTTGATCTTCAATGCCGCTTCGTAGGCCGCCGCAGCTTCGGAATACCGCTTCAGTTGAAAGAGACAAATGCCGAGATTTGTGGGTCCGTCCACGTCGTCCGGATAGGTCTTCACAAACTCCTGCAGCACCGGAACCGCCTCTTCGTAGTGCGAAATTGACATCAGACTTGAAGCGAGAACCCCGGGAATGACCGGCTGAGTCGTGTCGGCGGCCATGGCCTTGTGAAACGCATCCAGGCTGGCGTCCACTTGGTTCTGCATGAGCAGCAATGCTCCGATGCACCCATGCCCGGGTAAATTTCGGATCCACGGACACGGCGCGATATAGAGAAGACTCTGCCCTCTGGGCATCATGCTTCTCTATATCGTCGCGTGCCTCATTTTCCAGCCGCGTCGCCTCCGGGTTTAAGCTGTTCGGGAGATTTCTGAGGGCACTCACCGAAGAGATGTCTGGGTTGATGCCGTTGCGGGCCATCATCGAAAAACTTGATCTCGAGGACAATGGAATGTAAGCGCCGTAATCGTCTTGAAGAGCCTTCATGAACTGTTTGTATTCTTCGCGCTCACTGGCCGGCACTTCCCGCATCAGCGTCCTGAGGTGGCGCGCGCTAATCATCTTGCCATCCTTGAACTCGTAGGTGGCGTCGTATTGAGCGAAGTCTCGCTTTAAGTGGATGGGAGCTGGAAGCTCCCGGTAGCCGGCCGGTAACTCCACCTGGCCGTAAAGCTGAACGTCGGTCAGGGGTCCGAGCCACGACGGTCCCAATGGCAACAGTTCATCGTCACCTGGCGCCGCTAGAATGATCGCCGGCGAGGGCGTGAGGATTCGCCGATTTGCCCAGTCCCCAAACTCCTTGCGCGTGTACTTATAGGCGAAGTGAAACGGTTCGTCTGTCTTCTCGGGGGAACTCGCTGTCACCTCGCCCACTTCTCCTCCGAATCCGGAACTTAGCGAAATTCGCTGTCCGAGTTCTTTCCACTGCGGAAACGGCACCGCCCGAAAGGTGCTGCGCAGCAAATACTCAAGATCTCCCCGATTGGAAACTTCAGCGTTCCCCTCCAGAGTCCCTACTTCGCTCAGTTTTGCGTCCATGCTGAACTTCTGGAACGTGCCGTAGGGCAAATCTGCCGGAGTGTTAACCAGTGCTGCGGGCTTGTCTTTCCAGATGACAAGCCCGTGTTTGTCACGCAAAGGGGACACCAAGTATTGGTAAGGTCCGACCTCAGCGGTGGAATCGAGCCATACCAAGCTGCCTTCCCTCGGTACAACCGTGATGACGTGGTTGAACTGTCCGGGAGATGGCACCTCGGCATCAACCTCACGGCTGGAGCTTATCAGCGTGGGGTAGGCCGGAATTCCCACCGCCGCCAGCAGGGAAGCGAGCAGGGTATGTTTGTCCTTGCAGTCTCCATACTGGTTCGCAAGCACTTCTGCAGCGCTGTGCGGCTGGTACCGGCCGATACCGAAGGAGACTCCGATGTAGCGAAACTGAGTGCTCACGTAACCATACAAAGCCCGCAATTTTGCCTCGTCGTTCGAGGTGTTCCTGGTCAATTCTGCCGCTTTCGCCGTGACTTCCGGCGTCGGCTTCACCCGCTCCTCCTGCAGGCCGCCGTACCAGCGACCCACATCGTCCCAACTAACGAAACTGCTCATCAGCACATCGGGCTGCGGGAGCCGTCCCTGCAACTGCTGCCAGATTCGCTCGGTCGCCTCCCGCTTCTTATTCGTCTCACCCTTATGCTCGAGACTCGTGTGGTGCCAAGTGTAGACGCGGTACCCGCCCGCATCGCCGATCACGGGCTGGACTTCTGAGCCCTTGATTTTCACGGCGCGCTCGCGAGGCACGGCGATCTCCAGAAGTTCGTCCATTACGATTAGGTCGTGGGTAAAGCTGTACTCCGTCCAGAACTGTCCCGGTGCCAGAGGCTTCGTGGTGTGTTCCTCGGTACGAAACTCCAGCACGTCCCCGACACTAAGCCCTCTTACCGCCACGTGCTTCTCGTGCAAGTCGCTGTAGAAAGGCGCCTGACGCGTGATTTCCGCAGCCATGTCCTGCATGTTCTCCGGCGGCGTTTCCACAATGGAGCCGTCCGGCTTGCGAACGCGTATGTACGCGACCTCGAAGGTTCCAGTCGCGCTGGGATATGAGAAGCTCAGCAACCCGTAGTTTTGCACTCCCGCTTGTGACTGGATTCGAACTCGAGCCGTATCCTGGCGCGAAGAGGTGCCGTCATTCTCAAACTGCTGCTTGCGAGAAAACTGCTCGATGACGAACGGCTCCTGGGAATAATCCGCCTTAGAACTGCCAGGTCTGGGAGACGACTGGGCTTGCGCATCCGCAGACACGGCCAGATGAAGAAACAGCAGAGACAACACAGCCAAGGGTCTTAACATGCGTGGGATAATTATTCAGCTTCCTCACGAAAACACAAGTAACTTCCATTGGCCGGAAACTGTGCCAGGCAACCCATCGAAATCCCTGAACTGGAAATAATATCGGACCGATGAATGGCGTCAGGCCGGTCAAACGGCCGTTACCCGTTATTGAGAGTGTTGGAGCAGCAGGCCCTGGCTTGTTCCTGGCGAACTACTAAGCTGTCGGGCTACGACGGCCATTACTGACGCTCCAGCGGCGGAGTGGTACCGCGCTCGAAGATGGCGTCCGGTATCTCCTGCCAGATACACACGGCCCTCCCGACGCGGACGGTCTCGATCGTGCGGAGCCACATCCACTGCCGCTACGTGGCCGCCGTAATGACTCCGCCCATGTACTGGACCGCTTGCGGAATGCGTGCTACACATAATTGTGCCACGCAAGGAACTACCCACGCTGATTTACTACCCGTCGGTTAGCTATGAAGGGCCCATCGCGGCTGGGGACCAAGGCAGAGACGAGCTGCAACCCATCTGCAAGGCGCTCGATTCCAAGGAACAGCCAGAATTGCGAGATAAGCTGCGTCGGCTGGTAGAGCGGTGGCAAGCGTCGGGCCCAAATTTAGAAAAGATGATGTACGGGGATTCGGATCTGTTCCGTGACGTGGCGCTAGCGTGCCGCGCAAGCTGGACGCCAACAGCCGGTGGGTATCAGCGAGTCTCCAAATGCGAAGGTGAACTAAGTGCATGAAAACAAATGGTGGGCAGTGCAGGACTCGAACCTGCGACCTCCTGCTTGTAAGGCAGGCGCTCTAACCAACTGAGCTAACCACCCAGCTTTTAGTTTCAACGACTTTCCTTGGTTAGCGAAGACTTATCCAAAGCTTCTACCCATCCTCTACCCAACTTCTGCCAATGATTCACACATGAGCAAACGAGGTCAGCAAGGCCACGTAGGAATCGAATCCCGCAGTTGGGTTGGATATTGGCATGTCGATGTTTTCGATCTTAACACGGGTGCCTGATTGCGCCAGTTGTGATTACCGCCCAGTGAATCAATATACCGGCGGTAGCCCCATCTTCCTCACAAGAGCACGATAGCGTTCATCTGAGTGGAGGACGTCGAAGGCTGGTTCTTTCTGTAGAAACACCAGCCAGGGATCATGCTCCCGATAGTCCTCTTCCAAGGCCGCGATCGCCTCGTCCTTACGCTGCATCATCACATAGTCATAGGCGAAGTGTATCGGGGAGAGGTGTTGCTTGTGGGCTCGATCTCGATCTTGCTTGAGGAAAAGCGCTCCAGCCACCGGTTCTATTCCTCGCTCCAAAGCTCGCTGTACGGCTGCAGCGGATCGCTTGTCGCCTTCGGCGACGAATAGCTGTTGGAGGGACTGGATGGCCTCTTTCTTCATGCCCTTGAACCAATACGCTTCAAATAGAAAAAACTGAACGAAAACATCCTGCGGTTGGATTTCCGCATGCACGCGAAGGTCATTGATGGCCGCGTCGTATTGCCGCGCGTGAAGATACGCTCCTCCGAGTGCCTCCGGTCTGCCAAAAGGATCAAGCTCGCTGGAGCGCTTTTGTTCCTGGACCGCTTCCTCCTCCCGGTTCATCACCAAAAGGATGTAGGAATGAATGTGGCGGGCCTCGGCGTAGTTTGGGTTCAGTTCGATGGCGCGCAGAGATTCCGCCTCGGCCTTATGCCAGTCCCACCCACTGAAAAAGTAGAAAGCGGCCATCGAGTTGTGCGCTTCAGGGAGCGAGTCATCCAGCGCCAGAGCCTTGCGGGCGTACTGCTCCTCTTTTTCGAAGGCCTCGCGGGCGGGAATCCAACCTGCTACCGCGTTGGCCCCATAGCTATCGCCCAATCCATCCCACGCGAGCGCGTAGTCGGGCTGAAGGCGGATGGCCTTTTCGAAATATTCTTTGCTGCGTACGTAATTGCTGCTGAACCAGTAGTTACGACCTTGCAGGTATGCGTCGTGCGCTTCGGGGCTGACGTAACGCCGAGGTTTCGGGGGAGACGAGGGGACCTTGGCTTCTGCGGCAATGACCTGTGAGATTTCCTGCGGCAGCAACAGCGTGCCATTGAGATCGCGGTCATAACTTTGTGCCCACACGTGGGTATCGGTCGGAGCATAGATGAGTTGCAGATTGATATGCACGTGATTCGAGGACCGATTGACGGAGCCTTCCAGAATTCCGTCCACGCCGAGCGCCTGGGCGATCTCGCGCAAAGGCCGGCTTGCGCCTTTGTATTGCATGGCTGAAGTACGGGAAACGACACGCAACGTACCGTTCTCGGCGAGCGCCGTGATCAGTTCATCCGTCATTCCGTCGGCGTAATAGTCCTGGGACGGATCGCCGGATAGATTGGCCAGTGGAAGCACGGCAATGGAGTGGATGGGGCCGATTGGATTGGCAGCAGAAGTGTGCCAGCCAAGCCCTCCTGCATGAAATGCCAGCAGCGCTCCCGCGAGCAGGCAGACGGAAATGGCCGCCACCACGAACGGCCAGAAAAGAAGCCGCTTCGCGGGCAAAACCTGGGTTGGTTCTGTCGGCTTAACGTCGGGAAGCGGGATGACAGGAGTGGCATTGCCGTTTTTTTCGGTTACGAAGCGGTAGCCTTTGCCCGATACTGTGTGGACGAAGCGGGGGTTGTCCGGGTCGTCTTTCAGGGCGTGGCGGACTTTGCGCATGGCGGTGTTGATGCCGTGCTCGGTATCAACGAAGACGTCCTTGCCCCAAATACGGTCGACGATTTCCTGGCGGGTGACGACGCTACCTTGCCGTTCCAGAAGAAGGATCAGCAACTCCATAGGGATGCGCTCGAGGGAAATGCGTTCGCTTTTCTGGGCGCGACCCTGGCGTCGCAACTCGAAGCCGGCGCAATCGAGCTGAAATTCAGCGAATCTGTACTGCGACTCAGACATATCGCCCCAGGACTGAGGCACAAAACTATAGCATTGCCGGGGGCTGCCCGGGTAAGGGCTTTTGACGTCAATTGGTTAGCGCTCCAGATTTCTTCACCCAATCTTTACCTTGCCGTCCTTGTGATTTTTCGGCATCCGCGACAGGATGCGGCCCGGAGTTTGAAGAAGTTCTCATCGAGCGAACTCTTCGAACGAAAATTACAAGGAGATGACATATGAAAACAATTTCCAGGAAGTTCCGTGCGGGCCTGGGCTCAGTTTTGATGGGAGCCTTCTTAACCGCAATGGCCGCCGCCCAGTGTGGGACTCCGACCGCGAAGCTTCATAAGCAAACCTGGCGGGTAGGCGACCCGACGGCGGCACTGATTCAAGCTGCCGACACGGTAGACCCAATCGTGGGCATGTGGCATGTGATGTTCACGGCCGAGGGCAACCGTGTAGGACCACCGGACGGCACTCCAATCGACAATGCCCTTGTCGTCTGGCATGCCGATGGCACAGAGATCATGAACTCGGGGCGGCCGCCTCAGGATGGGGACTTCTGCATGGGCGTTTGGAAAAACGTCGGGCCGAACCGATACAACGTAAATCACTTCGCCTGGGGCAGCAACGATACCACCAATGCGCCGAACGGGATTGGGAATCCAACCGGGCCGACACGGATCATCGAAAAGGTTACTTTGTCGGCGGACGGAAACTCTTTCAGCGGCACGTTTTCGCTGAGAGCCACCGATATCGCAGGGAAGACGACTGCCTTTATCATCGGCGCGATCACGGGGACTCGCGTCACCACGGAAACGACGGTGCAGGACTTGCTCTAAGGTAAAACTGACTCCAGAGTTGGCAGGGCGGTGGGAATCCAGTGCCCGCCGCTCTAAAGTTTTTGCGTGACATCCGCACTCTGTTAACTGTTAATCGCAATAACGCTCAATGACTAGGCGGTCAAAACGTGAGACGCCTGTTTACGTCGGTTAGAATTATTGTGGCAGAATTATGCGATTTCCATCCTTGCTCGCGATTGTAGGCTTGGTAACGGTATGTGCCTCGGCACAGCGCGAAGGGTCAATCAACGGCACGATTCGGAATCATAAGCCACGCGACCGCGGCGCTGGCCACGGCTAAGCCCGCGCAGATCAAGATGACGATCCGGAATCCGAATATGAAGGCCTGCCGAATCGATTCTTTGACGGCGGCGCTTGTAGCGGAATCGAGGTCGGCGGGCACCTGCAAGCCCGCGAGTTTGGTCTCATCGGTTCGAATTTCCCGCATGCTCGACGCCGGCACTGAGATGTGCGCCAGCGTCTGATTCAATCGGGAGCGAAAGGCGTAGACCATCACGACGCCGAGGACCGCTATCGCAATCACACCCGCGACTCGGGCAACCGCGTTGTTGATTCCGGATGCCGTGCCGACCCGGTCCTGGCCTACAGAATTCATCACCACGGTCGTGAGAGGAGCCACGGTCACAGCCAGACCAAACCCCAAGATGATCACCGCGGGAAAAAACGTCTTCCAGTAGTCGCCCCCAATCGAAGGGACAGCAAACAGAACGAATCCCACAGCAGCAATGAGAGGGCCGACGATCAACGGACCCCTTGGGCCGTAGCGCGCACCCAGTCCGCCGGACCAGCGCGAAAGCAGAAACATCAGAAGAATCAACGGCAGAATCGCGCTCCCGGCTGCAGTTGAGGAGTAGCCTTGGACCTGGATCAGGTTCAGCGGAAACAGGAAGAAGAAAATGCCTGTGGCTGCGTAGAGGAATAAAGTAAGGAGGTTAGCGCCGCTAAAGCCTGGGCTTTTGAAGAGCGCGACTGGCACCAGCGGCGATGATGTGCGGGCCTCAACGAAGCCAAAGGCTACAAAACAGCCGAGGCCGGCAATCAAACTCCCTAAGACCACAGGGCTTCTCCAACCCAGGTCGACGGACTCGATGAACCCGCTTACCAGGCCGCCTAGCCCAACAGTGACGAGCAACGCTCCCAACCAATCAATGCGACGTGCGATAGCGCTGCGGCTCTCCGGAATTCGCCAGATCGAGATCGCGATGACGACCACCGCGAACGGGAAATTGATGAGAAACACCCAGCGCCAGGAAGCGTGCGCAACCACCCAGCCGCCGAGGACTGGACCAACCGCGGTGGTGATCGCGGTGGATCCAGACCACGTACCAATCGCTTGTCCGCGGCTCTGCTCGTCGAAAGATGCACTGATCATCGCCAGACTGCCAGGAACCAGAAGTGCGGCGCCTATACCCTGGATGCTTCGGGCGGCGATCAGTTGACGGATGTTCGCCGCAGCTCCGCAGGCGGCGGAGGCCAGGGCAAATGTTGCCACGCCCACCATGAATATCAGGCGCCGGCCGAATACGTCGCCAAGCAAGCCTCCAACCAAGATCAACGCGCCTAGAAACAGCCCATAGGATTCCACCACCCATTGCACATCCACCACGGTTGCGTGAAAACTCGCTTGCAGCGCCGGTAGGGCGACATTGACCACCGTGCCATCGATGAATGCCATGCTGGAGGCGAGAATGGTTACGGCGAGAATCCAGGGCTTGGCTTGCGATCCACATGAAACTCCATCCGCCACGGATTGGCTCACGGCATCGCAAGGCACTCTCATGCAGACTATGGATGCCATTCGCGGTTCTGGAGGTTCTGTTCTGTCGAACCGCGGCTGGACAAAGCGGTCATGGCGGAGCCAAGAAGCGCGTCCACCGATGGTGAGGCTACTTCAGTCTTGCGTACTCTACCTTGGCTTCTTTGAGGATGGGAATATCCGGATCGGCATTCTTCCAGAGTGCGAAAAAGTCCTGATAGGTGGTCCGGGATTTGGTGGTGTCGCCTGACAGAGCGCAGGCCCGGGCTAACTGGAGACGCGCCAGGGCAGCGACAGGAGTATTAATGATGAGCCCCCGATGATCGATCATTTTTTGAAACTCAGCTTCGGCCGGTTGTCCCTGTCCAGCCTTCAGGTACGCTCTACCCCGGAGATAGACTGGGTACATGGTGCCCAGTTGAAAGGGAGCGGGGGTTCCGAGCTCGTACATTGAGGCGGCCTGCAGAAGCTCAAGCGCTTGGCTTGCGTTGCCGTTGTTCAACCCTATCTCGGCGCGGATCGCCGGCAACCAGTAGGCTTGGATCATGGTATCGAGCGGAGCCTCTTTGGCGATCTGATCTAACATCTTTTGCGCCGGCGCATTCTCTCCAGCCCGGGCCAGAGCCAGAGCGGCGATGAGGCGTATGTCGCGCCCCGGACTCAGCGCCAGGGCCTCATCGACGGTTCTGCGCGCCGCAGCGGCATTTCCGAACTCGGCCTCCCGCAGCGCCTCGGTGATCTGCCAGACTGCAGCCGACTCCTGGGAGTCATTGCGCTTGGCCACGTCCACTGCGCGCATTGAAAGTTCGCGCGCTTTCGCCAGACGACCGTGGAAGGCCTCGGTATCGGATTCAGTGGTCAGCATCTGGTCCTGCACCCCCGCCTTGTCCTGGAACCAGGCTACCTGTTCCTGCATGGCGGCTTCGTCATTCTGAAAAAACGCCAATTGATAGCGGCTGAGGCGCAGGCCGGGGCCGTCAAGCTTCAGCGCGATGGCCTTGTCGAAGGCGGCCTTGGCTTCATCGGGGCGATTCAGGGCCAGATAGCCGCCGATCAGATTGCCGTAGCCGATCACGCTGGTTGGGGTGAGGCGCAGGGATTCCTGGGTGCCGGCGAGCGCCTTGTCCAATTGACCAATCAGCGCATAGTCGAAGCCCAAATTGTTGGGCGCAACATCGTCGGCGGGATAGGTTTGCTGCCACTGACTGTAAATCTGAATGCTCTTTTCAATCTCTCCCGTCACCACGCTGTAATACTGACCTTCGATGTAGTACCGTTCGCGCTCGCTGACCCGGTCGCGTAGTTCATAGGCCTTCTTATAGTTCGCCACCGCATGTTCAAACTGGCTGACGCTCAGATAGGCGGTGCCCAACGAGGCGTAGGCGCGGGCGAAGTTGGGGTCAAGTTGCACGGCCCGCTTGAAATAGGGCAGGGCCTCGGCAAATTCCTTCTCGTACTGGA
>Ga0302325_10035262_pt1 | contig 10224 bp, 6 predicted proteins | sample Palsa_T0_2_FD_201948 | JGI IMG/M metagenome (GOLD analysis project Ga0302325, IMG submission 201948) | Peat permafrost microbial communities from Stordalen Mire near Abisko, Sweden - Palsa_T0_2 | ecosystem: Environmental > Terrestrial > Soil > Palsa > Peat permafrost | place: Sweden: Abisko...
GCAGGATCTGCAGGGATTTCTCATCTGCCGCGATGATCTGCTGCGTCGCCTCGATTTGTGCGCGCACGGACGCTTCCTGGATGGCTGCAGCGACGACATTGGAGGCCAGCGTGATGTAAGTGGCCTCCAGCGCGAAGCGCTGCGCGTCCCGCTGTGCAGTCAGCGACTCCACCTGCCGTCGATTGGCGCCGAAGACGTCGGGCACGAACCCCACGGTGAGCTCGGCGGTGTGCAAGTCATAGAAGAAAGGGTGCGTGTGAGGGGAGCTGTTCAGGTTCTGCACGGGCGGCTGGTCGTTGTCGCCGTTGCCCTCCACACCGGGGACATTGTCGAGGGTGAGGTTACCGGCTATTTTCTGGCGCTCGAAGTCATAGTTCGCGCCAATCGTCGGAAAGAAGTAACCGCGTTGCGCGTAGACGAGCTCTTGTGCTTGAACGAGCGCGGCCTGCGCTGCCGCGATCGTCGGATTGGCCCTGAACGCCCGCTCAACCAACGCGTTGAGCGCCGGAGACTGGAACAGCTGCCACCACTCAAACGGGATATCGCGATCGTTGATCAGACGCTGTACTTCTCCGCCGTGAATCGGAGCTGAGGCGCTCGTCTGCGGCAATGGCGCTGGCGCGTAGCCGGCGTTCGCCGGGGCTTCGGGTCTGTGGTAGCGCGGACCCACGGCGCAGCTTGCGGTGAGCACGACAGATGAGACGAGCAGGGCTGAGCGAAGCCACTTCATCTTGCGGCCACTTCTTTTCGATTCCACCAGCCGCCGCCGAGCGCCTGGAACAATGCGACCGTGTCGCTGAAGCGAGCTGCCTGGGCCTGCACGCGGGTTTGCAGCGCCTGCTGATAAGTCGTCTCAGCATTTAGCAAGATCAGATAATTGACGTAGCCCACTTCCATCTGTCGACGCGTGAGATCGTAAGCCACTTTGGCCGCATTTTCGGTCTCGACGGCACCGGCGAGTGCATCGGCATCGGACAGCGACGCATGCAGCGTATCGGCGACGTTCTGGTAGGCGGTAATCACCGTGTTTTGATATTGGGCTGCGGCCTGCTTCAGGGCTGCGCTGGCGGCGCGTTTGGTGTGCAGCAGCGTACCGCCTGCGAATACCGGCTGGGTGACGCCGCCGACCAGGGTCCAGAACGGGCCGCCGCTGCGGAACAGGAGGGGGATTTGGGCCGCGTTGCCGCCAAGCGTTCCGGTGATTGGGAACTGCGGCAGCATGGCGGCGACCGCAACGCCGACCTGAGCGTTCGCGGCGTGCAGTTGAGCCTCGGCGGCCCGCACGTCGGGACGCTGGTCGATGATACTGGCCGGCAGGCTCACTGGCAGCTCCGGTGGCAGCTGCAGTGCATCGAGCTCGAAGGTCTCCGGCACTTCTTGGTTCGGCAGGTTGCCGACCAGAGCACGAATCCGATCACGCGTCTGTTCAAGCTGCTTCTGCAGCGGCGGTAGTGCGGTCTGCGCCTGCGCGAGTGCGGCTTCCTGTGCGGCGACGTCGATGCGCATTGCGAAACCGAGTTGGAATTGATCGCGCAGGATCTGCAGGGATTTCTCATCTGCCGCGATGATCTGCTGCGTCGCCTCGATTTGCGCGCGCAGGGACGCCTCCTGGACGGCAGCACCGACGACATTGGAGGCCAGCGTGATGTAAGTGGCCTCCAGCGCGAAGCGCTGCGCGTCCCGCTGCGCAGTCAGCGACTCCACCTGCCGTCGATTGGCGCCGAAGACGTCGGGAACGAACCCAACGGTAAGTCCCGCCGTGTAAAACTGGTAGTAGAGGGGCGCAGCCGGTTGCAGGGGTTGCCCGAGGTTCTCGCCGTTGCCCTGGATGCCGAGGGATGAACTTTGAGTGTTGTTGCCGGCTACTTTGACGCGCTCGGCCTGAAAACCCGCCCCAACACTTGGGTAGTAGAAGCCGCGCTGCGCCCGCACCAGCTCTTTTGCCTGGGCCAGCGCCGCCTGCGCTGCCGTGACAGTCGGATTGGTCTTGAAGGCCTGCGCGACCAGCGCGTTGAGCGCCGGAGACTGAAACAGCTGCCACCATTCAAACGGGATATCGCGGTCGCTGATCAGATGCTGCGCCTCGCCGCCGTGAACTTCGGCGCCGGTGCTCACCTCGGGTAACGGCGCGGGAGAGTAACTCGCGTTCGCCGGAGCTTCAGGCTTGTGATAGTGCGGCCCGACGGCGCAGCTCGCGCAAAGCGCGACGCCGATGACAAGCGGGAGCCGGTCGAAATGGCTACGCATTCGCGGATGATTCTGCGTGGGCACGTCAAGGCGTGACAACTCGGAAAACCCACAGTTGTCTGCTGGCCAACTTGCCGCCAATGTCGGTAGCCGAGGCGCTCGTAGGAACGCGGCCGCGGCCAATCACGCCCCGAGGTACAGAGTGCTACCGGGCAGGAGGAATCGCGATGGGCAATCGACAGTCTTCGATGTGGCGCAAATGGCAGACATTGCGCACCTGGCGGGCGATGAGCGCGGGGATCGTGATCCTGGGGCTGGGGCTGGCACTCAGCGCCTTGAGCTATCTCAGTGCGCAGGCTGAAATCGTTGACAAGCCCAAGACCGAAGGTGCAGCCAAGGCAACCGCCGCCAAGAGTACGAACACCGTCGTGTTGTCGGATTCCCAGTTGCAGATGATCAATGTCGGTACTGTATCCGAGTACACATTCCCATTGCAGCGAGAGGCGGTGGGCAGCATCGATTTCAACGAAGACATGGAAACGCAGGTGTTCCCGCCTTACCAGGGCCGGATCTCGCAGCTGTTCGCCAAGCTCGGCGACAACGTGTCGAAGGGTCAGACGCTGTTCACGATCGAGAGCCCGGATCTGATCCAGGCGGAGTCCGCGCTGATCGCGGCGGCGGGAGTTCTGGATCTGACAGCCAAGACGCTTGAGCGCGCGAAGCAGTTGCACGATGTGCAGGGCATTGCCGACAAGGATCTCGAGCAGGCCGTCTCCGACCAGCAGACCGCCGAAGGGGCGCTCAAGGCGGCGCGCGACGGGGTGGTGGTATTCGGCAAGAGTTCCGCAGAAATCGATCGCATGGTCCAGACGCGCACCATCGATCCGTATCTGGTCGTCCTCAGCCCGGTCAGCGGCCGGGTCACGGCGCGCAATGCGGCGCCCGGCGTGTTCGTGCAGCCGGGCAATACGCCTGCGCCCTATTCGGTCGCGGATATCTCGCGCATCTGGCTGAACGCAAGCGTGACCGAGAGCGACATGCCGCTGGTAAAGAAGGGCCAGGAGATTCGCGTCACCGTCATGGCATTTCCGGACCGCACGTTCGAAGGGCAGATCTCGACCGTTGGGTCCACGGTGGACCCGCAGCTGCATCGCGGGTTGGTGCGCGCGGAGATCGACGACCCGAAGCACGAGCTGTTGCCGGGAATGTTCGCGGCCTTCGTCATCATCACCGGTGATCCGATCAAGGCCGCCGCGATGCCACTCGACGGCGTGGTGCGGGAGGGCGACGGCTCGATGACGGTATGGGTGACCACCGACGGTCATCACTTCGCGCAGCGCACGGTCAGGCTCGGCCTGCAGGACGGCGGCTACGACCAGGTCATCGACGGCGTAAGTCCTGGGGAGCGAGTGGTGGTCAAAGGCGCGATCATTCTCGACAACATGGTCAACGGCGGGGAGACCTGATCGGTGCTGAAAGGTCTTCTCGCCTTCGGGCTGACGCGCCGGGCGATCATCGTTCTCGGCTTGCTGGTGTTCATCGGCGCCGGGCTGGCGGCTTTCTCCAGGCTCAACATCGAGGCCTATCCCAATCCTGCGCCCGTGATTCTCGAGATCACCGCGCAGGCCCCCGGGCTTTCGGCCGAGGAGATGGAGCGCTATTACACCGTACCGATGGAGATCGGAGTCTACTCGACGCCGGGAATCGACAACGTCCGCTCGACCTCGTTCTACGGCCTGACCTACCTGCGGGTCACGTTCAAGTACGGTGTCGACTACTACTTCGCCTACACGCAGATGCTCAACAGTCTGCAACAGAACGTCTCGCTGCCGGGAAACCAACAGCCGCAGATCCAGCAGTCCAGCCTCATCGGCGAGGTCTATCGCTACACGGTCGAAGGTCCGAAGGATTTCGGCCTCACAAATCTGCGCACGGTGGAGGATTGGATCGTGCTGCGACGGCTGTCGACGATCCCGGGAGTCGTGCAGGTCAACAGTTTCGGCGGTCCCACCAAGGAGTTCGAAGTCGAGGCTGACCTGCACAAGCTCGAGGCCTACGGCGTCACGTTGCCGCAGCTCGTCGGCGCGCTGGGAAACGCCAATATCAACGTCGGCGGGCGCGAGGTGGCGATCGGTCAGCAGTCAGTCAACATCCGCGGAATCGGCCTCATCGACAGCGGTGGTACCGACGATCTGACCCAGGGATTCAATGTCGCCGACATCGAGAACATCGTGCTGGCGCAGACCAATGGCGTACCGGTGCTGGTCAAGGATGTGGCTCGCTGCTACGTCGGTTACGTGCCGCGCCTGGGCATCGTCGGAAAGAACCACGACGACGACGTCGCCTCGTCGATCGTCGTCATGGGCCGCACGTACCACACCAACGACGTCGTTCCGCGCATCAGCGCCATGGTCGACGATATGAACCACGACGGCACGCTGCCACCGGGCGTCAAGGTCGTGCCCTACTACGATCGCACCAGTCTAGTGAATGTCACCACTCATACCGTGCTGGAGAATCTGATCTTCGGCTGCCTGCTGGTGTTCATCATACAATGGGTGTTTCTGGGCGATCTGCGCAGCGCCGTCATCGTCGGCATCAACATTCCGTTTGCGCTGTTTTTCGCCATCATCCTCCTGGTGCTGCAAGGGGAGGACGCGAACCTGCTGTCGGTCGGCGCGGTGGACTTCGGCATCATCGTCGACTCAGCCGTGATCGTGGTGGAAAACATCTTCCGCAACTTCCAGTCGAAGCCGCACGATCGGCGGGAGCTGCTAGAGAATCTCGCCGAAGGTCGCTATGGCAGCGATCCGTCCAATCCGAAAGGTGCCCAGGTCGTGCCCGGATGGACCGATCGGCTGCGATTGATAATGGTGAGCGTGCTGCAGGTGGATCGCGCGGTGTTCTTCTCGGCCACGATCACCGTGGCAGCCTTCGTGCCATTGTTCACGATGCAGGGGGTGGAGGGGCAGATCTTCGGTCCGATGGCGCGGACCTACGGTTATGCGCTTGCCGGTGCACTCATTGCGACTTTTACCGTGACGCCGGTGTTGTCCTCGCTGCTGGTGCCGGAGCACGTCAAGGAAACCGAGACGATCCTGGTGCGCTGGCTGCGCGACGCGTACACCCCGGCGCTGCGTTTTGCGTTGGGGCGCCAAAGACTCGTGGTCGGTATGGCTGCGGGCTTCCTGCTCGTCGCCGGCCTGCTCGCGACCCAGCTCGGTAGCGAGTTTCTGCCGGCGCTGGAGGAGGGCAACTACTGGATCCGCGCGTCGTTGCCACCCAGCATGACGCTCGATTCGGGTACCGAGGCGACGGGCAGAATGCGCGAGATCCTGTTGAGCCATCCGGAAGTGGTGACCGTCACGTCGCAACACGGTCGGCCGGACAACGGCAGCGATCCCTCGCCTTTTTCCAACGTCGAGCTGTTCGCGCCGCTCAAGCCGTTCGGGGAATGGTCACACGGTCTGACGAAAGAGAAGCTGACTGCGACGCTGCAACGGGAGATGCAGGCGGCCCTGCCCGGGGTTACTTTCAATTTTTCGCAAAACATTCAGGACAACATCGAGGAGGCCATCTCCGGTGTCAAGGGCGCCAATTCGGTAAAGATCATCGGACCCAATCTCGCCGTGCTCGAGGATCTGGCCAGCCAGGTCGAGGCACAGATGGCGCAGGTTCGCGGGGTGGAGGATCTGGGCATCTTTCACGTTCTCGGCCAACCGAATCTCGACATCAAGATCGACCGTGCGCGAGCTGCGCGCTACGGCCTGAATTCGGGCGACGTCAACACGGTGATTCAGGCGGCGATGGGCGGCGCGGTTGCCTCGCAGGTGCTCGAAGGCGATCGCTCGTTCAATCTGACCGTGCGCCTTGCACCGCGGTTCCGCACCAGCGTCGAAGCGATCGGGGACATCAAGGTCGGCTACCAGACCAACTCCGGCGCCAATGCCTACATCCCGCTGCGCGAGCTGGCGACGATGAGCCTGGATACGGGGGCGTCCTACATCTATCACGAACGCACCAGGCGCGACATTCCGGTCAAGTTCAGTGTCCGCGGCCGTGACCTCGGCAGCACGGTGGCGGAAGTCCAGGAGCGGATTGCGCGCAACATCAAAGTGCCGACCGGATATCGAATCGACTGGGCCGGTGAGTTTGAAGACTTGAAGCTCGCGCAGCGGCGGCTTGCGATCGTCGTGCCGGTCGCCTTGCTGCTGATCCTGGTGCTGCTCTATGCGCTGTTCAATTCCCTCAGGGACAGCTTGTTTGCACTCGCCGGCATTCCCTTTGCCGCCGCCGGAGGGGTCATCGCACTGCTCATCGCCGGCCTGCCATTTAGCATCTCGGCAGCGATCGGCTTCGTGTCGCTGCTCGGCGTATCGGTCATGCACGGCATTCTGATGTTCACCTATTACAATACCTTGAGGATGGACGGGATGCGCGCGGCGGAGGCGATCTACCACGCGGCCGAACGCAGAATGCGGCCGATGCTCATGACCGCTCTATCCGCGTGCATCGGCTTGCTTCCTGCCGCGCTGTCCCATGGCATCGGCAGCCAGGTCCAACGCCCGCTCGCGACCGTGGTGGTCGGTGGCATGCTGATCGGGCCGATGATGCTCCTGGTCGTGGTGCCGGCGCTGCGCATGATGATCTCCGGCCACCGCGACGACGGCGCCCCGGTATCGGCCGGCAACCCCGGGCATTGATGCCATGCAAGCGAATTCTGTCCGCCCGGTACTGTACGCGTTGCTCGTTAGCAGTCTCGTGGGTCCGCCGGCGTACGCCGCCGGCACGGGGGCATCTGGCGGCGAGACCGCAGGAACGACCGAGGCGATTCAGCGGCAAGACCTGGGCGCAATCGCCGGAGACGGCGAGCGCGACGCGGCCAAACGTAACGCTCCAATCAAGGGGCGCGAGGCAACCGTCGGGGGCTCAAATGCGGCAGGCTCCGCGGCTAGAGTCCAGAAACCGGCGGCATTGCCGCATGCTGGAGGCCGCATCGCGCTGCACGGCCATAGCTCACTGCCCGTCGCCCATGCCTACGTCTCGAAGCCGGCTATCGGCGCCGTCACCCACGCGTATCTGATTCGCAGGCCCGGGACTGCCATGGGAGCGGTCGGCGGCATCAGCCCCATGACCGCGCTGCCAGCGATACGGCGGCCGTCTTCGGGAATCGGACGGGCAGCGAATCCACCGGTTGCGAGCCTTAAGGCCGCGGCGGGCAATGGTGTCATCGGCGGAGCGCCCGCCTCAGGACGGGGCATGATCGGAGGGCCGCTCAACACCGCATCCATGATCAAGGCCGGCATCAATGGAACTACGCTACACCGTCGATCGTAACTGCACCGCCGATCCTGACGATCCGCCGGACCGCTCATGCGAGTGCCTCCGACAGCGATCAGGGCTCGATCAGGTGACCGGTCGCCGCCTTGATGAGGGCTTGTGTGCGCGTCGGCACGCCGAGCTTCCTGCGCGCATTGTCAAGATGAAACTCAACCGTGCGTCGGCTCAATCCCAGAATCGTCCCGATTTCGGCAAATGTCTTGCCACGCGCCGCCCAGGTAAGCGTTTCAAGCTCGCGCTCGCCGAGATCGATGTGCTGCGGCCAGACAGCGCTGCGCGCGACGCGCTTGAGCCGCGCTGCGATCACCGCCGCAAGCACGTCGAAGTCGACCGGCTTGGTCACGTAGTCATCGGCGCCGAGCTGCCAGCCCTTGAGCTCGTTGTCATGATCCGCGAGCGCCGTCAGAAACACAAACGGCATGCCGGTAAACCTTGGCTCCAGCGCCGTCAGGCGCTCGAGCAAATCAAAGCCGGACATCCCAGGCATATTGACATCCGCGAGCACCAGGTTGGGTGGCGCTCTGAGAATGGCATCCAGGCCCTCGAACCCGTTGCGCGCAACGCCGACGCCGTAACCCCGATCGCGGAGTTCTTCGGCGATCAGAGCCGCGGTCTCACCATCATCCTCGATGCAGAGAATTCTCTCGCCAGATGCTTCCATGACTCCGTGGTGCCAGCTGTGTGCGGGGTTGTGGCGCCGATCCCTCGACCTGCCAAACGTTAGCACTTACGGTGTTAAGAGAAGATAAAGAATTACTCGGCCATCGATATCATTCATTGGCAGGGCACATAATGCGTACGAACCGCGCTGACAGCGCCCATCGTAGTGCGATAGGCTCGGTGCTTCGCGAGTCCGCCCGCGGCGGTGATTTGCCCATGAAGAGAACGCGCTCGATTACCGTTCGACTATCGCTGGTGTTCCTTTGTTTGTTTCTCGCGGCTATTCTGCTGGGTGCATTCGGTATCGGCAGCCTGAGCTATTTCAACGACGTGTCGTCCCAGGTTCGCGACCGGTGGTTGCCGAGTACGGGATTCCTGGGAGATCTCAACAATCATACCTCCGACTTTCGCGGGATCGAGGCGGCCGGCGTGCTGGCAGCGACCACCGCCCAGCTCGCCGCCAGCGACGCGGAGATGCAGCAGCTCGACCGCGGCATCGCCGCATCGCAGTGGAGCTACCGGCAGATCGCGCACGATCCGAACGAGGATGCGCTCTACGCAAGATTTGCATCGGCCTGGAAAGAATACCGTCGCCTGGTGGAAATATCGGACGCGCTTGCGCGACGCGGAGAACGGGCTGCCGCGATTGCCTTGTACAACGGCGAATCGAAGCAGGCGTACGACGCGGCGAGCGACGCGCTCGATGCTCTTACCGCTTACAACCTGGCGAGTGCCCGGCGCGCGAGCGCGCGCGAAAGCGTGGCCTACAGTCGCGCGCGATGGCTGATCCTTCTCACGATCGGTTTGACCGGCCTGTCGGTGGCAGGCGCGATGGTCTACGTGCGGCGCTCGATCTCCGCACCCATTCTCAGTCTGGCCGACCGCATGCACCGCCTGGCGGCGAACGACACGGGGATCGAATTGCAGAGCACGGAGCGACACGACGAGATCGGGGAGATGGCGCGCGCGGTCGTGGTCTTTCGGAGCAATGCGATCGAGCTGATGAACAGCCGGATTGGGCTCGAGCAGCAGACCATGATGCTGCGTGAAAGGCTCGCAGAGGAGCAACGCTTGATGCTGTTGCAGCGGAATTTCGTCTCGATGGCTTCGCACGAGTTCCGGACGCCCATCACCATCATCGACGCTCACGCCCAGCGACTTATTACACTGAGAGAACGTCTGACTTCGGACGATCTTGCCGAGCGCGCACGCAAAATCCGCAGCGCGACGCGTCGAATGACGCATCTGATTGAAAATCTGATCGACTCGATGCGAATCATCGATGACGACGTCAAGCTGTACTTCCATCCGTCCTGCATCGATATCGCGGCGCTGCTGCACGAGGTGTGCCAATTGCAGCGCGAGATCGCGCCGCAGGCGCAGATTCTGGAGGATTGCCGGGCACCGGCGCCGCCACTGGTGGGCGACCCGAGCCTGCTGTTCCAGGTGTTCAGTAACCTTCTGTCGAACTCGATCAAATATTCTCCGGATGGCGGCTTGATCAATGTCCGGCTCGAGGCGCAAGTGTCGGGTCTGGTGGTATCGGTGCATGATCGGGGGATCGGGATTCCGGAAGCCGATCGTCCACGACTGTTCGAGCGCTACCACCGTGGAAGCAATGCTGCCGGCATCGTCGGCACCGGCCTCGGTCTTTACTTCGCGAAGACCGTGGTCGAGTTGCACGATGGTCAGATCACAGTGGAGAGCAGAGAGGGTGGGGGCTCGTGTTTCCGGGTGAGACTGCCCTGCAAGCTCCAGGCGCCAAATCAGGGCGCGGCCACGGACGTAGATAGTCGACCTGCCGCAAGTCGGGTCGTCGTGGCTTGAGAGGCGCGAATCGAGCGAGGCGTGCGGGGCGGCCGATGCGTCACTGTTAAAATGCTGTAAAGATATGCCTTGATGCGGAGCTCGCAGAAGTCGGCCGACACATCGACGGGTGAGATACATTGACGTGTTTCTTAACAACTTTCGGTCTAGGCGCCACCAAGCCGGATCACCTATAAGAATGACAATCGGCAGGTCAACGGCGTTGACGTC
>Ga0302325_10035264_pt1 | contig 10224 bp, 9 predicted proteins | sample Palsa_T0_2_FD_201948 | JGI IMG/M metagenome (GOLD analysis project Ga0302325, IMG submission 201948) | Peat permafrost microbial communities from Stordalen Mire near Abisko, Sweden - Palsa_T0_2 | ecosystem: Environmental > Terrestrial > Soil > Palsa > Peat permafrost | place: Sweden: Abisko...
CCAGCGTGGCCCGCACCACCGTCAAAAAAGGCATCGCCACAGTGACGGATGTTTTTCACCAGCTCATCAAAAATGGAAGCCAGCCGCCCGATTCTTCTTGACCCCTCTCAACGCGCTAATCAATTACCGATGATCCTTTACAGCAGTTTGACGTAGAGGGGCCGCAGGATATATGGACAGCATTTTACAACCTGAGTAACCCACTATTCGCTCAATATAGGCCCGTGCCTATGCACGCGCGGACAGCTCAAGGTGCCGCGGCGGTCATCCATGGTTATCTTCGCGCTTGTGTTAGTGAAGAGGGGCAGAAGATTTGTCGGCTGGCCCGTCGTACCATTGGTGGGCTTACGCACATCGCGGTAGTCACGCCTACCAGCTTTGATTGGGTTCGCGGATTTGAACCGAACAAACTGTAGCGTCAGCGGTCACTCACCAGCACACTGTTTGTCTTTTCGCCCTTCGATACTCGCATTGGCGAGCTGTGCCAGCAATCGCGTATGTGTGGCCAATGTCTCGTTGAGCTTGCGCAGTTCCGCTTCGGACGCGGACGGCTCTGCCCACGATTCAACCGCCCTGACGAAGCAATACGGGATCACCGCCAGCGCGACCGCCAGGGCCGCGCCAGCGCCTTGCTGTGGCGCACCCGTAGCCGTGAGAAACGTGCCAACAAGGATAAACCCGCGGCAAACGCATCCTAGGATCGTGATGATGTGCAGAGATTTCATGTTGGCGCACCCCGGCATAGGGTACCACAAGCGGGAGCGCCGGCCCCTGTCGGTTTTCCCGTCTCACCAGTACTTGGGTTTACAAGGTACTAGTGGAAAGATGTCGTATCCCCGCCATGACCACACTACCCAGCCCACTCCGTCGTACGCCGCCGCTAAAATAGAACCAGGTGTCCCCCCTCGCCGAGTTCGACCCCTTAGTCCGCGACTGGTTCACCCAGCGCTTCGCCGCCGCCACCGAACCACAGGTGCTCGGCTGGCCCGAGATCCGTGCGGGCCGCGACATCCTTATCTCGGCGCCCACCGGCTCCGGCAAGACCTTGGCGGCGTTTCTGCTGTGTCTCGACCGCCTCGTGCGCGCCGCCCGCCTCGGTCCGCTTCCCAACCAGACTGAAGTCGTCTACGTCTCGCCGCTCAAGGCGCTGAGCAATGATATCCACATCAACCTGGAAGTGCCACTCTCTGAAATCGCCGCCATGGCGGCCGCGCAGGGCATTCCGCTGGCGGCCATCCGCGCCGCCGTCCGCACCGGCGACACGCCCGCATGGGAGCGTCAGCAGATGGGCAAGGAGCGCCCGCACGTGCTGGTGACCACGCCCGAATCGCTGTTCATCCTGCTTACCGCCGAGAAGCCGCGCGACATGCTGCGCACCACCCGCACCATCATCGTGGATGAGATCCACGCCGTGGCGGACGATAAACGCGGCTCGCACCTGGCGCTCACCCTCGCGCGCCTGGATGCGCTGGTCACGGCTTCGGGCAGCCCTAAACCGCAGCGCATCGGCCTTTCCGCCACCGTAAAGCCCATCGAAGAGATCGCCCGCTTCCTCAGCGAGACCGCCCGCATCGTCAACGTGGGCCATCGCCGCGATATGGGGCTGGCGGTGGAAGTTCCCAAGGACGAACTCGGGCCGGTAGCCAGCAACGAAATGTGGACGGAGATTTACGATCGCGTGGCCGAGCTGATCGGCACCCATCGCACCACGCTGGTCTTCGTCAACACACGCCGCCTTTCCGAGCGCGTGGCGCACCACCTTCAGGCGCGCCTCGGCGAACAAGCCGTGCTGCCGCACCATGGCAGCCTCTCGCGCCGTTTGCGCCTGGAGGCGGAGACCCGCCTCAAGAGCGGCGAATTGCGCGCGGTGGTCGCGACAGCGTCACTCGAACTGGGCATCGACATCGGCACGGTGGATCTGGTTTGCCAGATGGGTTCGCCGCGCTCCATCGCAGTAGCCTTGCAGCGCATCGGCCGCTCCGGGCATTGGGTGGGCGCGCGTCCCCAGGGCCACATCTTCGTCACCACGCGCGACGAGTTGATCGAATGCGCCGCGCTGGTTCGGGCAATTCGCTCCGGCGTGCTTGACCGCACCGAGATCCCCGAAGCCCCGCTGGATATTCTGGCGCAGCAGATCGTGGCCGCCTGTGCTTCCGAAGAGGAATGGACCGAAGACGCCCTCTTCGATTTGGCCCGCTCGACCTATTCTTACCGCGCGCTCGACCGCCGCGATTTCGACGATATCATCGCTATGCTGAGCGATGGCATCGTCACCGCGCGCGGGCGGGCCGGCGCTTACCTGCATCGCGATCAGGTGAATCACCGCGTACGCGGCAGGCGCGGCGCGCGCCTGGCGGCCATCACCTCCGGCGGCGCCATTCCGGATAATGCTAACTATATGGTGGTCGCCGAGCCGGAAGGCGCAACCGTCGGAACTGTAGACGAAGACTTCGCCGTGGAGAGCATGTCCGGCGATGTGTTCCTGCTGGGCACGAATTCCTGGCGTATCCGGCGCGTGGAAAAGGGCCGCGTCCGCGTGGAAGACGCCCACGGCGCTGCTCCGTCGATTCCCTTCTGGAACGGTGAAGCGCCCGGCCGCACCGCCGAATTGTCCGCCGAGGTCTCCCGCCTGCGTGCCGATATACTGGCTGCGCCTCAGCCCGACTGGCTCCTGCGGGATGCCGGCCTCGACCGCCTGGGCGCGGAGCAGGCTATCGCCTATGTGCAATCGGGCGCGCGCGCCTTGGGTACGTTGCCCGCCTCCGCGCACGTGGTGGCCGAGCGTTTCTTCGACGAAGGCGGCGGCATGCAATTCGTGCTGCACGCGCCGTTCGGCGCGCGCGTCAATCGCGCCTGGGGATTGGCCTTGCGCAAGCGCTTTTGCCGCACGTTCAACTTCGAGCTGCAAGCCGCGGCCACCGACAACGGCATCGTGCTGTCGCTCGGCGAGCAGCACTCGTTTCCACTGGATATCGTCTTCGAATTCCTGCGTCCCGAAACTGTCCAGGACGTGCTCACGCAGGCCCTGCTGGACGCGCCCATGTTCACCGCGCGCTGGCGCTGGAATGCCTCGCGCGCGCTGGCTATCCTGCGTTTTTCGCACGGCGCGCGCGTCCCCGCGCCCATCCAGCGCATGCGCGCCGACGACCTGCTGGCCGCCACTTTTCCCGACCAAGCCGCCTGCGCCGAAAATCTTACGGGACCGCCGCGCATCCCGGACCATCCGCTGGTCCGCGAGACCATTCGCAACTGCCTGCATGAAGCCATGGATCTCAACGGACTTATCGCCGTGCTGGAAGGCATCCGCGCCGGCGCCATCCGCACGTCTGCCATCGACACGCCGGAGGCTACGCCGTTCTCGCACGAGATCCTGAACGCCAATCCTTATGCGTTTCTGGATGACGCGCCGCTGGAGGAACGCCGCGCCCGCGCCGTGCAGTTGCGCCGCACTGTGCGCACGGACTTCGTGGAAGGCGCCGGCGCACTGGATGCGGACGCGATTGTGCAAGTGGCCGCGGAGGCTTGGCCCGTGGTGCGCGATCCCGATGAGTTGCATGAAGCGCTGCTGACGCTCATCACCGTTCCGCCCATACCCGAGTGGGAAGCGTTCTTCGCGCGGCTGTTGGATGCGGGCCGCGCCGCAACGCTTAGCATACCCAACCGCGACGCCATACCGAGCCGCGACCGTGAGGGAGCGGTCTTTTGGACCCCCGCCGAACGCACCCCCATCGCCCGCGCCGTTCACCCCGACGCTACGCTCACGCCGCCGATCCATTTTGCCGGCGACTGTCCCGAAACCGACGAAGCCTGCGCGGCCGAAATCCTGCGCGGCTGGTTTGAATCCGGCGGTCCATATCGCGCTCCTGAACTAGCCGCACGGCTTGCCATGCCGCGCGCGCTGGTCGACGCCGCGCTGGCGCAGCTTGAAGCTGAAGGACAGATCTTGCGTGGCCGCTTCACACCAGGCGCTCCGGCCGACGAGCCCGAGTGGTGCCATCGCCGCCTGTTGGCGCGCATCCACCACCTCACCATCGGCCGTCTCCGCCGCGAGATCGAGCCCGTCACCACCGCCGATTTCATGCGCTTCCTGCACCGTTGGCAACACGTCGCGCCCAGCGCGCACTTGCACGGCGCGGATGGCGTGCTGCATGTGATCAAGCAGCTTCAGGGATACGAGATTTCCGCCGCGGCGTGGGAAGCCGAAATCCTACCCAGCCGCGTGGCGCATTACAGCCCCGAGTTTCTGGACCAGCTTTGCCTCTCGGGCGAGGTGATGTGGGGCCGCCTCTCGCCGCATCCCGCGTTCGACAACGACGACGACGGCCGTCAGCACCGCGTGCGCCCCACGCGCGTCGCGCCACTGACCCTGTTCCTGCGCGAAGACGCCGAGTGGCTGCTCTCCGGGCCGCAGCCCGCGTCCGATGCATCGCTCTCGCATCCGGCGCGCGAGGTGCTGGCCGAGTTGCAGACGCGCGGCGCGTCATTCTTCCCCGAACTGGCGCGCGCCACCGGACGCCTGGCGAGCGAAGTGGAAGATGCGCTTTGGGAGCTGGTGGCCGCGGGGCTTGTCACCGCCGATGGCTTCGAGAATCTGCGCGCGCTGGTGGATCCCAAGCGCCGTCGCGGCGAAGGGCGCGGGCGGCTGGCGCGTCCCCGGCACGCCGCCGGACGCTGGGCGCTGCTGCGCCGCCCGATCGCGTCGCCCGGCGAAATCTCCCCCGCGTCATTCGCGCGCCAATTATTGCAACGCTGGGGCGTGGTCTTCCGCGATCTGGCCGCGCGCGAAACTCTGGCGCCTCCCTGGCGCGATCTGCTGGTGGAACTGCGCCGTATGGAAGCGCGCGGCGAAATTCGCGGCGGCCGGTTCGCCGAGGCATTCCTGGGCGAGCAGTTCGCGCTGCCCGAAGCGCTGGACCTGCTGCGCGCCGTGCGCCGCGCCGGCGAATCCGGCGATATCCCGGAAGCCTCGCCGTCCGACCCTGTGGCGCACGCACTCGTGCGTGCCGGGCCCAGAGGGCAACCCCCACTCATGGGGACACCTTCTGCCGCAGTCCTGCAGTCCGTGACCGGAGCGTGAATTATGAAGATTCACAACATCGAATCCTTCCTTTCCTACTTCGGCCGTGTCCGTGCGCGAACCATGCGTGTAGTCTTGTCCGCCGGCGATCTGGTCCGGCACATCGTAGCGACGGATCGCTATACCTTCGCCGAAGATTTTCTCGGCCAGCCCAGCCGCTACCGGGGCTGCGGGCCGGCGCTGGCGGAGAGCGCATGCGCCAGAAGACGACCTCCATTCTGCAGGGCTTACGGCGGCGGATCCGGAGCGTAAAAGTCGCGACGCCGCAGGGCGCGCCGATCGCCGCATGGAAGCTGCTGCGCGCCATGATCGCAAACGAAGTGCACCATCGCGGCGAAATGTACGTTTACCTGGCGCTGCTCGGCATGCCGCGTCCGCAGCTATGCGGTCTTACTTCGGAAGAACTGGTACAGCGCAGCGCGGGCGCTCCGGCTCAGTCTCAATACTGTTCACTTTGGCGGGGCAGACCATCGTCTTTCGTGGTCTGCCTCCTTCGCCGAGCGCTGGCAGACGACATAAAACGATCGTCTGCCCCACCCCAAAAACCCCTTAAGTGGAACAGTGTTGGGCGTAGCGCCGATCCTACCGCTTATAATCGAACTTTACGCACCCATCTCGATAATCCAGCGTCACCGATGCGAACATGCCGATTAGCGGCAGCCCCATGATGCCGCTAAACTCCAAGCCCGCGCCGCGGCTGAAGCCCGTCAGATCGAAAGATGTCAGGTCCAGGTTCAACTGCCTGAATGTGGCGAACTGCAAGACAATCTTGTCCGCCTCGTATACGTTTTTGACTTTTCCCGAAATGCCACGCACTTTATCCCCCGAATCGTGCACCTTGGCGATCGCGGGCGCTAGATTGCTCGAGATCATGTTCAATTCCGCACCGGTGTCCAACAGGAACAGTCCCTGAGTTTGTTCCGCTTTGGTGGATTGGCTGATCAGAGTGGGGATCAGCAGGTAATGATGAACGATCAGCATTTGGCTGAATCCCGACAACTCGGGGCCTTCGTAGCGGTTCGTCAAGGAATGACCGTCCCAAGCCGGGCCAGGCAGCGGATCCAAATCGAGACTCTGTCCCGCAAAGTTGACTTTCACTAGAAAGCGGGAAGAGATCGGAGCCTATCAGGCCGCCGGAATCGTCGGTTGAACCTTTCTCCGGCACTTGCACGATGCAGTGCTCCAGCGTGAGATCGCCGATTTGAATGGCCGGGGCGTAACCGACCCAACCCTTCACGGCAGGTCCGTTTCCAATGCCGGAAATTTCGCCGTCGGCCAGCCGCTTAACGCCCGCGCGTTCGGCAAAGCGGCTTCCCAGCGTGATTCCTCCAGCGCCGGTATCAAAACGCAGGTCGGCCTTGACGCCGTTGATCTTGATGGGCAAGCTGCCGCCTGTCAGTCGCCGGCCATCCATTAGACGACCGAGGGGAAGCCCGTATGGACGGTCCGGCGCCGCCGGCTCGAATGCGGGCTTGCCGTCGAGCGCTTTGGCCATCGCGATCCACCGCTCCAGAGCGCGTTGGCGGGCGCCGGGCTCACCGCCGGGCTTAGCGCGCAGGACTGCGAGCTCCGCTTCCCGGCGCGCTAGCACGGCGGGCGATCCGGAAGCGGCTTCGTCAAACGCGCTTGCGATCATCGGATCTTGCGGGTCGATGGCGTGCGCCACTTGCAGCATCTCGGAGGCTTTCTTGCGGAAAGAAGCGGCATCGAAGACCCGCGAAACACCATAGATGGCGCGCGCATTGTGCGCATCGAGCCTGATGGCGGCTTTGTAAGCTTTCTCGGCATCGAAGATGCGGCCTTCACGAAAGCGAAGGTCGCCGAGCACGCGCTCCAGGCCGGCCTCGGATTTGTTCTTGGCGAGCGCGTTCTCCGTGGCCTGATCCGCTTCGTCAAAGCGTTCGGCGGCGAGCAGGGTTTCGGTGAGCAGGATGCTGGCGGCAACGGCGGCTGGGTCTTTGGCCAACTGCTGTTGCAGGATTCCGATTGCGGCATCCGTGTGGCCCGCGCGAAGCTGCTCGCGCGCGGCATCCATCTTGTCGACATTGTCGCCGGCTGTGGCAGTCGTGACGGTGGCCAGGAACAGGCCGATTAAGCGGCGCATCCGATCATTATAAGGCCGCCAGCCGCTCACATATACATACCGCCGTTAACATTCAGCACGTGTCCAGTAATATAGCCCGCCTCGTCGCTGGCCAGAAAACGCACGGCGGCCGCGATCTCCTCGGGCCGGCCCAGGCGCCGCAAAGGCACCTGCGCCAGCAGCTTTTCTTTCAGTTCGTCCGTCAGCACCGCCGTCATATCGGTGTCGATAAACCCCGGCGCTACTGCATTGACCGTAATCTGGCGCGGGGCCATCTCCTGCGCCAGCGCCTTGGTCAGGCCTATCAGTCCCGCCTTCGCGGCCACGTAATTCGCTTGCCCCGCGTTGCCGCACTCGCCCACAATCGAGGAGATATTAACGATGCGCCCATAGCGCTGCTTCATCATGGCGGGCAGCACCTGCTGTATGGCGAAGAATGCGCCATTCAGATTGATTTGCAAGACGCGGTCCCAGTCCTCGCGCTTCATGCGCACCGCCAAGCCGTCCCGCGTGACGCCCGCGTTGTTCACCAGCACGTCGATGCGCCCGAACTGCTGCAACGCTTTGGCGAAGCCCGCACGGATGGAATCGTACGACATCAGGTCCAGATTCACGGCCAGCGCCTGCCCGCTACAAGCCCGGATCATCTCCGTCACTTGTTCGTTTTTCTCGATCTCCGGCGAGGCTACGGCGATATCGAAACCGGCGCGGCATAGCGTCAGGGCGATCTCCCGGCCAATCCCGCGGCTGGCGCCCGTGACGAATGCCACTCGATTAAACATGACTGCTCCTTCACGAACGACGGATGGATTTGTGCGTGAACTTCAATCATAGTAGAAGTGAGACGTTCCCGTTATGGCCTACGCCGATCTGCGTGAGTTCATCGCCGCGCTGGAGAAGAACCAGGAGCTCAAGCGCATCCCCTTCGAAGTGGACCCCATCCTGGAGATCGCCGAATTTGCCGATCGCGCGGTCAAAGCTGGCGGCCCCGCGCTGTTGTTCGAAAAGCCCAAGGGCTACGGCATTCCGGTGCTGATCAACAGCTACGCGAGTATGCGCAAGATGCAGATCGCGCTGGAGGTGGACTCGGTCGAGACGGTGGCCCAGCGCATCTCCGAATACCTGGAAATGCGCATGCCCGAAGGCCTGATCGGCAAGCTGAAGATGCTGCCGAAGCTCGCCGAAATGGGTTCGTTCTTTCCGAAGGTGGTGTCGAAGGGCCCGTGCCAGGAGGTGGTCCGGACCACGGGATTTTCGCTCAATGACTATCCGGTGCTGAAGTGCTGGCCGGAGGATGGAGGCCGCTTCATCACGCTGCCGCTGGTGTTCTCGCGCAATCCCGATTCCGGCAAGCGCAATTGCGGCATGTACCGCATGCAGATCTACGACGATCGCACCGCCGGCATGCACTGGCAGACGCACAAGCAGGGCGCGGAGCACTATCGCCGCATGGCCGCCGCCGGACGCAAACGCATGGACGTTGCGGTAGCCATCGGCGCGGACCCCGCTACTATGTTTTCGGCCATCCTACCGCTGCCGCCGGACCTGGACGAGATGATGATCTCGGGCTTCCTGCGCGGCAGTCCCGTGGAGATGGTGAAGTGCCAGACCTGCGATCTGGAAGTGCCCGCGCAGGCCGAGATCGTACTCGAAGGATACGTGGAGTTGGGCGAGTTGCGCACCGAGGGGCCGTTCGGCGACCACACCGGATTCTACTCGCTGGCCGATGAATACCCGGTGTTTCATGTCGCCTGCATCACTCAGCGCAAGGATCCGATTTACGCCACCACCATCGTGGGACCGCCGCCCATGGAGGATTTCTACATGGGCAAAGCCATCGAACGGATCTTCCTGCCGCTGATGCGCATGCAACTGCCGGAGGTGCGCGACATCTGCATGCCGGCCGAGGGCATCTTCCACAACCTGATCCTGGTGGCGATCCGCAAGTCCTATCCGGGGCACGCACGCAAAGTCATGTCCGCCATCTGGGGACTGGGACAGGCGATGTTCAGTAAGTGTATCGTGGTGGTGGATGAAGACGTGAACGTGCAGGACGTGCGCGAAGTGACTTGGCAAGCGCTGAATAACATCGACCCGGAACGGGATATTCAGTTTATGATGGGACCCATCGATTCACTGGACCACTCCAGCCGATTGCCGAATTACGGATCGAAGATGGGGGTGGATGCTACGCGTAAGTGGCCCGCGGAAGGGTTTACGAGGCCGTGGCCGGGCGTGATCCGCATGTCGGACGAGGTGAAGGGGCGGGTGGATGAGTTGTGGCGGCGCGCCGGGTTGTAGATGGGTTGACTTATGGCGTTTGGACGGTAGCGAATTATTCGCGCAGGGTGTCCCGGGCGATCCTTGCAGGCCGGGACTACCTTGGGGCCCACGCGGTCCGCGCAGGAGTTCCTGCACCTGTATTCCCATGGCACCATTGTACGCCTTCTGCAGCGGTTCCTTGGCTGGGTTGAATGGTGCGAGAAAAACATTGGTAGGCGCGGCCGGACTCGAACCGGCGACCCTCTGCTTAGAAGGCGGTGGATATAATGTTTCGCAAGCGCCTTGTTTTCAGGTGTTTAGCTTTTAATGGGATACGCGAGGCGTGTTGAGGCTTGTTGAACCCTGTTGAAGCAGAAGGCTTTGAACAGCTACAAAATCATCTACAGTCTCTACTGATTTCTTAGTAGTGCAAAGCTCCAGCGGTTCGGTAATACGACGCTTAGGGAAGCGCTGACCGACCAGGTATTGATCCGCAAGATTGTCCGAACGCCGAGCCCGGTCGGTGGTCAGAAGAGGATTTCGCAACAGCTATCAGTGGTACTTCTCAGCGTGGCCAACTTAAGGTTCTTCGCTGTTTCAAGTGGGTAGCGGGGTCAGATCGAGTTTGCCTGCGATGAGGTAAATGATGGTGGCAAGGTTGCGCTCGGAGCGATGGCCACGGGCTTTGGCCTTGGCGGCCTGGACGAGGCTGTTAATGCCTTCGAGGATTCCATTGTTGATGCCGGAGATGAACCAGCGCAGGATTCCGTGCTGATGGCGGCGGATGGTCTTGGCGACGTCG
>Ga0302325_10035266_pt1 | contig 10224 bp, 9 predicted proteins | sample Palsa_T0_2_FD_201948 | JGI IMG/M metagenome (GOLD analysis project Ga0302325, IMG submission 201948) | Peat permafrost microbial communities from Stordalen Mire near Abisko, Sweden - Palsa_T0_2 | ecosystem: Environmental > Terrestrial > Soil > Palsa > Peat permafrost | place: Sweden: Abisko...
CAGCGCCCAAGGCATGTTGGACTCGAGCCGAGCGGGACCCATCCGCGCTCAGGCAGCTGACGTGGTCGAGTTGCTCTCCGACTCGGCTCGATGCCAGGTCGTTCTCGTGACCTTGGCGGAGGAGACCCCCGTCAACGAAACACTAGAGACGGCGTTCAGCCTCGAACAGCGGGTCGGCATGCATGTCGGCCCAGTCATTGTGAACGGCCTCTACCCCTGGCTCGATCATCTCGACGCTGACCCCGCGGCCGCCGCGGCCGCCGCTGGTGTCATCCTTCGGCCCGGCGAGGCCGACGCCATGCAGGCCGCCGCCGCGTTCCGCCGCCGCCGTGAGGAGATGCAGGCCGAGCAGGCGACCCGCCTCGCCGAGGCCCTATCCGCGCCCCAGTTGTGGCTACCCCACCTGTTCACGGCGGAGATCAGCTCTTCCGATATGGATCTGTTGGTCGACGCCTTAGAGATCGGACTGGTCCACCTTCGCAAACCAGCCGGCCGCCCCAGGTGGACCGGCCCGGATTACCGGGCGGCAGAGAGCCGCGTGCCCGCTCGTGCGGCCGCGGGCAACGGTTCACCGTCGTGAACGGCCTGCTCCCTCTCATCGGGGATCGCCGGATCATCGTCTGCTGCGGCTCGGGGGGAGTTGGCAAAACCACTACTGCGGCCGCCATCGCGGTCGAGGGCGCTCGCCAAGGGCGGCGGACTTGTGTCGTCACCATCGACCCGGCCCGACGGCTGGCCGACGCCTTTGGACTGGACTCGCTGACCAACACCCCCAGCCGGGTGGAGGGACCATGGCCTGGCGAGCTGTGGGCTCTGATGCTGGATACCAAATCCACCTTCGATGACGCAATCGTCCGTTACGCCCGCGACGACGCTCAAGCCCAGGTAATCCTGGAGAGCCGGCACTATCGCAACCTCTGCGACGCGTTGTCAGGTACCCAGGAGTACATGGCAGTAGAGAAGCTGTACCAGCTCGACCAAGAAGGCGGCTTCGACCTCATCGTGGTGGACACTCCGCCGACGCGCCGTGCCGTTGACTTTCTCAACGCCCCTCGTCACTTGACCCGGCTTCTCGACAACCGGGCCTTCCGGATGCTGGTGATGCCGAGCCGCGTCTCCCTGAGGGCCGCCGCGGTCGCCGCACAGGCGTCGCTCAAAGTGGCAGCGAAGATCGTTGGAGCGGAAACGGTCCTCGACGCTGTGACCTTCTTGCGTGCCTTTGAGGGAATGGAGGCCGGGATCGGCAGCCGGGCCAAGCGAGTGCTCGAACTGTTCGCTGAGCCGTCGACCGCCTTCGTACTCGTGGTTGCGCCCCGCCCCGATGCCGTTTCCGAGGGCCAGTTCTTCGCGGCGCATCTGGCCGAGTCGGGCATTCCCGTCCAGGCCCTCATCGTCAACCGCCTCCATTCCCGTTTCGATGCGCAGCCGGTGGGGACCCCGCCAAGCATCCCTGGCCGAGAGTCGGACCGGGTCCAGAGCGGGTTGAGCGCCCAGGCATTCACCGTTCTCAGCAGCAACTGGGCGGATCTGCGCGCCGAAGCCGAGCACGAGGAGAATTTCATCGCTGCCTTGGCCGCGCAGGTGGCACCCGCCCCCGTGGCCCGGATTCCCCTCTTCGCCTGCGACGTCCACGATCTCGTCGAGGTGCAGACGGTGGCCGATCACCTGATTGAATGGCTCGCCGAGGATGGCAATCAACCTCGTTGATAGCGCCGATGGCGCGCCACCCAACGTAGATGCCGATGTTTTGCAGCGGAGTGCCCGGCAGGGCCCAGCTGACAGGCTTCTTCAACCTGAACCTGCTCAGAGCAGGGTAGTGACGGGCCGTGCTCCGCGCGCTTTCCTTTGATTTGATCTTTCTCGCTCAGCTCGCACGATCGCCCGGTCCGGACTTCTCCGCGCTCTGTGGTGGGCTTTAAGGGCTGGCCCGAGCACCACGATGGGCTTGGTTCGCCCCCGCCTGTGCCGTGTCAGCCAACATTTGCCCTCCTTCTTTGGACTAGGTCGTGGGAAGCCGGAAGCCGAACGGCATTTACCTCGGCCCCAGCTCCTTAGCGCCGGGTTCGTCGCGGGTGGCGGGTCGTCCAAGACCCCCAGTCAATGTGCGTCCTCGTTGAAGCAGGTGGTCTGGGCGATGAGACTCGTGAGAGCAGCGAGGATTTGCGCGTGAATCAGGGGCTCGCTGATAAGGCCGCCGTTACCGACCATTTGCCGCGTAACGGGGATCGAGACGCAGGCGTCTCCCACCACTGCAGCGTGCGCGTAGTTCAGGACCTTGTGGAGGGAATCGTGAGCGTCAGCGGCGCCGGTGGGCGCGGATGACGCGTTGAGCCAGGCGACAGGCTTCTCGTACATGGAGCCCGGATGGTCGTCTCCAATGGTCCAGTCCAGGAGGTTCTTGAACGAGCCGGGAAGGGCACCGGCATATTCGGGAGTGCAGAACAGGATGGCGTCGGAGGCTCGGATGGTCGCTCGGAGATCAACCACTGACGGATGAAGCGGAACTCGATCGCGGTCCGGGTCGAAATGTGGCAGCCCGTCGAGGCCGGTGTAAAGGACGGTCTTGATCGCCTCCGGCGCGACGATCTGAACTGTTCGAAGCAACGCGGTATTGGTCGAGGCGGTTCGCAGGCTCCCAGACACCAACAGGACTTGGCAAGTGCCGGTCACTCGGTCACCTTACGTGCGGATGCTCGTTAGCCCTGTCCTGCTGGACCATTGCGACCACCACTAGGGAAGGGGCAAACGTTGCTTCAGTGGCGCGGCACTAGGTGATACCTCGGAAAAGATTTCAAAGACACAAGCTCGGATTCGGCGTTACCGGTGGATCTTGACGTGAGCCACAGAAGGGGAATGGGTCAGGTGCCTCGCCGAGGGTCCAAGCGGCCTCTTTGTTCAATTGTTCCGGCTGTCTAGTGGCCCGAACCCTGTGAGCTGATGGCGGCGGCCATGAGTGTCGCGTCATCGGCGAGCAGTTCGTGGGCCAAACGGCGGATCATAGCGCCGATCTCGGGGTGGGTTTCAGGATCCCAACCCTCGAGCAGCTGTTGGAACCCGCTCCGGAGGACATTAAGGAGCCGGTCGACGGTCTCGAGGCCGTTCACCATGCCCGACGTCACCCCGGCATGGATGGCCCGGGGTAGGTGAGTCAGCGATGTCGGGTTGGCGGCGTTGAGCGACGCCTTGAGATTCGCCGGAATGTTGTGGAGGTGTAACGCGTCGATGACGTTGTTCGCCAAGAGGTTGGCGAAGATGGCCCCGAAGATCGCCGTGCCGAAGGAACCACCGATGGCGCGGAAGAATGTCACCCCCGATGTCGCCGTGCCCAGCTGCTCTTGGGGTACGGCGTTTTGGGCGGCGACCACCAGGATCTGCAGGACCAGGCCCAGGCCGACACCGAACACGAACAGGTAGCCGGCGATCGTCAGGTCACCGATGGTGAGGCTGATCCGGGACAGCAACAACAGGCCGACGACCATGAGGAAGGTGCCGACGACCGGGTACACCTTGTAACGACCCCACCGGCTGACGAGCCGACCCGATGTGATGGAGGCCAGCAGAAGCCCGCCGACCAGCGGCAGGAGTTGCAGCCCTGACTTGGTCGGACTCAGCCCGCGGGCGTCCTGGAAGAAGATGGGGAGAAAGGTCAAGGCGCCGAACATGGCGAACCCCAGGACGAAACCCATCGCACTGGCCGTCGAGAACACGCGGTTGGCGAACAGCCCGAGGGGGATGACCGGTTCGGTGGCCCGTCGCTCCACGAACACGAACAGGACCGTGAGCACGACGCCGGCGGCCGCCATCGCGATGATGGGAGCCGATGCCCAGGAGATGGTCGTCCCGCCCAGGCTGGTGAAGAGCACCAGCGCGGTTGTGGCCAGCGTCAGGAGGATCGTGCCCAGGTAGTCGATGACGTGGTGCACCCTTTGCCCGCGGCTGGGCAGCTGCGCCGAGGTGACGAAGAGGGCCACCACGCCGATAGGCACGTTGACGTAGAAGACCCAGCGCCACGACAGGTAGTCGACGAAGAAGCCGCCGAGGAGCGGGCCGAGCACGGTGGCGACACCGAATACGGCCCCGAACAGGCCCTGGTAGCGACCACGCTGGCGGGGCGAGACCACGTCGCCCACGATGGCCTGGGCCCCGATGATAAGGCCGCCCGCCCCCAGGCCCTGAAGAGCCCGGAAGGAGATCAGCTCGAGCATCGTGTGGCTGAACCCCGAGAGGGCCGAGCCCACCAGGAAGATGACGATCGCGTTCTGAAAGAATCTCTTGCGTCCGTACTGGTCGCCGAGCTTGCCCCACAACGGCGTCGAGACCGTGGTGGCCAACAGGTAGGCGGTGACGACATAGGTCAGATGCGAGGCCCCGTGGAGGTCTCCGACAATGGTCGGAAGGGCGGTGGCGACGATGGTCTGGTCGAGCGCAGCGAGGAACGTCCCGAGCATGAGGGCCCCGATGATCAGCAGCACGCGACGGCGGGGGATATCGAGTGTCGGCGCCGATGTACGTGGGGCGGTGCTCATCGCCGGCCGTTCTCGTTCGCGCCCGCAGTGGAATCCGGAGTGTCTGCTGGATCTGTGCAGTTGGGGTGGAGCGTCATAGAAACTTCTCTTCTTGGCTATCAACTCATAGCAACGCGGGTTACACGTCCGGGCGGGGTGGCCCGTGTCGTCGGGCATGTCGGGGGCGTCGGAGGAGGACATACTGTGCGACGCCGTGGGGCGGATTATTCCCGGACGAGCTCGACGCAGAGAGCTCTTCGCCGCCGGGTAGGCGCACCGCAATCGCGTGGACGTTCTGTTCTTGGTCTACGGGCTTGCCCCATGTTCCATTCGGTCACACTGCTTCCGCCATGCGGACAGCCCTCGGGTTGCGGACGACTTCCATCAGCTCTTGTCCGCTGATCGTCTCCTTCTCGAGGAGCAACTCGATCACCGCATCGAGTGAGTCACGACGCGCCGTGAGCAACGCGGCGGCCCGTTCAGCGGCCTCGGAGAGGATCCGGCTCACTTCTTGGTCGATTACAAGTTGCGTCCCCTCGGCATAGGGCCGGTTCCCAACGGCGCTCTGCCCCAGGTAGGCCGGTCCGCCCGATTCGAAGCCGACCGGTCCGAGGCGGGGCGAGAAACCCCAGTCCCGGACCATCCTCGTTGCGAGATCGGTCGCGCCGGCCAGGTCGTTGGAGGCCCCGGTCGACGCCTCGCCGAGCACGAGGAGCTCGGCGGCACGGCCACCGAGCCGGACGGCCAAGGAGTCGCGGAGGTAGCTCTCCGAGTACAGATGCCGCTCGTCCGCCGGCAGCTGTTGGGTCACCCCGAGGGATTGGCCTGCCGGCAATATGGTGACCTTGGCCACCGGGTCGGCATGCTCAGAGCAGAGGGCCACCAGTGCGTGGCCCGACTCGTGAATGGCGACGGCACGCTTTTCCCCGGGAAGCAGGGCATTGGAGGCCCGCCGCGGGCCGAGCAGGACCCGGTCCCGCGCCTCGTCGAGGTCGATTGCCGCGATCACGTCGCGGTCGTCGCGGACGGCGACGATGGCGGCCTCGTTGATGAGGTTGGCCAGGTCGGCTCCCGAGAAGCCCGGTGTGCCCCGGGCGATCGCCAAAAGGTCGACGTCGGGGGCCAGGTGCTTGTCCCGTGCGTGGTTGACCAGAATGGCCGTGCGCTCCGATTGGTTGGGGAGGGGGATCTCCACCTGGCGGTCGAAGCGCCCCGGTCGCAGGAGTGCCGGGTCGAGTATCTCGGGTCGATTGGTGGCCGCAATCACCACCACGCCCACCGTGGGGTCGAATCCGTCCATCTCGGCCAGGAGCTGGTTGAGGGTCTGCTCCCGTTCGTCATTGCCGACGATCGACCCGCCGCGCCGCTGGCCGATGGCGTCGATCTCATCGATGAAGATGATGGAGGGCGCCCGCTTGCGCGCGTTGGTGAAGAGTTCACGGACCCGGGAGGCGCCTACCCCGACAAACAGCTCCACGAAGCTCGAGCCGGTCAGAGCGAAGAAGGGCACCTCGGCCTCGCCGGCCACGGCACGGGCGAGCAGCGTCTTGCCGGTGCCGGGGGGACCGACCATCAGCACCCCTCGGGGCCCGGTCGCTCCGGCCCCGGCGTATTTGTCGGGGTGCTTCAAGAAGTCGACGACTTCGGTCACCTCGCGCTTGGAGGCGTCATAGCCGGCGACGTCGGAGAACCGGGTCGAGGGTCGTTCTTCGTCGTAGACCTTCGCCTTGGATGCCCCAATGCCCATGATGCCGCGGGTGGCGTGCTGGGCCCCCCGGCGACCCAGCCACACGAAAGCGCCCACGAGCAGTACCAGCGGCAAGAGTGAGAGGATCACCGTGCCGATGCCGGTCTGGGAGCCGAGCGCGGTGATCACCACGTGGTGCGTCTTGAGCAGGCCCGGGAGCTGCGCATCGGGCAAAGCGGTCGGGAGCTGGGTCGAATACGCGGTCCCGTTGGTCAATGTTCCCGCGACGGCGCCGCTCTGGTTGATGGTGGCGGTCTTTATGTGGTTGGCCTGCACCTGGGACAAGAAGGTGCTGTAGCTGTAGGCGCGCGTCACGGTGTGGCTGGCCTCCAGCGCGCGCAGGAGGAGGACGACGCCCCCTACCCCGACGAGAGGCAGCCAACGCCGCCGAGGCGAGGACGGAGGCGAAGTGGGAGATCGCGGGTCCGCGCCCGGGCCACTGCGGGACGGGTTGGTCTGGTTGCCGAGACGGGAGTTCATGATGGGACGCTTCCTTGTAGCGATAGGGCCCGAGCAGGACGCTCGAGGCGCAGGTAGAGAAGGACGAGCCAGCCCACGGCCGCCACCAGCCAGAAGCTCACGAGCCGGTACAACAAGACGGCAGCCAGGGCCAGTGCGGCGGGGACACCGGTGCTGACAAGACCTACGCAAAGGGTGCCCTCGACCAACCCGATCCCACCGGGGGTGATCCCCAGGCTGCCCACCACCATCGCCAGGCCGTAGACAAGGAGCAGGGCGCGCCAGGGCACCGGCGCACCGATGGCCAGGATGCTGATGGCCAGGACCCCGGCGTCGGCCAGCCAGTTGGCCACCCCGTACCCGCCGACCTTGGTCCACTCCGGCCAGGAGAGGCGGAGCGATTCGAGGCCTTTGAGCCAGTTCCTGATGGCCTGTGGGGGATCGTCGACGGGACGCGACATCAGGCGCGCCACCCTTGCGACCACCCATGCCGCGGGACGCTCCAGGCGAGGCGGGAGCAGCGGCCGGCCCAACACAGCGCGCCCCACCGCTCCGGCGGCCACGGCCAGCAGGCCCGCGGTGATCGCCACTGCGGTGACGAGGGCGTTGCCCGAGAGTGCGCCCCCAGCCACCAGGACCACAATCCCTCCCACCCACGAGGCCAGGCCACCGACGAGGACGGTCCAGCTGGCCAAGGGTGTGTCCGCACCGAGCTTCTTGAAGCGTCGGAAGGTGAAGGCGGCGCCCAGCTCGGGGCCGGCCACGGGCACCGATACCGAGAGTGCATTCGCCGCGAGGATGGTGGCCATCATGGGCCGATGGCTGACCAGCCTGCCTCCCGAGCCGAGCAGCTGGCGCTGCATGAGGGCGAACGTCCCCATGGAGGCCAACTCGAACGCAACGGCGAGTGGGATCCAAGACCAGTGGGGGTGACCGACGTGGCCGAGTGACCGGGCCAGGGCCGTCCGCTTGGTCACGATGATGAGCACGAATGCTCCCACCGTGACCAAGCTCACGGCACCTCGTACTCGGTGGCCCCTCGTTGGACCCTTGACCATGTCGGCTCCGCCCCGACCATCAGCTTCAGGGGTCGGCACGGTAACGCCGCGCTTTGACTACGGACGTAGCCGAGTAAGTGGGGATCGAATCAGTACCCATAGCCGCTACTCGACGAGGACGCCGGAGCCTTGGAGGTGACCTTGGCGGTGCTGCTGATGGTCTTCAGCCCTGGTGTGGCCACGGAGAAGTTCGAGACGCCTTGGCCGGTAACATGGCCCGAAGAGTCCTCGATGAAGGTGTAGAGGAAGTGGCCTTTGTAAGTCACCTGCCGGCCAGCCGCCACCTTCAACGCGGTCAACTTGCCCTGGGTACCAGAAGCGGTGGGGTGCGCCGAGAGCAGGGGTGGCCAGAGCCGGGCCAGCTCACCGCTGACGCGGGACTTCTTGGCCGTGTCGGACGGGTAGTAATAGAGGGGAAGACCCTGGGCGTCGACCAGGATCGTCTCGGTCTTGCCATTGACGGTTGCCGTCGCGGTATGCACGGTCGGCGTCTTGGCGGCTTGAAGGCGGATCACCGGCTTCATGGTTGACGTCGAGGGATGTACCGCGGGCGAGCCGTAGGCGGCTGTGGCGCCTGCGGTGCTCGCGGCGGCGCCGGCACCCACAGCGAAGAATGAGGTGAGGGCGATTGCGCCCCCGAAGATGGCTTTGCGTTGGTTCTGCATCTGGTGGATCCTCCTGTGCGTTTGAAGTGTCACTGCTACATAGGATCCGGAGTTACAGGCGACACAACGAGACTGCACTGCCCCCCTGACATATTGAGCGGATCCCTTTAGCTCCGCCCCAGGACAGAAGGAGCAACGACATTCGTCAGTCCGGTCCGCCTTGTTGCGGCCAATCGTCTTCTGAGTTGTTGCTCGAGGTGGAGTGCGCGCCGACTCGACGAAGCCAAAGCAGTGAGATGGGCGTAACCCGAGTGCATATTTGGCAGAGAAAGCAATTACCTTCGTTCCCGAGCAAAGGAGCCGTCCGTGCCCGTTCGTAGTGACAGTCCGCCGGTAGGTCCGTCGGCGCAATCAGCGCGCGACCGTCGTGCCATAAGTGTGGTCGGTCATCTGCTGACGACCGGGATCTGGCTGGAGCACCGGCTGAGAAACACTCCGACCCCCCGGACCGGGTTGGACGGCAGGTCCGGCTGGGTACGTTCACCTCTGGGCCGGCTTCGTTCGGTCGAGGTGCAGTTCAGTCAGCCGACCAGGACGCAACCATCAGGCACCGCTGACGTAGCAGACATTTCGCGATGATCAACTCACAGATGACCTCCCACGAGCGATTCATAGCTGACCTCGCCGAGCTGGCCACTGGGGTGCTCGACAGACGAGAAGAGCCGGCACTTCTGAACCATCTCGTTGACTGCCCAAACTGCATGGGCGAGTTCGAGGAGTTGGTCTCGGCGGCCAAGAGTCTTCTCCTGCTGGTGCTCGAGATCGAGCCTCCGGTTGGTTTCGAGACTCGATTCTGGGATCGAGTCGAGGCCTGTTCGTCTGGCACTGGAGTGGCCGAGCAGTCGTGCTTGGCGCAGGTGGTACTGCACCGCTCTGGCTGTGACCAACCCTGGGCAGGGTGACCGTGATGACGCCCGATGACGCAATGGCGCAAGGGGGCGGCTCCTCGACAATTCGACGAATCGTTCGTTGGATGTTCGTCAACCGCCGAACTGGTGGCATCACGGTCGCCCAATGGCCAAATGCCGCATTGTCGGTCTTCATCGCCTTGTCGGTCGCGCGGCGACTCAATATCGCAAAGGGCACACCACAGACCGCGCTGCGACTTCTCTCGATAGTAGCGATTCTTGTTTGGGCGGCCGATGAGCTAATTCGGGGAGTCAATCCTTTCCGCAGGATTCTCGGCTTGGGCGTACTGCTGGCAACGATCAGCGGTTTGGCCTTGTTGGGGCGATGACACCGAGCTTGGGGCTTCGCCGGATCCACTGAGATCAGACTGCTCGCCTTGCGAAACGTGTCGATTAGGCGATCGCGAGGCTGCCTTGGGAGAAGACGCGAATTTAGGCAAGCGGCGACATGAGTACTGGGTCAGGGCGGCGACGGTGGTGCGGGTCTTTCTACGGGGCGCACAACCGCGATATCCGAGGGTTCGAATAGCTGGTTGGCCGCGAGGTCCTGCGGCGTTCGACTCGTGAGGTCCAGTGACGCCCGAGAACCTTCTGATCGTGTTGGTGGAGGTGGCCCGTCTATTAAGCAGCGGGCCGCGGCTGGCTCACCGTGGCGAGTAAAGCAGGAGCAGTTGAAATTTGTGACCTTGGCGTCTCCGGGGAAGGTCTCTGCTCGTGCCGTCGCAACGCGGGCATGTCCGAGGCACCATGGCAGGCACATTCGTTGATCGTGCGGAGTTCAAAAGGTGGGCGAGCTGTTCGGCGTCGTCTTCTGTCGGGCCGCCCGCCATTGTCAATGGCCGGCCTCATGTTGCCGCCGGCCGCTGCCCAGCCCGACGTCGC
>Ga0302325_10035267_pt1 | contig 10224 bp, 10 predicted proteins | sample Palsa_T0_2_FD_201948 | JGI IMG/M metagenome (GOLD analysis project Ga0302325, IMG submission 201948) | Peat permafrost microbial communities from Stordalen Mire near Abisko, Sweden - Palsa_T0_2 | ecosystem: Environmental > Terrestrial > Soil > Palsa > Peat permafrost | place: Sweden: Abisko...
CCCCTCCAACTCTCAAGACTGTGGAATGAATTCGTTCGGGATCAATTCCACTGTTTCCCATCAACACGGATGGAAGTATAAAGTCGTTCGCCAACCCAGGAAAATCATCTTCCAGTCTCGCAGGTGTACTTTTAGCATCCTCAGAGACAGCTCGTAAGTATACTTTCTCCCCGCTGTCGGAAAACACAGTGTCTAGTAACGTCCCCAATGACCGAGTTGAGTATTCGAAATTCTTGGAGAGAAAGTTCATTGCGTCGGCTTTTGTGGAATGTATAACCACAGTTTTTTCTGGTCCAACGGCCTGCTTGAGGTATTCTGGTGTCCAGCGCGAAAGGCATGAACCGAAGTCGAGGCCTTCTAAAACCGTGACCCTGGATTGTTGAAGGACTTGATGCCATTGCTCGCGAGTTGTTACTCGTATTCGTTCTATTTCAGTTGCATGACCTGAAAGTATGGCTGTAGTGGCTTCAGCCTGAAGCGGAGCCGGACTCTCATGAATCAATTTCCATCCCTCACTTGAAGAAGAATCCTCGTTGCCGAGATGTAAACGAAGTATCTCGTCATTCCAGAAAGATCCAAAACTGAAACAAACTCCGCCACCTCCAAGGATAATGATATCGCCGCTCTCTTGTTGCTGAGCAACGTCATGGCCTATTAGCCACGGCTCTTTTGAACCTGTGCTGTGCGACTCCACGGCTCGAACGGATCGGCTGACTGTGTCGAGGAACAAAAGTTGTTCAGTCGATGAAATTATTGAACGACTACCAGCACCGCCGATATAAAAGGCACTTTCTTCGCTGGTGGAGATCAATTTCCCTCCGTATCGTCTACTCAATGCAGCTTCCTGAGGTGATAGCTCCCATTTTTGAAGGGCGACACTCATAGACTTCTCGTCGATAGACCATGAGAATATACTTCCGGAGCATTCACCACTGTCGTCCATCCCTCCGAACAAAATTCCCTCGGTATTACTTTTACACGATAAACTTGCGCCCCATAGTGCTAGATCGCAGTCATGACAGACCAACTCTTCCCATCCTTTTCGATAATCAAAGAGATACCAAGCCGACGAGACTTGTCCCCCGTTCCGACGTCCACCGAAGAGTAGCACTTTATCTGGACTGAGTGATACTGCAGCATGACGGTAGATGCCCCCTCCAGGTATATCCCCCAATCTCTGCCATTGATCATCGAACAACCAAACATCACTTAATGCGGCTTGCGGTGCATCTCGCCCCCCAATAAGAAGAACTCGACCTGAGCCGAGCTTCGTAAGAGTATGACACATTCTCGCAGGAGGGGATGTAGGTGATGAAGTGAATGTTATGGAAGCTGAGGCTGGGGCTAATTGCACAGAGTTTGACACCCGAGTTGTATTGGATAAACCGCCGTGTATCAGATATGAGCCACCTGCCGATGAGATAGCCGAGAATCGTCGTTGAAAAGGTTTTAGGTCCTTCAGTGACGAGAGGCAGACTTCAGTGCCAGATGACTGTGATTTATGACAATGTGCGCTTGCTTTCATATTTCCATTCAGTAACATATCATTCTTCCAATTAATGCACTGCCAAGTTTGGTGGTTTTCGGGACGTAAGACAGGCGGGGAGCTTTGATTACGAGCAATCAAAATAAAGTAGTGTCCCAAAAATGCTCCCAACTCTTCATATTCGTCAAATAGCTCCTTGTTGAGTGCTGCTATTCTGGAATCATGATCCAGAACCCCATAGAAGAACGTATTGAGATCACATACTTCGATTTCAGAAAAACCGGCTTCCAGGAAACGTCGACCTTGAGAGCGCAATGTCGGGTACTGAGGAAGAGACAGGAGAGGAGTCGTGAGCTTTTTGAAATGGGCCTGCATTGTTGTCGCGAACGGATGAGATGGTCCGGCTGGCATGATTTGCTCAAGGATGGCAAAGGTGGCTATCATCAGTACATAATAAAGGGACGGCAAACCGTGTGGTAATTGTGAAGTGAAAGCTATTAACGCATCTGCAGCGGCAGTGGGCTAAGTAATAAGCAACAGCAAAGGAGGGCCACACCATATACGTTATTGCTACCTCACTGATAAATAGGATGCTTGCATTGGTAACGTCCGGAACCACACTCCGCAGGACCTTATCGAACAAAACTAGATCCGAGAGATCGCAACCAACAGCAAAATACGTTTCGCTCCGAATCTCACCGCTTGTTTCGCCGAAGAATGGTCCAATTAAGTTCGCCAAAGCCTCTGTCTCGCGGATCATGCTGCTCTTGTGACGTATAAGGTCGGGATAATCGACATCGACAAAAATGGCATCACAGCCAGCTGAGAGATACATGAATGGAAGGGGGTCATATCCGCAGCCAAGATTGACAACGAATTTGTCTCGATGTATTGCTGTTCTTAGAAACTACATCTTGTCAGGGAGAAAACGGCTGGCTGTACCTCATCAACAGCTTTCTCAATTGCCCTCATCCGAACATAGTAACCAAGATTGATCAATGGCGCACGTCGCACGGGTTTCTTCACGAAATGGCGAAACCATTGATGCTCCACTGATTTAATTGCGTAGCCAATACGTTCGACCGACCTTTTGGAGACAATCGAGCTATCATTTGTGCCTGAAATTAGTCCAAATCCTAAAGCTCATGCTACCTTGTATTGCATTGTCTCTTTTTCCCTTCGAAGAAGAAGCCTTGATCTTCTCCCCAGGACGCCCCTTTGCCGTGTTCGACTGAAGCTCTAGGTTTCCGAGCCCCCTGTTAATATTCTCATCCATTGCCGCGGGAATGACATTCGTGAGCGAAGGATCTTCCGTTTCAATCCGGACTGAATAGATGTCGATCTTTCTACCCTAAAAGCCCGCCCTAAAAACCCGACCCACGCCTTAAAGTTTCTCGGATCGCGGGCGGTCAGATTCTGCCGGCGATTCTGCCAGCCGGCAATCTCGGGTCTACGGGCTGCCACGACAAACGCCTCTTACAACAGCCACAACAAATACTCCGACAAGCAGAAATATCATCGCCGGACCTCGGTCTGCTAAAAGATTCCTTTTCAGATTGGGCGTCATTAGTGTCGTGGGGCCCCGCAAGGACTTCTTAGAAGCCCCGAGGAATATCCGGCATGGACTTGCGGCGAAAGAGATATTCGGAAGGGCCCAGCTATCTCGGATCACAGATACCGAAGTGGGTTTTCAGCCGACGTATTAGATGTGGCGGCGCCTTTACTTCCGGTTATTCCGTTCCGATTGCGGCACAAACCGCACCACTTAAGACAAATCAACTTCTCCCTCGTATATTCAGGGCCCCACAGGATTAATTAAGAAGCAGGCCCACAACGATATGGACGAATCATTCCCTCGAGAGACATGCCATGACCCAGTCCGGAGGGGCAACGGGATGTTGAACAGGTGACCTGTCAACTAAAAACAACTTTTCGTGCCTTTGTAATAGCGGCGCGGAAGGGTCCCGCCTTAAGTGGGCATCTCAGAAACTTCTGACGTCTTGAGAATTTGTTTCGTTCCCCCGCTGGAGAAAAGACCGGGGTCTGGGGATACATAAGTAAGGTCGCCGCACGATTAATTTCTATCTCCTGTACTGCTTCAGTCGCCAGAACATAATCAATTACAAAGATGGGATTCGGTATTTTGCAAGCACCCAATATGGAGCACGTTCCAGGAACAACGTTGCTGGATGAGAGGTCGGCGCACGCGGAAGAACACACGGGCAACTTGAAACATGCTCCTGGTCGCCCTGAGATCATTCTCGTTCCTCAACCATCCGATGATCCCAACGACCCCCTCAACTGGTATTGCCTTCCGAGATTACCAACTGACTTCTAGGCCCCAATGGCAAAAGGAAGTGTTCAACTTGATCGTCTGCATCATTGCCTTGATCTCAACCGGAACACTTGGCCCAATTCTGACCCCTGGTGCAGTACCTCTTATCGAAGAGTTCAACATCGATTTCACCCAAATCGCCCAATTAACCGGATATCAGCTTCTCGCAGTCGCTTGTGCTGGTCCTCTGGTTGTTGTCCTTGCCCGTGTTTGGGGTAAACGAGGCGTCTTCGTCGTCTCTGCCTGGGTCGTCATTATCGGCGTCATTGTCGCGGCCGCCGCTCAAGATTTCAATACCCTTCTCGCCGCACGTATTCTGCAAGGTCTCGGTGGCGCTTGTTTCGAAGGTATTGTAACTCCTTTCATTGGAGATATGTACTTTGTCCACCAACGTGGCTCCCGTATCGCCGCCTATACTATGTCGCTTTGGACTGGAAGTATGTTCGGTCTCATTCCTACTGGTGTCATCACCCAGAACCTTGGATGGCGTTGGACTTTCATTATCGCCGGCATTTTCCTTGCTGTGTTTACCGTGGCTCTGACACTTTTCGTCCCTGAGACGGCTTACAATCGCGCTGCGTTGTACGATCTCGACGTCAACGGTGACGAGGGAATCGACTCTCTTAATGCCAAGCGTGCAGTCCTCGAGTCCGAATCAGATGAGGCCAAAGATATCAACCATACTTCGACAGTGACAGATTACCCCCCGCGCAAGACCTGGGTTCAACGTTTGGCATTATACAATGGCCGCTTTTCCCCGGAAAGCCCTATCAAACTGATCCTTCGTCCTTGGGTGCTCCTGCTACATCTTCCCTTGTTTTGGAATATGATCTTTACCGGCATGTCCCAGGTTTTCTCCGTCGGTATTTCATTTCTTCTCCCTCAAGTCTACGGTGTACCTCCATATAACCTCAGCCCTGCTCAACTCGGCTACATCGGAGCCGGTCCTGTTGTCGGAGTAATCATCGCTGCGGCATTCAGTGCCTTGACTTTTGATCGAGTCGCCACCTGGGCTGCCCGTCGCAACAATGGTATCTATGAGGTAATAGTTCCTGAAGACTGTTCCTGATTTTTAGCCTGAGTTCCGTCTCTTTTTCACTATCCCTGCAATTATCGCCAGCGGTATTGGTTTGTACGGTTTCGGTCTCGGAATTGACGCCGGTCAAGGCCCCATCGTAACTGGATTGTTCTATGGTTTTGCCATTGGTGGTCTCCTCATCAACATGAACACTGGTTTCGCTTACATGCTTGATGCCTATCGATCCACCTCCATGGAAACGTTCGTTGCGGCCACCACCTTCAAGAACTTTATGTTCTTCGGCTTCTCCTACTTCTTCAACAACTGGATCGCCAACGCTGGTCCAAGATTAATGTTCATTACTTGCGGAAGTGTCTCGCTCGGTGTCCTTGTCACAGCTTTACCAATGTACATTTTCGGAAAGAGGATTAGGGCTTTCTATGCTCGTCATGATCTGTTGAAGTTGTTCCATCTTGATTAGATATTCGCCCGTTTCATTTGTGCAAAAAATTAGAGATCATAGACGCGAGAGGATAAATAAAAGGTAGATGTATAAAAGATAATAAGCGGCCCGATCAGCTGCAATCAAATTTCACTCATGATGATCTTCCATCTAGATCTGACGATCCACGTGCACTGTTTAAAATTTAAACTAACCCCTCTGAACCTCGAGTTTGCTGAATTTTCAATGGCCTTAGGGGCTTCGCTGTGTAGTAGGGACAGCCTCGCTATTACTATATCTCTACTTGAGATTTTAATTGTAATTCCTACTTCCAAACTCCTAGATCTCCTAGAATGTGAAGGCCGGGTTACATCCTCGGTCGGCGGCAACGCAAATGAGACTTGCGTGCATTACTTATTTACATAAGTTTGCTGCACTAGTATTCTACACGGACAATCTTACATCTCATAACCACATTCCGACATGGATTTCAAATAAGCTTTTCGACCCCATCTAATGGCGGGTTATTCTCCAATGGAATTAGGGTGTGGGGCGAGACTACACGTGACCTTTGAGGGCGGTCGCTCCTAAAATTCCCTATTTATAATCGTCGCATGTTCTGTCCTTTAATCCGCCCTTCTATAAAGACATTCCTTCAGCGCAATTACCCCTTAGCTCTCACATTACGAACAATGTCTTCCATGAAGGTTGTGCAAATCACTAAACCCGGCGGTGTCGAGGCTTTGCAATACGCCGATGCACACATCGACCATCCGGGGAAAGATCAAGTCCTCGTCCGCAATGCGTATAGCGGGGTCAACTTCATCGACACGTACACCTGTTCTGTCGGATTGAATTAATTGGTAGGTATTTCCGTTCAGGATTGTATCCGGCTCCAAAGACACCGTATGTGCTTGGGCGTGAAGGGGCCGGAATTGTGGCAGAGGTGGGCGAGGGAGTTACGGACGTAAAGACAGGAGACAGAGTTGCGTACATGGGCCCAGAGGTATGTCAGCGTCAGATTATTGCTAATTGGAAGTCCTATGCCGAATTCACTCTTGTGCCATCAAAGTTTGTCATCAAAGTCCCTCAAGGTGTCTCCACAGAGGTCGCGGCTGGCTCCATGATTGGCGGTCTGACTGTTTTGACCCTCGTTAGAGAAGCATATGAAGTCAAGAAAGGAGATTGGATTCTTGTGCATGCTGCCGCTGGTGGCACGGGCTTGATTTTGGGTCAAATCCTTAAAGATCTTGGGGCACATACAATTGGGACCGTTTCGAATGCAGCAAAGGGGAAATTGGCCCGTGAGGCGGGGTTCGAGCACGTCATTGAAACATACGATCACGAAACCGTCCTATCTAAAGTCAAACAACTGACCAATGGTGAGGGTGTCATTTGTGTCTATGATGGGGTAGGCTCCCTTAGACGAACCACTCTAACGAGTAGGTGGGAAAAGACACCTGGCAACTTTCATTGGATTGCCTTGCTCGACGAGGGAACATGATTACCTTTGGCAACGCATCTGGAGCTGTCCCCCCCTTTGCGCCGCTTGTCTTGTCGTCTAAGTCATTGAAAGTCTGCAGACCAAATTCGGGAGTATATATTCAGACGAAGGAGGAATTCGACTTGTATGCGACTGAGTTAATGGATTTACTTTCAAGCGGGAAACTAAAGATTACCATCTCACAAATTTATGATTTGAAGGATGCTGGCAAGGCACACACAGATCTAGAGGTACACGATCTAGAGGTCGTTCTAATATAAGGGGAGGAAAACAACTGGGAAGTTAGTCTTGAGAACATCCAAGATCTAGGATTCTTTAGCGTTCAGTGCTCAGTATTATATGATGTGAATACGGTTACAACGTGATGAGTATTTATAGCACCTAGAATATATATCTTGAGATTACCCCACAACACAGCCTAAAAATATTCACAACCACTCTACAGCTCATCCGGATAACGATCACACTCCACCGACCTCTCAGTCAGTTTTAAGGCAGTATATCGTAAGAGTCAGACTTACCACAGACTCAATCCAACTATGACCGCTTTGCATCAAGTTACGATTGGTCTGATTCCTCAGATAGCGTGGATCTCAAGCCTCACCACTTCTGGTTCCAATCCGGACTGAGACTTGAGAGACTATTTTCTGCTCCCCGTGAGACTCGCCATCAGCGTTGACGATGGCCTTTTCTCTGCAGGATCACTTTACAAATCTCCCCGACGACGAAGAAGCGTAATTCCCTTTCTCTGCTGAACGGAAAGCTGATTCCGCAGTTACGACTATGAAGAGACGTATGATGGATTGGGCGATCGGCTCGACGAAACACTCGATGAATTCAACGACGAAACATTTGGTGGAGGAGCCGACATGGGTAGCTTGTCCTGGCTTTTGTAGTTGACGTGTAGGACGGGAGTTCGACTTCTTTGGGAAGACAGCGAAGGTCGCGGATGTGCTGGAGGAGGAACAGATGACTTATGCACGCAGTCATGGAATGCAACAGCCTCCTCCCACGCTAGCCGCCCGTCAAAGTGGAATACAGCAGCAGCAGCAGCAACAGCAGCAGCGGACAGGTTATCTCCAGCAACAGGCTCGCCAGCAGCCGATGCCCAATATACGGACCGTACTCCCTACAAGAGATGTTTATGTTGACGGTAGAAACCACTCGCTCCGAATCCCGCGATTTGGGGGAATCTGGAAAGCACTCCACAGGAGCCGCCGAAGCCAGCGAAGAAGTATTTGAGTCTGGAGGAAGTAGAAGCACAGCTCCTTGCGAGTCAGAGACCTGCTCAACAGCCTTCGGTTCCTTCCGTGCCAACTCCTCCTCAACCTTTCGCGCAACCGCAAGTTCCCGCCGGACTGCCTGCCCCTCAACATGTGGAGCAACAGCAATACTATGAGGACAATTCACAGTTCAAACCGATGCAGTATCAACAGGCACCACAGTATCAGCAACAGATCCCTCCGCCTCCTTCACAGGGACATTTTGGCCCGCCATCCCATGCTCCCATGCCTCAGAGATCTCCCCAGCGTTCTCCCGTTCGACAGGCTCAAGCCCCTCCCCAGCGACCTCTTAGTCTAGGCGGAATACACCCTCCGCCAAACTTCCAGGAGATCATGGCAGCTGAGAACCAGCGGCTTCTAGTCGAAGATGCCAAGCGTCGTAAGCGAAACGAGAAAATTACTCACATGGTACCACTCCATCTATATCCGCTGATTACAGGCACGATACAACGGACTCATGACACCTGCGGATAAAAACTTCATTCAACGAATTTCAATAAGCCAACTTCTGGCGGACCCTTCTCAGCCTCATCTAGAAGATTTCTATTACCAAGTCCACACGGCCATTCGATCTCGTTCGCACCCAAATCAGCCTCTAAATTCCATGGCACAAACATACTTACGTGGTCGTGGAAAGAGATTGATGGAGACGCAAGTGATGAGAGCTGTTCAACATGCCAGAAGTCGACCTAAACAGGAAGCGTTGAGTTTAGAAGGTGCTTTGGGGAAAATTGCGTTCCACGGGAGTGGTCGCCCTCGGGCGTTGTTGGATGTCAGAAAACCCATCAATGCTGAGGAGAACAAGGTACGAAGGGTCTTCCAGTTGCGTGTACTAACAATAGGCTCTGGGAGATAAAGATCGACACTCTGAGAGGAGGGTATTACGAGCTATTGAGAGTGTTTATGATATCCTGCTTGACTTGGAGGAGGAGAGACGACCCGGTGGATCTGCATTATCTGATGAGCGGAGACAAGAGTTATTGGACCGACTTTGGGATACGCTAGGTGTTATGGAACCAATTGACCAAGGGTACTCTCACCTTCCTTCAACGTCACTGACTGTAGAAGTGCCCTCCATCCATTCATTGCATTCTTGTCATATTTGAAGGGCAAAAAGGCTATGCCACGAGTATTCCTTGTAATCAACCACGACCAACGTCTGACTATTCTCACCATGATCATCGCCCATCTTCAGCAGCTCGATGTCATCGCCCAAGGACACTACCCCGCTCAATCCTCCTCCCTTCCTCCTTCCGTCCAAGAATCCATTGAGACGTTCCTCTCAAGCGTCATCCCACCAATCGTTCCTCTCATCGAAACATCCCATCTCGGTATCCTGATCGGCCTAATGGGAATTCTCTTGGACAGAAACTCTCTTCCCTTCATTGCAGAAACGAAAATCGGTCTCGCGTTCCTTACCTTGCTCCTCTCGCGTTCGCAGATTATTTTCAATGGCGATACTCCCGCTGAGGAAGTCGAAGTCCGGGAATGGAAAGCTACTTTTGACAAATTCTTTTCGCTCATGCAGGGCAGTTGGAGCAACATCTTCCCTCCCAGAGGCGCTTGGGGCGATGATGTCTATGTATGGCAATTTTTGGCTAGTGTTGCTGTTGGCGCAAATATGGAACAGCAGCATGTTCTCGTCACTGAGTGCCGGTACCTCTCCCAACCGCATCGCCTTCTGACTTCCACCTTGTTTCCTCCTTTCTCTATTGCTTTATTGCTATTCCCTGTTTTCGCGGCGTTGTTAGGACAATATTGATTGTAGTGATCGTGTATTGGATAACGTTATCGCATCGAAGAACTTGCCCCCCGAAATTGCGAAGGGCAAGATCGATAATACGAATTTATTTTTGAGGGCAATGGGGTTGGATGCAGGAATGTTGTCGTAGTGCTTATATTGCGGACGCATGCAGCATTGTATCTTGTTTGTAAAAATATATTTGCAGTGCATCTGCATTTTTTTTGTGTATCGTCCATTGTTCAGGTAACAGAGCCAAGAGACATGTTCGCGAGGCCTCAAGAGACGCACGGGCCCCTTGAAGCTGACACTGTAAGGACACGGAAAGTAGGTGTCTTACTTCTGGTTTCCAGTATTCATAGGACATCGCCGTGCCGTCCTTGTGACAGTCCTGAAATATTCGTCGTCCATCCTT